>SXGT01297837.1_pt1 | contig 12044 bp, 20 predicted proteins | sample 3176221 | NCBI WGS metagenome assembly SXGT01 (sample SAMN11356862, study PRJNA531348) | freshwater metagenome | isolation source: freshwater sample F1-120 | place: China: Fuxian Lake, Yuxi | collected 2017-12-25
ATAAACAATAAAAATTTAATTTTTAAATGAAAGCAACTAACACAGAAGAACAAGCTATTTTAGAGTGTTATCGAAGATTATTTAAAGCATCAACACCTTCAGAAGATTTTGATAAATTGCTTGCTCAAGCGGAAAAAAATGAAATTGATCAAAAAGTAATTCCTTTTATGGATTACGAAATTGAAGAAAACACTTTTGATAATATTATTCAAGATATATTTGAAGAATATAATATTAAAAAAAAAAGACAAAGATTTTTTAAAACAGCAATTTTACTTGGATGTTCTCCAAAATTTAAAAACAAATTAACATTTGAATAGTAAAATAAATAACAAAGTTTTGCAGGTTTAAATCTTGTTTTAGATATAATAATTATGATTACAAAAGACGATATTCAAAATAATACATTAAAAGAAATTTTAAAATACGATAAATGTGGCGTAAACATATCAATGGGTGTAGGTAAAACAAGAATTGCTGTTAAACATTTAGATAATTTTAATTATTTAAAAGCATTAATTGTAATTCCAAAGTTATCTATTAAAAAAACTTGGATTGAAGAAATAGAAAAACTTAATCTTCAACATTTATATAATAATATTGAATTTACAACATATTTATCATTAACTAAAAAAGATTATAACAATTATCAATTATTATATTTAGACGAATGCCATAATTTATTAGAATCTCATGAATCTTTTTTAAAAAATTATAAAGGTAAAATATTAGGATTAACAGGTACTGCTCCTGTTGATATATTTTCAATAAAATATAATCTTATTGAAAAATATTGTCCTATTATTTTTAATTTTTCAGTGGATGAAGCAACAGAAAATAACATTTTAAATGATTATAAAATTTATATTCATTATTTAGAATTAAATAAACAAAAAAACATTTTAAAAAAAACAAATTCAGGAAAACAATGGTATACATCTGAATTTGAAGATTATTTATATTCTTGTAATAGATTAGAAAAAGCAGAAAGTTTTAAAGAAAAACAAATGGCTTCTATATTTAGAATGAAAAACATTATGAATTATGAATCAAAAGAAAAATTCACAATGGATATGATTTCTAATATTAAATCTAAATGTATTGTTTTTGCAAACACACAAGATCAAGCTGATAGATTATCTAATTATAGTTATCATAGTAATAATCAAAATTCAGAAAAAAACTTAGAACTTTTTTCAAATGATAAAATTAACATACTATCATGTGTAGCTCAATTAAATGAAGGTATTACAATACCCAATTTAAAAATGGGAATTATAATGCATGCTTATGGTAATGAACGTAAAACATCACAAAGAATAGGTAGATTATTACGATTAAATCCAGATGAAACAGCAATATGTCATATATTATGCTATAAAAATACTATAGATGAAGAATGGGTGAGAAAAGCTTTACAACAATTTGATTCTAATAAAATTACATATTATGGGCAATAATTTATGGTATCTTATTTATGAAAATTTTGGATATTTTGATTCTGTACGATATATTAATAAAAAAGAGTTTCCTGTTTATTTAAAATTTGGTTTTTTTGCTAAAATTGATTATTTTATATTAAAAAATATTCTTCCAGAAAATATTGCAATTAAAGAAATTATATTTCCAAATTCCGATTTTGATTCTTATATTTATCTTTTAAATAAAAAAAATGGGAAAAATGAAAGAGTTGTATATGGCCAGTCTTTTGGAAAAAAAATATCAAGAAAAAATAGAAAATGATTCTATTTTAAATTCAAATAAATCTTGTATAAATTGTAAAAAATTTACACTTAAAGAATTTAGTAATATTGATTTATATTGTACAAATTGTGGTTACGACTTTGTTTTTATAAAAAATTATTTACAATTTAAATGAAAAGTATTTATGTGAAGCTTGCTGTAAAAAATAGCAAGCTTCACTTTCCTCTTAAATCTTCTAAAACTAAAATAGAAAATTTTTTAAAATTTCTTCCAGATAACACTGATTTAGAAATGTTTATCAGTGCAAATATATCTAACGCCACTAATTCTCAAATTGCTAAAATTCATGTTATGATTAGAGAAATAGCTAATGAAACAGGACATACATTTAACGATATTAAATATTACATAAAAAAATCTTCTGGATTATATTTTATAAATGATGATTTTGAATATTGTAAATCTTTTAGTGATTGTAGTAAAAATGAATTAAATTTAGTAATACAGTCATGTATTGAAATAGGAGATTTTTTAAATATTCAGTTAAGATAAATCAGTTTTAATTTTATTAACATATTCATCAATTACTTTTTCATCTTGATTAATATACGCCGCAAATAATTTTTCAGCATCATCAGAATTTATTGTTTTATTACTTTTAATTAAAAGATTTTGTTCTAGAGCTTTAAATTTTAATGTATTTTGAATAATAAGAAGAGTTAAAATTGAAGATTCAATATCTGTTAAATTAGCTTTATCAATTTCTATTTCTTCAGATAATATACTATTAATTTTTTTAAAAGATTCTTTTACTTTTATTGGATCATTTATAGAATGCAATACTAATAATAATATAGTTTGTTCTAAACCATGTATTAAACTAGGATTTAACTCAATATTAATTATACTTTTAGTATAATCATATGTATCACCTACAGGAATTTTTTCATTTGCCATAATAAATTTTTTACAAATATATCTATAAAATAATTATAATCAAAAAATTTGTAAAAAATGACAGTACTTCAATTTTTTCATAAATGTATTGAAAATAAAATAAGTCCTAATGCTTGTTATTTTTTATTTTCAATAGAAAAAGATATATCTCCAGTTCTTGTTACATCAAATGTTTGTGTAGAAGAATTAATAAACGCTGAATTTTTAACATTTGAATATAAAGATCAATCTAAAATATTTACAATAACTAAATTAGGAATAAGTTTTTTAGAAAGCATGACAAATGAATTTAAAAAAATTAAACCTACACAAAATAAACAAAAATTATTAGGAATAAATTATAAAAAAAAGATTGAAGAGTATATAAATTTATTTCCAAAACAAAGAATAGGTAATAGATATTTAAGATGCAGTATTGAAAATTTAACAACATCATTTATTACTTTTTTTGGAAATTATAATTATACTTGGGAAGAAATATTAAAAGCCACTGAAAAATACTTAAAAGAACAATCTTCTTCTAATTATCAATATGCAAAAAATTCACAATATTTTATATATAAAGCTGATGCATATAAATCAAAAACATCTTTACTTGCAGATTATTGTTCTAGATTAAATGATGAAGAAGTAGAAATTCCAATATTAAAAGATAGAATTGTATGAAATTATGGAAAGATGAAAATCAAGCTTATGATGAAGCTATAAATTATATAAAAAATAGACATACTGGAATAGAAACTTCTATAAAAACACCTTGGCCTAAATTTAATAATGCTTTATTAGATGGTTTTGAATGGAATACATTAACTGTAATTGCTGCACGTCCAGCTACAGGTAAAACTATGTTTAAAGATCAAATTATAACTGAAGCTTTTTTATTAAATCCTAATGAAAATTTTAGAGTTTTAGAATTACAATTTGAAATGGCAGCAAAAGCATCTGCTGTAAGACATTTTGTTTCTAAAACTAAAAAATCTTATAAAGAAATATTAAGTGCTGAAGGTAATAAATTAAACGACAATGATTTTATAAAATTTGAAAATATTAAAAATGAAAGAATTAAACATAATATAGATTATATTGACACTCCATTAACTATTCAACAAATTAAAGATCAAATAGATTTATATTTTGAAACATATAAAACTAAAACAATAATAACTTTAGATCATACTTTATTAGTAAAGAAAAAAGCTAATCAAAATACTTTAGATAAACTTTATGAATTAGGTGAATTTTTTACAGAATATAAAAAAAAATATCCTTGTTTATTTATTGCATTATCTCAATTAAATAGAAATTCAGAAGATCCAAAACGTGCTGAAAATTATAGTTATGGAAATTATATTACCGGTGATGATATTGCAGGTGCCGATGCTATGATGCAACATGCTGATAATTTAATAGGTATTAATCGTCCAGCAATGAAAAAAATAACTAGATATGGACCAGAAGGATTTATAATTGATGATGACGCTATTTTAGCTTTTCATTTTTTAAAAATGAGAAATGGTGATCCAAGAATTAGTTTTTTTAAAGGTGTATTTAACGAAATGAAAATAATAGAAATTGCAACTCCAATTAGTGAAAAACGATTTTCAACTAGAACATAATGCCATATCCAGGAAAAATAATTATAGAAGAGTTTAAAGAATACCATAAAAGTTATTTTAATTACATTAATAAAAATAATTTTAAATTAAGTTTAAAAACTTTATACAACGATCATTTTTCTTTATTTGAAAATGAATTAGATCGTGATAATATTTTATATATTGAATTTGTAGATAAAGATAATAATCCTTTAGACAAATATCGAGGACTATATAAATTTACATTAATTAAAAATTTAAATTCTTATTCTAAAAAAACATCCATAAACAATAATACTTTTTATTTAATACCTAAAGATGAAGTTGAATTTATTAAAGATGATAATTCTATAATTGAAATAAATAAACCTACAAATTATTTAGATAATATTGCAAAAGATTTAATTGAAGAAGCTAATAAAATTAAAAAACAATATGATGAAATAATGTATAATTTTATAAAAAAATTAGAAAAATTAAAAGATTTAACATAATGGCACAAAGCATTTTAATAATTGCTGAATCAGGTTCTGGCAAATCAACATCTATAAGAACTTTAAATCCAAAAGAAACATTTATAATTAATATTGCTAGTAAACCTTTACCATTTAAAAATTGGCAAAACAATTATAAATTATATGATAAAACAACAAATCCTAATGGTAATTTATTAAATATTTCAAATCCTACTAATATATATGCTGCAATGAAACATGTGTCTGAAAAAATGCCGCATATTAAAAATTTAATTATTGATGATTGGCAATATATGAGTAGTTTTGAATATTTTGATAGAGCTTCAGAAAAAGGTTATGATAAATTTACTCAAATTGCAGCTAATTTAGCACAAGTTGCTAAACTACCTAAAGATTTAAGAGATGATTTATTTATATTTTTTTTAACTCATTCTGAAGATATTATAGATGTAAATGGTAAACGCAAAATTAAAGCCAAAACAGTTGGTAAAATGATTGATAATTCACTTACTTTAGAAGGTTTATTTTCAATTGTTTTGTTTGCAAAAGTTATAAAAAACGAAAAAAATAAATTAGAATATGTATTTGTAACTCAAACGGATGGAGAAAATACATGTAAAACACCTATGGAAATGTTTGATAATGAATATATTCCAAATGATTTAGAATTAGTTCGTCAAACAATCTTAAAATACAATTAATTATGTTTAATACATCAAACATCAATTTAAATAAAATTTCGCCTATTATTGAACCAGGCAATCATGTTATAAAAATTAATAGCTTAGAATATACTATTCCAAGTTATGATGAAAATGCTATTATTATTACTTTAAATGTTGAAACAAAACCTGTAGAAGGTGATTTTATTGGTTTATTAACTGATGTTTCTAATCCTAACAGTTCTCGTTATAAAGGTAGAGTAGGTAGAGTAAAACTTAATGCTTATCCATTTGTTAACAAAGAATTTGCTAGTGGACAAAAAATATTAAGAGATGAGCAAATTCAAAAATACATGGTTGTATTAGCAGAAGCAACTGGAAATCGTGGTAAATTAGATGAAATTGAAGCAGATACAGCTATTGAATTTTTAAATAAATGTAAAGTTATATTTCAAAATTCAAATTATTTTAACGCTTGTATTGGCGGTAAAGAATATAGAAATCAACAAAACTATATTAATATTGATTTGCATTTTCCAAAATTAAGTACTAAAAGTTTTTTTATAACAAGTTTAGATAAAGACTGTCTTGTTTATGATCCTAATTTACATCTTAAAAAACTTGAAACTAATTTAAGTTCACAAAATACAGATTTTGAAATGTAATTTTAAATAGAGGGAGACATAGTGCTCCCTCTTTTTTTTATGTTTTGTACAAAAAATATAGTTTTTGATATTGATTTAATACCCAGTAATTGGGTATTTGAATATTATTTAAATTTAGAAGAAAAATTAATTGGACAAAGAATTAGAATAAAATCTCTTTGGAATTTTTCCGAAAAAACACCAAGTATGTTTTTATTTGTAAATAAAGAAAAATCTGAATATTATTTTAAAGATTTTTCTACAGGTGAATATGGAAATAAAATAAATCTTGTTCAAAAATTATTTAATTTAACTTATTCTGATGCTATTTTTAAAATTTTAAATGACTTTAAAAATCAAAATATTAAAATTAATAAAACAGTTTTAGAAAAAGAAAATAACACATTTAATATTGAAGATATAACATTTAGAAATTGGAATGCTAATGATTTAAAATATTGGAAACAATTTAATATTGATCAAACTTTACTTGATTACTATCAAGTAAAACCAATTCATATTTTAACTTTTTCAAAAAATTATATTATTAGAATATCTAATGATTATATGTACGCTTATTGTGATGATGATGTTGTTTATAAAATTTATCAACCTTTAAATAAAGATTATAAATTTTTAAAAATTAATAATCAAATACAAGGACTTAATCAATTGAAATATAATTCAGAAAATTTAATAATCTGTTCTTCATTAAAAGATGCTATGTGTTTAAAATCATTTAATTATGATTTAGAAGTTATTGCTCCAGAAAGCGAAAGTACAATAATAAAACCTTATATAATAGAAAATTTAAAATTAAAATATAAAAATATAATTACTTTATTTGATAATGATAAAGCCGGAGAAATATTTAAAAATAAATACGAAAAAGAATATAATATAAAAGGTGTAATTTTAAAATTAGAAAAAGATATTTCAGATTCTGTAAAAATTTATGGAACAGAGTATGTTAATATTTTTCTTAAACAAATAATTAGTGAAATTTTTTATACCAGGTAACGTTCCTAGTTCTAAAAATGGACGTAGATGGACAGGTAAATATTTTATTGCTAGTAAAACTGTAATTAATTACAGAAAAAATACAAAAGCTTATTATATTCAATATGCTAAAGCATTTATAAAAGAATTAAATAAATATGATTTACCTGTTGAAATACATTTAACTTTTATAAGAAATAGTAAACACAAATTTGATTATATAAATCCAGCGCAAACTGTTCAAGATGATATGGTTACGCATCATTGGATTACAGATGATAACGCTGATAATATAAAACCTGTATTTAAAGATTATAAATATGACAAAAAAAATCCAGGTGTAATAATAGAAATTTATGGAAAAAAAAATAATAATAATACCAAATAAAATTTTAAATACTTTTATTTTAATTAAAGATAAAGGTTATAATAAATTAGAAGTATATTATAGTGGTTCTGGAGATAGTGGTGCTATAGATGATATTAATTTTTTAAATGATATGAATTCGATATCTATTGAAAATATAATTGAAAATACTGATTTTATTAAAGAATGGCTTTATGAAATAATTGATGAAGCTACTGAAAATATGGATTGGTGGAATGATGAAGGTGGTTGTGGAAATATAATTATTAATTTAAATACATTTGAATTAATCTCATATCATGGTCAAAGAACAACTATAGATTATGAAAATAATTTACAATTAAGTATATGAAAAATAAACATATATGGGAGGGTTGGACAGTACAAGATTTTATTAATGATTTAGAACCTATATTTAATGAAATTCAATCAAATGCTTCAAATTGGCAAAATAAAGGTTTTAAAACAAAAGAAGAAGTTAAAAAATGGTGTATGGATAATCAACCATACTACAAAAAATATATTCCTGAAGTAACTAATTATTTTATTAAAAAAGCTAATTTATAATGGCACATCCAATAGAACATGCTAAATCTAGTGTAAAAAAATGGGGTGGTTGTATTGAAGATTATATAAATATTCATAATTGGTTTGATGAAACTAAAGCTTGGATAGCTCATAGCAAACATAGATTATTTAGACATCACAGTGAAGGAATATTTGAATGTGAAAAAATATTTGGAAAAAGTTTTATTAATTCAAATAATAAAATTATATACACAAGATATGTTGGAGAACAACATGTTAAAGAAGATTGTAACGGATATATACCTACTGCAAAAGAATGGTTAGATAATATAAATAATCCTAAAGATTGGATGCTTAAAACTATAAATATAAATGATTAATTTAGAAAATCTTATTCAAATTGAAAAAATGCTAACATCAAATGATGATGATTTTAACATAGCATTATCTAATTTAAATAATTTAAATCTTAATGAATGTTATTATGCAATTTTATTAAAAAGATTAAAAGAAAAAAACATTATAGGTCATACAAAATATGAATCTTTACAAGAAACTATTGAAAAATCAAAATTAGATATTAAAAAATTAGACAATTTAAGATATATAGAAATATATAATATTATTAAAAATAAATATTTAGAAGATAATATATTAAAAACATATTATACATTTAGTTTAATTAATATATTTGAAGAATTTATTAAAAATATGGAATTACCAATAAAAATAACGCTCAATGACCCATTTGAATCTTAAAGATTTTGAAAATTTTTCATTAATGCTAAATAATTCTTTAGATAATGAGATAGCATTTAGCAATATAAAAAATTTAAATTTAAATCTTATTTATATAAAATTATTATTAAAATCTATAACAGAAGAAAATCAAAAACAATTTTTTATAAATTTTTTAATTGAAGAAAATATAATTAAAAAAATTGAGCCAATTAATTTTGATTTAGCTGAATTCACATTTAAAAATATAATGGAAGATAGAAAAAAAATACTTGAAAATCCAGATTTAGATAATATAATACTAACTGTTACTAAAAAATATTTTAACTTATGACAATAGAAGATAAAATAGCAAAGGTTTCTAAAAATTTACTTTTTTCTGAACCTTTTTATGGATTATTTTTAACTACGTTAAATAAAAAATATTGTAATGTACCAACAGCTGGAGTAAGTAAAAATGGAATTAATTATGAATTATCTATAAATAAAGATTATGCAAATAGTTTAACTTTAAATAAACTTCAAGGTTTACTTAAACATGAACTTTTACATATTGCTTTTGGTCATATTGAAATTAAAGATGAATTTTTAGATTTTAAATTATTTAATATTTCTGCAGATTTAGAAATAAATCAATATATTGATCCTGAGTATTTACCAGATGGAGGTTTAACTTTAGACACATTTGCTGAACTAAATTTACCAAAAAAAGCAGGTACAAAAATATATTATAAATTACTTGAAAAAGCTAAAAATTCAGGTAAATCTAGCACATTAGATAATATTTTAAATCAAATGGATGGCGATAGTATTTACGATCATTCTACTTGGAAAGAATTTAATAACTTAACAGATACAGAAAAAAAACTTATTGAAAAACAAAAAAAATTTATTTTTAAAGAAATTAAAAATAGTATAGAAAAATCAAAAGGAATATTACCTGGAGAACTTAATAATTTGTTATTAAATTTAGATGATATTGAAAAAGAAAAATTTGATTGGAAAAATTATTTTAGAAGATTTATTGGTAATTCAATGATTTCTTATACTAAAAAATTAAAAAGAAAATACAATAAAAGATACACTGAAAATCCAGGTTTAAAAATTAAATTTAAAAATAAAATTTTAGTGGGAGTTGATACATCAGGATCTGTTAGTAATAATGAATTAAAAGAATTTATGCATGAGTTATATCATATACATAAAACTGGTCATGATATTACTGTTATACAATGCGACACCCATATTAATTCAGTAGAAAAATTTAATCCAAAAAAAGAATGGAATATTAAAAAAAGAGGTGGTACAGAATTTCAACCTGTAATTGATTATTTTAACGAAAAAAAAATTTATACAGCATTAGTTTATTTAACAGATGGCGAATGCGAAAATCCAATTAATACTCCAAAAAATACATTGTGGGTATTAAGTAGTGCATCAAATAATAATAAAAATTTACCCGGTAAAACAATTAAATTAAATGGCTAACGTTCAATTAAATATTGATGAATTAAAAGGTTTTTTAAACCATATTATAAATAATAATAAATTTCTTCAAGAAAATAATAAAATGCCTGTTGCAATAGAAGTAATGGGAGAATCTGGTATAGGTAAAACATCAACAATTATACAATGTGCAAAAGAAAATAATTTAAATTTTGTAAAATTAAATTTAGCGCAAATTGAAGAATTAGGAGATTTAGTAGGATTTCCAGTACGTCAATTTCAAATGTTTAAAGAAATTAAAACTGAAATAAATTCAAATTCTATTAATTATACAACAGCTCAAAAAATATCTGCAATAAATAATGTTAATAGTATTGATACTAAAAAAGTAGGTGTTTGGGTTGATGAACTTGCTGTAACTGAATATCTTAAAAATGGATATAAAGTAACTGGTAAGAACAGAATGTCTTATTGTGCACCTGAATGGATTGCTGATAAAAAAGAAGGTGGCATTCTTTTATTAGATGATTTTAATCGTGCTGATTTAAGATTTATACAAGCTACAATGGAGCTTATTGATAGACAAACTTATATTTCATGGTCTCTTCCAAAAAATTGGCATATAATTCTTACTTCAAATCCAGATAATGGAGAATATACAGTTAATTCTTTAGATTCAGCTCAAAAAACACGTTATATTACAGCAAATTTAAAATTTGATGTTAATATTTGGGCAAAATGGGCAGAAAAAGAAGAAATTGATACAAGATGTATAAACTTTTTATTATTACATCCAGAATTAGTTACTACAGAAACTAATGCAAGATCAATCACTACATTTTTTAATTCTATTTCAAGTTTTGAATCATTTGAAAATAATTTAACAATGATTCAATTAATTGGTGAAGGTTCTGTTGGAGAAACTTTTGCAGCAATGTTTACATTATTTATTAATAATAAACTTGATAAATTAATTACACCAAAAGAATTATTATTAAATGATGATTCTGTATTTGAAAAATTAAAAAGTTGTATTAATGTTAACAATCAATATAGAGCAGATATTGCATCTATTATTGCTACACGTTTAGCTAATTTTACTTGTATTTATAGTGAAAATAATACAATAGATCAAAAAATTAATGACAGATTAATCAATCTTTGTACAAAAAATTATTTTACAAATGATTTAAAATATTTAATTGTAAGAACTATTTACAATACAAATAAACAAAAATTTGCAAAATTAATGATGAATCCTGAAATTATTAAAATGACAATGCAATAGTATGTTTGGGCGTAAAGCCCAAACATATTTTTTAATTAATTTTTTATGAAAATATTAACATTTAATTTTTTAAAAAGATATACTAATGATAGTTATTATTGTAAAATAAATGTTGAACATGGTATTTTACTTAAAGATGACAAAAACATATCTGAAATAATAAATAATTATAAAATTGTAAATTGTGATTTACAAGATAAAAAATTATATAGACATAAATCAATAAAATTACCTAGAGATAAATTTAATATTTTAAAAAAAAAATATAATTGTAATATTACAAGAGATTATAAAAATGCTGATTATATTATTTTTCCTAAAAGTTTAGATGATTATGAACATTTATATCAATACGAATTTTTTGATTATGAGTCAAATATAAATTTTGTAAAAGAAATAATTAATCAATGGAATTTTAATGAAGATCTTATTTTTAAAGAATCAAATGAACCTGTAAAATTAATTGGAATTAATATTAATTATAATTTAAAAAATCATAATTCTAAAGTAGAATTAGTCAAACATTTAGAATCATTAGTTAATCGTAGTATTCATTCTAAATTTTATAAAACTAATATTTATAATTTAGAAATATTAAATTTTGCAATAAAAAATAAAAATATTTTAATTGATTTTGATA
>SXGT01672479.1_pt1 | contig 12044 bp, 10 predicted proteins | sample 3176221 | NCBI WGS metagenome assembly SXGT01 (sample SAMN11356862, study PRJNA531348) | freshwater metagenome | isolation source: freshwater sample F1-120 | place: China: Fuxian Lake, Yuxi | collected 2017-12-25
CGCCCGGCCACGTCGACTTCGGTTACGAGGTGAGCCGCAGCCTCGCGGCGTGCGAGGGGGTCCTGCTCCTCGTCGACTCGAGCCAGGGAATCGAGGCCCAGACGCTCGCCAACTGTTACCTCGCCCTGGAGCACGACCTGACGATCGTGGCGGCGCTCAACAAGATCGACCTCCCGGCGGCCGATCCCGACACGTATGCCGGGGAGATCGAGCAGGTGCTGGGCATCCCCGCCGAGGAGGTGCTGCGGATCTCGGCGAAGACCGGTGAGGGCGTGCGGGAACTCCTGGACGCCGTGGTGGAGCGGATCCCCCCGCCCGTCGGTGACCCGGACGCCCCCCTGCAGGCGCTGATCTTCGACTCGCACTTCGATCAGTACCGCGGCGTGGTGAGCTCCGTCCGGGTGGTGAACGGCCAGATGCGGACCGGGTCCGACCTGCGCTTCATGCAGGCGGGCGCCACGCACGAGGCGCTCGAGGTCGGCGTGCGGAGGCCGGCGAACTCGCCCCTGGGTGCGCTCGGCACCGGCGAGGTCGGCTACCTGATCGCCGGCATCAAGGACGTCGGCGAGGCCCGCTCCGGTGAGACCGTCACCGAGGCCCGGCGGCCGGCCGACGCGCCGCTCGACGGCTACCGCGAGCCGAAGCCCATGGTGTTCTGCGGGCTCTACCCGGTCGAGGGCGACGACTTCGACCTGCTCCGCGAGTCGCTCGAGAAGCTGCGGCTCAACGACTCGAGCTTCAGCTACGAGCCCGAGACCTCGGGGGCGCTCGGGTTCGGCTTCCGGTGCGGGTTCCTGGGCCTGCTCCACATGGAGATCGTCCGTGAGCGTCTCGAGCGGGAGTTCGACCTGTCGCTGATCGCCACCGCGCCGTCGGTCGAGTACGAGGTGCGCACCACCGCCGGCGAGGACCTGGTGGTCGACAACCCCTCGGAACTGCCGCCGTCGCCGAGCATCGACCACATCCGCGAGCCGTACCTGCGGTGTTCCATCATCACCCCGACGGAGTACGTGGGCACGCTCATGGACCTGTGCCAGACCCGCCGCGGCGAGATGGACGGCATGGACTACATCTCGCCGGAGCGCGTCGACCTGCGCTACCGGCTGCCGCTCGCCGAGGTCGTCATCGACTGCTTCGACCAGCTCAAGTCCCGGACCCAGGGGTACGCCCGCCTCGACTACGAACCGGTCGGGTACCCGGTCGGCGACCTGGTCCGTGTCGACATCCTGTTGAACGGCGAACCGGTCGATGCGTTCTGTTCGATCGTCCACCGGGACAAGGCCTACGACTACGGCAAGCGGATGACCGAGAAGCTCCGCGAGATCATTCCCCGCCAGCAGTTCGACATCCCGATCCAGGCGGCGATCGGCAGCAAGATCATCTCGCGCGAGACCATCAAGGCCTTCCGCAAGGACGTGACCGCCAAGCTCTACGGCGGCGACGTGTCCCGCAAGCGGAAGCTGCTCGAGACGCAGAAGGCGGGCAAGAAGCGGATGAAGCACCTGGGCCGGGTCGAGGTGCCCTCCGATGCGTTCATCCGGGCCCTGCGCCTCGACGACTGAGCCACCCGGGATCCGGGGGCCGAGCGTGCGGGTGCCCGGTGCTGGCACTCGCGTACACTGAGTGCCAGTGCTCGACGACCGGAAGTCCGCCATCCTGCGTGCCGTCGTGGAGCACTACGTCTCGACGGCCCAGCCGGTGGGGTCGAACGCCGTGGCCGCCCGGGCCGACGTCGCCGTCTCGCCGGCCACCGTCCGCAATGAGATGACGCTCCTCGAGCGGGACGGCTACCTGGCCCAACCGCACACCAGCGCCGGCCGGATCCCGACCGAGAAGGGCTACCGGTTCTTCGTCGACTCCATCCCCGAGCGCGGCCGGGTCGACCTCTCCGAGGCGAGCGCCCGACAGGTCCGGGAGTTCTTCACCGCCGCCCACGGCGAGCTCGAGCAGATGCTGCACGACACGACCCGGCTGCTGACGAACCTGACGCACACGGCCGCCGTGGTCGTGGGCGACCAGGTGTCCGTGGCGGTGGTCCGGTCCGTGCAGCTCGTGGACCTGAGCCCCCGGGTGCTGCTGCTCGTCCTCGTGTTCAACAACGGCGACGTGGTGAAGCGCACGGTCGAACTCGACGTGGACGTCGACGCCGACGACGTGGCGCGGGCCCAGGCGGTGCTGGTGGAGGAGCTGGTCGGTCAGCCCTGGTCGGCGGTGACGGCCTGGGTGGCCCCCGGTGCGGCCCCGCCGTCGCCCCCGGTGGCGCAGACCGTCGGCACCGCGAGCGTCCTGACGGCCGTCGCCTCGTCGCTCGGCGCCGAGGACCACCCCGACGACGCCCGGATGTTCGTCGAGGGGACCTCGTTCCTGGCCGGTTCGCTCGAGGCCCGCGAGACCGTGGAGCAGGTGCTCGGGATCCTCGAGCAGCAGTTCGTCGTCGTGAGCCTGCTCAAGGAGCTCGTCGACCGGAACGTCACGGTCGCCATCGGCTCCGAGACGGGGCTCAGCCCGCTGGCCGAGTGCTCGCTCGTGCTCTCGCCGTACCGGGTGGACGGCGAGGTGGCCGGCACGATCGCCGTGCTGGGCCCGACCCGCATGGACTACCAGGAGACCGTCGCCGCCGTCGCCGTCGTCTCGCAGCGCCTGACCCGGATCCTGACCGAGGGCTGAGGCGGCGTGGAGGACCTGTACGAGCTGCTCGAGGTGGACCGCGATGCCGGTGCCGAGGAGATCAAGCGCTCCTACCGGCGTCTGGCCATGCAGTACCACCCCGATGCGAACCCCGGGGACGAGGCGGCCGAGGCGCGCTTCAAGCAGATCGCCGCCGCCTACGAGGTGCTCTCGGACCCCGAACGGCGGGCCCGTTACGACCGTTACGGCACGACCGGCGGATTCGACATCGGGGACCCGTTCGGATCCGGGCCCGGCGGGCTCGGTGACCTCTTCGAGGCGTTCTTCGGCGGGGCGAGCCCCTTCGGGGCCTCTCGGTCGCAGCCGCGCGGACCCCAGCGCGGACCCGACATCGAGGTCGTGGCCTCGCTGGACCTGCGAGAGGTGGTCACGGGCGTCCAGCGGGACCTGACCTTCCGCACGGCGCTCGCCTGCGCCGACTGCGTCGGCACCGGAGCCCAGCCGGGAACGAGCATCGAGCGGTGCGCCGAGTGCGAGGGCACCGGCGAGGTCCGGTCGATCCGCCAGACGGTCCTCGGCCAGATCGTCTCCGCCGCGCCCTGCCGCCGGTGCGGCGGCACCGGTGACGTCCTCGAGGCCGCCTGCGCCACCTGCGAGGGCGAGGGTCGGATCGTCCAGGACATCACCATCACCACCGACATCCCGGCGGGTGTCGACACCGGGACCACCCTGCGGCTGACGGGCCGGGGCGCAGTTGGCCCCCGGGGTGGTCCGCCGGGCGACCTGTACGTGCGGATCGACGTCCGGCCCCACGAGCGGTTCGAGCGGAACGGGATCGACCTGATCGAGCGACGTCGGATCTCGGTGTCCCAGGCCGCCCTCGGGGCACGGATCCTGATCGAGACGCTCGATGATCCGGACGAGCTCACGGTCCCGCCCGGGACCCAGCACGGCCACGTCGTGCCGCTCAAGGGCAAGGGCGTGCCCCGGCTCAACGGGCGAGGGCGGGGCAACCTCCTCGTCGTCCTCGAGGTCGTCGTGCCGACGGACCTGTCGGAGGAGGAGGGGAACCTCTTCCGCCGGCTCGCCGAGCTGCGCGACGAGGAGGTCGGCATGGCGGACCGCGGGTTCAAGAACTGGATCCGCGACACGCTCCAGCGGTGAGCGCCGACGACCGGCCGTGGCGCACGGCGGCGGCGCTCGTCTACGTCGATGACCTGCACGCCGACGAGCTGGCCCGCGAGGACGACCACCACCTCCGACGGGTGCTCCGGCTCCGGCCGGGCGACGAGCTCTGCCTCTGCGACGGGAGCGGTTCGGTCCGCTCGGCGGTGCTCGCCGACCCGGGCCGACTCGAACTCGTCGGCGAGGTCGGACGGGTCGGGCCGCCGCCGTCCCCGATCACGGTCGGGGTGGCGCCCCCCAAGGGTGACCGGCTCGACCTGCTCGTGGCCAAGGTCTGTGAGCTGGGGGTCGACCGGATCGTGCTGTTCGCCGCCGAGCGGTCGGTCGTCCGCTGGGATGCCGGGCGCGCCGAGCGGGCGCTGGAGCGATTGGGGCGGGTCGTGCGCGCCGCCGGGGCCCAGAGCCGGAGGACCCACCTGCCCGAACTGGTTCTGGGAGACCTGGGGGCACTCCTCGCCGCCGGTGCTCCGGTCGCCGATCTCGACGGCAGGCCGCCGGCGCCGGGGGACCGGACCTTGCTGGTCGGGCCCGAGGGGGGATGGAGCGACGAGGAGCGTGCCGCCGCCGACGCCGGGGGTGGACGGGTTCGGCTGGCGGCCGACGTGCTGCGGGTCGAGACGGCGGCCATCGCCGCCGCCGTGGCGCTCGGGTTGGCCCGTCAGGCCTGAGCCGGGGTCGCCCTGCGAGGTCGGCCGCCCACCCTGCGGCCCCGGAGTTCGCACTCGCCCACGGAGAGTGGCACACTGCAGTCGCACTGAGTGGGGACGGAGTGGTGCGTCAGAGCGGCCCGACGGGTCGCACGAGCGTGACGGGAGCGGACGTGAGCAACGAGGACCAGATCGAGCAGGAGCACTACGGGCGGGTCGTCGGCGGCCGGCTCCGGCAGATCCGCAAGCAGAAGAACCTGTCGCTCCAGGAGGTCGAGTCGATCTCCGACCACGAGTTCAAGGCCAGCGTGCTCGGTGCCTACGAGCGGGGCGAGCGCTCCATCTCGGTGCCCCGACTCCACCGTCTGGCCCGCTTCTACCGGGTGCCGGTGGACCAGTTGCTCCCCGGCGACGACGGCGAGGCCCCCGAGGCGAACGAACGGGACCAGGCTCCGACCAAGTCCCGCATCGACCTGGCCAAGCTCGACGAGCTCGACAGCCCCGATGCCGAGATGCTGGCCCGGTACCTGCGGATGATCCAGGTGCAGCGCCAGGACTTCAACGGCCGGGTCCTCACGATCCGGCGCGACGACATGCGGGCGATCGCCTGCATGCTCGGGGTCAGCGAGGACCAGGCCGGCGGCCGCCTCGAGGAGCTCGGCCTCGGCTGACTCAGCAGTCGGCCCAGACGTCGTAGAGCGTCCAGGTTCCCGGCCCGGCCACCCGGTCGACCCGGACCCCGCCGACGCAACCGGCCCCGTCGAGCTCGGCCAGCAGGTCGGTCTCGTTGCTCCGTCGGTAGCGGCGGTCGTAGCTCGGGAACGCGACCACGTGGTCGACCCGACGCTCCCGCAGGAACGCCACGTACTCGTCGGTCGAGGCGAACGGGCCGCGGTGGAGCCCCTCGGGGAAGAACTCGGCGTCGAGCACGCCGCCGGCCCGGGCCACGGCGTACAGCCCGTACTTCCCGTCGAACCCGCTGAGGACCCGGAACGTGTCGCCGTCGGTGACGCCGCCCGATGCGGCGAACCCGTCGATCTCCGGTATCGGATCCCGACGTAGCGCACCCCAGCCGAAGTCCATGCCGAACGGTCGGTACATCGGCCACTGCAGGGCCACGAACAGGACGCTGAGCACCACCGGGGTCCACCCGGGGACCCGCACCCGGCGCTGGTGCTGGATCCCGACGAGCACCAGGGGCACCAGCACGACCAGGAGCCGCATCCCCGCTGTCTGGAACAGGGCTGCCACCTGGGTGACCAGGGTCGTCTGCGCCACGACCGGTGACTGGAACACGGCCCACACCGCCGGGAGCGACAGCAGAACGCTGAGCGCCCAGCACCCCAGCAGCGGCCAGCGGCGATCGCGTCGCTCGAGCGGCAGCCACACGAGGACGACGACGGCGACGATGGGCATGGTGACCGCCGGGTGGGTCACCTGCGCCGCCACGGCGAGCACGACCGCCAGCACCCGACGGTTCCGGTGCCAGCACCCCATGGCGAGCAGGGTGAACGTCGTCGACCACAGGAACGGCAGCTGGCCGAGCAGCGGCGAGATCACCAGCGCCGGGTTGGTCAGCACCGCCACGGCCCACCAGCCCCGGCGCAGCGAGGGCATGGTCCAGAACGTGGCGGCGACGGTGCCGGCGAAGCCGAGGACCAGCCAGAGGCTGACGGCCCGGTCCCCGAGCACGGGCCAGACGAGCGCCGAGGTCAACCACGGGATGGACGCGTACGGGAACGTCAGCGCCTCGCCGTTGGCGAGCACGTCGATGCGCCACGGCACCCCGTCGCCGCCCCAGAGCTGCTCGGCGATCCACCAGACGTGGACGTTGTTGCTGAGCGAGTCGTGGGTGATGAACACCGGTCGGGCCAGGATCAGGATCCCGATGACCACCCACGCGGCGCCCACCACCGCCACCGCCACCCGGCCGGAGCGCTCCCAGCCGTCGGTGTCGGTGCGACCCGGTGGGCCACCGGCGGCCGCCGGGTCGGGTGTGCCCGGGTCGGCTGCCGGGGTGGGTGTCGCCGGGTTGGGGTCCGCCGCAGTGGGTACGGTGTCGGGACGAGCGGGTTCGGTCATGGCGGAGGTCCGGCGACTCGGGTGCAGGTGCGCTGCGGCCCGGCGCGGACGCCCATTGTGGCCGACCCGTCCGCCCTGCGGGTCCACCGTGCGGCGGGAGCATCAGGATGAACCGGATGGACGCCGCCGACCCGAATCCGACCACAGCGTCCACCGGTGCGGCACCGGCGCGCCGCTCCGTCCTCGACGCGGCGATCGGCCTGGCGTGGTGCTCGATCCTCTGGCCGCTGCTGTTCCTGGCCGACGGTGCCCCGTCCCGGGAGGTGGTGACGGCCTGGATCGCCGTCGCCGCCGGTGCGCTGGCGGCCGTGCTCGCCGATCGGCTGGCGGGACCTGCACGGACGCCGCCGGTCCGGCTGGCCGGCTGGGCGGCGGCCTCGGCCGGTGCGCTGTGCGTGGCCGTGACCCCGGCCGGACTGTCCACCGTCATCCTGGGCGTGCTGATCGGTGGTGCCGTCGGCCTGACGGCCGGCTGGCCGACCTCGCTCCGGGGGTGCGCCCCCGGCACCGCGATCGGCCTGGTGGCGGCCGTCGCCCTCTTCCTGGGGCCGGCGCCGGATCCCGTCGTCCTCTGGTTCGTGGTCGTCGCCACGGCCGCACCCGTGCTCACTGCCGTCGGGATCCGGACACCGGGCCGGGATGGATCGGCCGGCGTCGGCCGGCCTCGGTCAGTGGCGGCCGTGGTGGCGTGCTCGGCGCTCGGGCTGCTCGCCTGGACGGGCGCGAACGACCCCCAGCTGTCGTGGTTCGGGCCCGTGGTGGCCCATGGCCCCCGGGACGTCGGGACGGTCGCGCTCACCTTCGACGACGGGCCGAACGTGCCGTACTCGCTGCGCATCGCCGACGTGCTCGAGTCGCGGGGAGCGCGGGGCACCTTCTTCCTGGTGGGCAAGGCGATCGACGCGGAGCCGGCGGCCGCCCGGGAGCTGATGGAGCGTGGCCACCTGGTCGGCAACCACTCGTACCACCATGACTACTGGCGCTGGCTCGATCCCGGCTACCCGGAGCTCGACCGGACCCAGGACGCCTTCGAGCGGCACCTGGGTGTCTGCCCGGCCCTCTACCGGCCGCCCCACGGACAGCGGACCCCGTTCGTCAGCGCGCAGGTCGCCTCCGAGGGCATGCGCACCATCACCTGGGACGTGTCCGGGCTGGACTGGTCGCTGACCGACGGCGACGAGGTGGCCCGACGGATCCTGGCCCGGGTGCAGCCCGGCTCGATCGTCCTGTTGCACGACGGCCTCGACGGCGTGGCCGACGCCGACCGGCAGGTCGTGCTCGACGCCCTCCCGCTCATCCTGGACGGGCTCGAGGAACGGGGGTTGCGGCCCGTCCGGGTCGACGAGCTCGTCGACGTGCCCGACTACCTGCCCGACTGCTGAACGTGCCGCCGTTCGGGGCGGGGCTCAGCGGCGCCGACGGAGGACGCGTCGGGCCAGCAGCACGGGGCTCAGCGCCAGGGCTGCGAGTCCGGCGCTGGCGAGCACCGGCGGCACCAGGCTCGGCACCGGCTGTGAGCGGGGTCGACGCATCGTCACCCGGAACGCCGCGCCCACCATGGCGGCCAGGTCGATCACGACGTCCTTCATCCGGGTCCTCGACCGGAACACCGGGACCGGTACCAGGATCGAGTTGTCGATGCGCATGCCGAGCCGCGACATGACGATCGCGACCTCGACGGTCTCGGAGTACTTGTAGCCCTGGTAGTAGTCGAGGGCCTCGGCGAGCGCCCCCAGCCGGAAGATCCGGTAGCCGGACTCCACGTCGTGGAGCCGCACGCCCCCGGACCACATGGTCGCCCAGGTGCTCATGACCCAGTTCCCGGCCTGCTTGTAGACGGGGTACGTCGACAGGTCCCGGCGGACGATGAGGGCGTCCAGGTGGTCGGCGAGCATGGTCGCCCGCAGGTCGTCGAGCACGGCGAGTTCGTGCTGGCCGTCGGCGTCGATCGTGTAGATCAGATCGTCGGCGTCCAGCTCCCCGTCGGCCAGTCGCCGCCGCAGGTCGGTGAAGGCCAGGTAGTAGGCCTCGCTCATGCCCTGGTTGACCTCGTGGACCAGCATCCGGGCCTGCGGGTGGCCGGGGAGGAAGCGCTCGATCTCGGAGCGGGTGCGGTCCGTGGAGCCGTCGTCGACCACCACGAGCTCGTCGACGTAGCCGATGAGCTTGCCGAGGACGTCGCGGACGGTCGGCTCCTCGTTGTAGGCGGGGACGACGGCGATGCGACGGGGTTCGCTCACGAAGGGCTCCTCGCTTCAGTCGGCGGGCGCGACGCGGTTCGCCACGTACCAGTCGAACGACCGGCGCATGCCCTCGTCGATCTGGACCTGTGGCTCCCAGCCGAGCACGTCACGGGCGGCGTCGCTGCGCACGGTCTGGGCCGCCAGGTCGCCGGGGCGGGACGGCCCGAAGCTGACCTCGACCTCCCGGCCCGTCTCGCCGACGAGCTCGGCGGTCATCTCGGCGAGCTGGCGGATCGTGACCGGCTCGGGGCCGTTCAGGTTCACCACCTGGTTCTCGGCGGCCTCGGCGAGCGCGAGCACGTGGGCCCGGGCCAGGTCGGTGACGTAGACGAAGTTGCGGGACTGCATGCCGTCGCCGTCGATGGTGAGCGGCTCGCCGCCGAGGGCCCGGCGGAAGAACGCCGACATGACGGTCGTCTCGCGCATGTTCGGGCCGTAGGGGATGCCGTAGCGCAGGATCGTGTACGGACGGTCGTACAGGTTGCGGTAGTCCCGGCAGGCGAACTCCGAGGCGATCTTGGTGGTGATGTACAGGTGGCGGTCGGTGTCGGGACTGAACGGGCTGTGCTCGTCGACGACCTCGTCGGTGCAGGCGCCGTAGACCCACACGGTCGATGCCAGCACGACCCGGCCGGCATCGGCGCGCCGGGCCGCCTCGAGCACGTTGACGGTTCCGAGCACGTTCACCGCCACGGCCGTGGCCGGGTCGGCGAACACGTCGTTCACGTCGGCCATGGCCGCCAGGTGGAACACGGCGTCGGTGCCGGCGACGGCCGGCTCCAGCGTGGCCACGTCGGTGATGTCGACCCGGTGGAACTCGACGTCGTCCCGCTCGGGTTCCCGGGTGTCGAGCACGCGGACGGCGTACCCGGCCTCCACCAGGGCGTCGACCACGTTCGATCCGATGAACCCCGACCCACCGGTGACGGCGACGGTGCCGGTCGTGGTGTCGGTCACGATGCGAGGGCCGCGTGGACGGACTCGACGACCAGGTCGGCCTGCTCCTCGCTCATGATCGCTGAGACCGGCAGGCAGACGTGCCGGGCGCAGAGCTCCTCGGCTCCGGGCAGCGGCCCGTCGGCGTACGGGGCGAAGACCGACTGGAGGTGGAGCGGCGCCTCGTAGACCTCACCCGACAGGGCGACCTGGTACTCGGAACGGAGCCGCTGCTTGAGCTCGGCCCGGTCGACGCCCTCGGGCAGGAAGGCGATGTACTTGTAGTAGTTGCAGGTCGAGTTCGACGGGATCTCGAGCGGCCGGAGCGGGCTGTCGGCGAGGAGCTCGTCGTAGCGAGCGGCGATCCGGCGGCGGTGGGCCACGAACTCGTCGAGGCGCCGCATCTGCGAGAGCGCGATGGCCGCGTGCGGCTCGCTCATCCGCCAGTTGTAACCGAGGCGTGTGTGGTCGTTGGTGAGGAACGACGCCTTGCCCTGGTCCCGGTAGATCAGGGCCTCCTCGGCGATCCGGTCGTCGGCGGTGACGATCATGCCGCCCTCGCCGCCGGCGATGACCTTGGTCGGGTAGAAGGAGAACGACCCGGCCACGCCGAACGTGCCCGCCATCTGCCCGTCGAGGGAGCTGCCGTGGGCGTGGGCGGCGTCCTCGACGAGCCAGAGTCCGTGCTCCTCGCAGATCCGCTGCAGCTCGCGGACGCTGGGCGGCACGTACCCGCCGATGTGCACGGTGACCACGCCGACGGTGTCCGGTCCGATGGCGGCCTCGACGGCGGCCGGATCCAGCGCCATGGTCGCGGGGTCGCAGTCGACGAAGCGGATCCGCGCTCCGGAGGACAGCGTGGCGGCGGCCGTGGCGAAGAAGCTGTTGGTCTGGACCAGGACCTCGCCCCGGGAGGCCTCGAGCACCCGCAGCGGGATCTCGAGGGCACTCGTGCCCGAGCTCACCGCGATGGCGTGCGGGCTGGCGTGGGCCACGGCGAACTCGGCCTCGAGCTCCTTGCCGATCGAGCCCAGGGTGAGCTGGCCGCTCTTCAGGCATTCGTCGATCCGCCGGAGGATCTCCTCGCGATCCTCGTCGGGGAAGTGGATCGCGGCTGCGGGGACTCGCATCTGGCGGAGCCTTTCGGTCGGGTGCGCCGGGCCCGAGGAGGGTCCGGGTCCCCCCAAGGGGGATCGGCGAATCGTAGTCCTGCGCCTCGGAGCGACCGCGAACCCGACCACCGTCAGGACGACGTTGCCGACTGGATTCGACCCCGTCCCGGCCCGATGTCACGATGAGTGTTCGACACCCTCCGGTGCGTCCCCGGGACGCACTGCGGGGGGTCCGGTCCGGGTGGACCCCGAACCGGAGGAGCAGTGGCCGACGGGCCGGGGACGAGGTGGACGGTGGACGCGATGGCGCTCGATGACGGACGGTCGGACGGCGCACCGGCCGGAACCCGGCCCGGGCGGCGCACACGACGGGTGGTCTCCGTGCTGGCGTTGCTGGTGGCAGCGCTCGGACTGGTGCTCGCGGGTGCCGCCCCGGCCGGAGCCAGCCCGGCGACGGGTTCCGGGATCGATCACATCGACGTGTCGCTGGGCTCCCAGCGCGTCCGGGTCTGGGGCACCGACGGGACGCTGATCAGGGACTTCCCGGTGTCGACCGGGTCACGCGGCCGGACGCCGTCCGGGTCGTTCAGGATCTACCGCCGCTCGGCCTCGACGATCTCGACCACGGACTACATCACGACCATGCAGTGGATGACGAACTTCACCGGCGGGATCGGCTTCCACGGGATCCCTCGCAAGTACGGCCAGCCCCTCTACACCCCGCTCGGCGAGCGGCCCGTGTCCGCCGGTTGCGTCCGGATGGCCGACGCCGATGCCGAGTGGATCTACCGCAACGCGCCGAACGGGACCCGCGTCAACGTCAAGTGACGGGCCGGACCTCCGGGAGCAGCAGTTCGAGTCCCGGGTGGATCAGGTCGGGGTCGGCCGGGTCGGCGAGCCGGTCGCGGTTGGCGTCGATCAGCACCATCCAGTAGCGGACCACCTCGCCGTCCTCGGGGGCACGGCCGAGCCGGGTGCGCAGCTGCTCGGTGGCGATCGACCAGAAGTGCTCGCCGTCGGCGACCCGGTGGATCCGGCCGCTCGCCTCGGGAGCGGTGATCGCGGCCGGTGACGCCGGTGGCGCGGCCGGTGCCGCCGGTGGCGCGGCAGGTGCCGCCGGTGGCGCAGGGGTGGTGGCGTCGTTTCCCTCGGGGAGGGAACCGGCGGTCGCGCCCGGGACCGCTCCGGGGGACAGCGTCGGTGGCGCCGCC
>SXGT01005406.1_pt1 | contig 12043 bp, 9 predicted proteins | sample 3176221 | NCBI WGS metagenome assembly SXGT01 (sample SAMN11356862, study PRJNA531348) | freshwater metagenome | isolation source: freshwater sample F1-120 | place: China: Fuxian Lake, Yuxi | collected 2017-12-25
CGGGTCGTAGAAATACTCCGCCACCGCGGCCGCCTGGTCGTCGGTGGTCAGTGGCGAGGTCAGGATCGCAGCGGCCCGCACAGCGCGATACTTGCGCTTGAGCGCGCGCGGATTGAGCCCGAAATAGCGCTCCACAAGGCGCTGGGTCTGCCGCTTGGAATAGCTCGACCCAGCATAGAGCGCATCGAGATCGGGATCGAGCGATGTGCCGAGCCAGTCAACCACCATGGTCACCAGCTGTGCGTGGCGCGCCGGAACCTCGCGTATATGGCCGGCAATGAACCCGACCAGCGCCGCGATCATTGCCGGCTGGTCGAGCCTGCCGTCGATGTAATCCTGGCGCAGGGCTTCGAGCGCAGCATCGTCGCCCAGCAGATCGGCGATGGGATAAATGCGGTCCGTGTGTTCGTTGGCGCACAGGCCGGTCAGCGCAGCCCAGCCCAGCGGAGTCAGCGCGGCACCCAGCGAATGAAAGCCTTCGACGAAACGGAAGGGCACTGCCGTGCTGGTGGGCGACTGGAGCGAAAAGGCCGGGATCGGGAAGCCCTGGTGGCCGGCAATATCGGCCTTCCCGCTGCCCTTGAGGACAAGCAGGATCTTGCCGACATCGGCGGGCTGGATATCTTCGATGGCGGGTTCGTCACAGCGGAAATGAAACAGGGTCGTGACATATCGTTCAAGCTCGGGCGGGGGATCGAAATAGTCGATCGCGACCCGCCCGGGAACAAGTCCTGTAGCACCGTCCTGCGGCGCTTCCGGGCCTTGCCCGTCAGTCCCGACCCCCACTGTCATTGAGCGACCCTATTGGTTTACATCTGCCCTTTCGTCGCTTGTGCTCCCATTTCGCGCAATATCCAAGCGTTTACGTTTTCTTCGAGGACCGACAGCGGCACCGGGCCGCTACGCAGCACCGCATCGTGGAACGCGCGGATATCGAACCGGTCGCCCAACTGCGCCTGTGCCGACGCTCGCAACTCCATGATCTTGAGCTTGCCGATCATGTAGGCGGTCGCCTGTCCGGGGTAGACAACGTAGCGTTCGATCGCCTTGCGGATATCGCCTTCGGGATTGGGGGTGTTGTCGGTCAGGTACTGGATCGCCTGCTCGCGGCTCCAGCGCTTGTGGTGGATGCCGGTATCGACCACCAGCCGGCAGGCCCGCCACAATTCCATCCCCAGCCGCCCGAAATCGGAATAGGGATCGGTGTAGAAGCCCATGTCCTTGCCCAGCTCCTCCGAATAGAGGCCCCAGCCTTCGGTATAGGCTGTGACCCCGCCGAAACGCCGGAACGGCGGGACATCGCCCAGCTCGGTCTGGATCGCGCGCTGCAAATGATGACCCGGCACACCCTCGTGATAGGCCAGCGCCTCGAGCTCGTTCTTCGACATGTCGCGCAGGTTGTAGAGATTGACATAATAGGTGCCGGGCCGCGAACCATCGGGGGCCGGGCTCTGGTAGAAGGCCTTGCCGGCGCTCTTCTCGCGGAACGCCTCGACCGGCTTGACCACCATCGGGGCCTGGGGCAGCGTGTTGAAGAACTCGGGAAGCCTGGCCTCCATTGCGTCGAGCGTCTGCTCCACATCGGCAAGATAGGCCTCGCGGGTGGTGTAGAAGAACTGGTCGCCATTGCGCGTGTACTCGAAGAACTCCTGCAAGCTCCCCTCGAACCCGACTTTCCGCATGATCACCCGCATCTCGTCATGGATGCGGGCCACCTCGCGCAGGCCGATGGCGTGGATCTCGTCGGCGGTGAGGTCGGTGGTGGTGTAATTGCCCAGCAGCGCCGCGTAATAGGCCGCGCCGTCAGGGAACCGCCAGATGCCGTCCTCGGTCGGGGCAATCGCCTGCTGGCGCTGCATTTCGGCGAGCAGGCGCTGATAGGCCGGGCGGGCTGAGCGGTCCCAGGCGACGACCGATGCGTCGATCAGCTCCATCTTGGCCTCATCGTCGATTTCCAGCGCATTCGTCTTGGCTGCGAAATCGTCGAGCACGGCATTGCTCTCGCCCGGGCGGATGAGGTTCTCGATATCGGAGATGACATAGGGATAGACCCAGTCCGGCGGCATCACCCCGCGCCCGGCGCGCTCGCGCGATTCGGCAGTGAGCGTATCGATCACTGCGCCCAGGCCTTCGATACGGCTGACATAGGCGGCAGCCTGCTTCTCGTCCGAAACACGGTGGATGTTGATGAGGAAGGCGGGAAGATCGCTCTGTGCGCCGTTCATCTGGTCGAACAGATAGCCGTTCTCACGGTAGGGCCAGCTACGCGCGCTGCGCCTGGCGGCAGCATCGAACAGGCGGAACGAAAGCGCATCGTCCGCCGAGAGCTGCGCCGGATCCCAGTTGGCGCGCATGCTCTGTGCCGCCTGCTGCTGCAATTCGTAGTCCTGCCGTTCGCCCTCGTCCGAGAAATCGCCCCAGCTGCCGTAATCCGCGTCGCGGATGCCGCGATAGGCCTTGGTCAGCGGTGACAGCGCCAGCTGGGAAGCATCGTAATCATCGAAGAAGCCGTTGATGTCGCGCGAGGCCGGAACGGATGCCTGCGCTGCGGCACCTGCCGAACTCGCGCTGGCCACTTCGCCCGGAGCCTGGCTGCAGGCCGCCAACGCCAGAACGGCAACAGACGATCCAAAAATGCGACTCGGTTTCATGCGATATCTCCCTTGTGCCCGATTCTTCCCGAATCCGGCGTTACCGGGACAAAGCATAAAAAAGGAGGCGGTTTCCGGCAAACCGGAAACCGCCTCACAAAGTTGAGGAACTCGTTGCATCGCTGCCTCGAGCCCTTCGGGTCGCATCTCCCCTCTAGCGACCGGGGCGATTCGGGGATTGTATGAAAACGACAAAGCCCGAAGACGGCCCGAAACGACCGTTCTCGACAGCATGGGATGGCGGCGGCATAGGGTTCAGCCATGCTGTTTCCCTTGTTCCGGCCCTTCGTCCACGCCATCGATCCCGAGCGTGCCCATCGCCTCTCGATCGAAGCGCTCAAGCTGGTGCCACTGCCCCCCGTGCCGGAGGGCGACCCCTCGCTAGCGATCGAAGTTGCCGGGGTGCGCTTTCCCAACCCCGTTGGCGTTGCGGCGGGTTATGACAAGGACGCCGAGGTGCCCGATCCGCTGCTGCGGCTGGGATTCGGTTTTGTCGAGGTCGGATCGATCACCCCGCAGCCGCAGGAAGGCAACCCCAAGCCGCGCCTGTTTCGCCTGAGCGAGGACAGGGCGGTCATCAACCGGATGGGCTTCAACAATGCCGGGGCCCGTGCGGCCGAGCAGCGACTGTCGCAGCGCAGTCCCAAGGGCGTGCTCGGGATAAACATCGGCGCCAACAAGGATTCGGCCGACCGGATCGCCGACTATGCCGAAATGACGCGGCGCATGGCCCCTCATGCCATGTACCTCACCGCCAAGATCTCCAGCCCCAACACGCCGGGCCTGCGTGCCTTGCAGGACGTGGGTGCGCTGAGCGAACGGCTCGATGCGGTGATGGAAGCACGCGGTGCGACTGGCCCGCCGGTATTCCTCAAGGTCGCGCCCGATCTGGAACCCGCCGATATCGATGCGATTGCCCGCATCGGCATCGACAAGGGGCTGGGGGCGCTGATCGTGGCCAACACCACCATCTCCCGTCCACGGCTTCGTTCGCACCATGCAGGCGAGGCCGGCGGACTGTCAGGCGCACCGCTCAAGGCGATCTCCCTGGAGCGCGTGCGCGACTTTCGCAAGGCGACCGGCGGCGCATTGCCGCTGATCGGTGTCGGCGGGATCGGTTCGGTCGAGGATGCGTGGGAACGGATCTGCGCCGGGGCCAGCCTGGTGCAGGTCTATTCGGCCATGGTCTATGAAGGCCCGGGCCTGGGCCGGACCATCGCCAAGGGGCTGGCACGCAAGCTGAAGGCGGATGGCATGGCCTCGATTGCCGAGGCTGTGGGCAGCGAAGCGGCCTAGCGACCGCCGACCAGCACAACGCCTTCGCGGCGCGGATCGTAGCCGCCGTCGATCCTGCCGTCACGGATCAGCACCCCATGTACGCCCGAGTCCTCCCCCTGCCCGGGTGTGAGGACGATCCCGCGTTCGGCCAGACCCGCAACCACGGCGGGGTCGAACAGGTCGGTCTAGGCACCGACGCGGTTGCCCCGCGCCACCAGGTTGGGTTGCGCCAGCGCGTCCTGCATCGACATGCCCCAATAGACCGCCGCGACCAGCGTCTTGCCGACATAGGCGGGGATCGAGTTGCCGCCTGCCGAACCGATGGCCCCTGCGAACTTCCCATCGGCATCGAGCAGAATCAGCGGTACCATCGAGGAGCGCGGCCGCTTGCCCGGGGCCACCGCGTTCGGGGCCTCATTGCCATTCGGCTGGAGCGGGTTGAAGCTGAAATCGGTCAGTTGGTTGTTGAGGAAGAAACCGTCGACCATCCGGCCGCTACCGAAGATAGATTCGACCGTGGTTGTAATCGACAGGACATTGCCCTTCGCGTCGCGGATGATGAAGTGCGAGGTCCCGGCCGGCTCGCGGGTCATGTCGGCCACCGCAACCTTGGCTCCCACCGGAACCCCGGGCTCTACGGTCTCTGCCGCTTTCGGCCCGATCAGCTTCGCCCGGGCGTCGATATAGGCCGGATCGAGCAGGCCCTCGACCGGGACATCGACGAAGTCCGCGTCCCCGAAATAGGCGTCACGGTCGGCATAGGCGAGGCGGCTGGCCTCGGCGAAGAGATACCACGCCTGCGGATCGCCCGGCCCGCGCTCGCCGATATCGGTGCGATCGAGCAGCCCCAGCAACTCGATCATAGCTGCGCCGCTCGATGGCGGCGGCGGAGCGCAGACCTTGTAACCCTGCCAGGGGCCGCACACCGGCTCGCGCTTGGCCGGCTTGTAGGCGGCGAGATCGGCCATGGTCATGGTCCCGCCCAGCGGTGCGGCGCGGGTCTTCTGGACGATCTGCGCCCCCGTGCTCCCGCTGTAGAGCGTGTCGATCCCGTTGCGCGACAGGCGCCGCAGGAAGTCTGCATAGGCCGGGTTCCTGAGCAGGTCCCCGGGCTGCATGCGGGTGCCGTCGGGACGCGAGAAATAGGCCTTGGCATCGGGTTGCTGAAGTTGCGGGAAGGGCGCTTGCAGGAAGCGTCCCAGTCGCGGCGAAATGGTGAAGCCTTCATCGGCGGTCTTGATTGCGGCATCAAACAACCCGTCCCACGGCAGGCTGCCATGCTCGCTGTGCAGCATCGCCAGCGCTGCCATTGCACCGGGAACACCGGTGGCACGTCCGCTCACCACTGCGCTGCGGAAATCGATCGGCTGCCCGCTCTCGTCGAGGAACATGGTCCGGCTGGCCTGCGCAGGTGCCTTCTCTCGCCCGTCGTAGATGATGATCTTGCCGGTTTCCGCGTCGTAGTAGTTGAGGAAGGCACCCCCGCCGACCCCGGAGGATTGCGGTTCCACCAGCGACAACATGGTCTGCACCGCCAGCGCCGCGTCCGCAGCGCTTCCGCCCCGCTCCAGCACATCCATCCCTGCCTGAGCAGCAAGCGGATTGGCCGCGATCACGAAAGGCTGGACCGAAGTATCGGAGACCCGCGCAGAAGCCGCGGTGGAAACGGAGTCGGAATGCGGGGCGCAGGAAGCGAGAGCCACCGCAACTGCGGCGGAGCAAAGACGAAGCAAGGTCATGCCCCGGTCCTTAGGCAAGCAGCATTCCGGTGGCAACGAAGGATGGGGGCGCGACAGACGGGCGGGATCGGAGGAGGCAGGGTTGCCGCTGCTGCGGCGGGAGCCTAGAGCGCCAATGACCGTTACAACGGCACAAGACCTGCGGAGGACGCCTTGGATTTGTCAGAGCTGGAATCGGCGAAGAACCTCGTCGAACTGTTCCTCAAACGCGCGGACGAGGGCGGTAACTCCCCCTTCCTCGGCGCCAAGCGCGGCGGGCAATGGGTGACGCAGAGCTGGCGCGAAGTGGCCGACCAGGTCTGCCTGCTGGCCGAGAACCTTCGCGCGCTAGGCCTGAGCGATGGCGACCGGGTCATGCTGGTCAGCGAAAACCGGCCCGAATGGTGCATCGCCGACCTCGCCATCATGGCGGCGGGCTGCATCACCGTGCCGGCCTATACCACCAACACCCAGCGCGATCACATGCACATCCTCGACAATTCTGGGGCGCGGGCCGTGATCGTTTCGACCGACAAGCTGTCGGATCCGCTGCTGCCTGCGATCATGCGCACCGGGATTGCCGAGCACATCATCTCGATCGATTCGATCCGCTCCCACCAGGCCGGCAACCTCGCGCATCACACCTGGGCCGCCATGATCGCCGGCGACGAGCCCGCAGCGCGAACAGCGGTCGAGGCACGCATCGCCGGGATCGGGCGCGAGGCGACCGCCTGCATCATCTACACCAGCGGCACCGGCGGCGCACCGCGCGGGGTGATGCAGCACCATGGCGCGATCCTGTGCAATGTGGCCGGTGCAGCGGAAATTCTCGCCAACGACTTCGGGCTGGAGAAGGACGAGCGGTTCCTCTCGTTCCTGCCGCTGAGCCACGCCTATGAGCACACCGGCGGGCAGTTCCTGCCGATCGGCGTCGGGGCGCAGATCTATTATTCCGAAGGGCTGGAGAAACTCGCCAGCAATATCGAGGAAACGCGGCCGACCATCATGGTCGTCGTCCCGCGCCTGTTCGAAGTGCTGCGCACGCGGATCATGAAGCAGGTCTCGAAACAGGGCCGCCTGGCCAATTTCATGATGGACCGGGCGCTGGCGATTGGCGAGAAGAAGGCAGAGGGGCGCGGGCGCAAGCGCGACAAGCCGATGGACATGATCCTCGAGCGGCTGCTGCGGCCCAAGATCCGCCAGCGCTTCGGCGGGCGGATCAAGGCGATGGTGTCAGGCGGAGCGCCGCTCAATCCCGAAGTCGGCATTTTCTTCGAAGCCATGGGGCTGACCATGCTGCAGGGCTATGGCCAGACCGAGGCGGGGCCAGTGATCAGCTGCAACCGCCCGGCGGCAGGGCTGAAGATGGACACGGTCGGCCCGCCGATGCGCGGAGTCGAAGTGAAGATCGCCGGGGACGGCGAGATTCTCGTGCGCGGCGAACTGGTGATGCACGGCTATTGGCAGAACGAGGCCGAGACGAAGCGTGTCCTGCAGGATGGATGGCTCCACACCGGCGATATCGGCCATCTCGACGAGCAGGGCCGGATCAAGATCACCGACCGCAAGAAGGACATGATCGTCAACGACAAGGGCGACAATATCGCCCCGCAGAAGATCGAAGGCATGCTGACCCTCCAGCCCGAGATCGGCCAGGCGATGGTGGCGGGCGACAAGCGGCCCTATATCGTCGGGCTGATGGTGCCCGATGCCGAATGGGCGGTCGAGTGGGCCAAGGCCAATGGCAAGAAATTCGACCTGAAGGCGCTGCAGGACATGCCCGAATTCCGCAGCGCCGTCCGCGCCGCGGTCGACCGGGTCAACCAGGACCTCTCGGTGATCGACATGGTGCGCGGCTTCGCCTTTGCCGACGAAGGCTTCACGATCGAGAACGAGGAAATGACCCCGAGCATGAAAATCCGCCGCCACAAGATCCGCGAACGGTATCAGGAGCGGCTGGACGCCCTCTATCGGAGTTGATCCGCCGCCGTCAGGGAAAGATCGTCGTGAACAGGAAGGTTGCGAAGATCACCAGGTGAATGACGCCCTGCACGACCGTCGTACGGCCACTGCTGAGCGTCAGGGTGGCGACCAGCAGCGTCAGGGCCAGAATGACCGTCGAGCGCATCGACAGACCCAGTTCGAGCTCCAGCCCCAACAGCAGTGCCACCAGCGCCACCGCCGGGATGGTAAGCCCGATGCTGGCCAGCGCCGAGCCGATTGCGAGGTTCAGGCTTGTCTGGACCCGGTTGGCCCGGGCTGCGCGCAGGGCAGCAAAAGCTTCGGGGGCAAGGACCAGCGCGGCGATGATGATCCCGACCAGGGCGCGCGGCGCGCCCGCATCGGCCACGGCGCTCTCGATAATCGGCGAGAGGTTCTTGGCCAGCAGCACCACACCGACCAGCGCGACAAGCAGCAACAGCCCCGAAGCCGCGGCCTTGGCGGGCGCAACCGGTTGTTCGTGGGCGTGATCATCGGCGTCTTCGATATTGTAAAGAAAATGATCGCGGTGACGAATGGTCTGGGCCACGACGAAGGTGCCGTAGATGATGACCGAGACGACGGCGACGAACAGCAGCTGCTGGTCGGTGTAGAATGCTCCGCGCGCACTGGTGGTGAAGTTCGGGAGGACCAAGGTCAGCACCGAGAGCGTGGCCAGCATGGCCAGGCCTGCGCTCACGCCCGACTGGGTGTAGGACTGTTCGTGATGGCGCCGCCCGCCAGCCAACAGGCAAATGCCGACAATCCCGTTGATGGTTATCATGACGGCTGCCATCAGCGTATCGCGGGCCAGCGCTTGCGCCTGCGCCCCCTCTGCCAGCATGATCGACACGATCAGCGAAACCTCGATCACAGTGACCGCCAGCGCCAGGGTCAGGGTGCCGAACGGCTCCCCCAGATGATGCGCGATGGTTTCGGCATGATAGACCGCCGCCATGATTGCGCTGCCGAGCAGCACGGCCACGACGACCGTGGCAGCAAGCCCTTCCGGCTTGCCCAGTCCGATTGCGCAAAGCGCCAGAACCGGCGCGACCAGTGCCCAGGGAGCAAGCCCGAAAGGCGCGCGGAGAACTCGAGCTGAGCGGAACAGTGATGCCATCTTGCTCACCTCTCTAGGTCATTTGCCAATGGCGGCAAGTGGGCAGCCCGAAAGCCCTCAAGCGGCGATACATCCGCAGCGGGCAAGCGGTTGGGCCCGGCCGATTGATTTCAGTGGCGCTTTTCTTGTTGCAGGCAGCGCGTAGCAGATTTAGCCTCAAGCTGCTTTTTGGGTCGGAGAGAATTATGAATGTAGTGGCGCAAGTTCGCAGAACTTTCCAACCGGTGCTGGCACTATTCGTATCGATTTTCATTTCCGGTAGCCTGGCCGCAACGCCTACGCTTGAGGATTACGGCTCACTCCCTTCGATCGAGAGAGTGATCATGTCGCCGAGCGGTGAGCGCTTCGCTTCTCAGATGACTGTCGATGGTCAGCGCCTTGTCGTGGTGTTTGGGCGCGATCTCGAACCGATTACCCGTCTCAGTATCGGTGATGCCAAGATCCGCAGTATCGAGTTCGCAACCGACGATCTTGTCCTGATCCAGCGAAGCACGACCGAAGACCTCGGCTTCGGCTTCGCGCAGGAAAAATTCGAATTCTACCAGGCGATCACCTGGCCGCTTGATGGTGGCAAGCTGGAGGTGGTGTTCGGTAATCGCCGCGATCTGGTCCGCGCGGTTTTCGGCTACCACGGGCTACGGATCGTCGATGGTCGCCCCAAGGCTTATTTCGGCGCGCTCGAACTGGTCAGGACCGGCGAACGCCTCGTCTATGAGTTCGGCCACGGGCGGCCTGCGCTCTACGAAGTCGATCTGATCGACAACCGGGCGCGGCGGATCGATACATCCGCAGCCGAAAACTATCGCCGTGACTGGCTGATTGGACCTGATGGCAACGTCCTGGCGCGGATCGAGATCGGCGCCGACAGCGGCAAGTGGGAGTTGCGCAGCGGGGCAGGAAAGGTTCTCGCGTCGGGCAGCAGCGACACGGGAAGGGCCGGCCTGATCGTTGCCGGGCAAGATTCGAAGAGCGTGATCTATTTTGCCGAGGGCAGCACGAGCGAGGCGACCGAATGGTACCGGCTGCCGCTCGACGGCTCGTCGGGTCCGGAACTCTTCCTGGCGGACAAGAGCATCGAACGCATCTTCACCGATCCGCTCACCGGCGAGCTGGAAGGATACCTTGAAGACACCGCATCGCTGACACCCGTCTTCTTCGAACCGGACAGCCAGAAGCGCGCCAAGATGGTGGTCGATACCTTCCCCGGACTCAACAGCCGGATCGTCGACTGGACGCGCGGCTTCGGTCGAGCGGTGGTCTACACGCACGGCAACAGCGACAGCGGAAGCTATTTCTTCGTCGATGTCGAAGGGCGGCAGGCGAGTCCGCTGGCCTATGCCCGGCGCAACATCTATCCCGATCACGTCGGGCCGATTTCAACCGTCGCCTACACTGCCAGCGATGGCCTCGAAATGGACGGCATATTGACCCTCCCGCCAGGCCGGGAAGCTAAGGGCCTGCCACTCATCATGTTCCCTCATGGAGGGCCGCACTCCCATGACGAAGCCGGCTTCGACTGGTGGGCGCAGGCCTTTGCTTCGCGCGGCTATGCGGTGTTCCAGCCCAATTTCCGGGGTTCGACCAATCGCGACCAGGCGTTCATCCGGGCCGGTTACGGGCAGTGGGGGCGCAAGATGCAGACTGACCTGTCCGATGGACTGGCCAAGCTTGTCGCCGACGGCACGGTCGATCCGGCGCGGGTCTGCATCGTCGGGGCGAGCTATGGTGGATATGCGGCGCTTGCAGGCGTCACGCTGCAGAACGGTCTCTACTGATGCGCGGTGTCGGTTGCCGGAGTGGCCGACGTCAGCCTGCTGTCCCGCATCGAGCACCGCGAGAGCGGGCGGGCCAAGGTGAGCATGCGTTCGCTTCAGGAGCAATTGGGGCCGCCTTCGGAATACAGGGCGATATCGCCGCGCTATCATGCCGACAAGGCGGATGCGCCGATACTGCTGATCCATGGCCGCGACGATACGGTGGTGGCCTTCAACCAGAGCACGAGGATGGCCGACGCGCTCAAGGATGCCGGCAAACCGTATGAATTCGTCGAACTCGATGGAGAAGATCACTGGCTTTCGCTGGCCAGCACGCGGCTTGCCATGCTCCAGGCGACGGTGGCCTTTGTGGAGAAGCACAATCCTCCGGAGTAAGCTCAGGCCGCCTCGGCCTCGATGAATTCTGGATAGAAGGTCGGCTGCTGGCTCGACCAGCCGGGGGCGGTGGCGGCGGCTTCGCTCAGGCTCTGGAGCAGTATCTTGCGGCGTTCGGGGCGGATTGCGGGGAGGGCGGCAGCCGCCACGAAGGCACTAGGGAGCCATGGGCGCACCTGTGCGCCGAGGAGCCTTTCGTAAAGAAAGCGGAACGCCGAAAAGCCCTCGATCCGTTCCTGGCCCAGATCGAAAGTGGCCAGATGTACCAGCGTGCCCAGCAGGCCGTCGATCCGGTCGCCGGGGCCGATCTGCGCGACATCCTCGCGCAGGCGCTTAAGTTCCTGATAGGCGACATACTGGCTGCGGATGGCGATATTCTCATCCGCATTGCGGGCCCAGACCTTGAAGGCATCGCAGCGACCCAGGCCGATATCGAGACTCCGGCGGATATAGCGCTGCTCGCACGGCGTGAAGCTGGCAAACTCGCGCATTTCGGCGATGCTCAGGCACTGGTACCCGGTGGAAGCCATTGGTCGATCCCCTGTTGCACGGTGGAGTGCTGGGGGATTGTCGCGCAAGATGGTTAACAAGCGGTTAGGCAGGGCACGAAAAAGGGGCCGCAAGAGTTGCAGCCCCTCCATCGTTTGCGAAACGTTCAGATCTTGTCGCCAAGCGCGCCCTTGACCTTGCCCTTGAGCTGCTGCGCCTCGCCCTTGCGCTCCTGCGCAATGCCTTCGGCGCGTGTTTCAGGATCGGACGAGTTCTGCTTGAGCTTGCCGATCGCTTCGTTGGTGAGGCCCTTGGCCTTGTCCTTGAGTTCACCCATGGTGTGTCTCCTTGTTCGTAATCCCGCGCCGCGCCCTATCGGGGGAGAGGGAAGATGGGGCGGCGCGGCAAGCGGCCCGATGGCCTGCTCGAACAATCAACGGTGCCGCGCTGCGCCCCGTTCCAGATCGTGCGGCAGGGCGAGCTTGCGGCGCGCTGGCTAGATCAGGCCTGCGAGCGGGCTCGAGGGGTCGGCGTATTTGCGCGTCCCCATCCGGCCGGACAGATAGGCCTCGCGCCCGGCTTCTACAGCCAGCTTCATGGCGCCGGCCATGCGCACCGGGTCCTTGGCCTCGGCAATGGCGGTGTTCATCAGCACCC
>SXGT01278128.1_pt1 | contig 12041 bp, 8 predicted proteins | sample 3176221 | NCBI WGS metagenome assembly SXGT01 (sample SAMN11356862, study PRJNA531348) | freshwater metagenome | isolation source: freshwater sample F1-120 | place: China: Fuxian Lake, Yuxi | collected 2017-12-25
CGGTGCAAGAGCTTCGTTGGGAAATCTAGCGAATCAGCGAACCCAGGATCCCGCATGCGGGATCATGAGCCTAAACAATGGTGTGTGCCCCAAATCAAAGCGACCCAGTCAAGATGCCCCGCCGCCCCATGGCTAGATGGGGATGCCAAACAAAATGGCCGCCCTTACAGGGCTCGGATGGTTGTTGGGTCGCCAGCCAGCCCTGGGAGCCACCCAGGGCTGGCTTAGAGCATGCGTTTGGCGCGCAGAGGACAATCGAGGGGCAGGATAACAACACTGTGGGGCGGCCGCGGTCGAAAGAAAGTGGCTGGCATTTGGGGATTGGTTTGGCAGCATTCGCCTCGTGCCATCCCCGATCCAATCCCGCAGGGAATTCCTGAACGCATCGCTCGCACTCACGAGCGCTGCGGTCGCAGGGTGTGTCTCAACCCACCCCGACTCAGACCGAGCGGTCATTGATACGCACACGCATTTTTACGATCCCACGCGCCCTCAAGGTGTCCCGTGGCCCGACAAGAATGATCGTGTATTGTATCGCACGGTGTTGCCCTCGGATTATCGCACGCTGGGCGACCGATTGGGGGTCACAGGAACTGTCGTGGTTGAAGCCAGTTCCTGGGTTGAGGACAATCAATGGATCCTGGATCTTGCCCAGAACGATCCGTTCATCATCGGGTTCGTCGGCAATCTGAAACCTGGTCAACCAGAGTTCCGATCTCATCTCGCCCGTTTCGCAAAGAACCGGCTGTATCGTGGCATTCGCATCGGCGGTGGTGACCTCAAGCGGGCGGTCCAACGTCCAGAAGTGCTCGACGACCTTAAACGATTATCGGATCGGGATTTGTCGTTGGACGTGTTGATCGGGCCAGACGCCTTGGCGGACGTGGTGGAACTCGCAGGTCGGGTGCCGGATCTAAGAATCATAGTGGATCACTGTGCAAACGTTCCCATCAACGAAGCCCCACTGCCCGCCGCATGGGTGGATGGCATTGTCGCTTGCCATTACAAACCTAATGTGTTCATGAAAGTGAGCGGCTTGGTTGAAGGTACGGGACGCACTCATGGCGATGCACCCTCCGGTGTGCAACCCTATCGAAGAGTGCTCGATACGATTTGGGGAAGCTTTGGCGAAGATCGGGTGATTTACGGTAGCAACTGGCCTGTCAGTGAACGCTTTGCCCCGTTGGCAACCGTGCAATCGGTCGTCACGACCTACTTTCACGAAAAAGGCGAGGTCACCTCCGAGAAATACTTTCGTCGCAACGCCGCCCGAGTTTACAAAACAGTACGCCGATGAATTCTGAAGCGCCTCATTCCAGCCCGTGCCAAGCCGGCTCCAGCAGGTCCAGCCTCCTCTGGTTGGGATTCGTGTTGCTGACCTCACCCATAACTGTCTGGGGAGCGCGCGAACCTTGGACTGCCTCAACGGTTCGAGGATCCCCCGAACCCCCCGCCCCGTTCCGTCTCGAACGTGTCTTCACGAACTTGAATTTTGCGGGGCCGGTGGATTTCCAAGCGGTACCAGGGGAGCCGCGATTCTTACTGCTGCAACAGGACGGCAAACTGTTTAGCTTCGATGCGGATCCGGCCGCTCGCGAAACCCATGTCGCTCTCGACATACGAGCACACCATAAGCGCTTGGACAATGCACTGGGTTTCACCGTGCATCCCAAGTTCCAGGAAAATAGGTTTATCTTCATCAATTACAACGAGCCCGGTGGCACCACCAATGGGGCCTATGTGTCGCGATTCACCGTGGAACGTAAGGAGCGTCCTACAGTCGATTGGTCGACGCGAACCACATTGCTCACATTCCTATCGGGAGGGCATAACGGCTGCCAATTGATCTTTGGGCCTGACAACTATCTGTACATCTCTATAGGCGATGCCTCGCCGCCAGATCCCCCGGACATTTTCCGCACTGGCCAGGGGGTAGATGACTTCCTCTCCTGCGTCCTGCGTCTCGATGTCGATCGGCCCCAAAATGGACGCGCCTATGGAATTCCTTCAGACAATCCCTTTGTGGATCTGGCCGGGGCGCGGCCGGAAATCTTTGCGTTTGGGTTTCGCAACCCCTGGCGGATGTCCTTCGCGCCCGATGGTGCGTTGTGGGTTGGCGATGTCGGTTGGGAATTGTGGGAACTACTGCATCGGGTCACGCCTGGGTACAACGGCGGTTGGGCCTTTGTGGAAGGCCCGAATACGAGTGTCAGGAACGATGTGACGGCAGGTCCGACACCGGTGAGGAAGCCACTGGTAGCCATTCCACACAGCGACGCCGCGAGCATTACCGGTGGTCGATTCTATCGAGGCGCCCGGTTACCCGAACTGAAGGGCGCTTATGTATTTGGGGATTATGAGACGGGTAAGTTTTGGAGTGTGCGAAGTGAGGGAGAACACGTGACCTCGTTCGTCGAGCTTTGCGACACAACCACGCGTCCGGTTGCTTTTGCTGAAGATGCCGCAGGCGAGTTGCTGATTCTGGATCATAACGGTGGGCTCTATCAGTTAGAGCGAAATGAGGCACCGGACCAATCGGCCAAATTTCCACGTCGATTGAGTGAGTCGGGTTTGTTTAGAGATACGGCGGGACAACAGCCGACCGCAGGCGTATTCGAGTACCAAATCAACACGCCGATGTGGGCTGATCACGCCACCGCCCGCCGTTGGGTGGCCTTGCCTGGCACCGAATCTGCGCAATGGTCCGAGAAGTGGTCTTACCCAACGAACACCGTATTTGCAAAAACCCTCTCCATCCGGATGGATTCAAGGAAGGCGACATCGGAGCGTCGCATTGAAACACAACTCCTGCATTTCGATGGGCAAACTTGGCGCGCGTATTCTTACCGTTGGAATGACTCGCAGACGGACGCTGAATTGGTGGGAGCCGAAGGATTGACCCAGCCCATGACGATCCAAGATCCGGAAGCGGCTGGCGGTCGGCGCGTCCAAAACTGGCGATTCCACAGCCGTACCGAATGCCTTCGTTGCCACAATCCGTGGGCAGGAAACGCCCTCGCGTTTGGACTCGAGCAATTGAATCGCTCGTTCACCCTGGAAGGAGGCGCCCGCCCGGGTTCGAGCCAATTGGCTTACTTGGAAACGGAAGGCTACATCCGGGTCACAGCACGTCCAAATCCCCTGCCCCGTTTGGCGAATCTCAGCGATAGCACCATTTCGGAAAGTAGCCGGGCTCGGTCCTGGCTTCATGTCAATTGTGCCCATTGCCATCGAGCTAATGCCGGGGGATCGGTCGCAACCTACTTGAATCACGAAGTCGATGCCATCGGAACACGCACCGTGGATGTTCGACCCATCCGTGGCGGGTTTGGGCTGGACGAAGCGCGGGTGGTAGCGCACGGCGAGCCTTCGCGCAGCAGTTTGTTCTATCGAATCAACACCGAAGGACAGGGTCACATGCCGCATATTGGTTCCCGAATGGTGGACGAGGCGGGAGTGCGTTTGGTGGCATCCTGGATCCGGCAATTGAAGGCCTCTACCAACGCCCCTGACGCCGAGGCTCAGACGGCCTCCGCCCGGGTGGCGGCCCACCGTCAGCTGGCACGTTCGATCCTAACAAATGACCCAACCTCTGCACAGAAGTTGGATGAACTGCTGAAAACCACTACGGGGGGGCTGGCCTTTTTGGAAGCTGTAGGGCTCGAATCGAATTCGGGCCGCCTACCTGCCTCGGCCATTCTGGCGGGGAGCCAATCCGCGAACCCTTTGGTGAGAGACCTATTCGATCGATTCCTACCCGCGGATCAGCGGCGGCGCACATTGGGCGAGGGCTTTGATCCGCAACGGGTACTGGCATTAACGGGCGATACGACGAGAGGCAAACGGCTGTTTCACGCGGAGGGCGGGGTCAGTTGCAACCGCTGTCACACACTTTCCGGCATGGGCCGCGCTTATGGACCAGACCTCACGAGCATCGCAAAAAAGTACCCTCTCAAAGACCTACTCGATCAGATCATCCACCCGACTCTGGTGGTACCGCCCGAATTCACGCTCCGTCAGTTCGAGATGAACGATGGGTCGGTGCACAGTGGATTCGTGGTGCGTCCAACCGCTGAAGGAGTCGTATTGCGCGGCGAAGATCTTACCGATCGAACGGTGCGTCGGGCGGATGTTCAGAGCGAGACCACGAGTGCGGTCTCGGCGATGCCAGAAGGGTTGCTCAACGATCTCACAGCCCAGGAAGCCGCGGATCTTTTGAGTTACCTGTTAAACCCGTGACACTGGAACATGGAAAAACGCGCTTGAGGGATTCGGAAAGGGCACCGCAGTTGGCGCTGAACGTTCCGGACAATTGCTCATGGCCTTAAGTGCTCTAAGCCAGTTGTCGACGAGTCGATGGTTCACACAGACGGCCATACTCAGTGGAATTCTCATCGCGGGTCTGGGCGTTGCGCTCCTGACCTTCAAGTTTGGCTCTAAGCTTCGCCATACCAGTTATGACTGTTTGTTTGCCCTGCGCCCGACAGTGTCGATTACCAATGCGTTCGTAGTGTATCTGGATGAACAATCCCACTTTGAACTCAAACAACCCCTGAACGCAGCCTGGGACCGGGCGTTGCACGCTCGACTGATCGACCGGCTGACGCGAGCTGGAGCCCGAGCCATCATCCTCGATATTGTCTTTATCGACTCTGGCGACGGTGAGAGCGCGGCAGATCGCGCGTTAATTAACGCTGCCAAGGCGAGTGGGCGCGTAATCGTGGGCGCCAATCCGCGCCGTGACCCGGGCCAGGTTGAGCCTGCGGCAGATCTCCCGTTCGACGCGCTAAGGGATGCGACCGATGAGCGCTGGGGTTTGGTGGAGATGGTACCAGATAGCGATCAAGTCGTTCGCCAAATGCCACCGTCCTATCCCCCGTTCAAACACAGCTTGCCATGGATCACCGCGCAGTTTCTGGGAGCGCAGGTGACACAAGCCACCAACGAAGCACTCGCAGAATTGTCGGAGCGGTCAGAGCGTTGGTTGAACTATTACGGGCCTGGGAATTGGCTCCCCAGTGCCAGCTTTGCCGACGCTCTCGACCCCCAGCGGGTACCGGATGCGGTTTTTCGGGATCGGGTTGTTTTCGTGGGATCGAGCACTCTGACCAAATTCAGCGCTGAACGTAAGGATTCATATCGGACACCGTTTTCCGACTTCACCCTTCGAAGCTCAGAACAGTTCATTGCCGGGGTGGAAATCCAGGCGACCGCAACCCTCAATTTGCTCCGAGGCGATTGGTTGAAGCGCATTCCAAACTCCTGGGAGCTTTTTATTACCGTGGCATTGGGTGCTGCGGTCGGAGTCGGTTTTATTGCATTGAAGCCCCTCACAGCAACAGTCGCGTTTCTAGTGCTGGAAGCGACGCTGGTCGCCGCAGTCATTGTGATCTTCCGAGACGCTTTGGTCTGGTCTTCGTGGCTGGTGTGGGGAATTCAGATTGGCACGGCCTACTTCTACTCGATCACTGCCAATTCGCTGCGCTTGTACGTACAGAATCAACTGCTCGAACAAACCGTGGCGAGTTACGTAGGACGAAAACTCGCCAAGAAGTATGTGCGGGAACAAAACCTAGACTTCTTGCGTCCCGGCGCTCGCAAGCAAGAGCTGACCGTCTTTTTCAGCGACATTGCGGGGTTTACCACCATCACTGAAGGGATGGATTCCAGCGCACTCGCGACGCACATGAACCAGTACTTCGAAGGGGCGGTTGGCAAATGCATCCAGGCAACTGATGGCACGGTGGTGAAATACATCGGCGATGCGATTTTTGCGTTTTGGAACGCACCGGATCCACAATCGGATCACGCAGAACGCGCCTGCGAAGCAGCGCTAAAATTCCGCGAGCAACCCCGTTGCGAGATGAATGGTCAACCGCTAATCACCCGGATTGGATTACATTCCGGTGTGGCGAATGTCGGGAATTTCGGCAGCTCCGAACGAGTCGACTACACGGCACTGGGTGAGAACATTAACTTGGCGTCGCGCATGGAAGGGCTCAATAAATACCTGGGCACGCAAGTGTTGATCACGGGTGAAACCCAAAGACTGATCGGGGATAAATATTCCGCGCGACCGCTCGGCAGATTCGTGCTCAAGGGGTTCGAACGGTTCGTGGATGTGTTCGAGTTATGCGGGCGTCGGGATCAGGCGGAACTCTCGGCGAAACGAGATCAGCCTTTTGGGCGAGCCTTAGAACAGTTTCAGAAAGGAGAATTCCAGGAAGCCCGGCGGGGATTTCAAGCGATCCTGGCAGCGAATCCCGACGACGGTCCTTCGCTGTTCTTTCTTCAAAAATGTGACGAATACCTCGAGAAATCCCCCGGGCTGTTTTGGAAGGGCGAGGTCGAACTTCTCGAGAAATAGGTTTTTGGTTCCCGCTACGTCGGCGGCAATCCTCGTGGAGTCGGGAGACTTTGTTCGCGCTCAGCTCAAGATTTTCGTAATCGAGTTGATCCACCAGATTAGGATTAGGATTAGGATTAGGATAACTAGATGGGAAAATGCGGGCGCAAAATGAGAGATGCACACGGGAGTCCTTCACTATTTCTACACGGCAGGCACCAATCCAGCGACTCAGAAATGGCGGCGTGCTGATGCAATCAATACTACGGGGAAAACGGCAGAGGGCTGCCGTACTCCCAAAAGGGTCCAAAAGCGGCAGAGGGCTGCCGCGCTCCAAAAAAGGCTGCAGCGCTCCAGAGGAGACGGCGCTTAGACGGAGAGAACTTCGCGAAGTGCTATCAGGAATCGGACGTTTTCGGCGGGGGTCCCGATCGAGACGCGAATCCACTCCGGTAATTGATACCCCCCCATGGGGCGCGTGATGACGCCGCGTTTCTGCAGTTCAGAGAAGACATTCCCGCCGTTTCCGACGCGGACGAGGACAAAATTAGCGGCGGACCGGACAAACTCGAGTCCTAGCTTTTCGAAAGCCGTTTGAAGATAATGGAGACCGTCGCGATTGTTGGTGCGGGTGCGCGCCATATGGTCGGTGTCATTGAGCGCCGCCAAGGCTCCCGCTTGAGCCATGGCATTAATATTAAACGGCTGTCGGATCTTTTCCATGGCCGAAATCAGCTGGGGCGACCCGATACCATATCCTAGGCGCAGCCCGGCCAGGCCGTAGATCTTGGAGAACGTCCGCATGAGGAGCAGGTTGGGAAGGACTCCATTGCGAACCAAGCCGATCAGGTCGACAGGATCATTCAAGAATTCGAGATAAGCCTCGTCCATGACCAACAAGACATGCTCCGGCACTCGATTCACTAATTCCACAATGTCCTCACGGGCACAAAGCGTTCCGGTAGGATTATTGGGATTGGCTACAAACATCACGCGGGTGTCCGGCGTGACGGCAGCCAGCATGGCTTCCAAATCGTGCCCGTAATCCCGCGCAGGCACCGTGATGAGGTTCGCTCCGAAAAGCGCAGTCACAATGGGATACACAGCAAAACAATACTGCGACACCACAACATCCACGCCGGGCCGCATCAGAGCGTGGCCAACGAACTCAAGAATTTCATTGGAGCCATTGCCTAAGATGAGATGGGACGTCTCGAGGGTCAGATGTTCCGCGAGATGTCGTTTGAAATGGTAGGCACTACCGTCGGGATAGAGGTGCAGATTTCGCAGGACGGACTGCATGACCTCCAGGGCCTTGGGTGACGGGCCGAGAGGATTTTCGTTTGAAGCCAGCTTGATGACGTTGGCGGTCTCCAGACCGAGTTCACGGGCGACTTCATCGATCGGGCGTCCGGGCACATACACGGGGAGATGAGTCAACTGTGGGTTGAGGTACGAAAAAATGTCGCTCATCGGCGGTGGAACTTAAAACGTGGGACGGAATAAACAGGGTTAGAACTGGCGCAGGAACCGGACGTCGTTTTCGTAGAGCCGTCGGATGTCGGTGATCTCGTAACGCAACATGGCGATCCGTTCGATGCCAAATCCGAAGGCCCAACCACTCCAGATCTCCGGATCATAGCCGACGTTTTCGAAGACCGCCGGGTGAACCATGCCGCAGCCCGCGATTTCGAGCCAATCCTTGCCCAATTTCTTTACCAGTGAATTGGTAAAATCGATTTCGAAGCTGGGTTCGGTATAACTGAAGTAATGGGGACGAAATCGCAGCTTCACATCGGCGCCCAAAACTTCGTGGAAGACCGCTTCAACGGTACCCTTCAAGTCTCCCACAGTGACACCTTTATCGACATACAAACCCTCGATCTGATGAAAGGTTGGGTTATGCGTGGCATCGGCGTTGTCGCGGCGAAAAACACGCCCGGGCACCACGATGCGAATCGGCGGTGTGCGGGATTTCATGACTCGAATTTGGACCGAACTCGTGTGAGTGCGCAGCAACCGGCCATTGCCTTGAGGAGGTCGTGTCTCGCCTTCTCCAAGGAAAAAAGTATCCTGGGCATCTCGAGCGGGATGGTCGGCAGGCGTGTTGAGCGCATCGAAACAATGGTATTCATCCTCGATTTCAGGGCCGTCCGCGACGGCGAAGCCCAAATGACGAAAGGCCCGGACGATATCTTCGGTAACCTGAGTGAGCGGATGGAGATACCCCAGGGTTCGACGGCGGCCAGGCAGAGTAAAGTCTGTCGGATGCTTGGGCAACGCTGCCAGCAGTTCCAGCGCATCGCGACGGGCCTGAAGCACCGTTTCGATTTCCTGTTTAGCGGCATTGATGGCTTTGCCGGCGGCAGGTCGTTCCTCACGTGGCAACGTTCCCAACTGTTTGAGCAACGTTGTGAAGCGACCTTCGGCACCTAAATAGGCACCTTTGGTCTGTTCCAAGGAGGGAAGATCGGCAGCGGCTTTTAGGCTGTCGATGGCCTGTTCGCGGATGGCGGCTAAGTCGTCGAGTAGTGGCATGTCAGCAAGGAATTGCCGCAAAAGAATGTCCGGAGCGCAAAGAAATTACGCAGAAACCGGAGTTTGAAGAAAAAAGCGGGCGGCTTGGAAGCCGCCCGCTGAAAGGGAGAAGAAACCGCTGCAACACTCAGGCGGTCGCCTTGGCAGCGGCCTTTGACTTGAGTGCTTCCTGCGCCACTTTGACCAATTCGCCGAAAGCGGAGTTGTCGGTGGCGGCGAGGTCTGAAAGTGCCTTGCGGTCCAGGCCGACTTGAGCGGCTTTCAGGCCCTCCATGAATCGGCTGTAGGTGAGACCGGCAGCGCGAGCGGCAGCATTGATACGGATCTGCCACAAAGCGCGGAAGGTCCGCTTCTTGGTTCGGCGATCGCGGTAAGCGTATTGCAATCCGTGGTCGACGGCATCGCTGGCGTAGCGATAAAGCTTGCTGCGTTTGAGGCGGAAGCCCTTAGCGAGCTTCAACATCCGTTTACGACGTTTGCGGGAGGCTGGGGCGTTAGTAACACGCATGGCTGTTTAAGAAGAAAAGGTTTTGTTAACAGTGGTCGAGTGCTGGCGATGACGATCAACCCCAAGGCAAGCACGCCTTGATGCGATGCACGTCCGTGGAATGAACTTCCTTGCTCTCGCGCAGGCTACGACGGCGCTTCGCGCTCTTACCAGAAAGCAAATGCCGCCTACCAACTCGCTGAGTCATGACTTTGCCGCTCGCAGTGATCTTGAACCGCTTGCGAACGGACTTCTTCGTTTTAATACCCTTCGGACGACGCATAAAAATCCTGAACGTTCTGCAAAAATGAGGGCGCAGTCTAAGAGCGAAGGCTCCAGAGGCAAGGGCGATTTTGGCTTTTTGCCACGATAGTTCAACCGCCAACCCGACCGCGCCAAGGACCCTGTCACCCTTTTCAGGGTAAAGGCCACCAAAATCTCCAGTAAAGTGTTGGCGCCTGCCGCCCAAACTCCGATTCTCGCGGCGCAACCCAATGAAACAACCACTCGTACCCATTTCGTTTGCCCTCGCGGCAGGCATCGGGTTGGCTGAGTTCATCCAAGTCCCTCTGATCGTGCTATTTGGATGCGCCATCGGACTCTTTCTCACCTATTGGAGATTCCCCCAATTCCGCGCTGCCACACTGCTCACAATGGTCTTATTGGCGGGAGTCATCCGCGGCATCGAATCCGCTGCCCCTATCTCTCCCCAAGACATTCGGCTTCAGGTGACCGAACTCCCTGCAGTTGTCACGGTCCGGGGGATTCTTTCTGAATCTCCAATTGTCCGACGCGAGGTTTATCGTGGCAACCCTCGTGTTCGCAGTCAGGTCAGCATGTGTCTCAGCGAACAACTCGTGGAAGACCAATGGGTATCTGTGACGGGAAACGTGCAGGCGGCTTTGCCCGGAACCTTGGGCTTGGAGTACTTCCGGGGACAATCTGTGGAAGTCACTGGAGTGCTCCAAGTTCCACGGGGATCGGAGGCAGAGGGACTATTTGATCCAGCGACTTTTCTCAAGCACCAAGGCATTCATCGTCAACTGATCACAGAAGGTATGACCGAATGGCGCTTGGGCCCAGATCGCGAAACTGATCCTCCTCTGAGTGAGCGGTTCCTGCCCTGGGCTCAAACGGTGCTCGCGCGTGGACTCCCATCCGACGACGAGGCCTTGGGGCTGCTGTGGGCCATGGCTTTGGGCTGGAAGACCGGGCTCACCAGTGACCTCCGTGAACCGTTCCTCCAATCGGGGACCATTCATGTATTTGCGATCAGTGGACTCCACATTGCGCTCATCTCCATGGTGATTGTGGCAGGACTGCGTCTACTGCGAATTGGGCGAGTTTGGTGTGGAGCCATCACCCTGCCACTGACTTGGTTCTACGTGGCCGCGACCGGATGGCAACCATCGGCGGTGCGATCCGCAGTCATGATGACGGCGATTGTGGGCGGCTGGACACTGAGCCGCCCGAGCGATCTGATGAATTCGTTGGCAGGGGCGGCATTGGCGATTTTGATCTGGGAACCGGGTCAGTTGTTCTTGCCGGGATTCCAGCTCTCTTTTGGGGTGGTCTGCAGCATGGGGTTGTTTGGTGAACGGATTCGATGGTTATGGAACCGATGGGTTCATTTCGATCCGCTGTTGCCGGAAGAACTGAGACCAAAATGGCAGCGATGGTTACGACAACCTCTGGAATGGCTTGGAATGAACCTTGCGACCGCTGTCGCCGCCTGGTTGGGCTCATTGCCGCTGATCTGGCACTACTTTCACCTGATCAATCCTATCAGTCTCTTGGCCAACCTCGGCGTGGTTCCACTGAGTGCCGCGGCATTGATTTCATGCCTCGCCAGCCTGATCTGCGGAGATTGGCTGCCTTGGCTTGGCCGTGTATTCAATGCGAGTGCCTGGGTCTGGATGCATGGGATGATAATGGTTAGCCAGACCGTGGCCAAAATCCCCGGGGGCTGGAGGTATGTCACACCGACTCCCCCATGGTTTTGGCTTGGGTATTACTTCGTCGTGTGGACTGTTTATCGGAATTGGCCTCGACGACCGGACCGACGGCTTTGGTTCATGTGTGGGGCTACCCTATGGCTGGGCTCACTGCTGACGGCGGCATGGATTCATGAGTCCCGACTCCGAATGACCATTCTGTCGGGTGGAACAACCACCTGGGTCGATTCACCGGGTGCTAAGAATGATCTCCTCATCAACACCTCAGATGAGACATCGGTCCGCTTTCTGACTATTCCATTCCTCCAGGCTCAAGGTGTGGATCGGCTGGGGACACTGGTGATTGGCCAAGGTGATGCGCGGCACTCGGGTGGCGCCCTCGATCTAATGGAACGAATGCACCCCGTCCGGGTGTGGTATCCTTCAGTCCAGGGACGGTCGCCTGTTTGGAAACGACTCCAAAGTGCGCTAGCGCAAAATTCAGGCTCAGCCGAACCTTGGGGCGCCGGGGAATCACGGAGTGGATGGACGGCGCTGCATCCCGAACTGGGAGACATCGGGCGGACTGGGGACGACTTGGCGTTAGTACTTCAATCGGAGTGGGGGGGAATACGGGTACTCCTGTGTCACGACCTCAGTCGGACGGGACAGCAGAAGCTCCTGGACCGGAGGGGACCGGAGCTGGAATCTGACATAATCATTGCCGGGGTGCCCA
>SXGT01938587.1_pt1 | contig 12041 bp, 9 predicted proteins | sample 3176221 | NCBI WGS metagenome assembly SXGT01 (sample SAMN11356862, study PRJNA531348) | freshwater metagenome | isolation source: freshwater sample F1-120 | place: China: Fuxian Lake, Yuxi | collected 2017-12-25
CCACGCCTGTGCGCCCGGTCACGGGAATGGGCGGAGGATACTGCTCTGCTTCGGGCGGCGTCGTCACCGGGCGCGGCGAGGTGTCGCTGGTGGTGCCGTTCGTCGGGCTGGTGTCGTCCTTGGCCACGTGCGGAATACGGCGTACGACGGTGGGTTGTTCGTCGCCGTACTGAGCCGACTTGGTGTACGCTGGAAAGTCGCTGACAGAAAGCGGCGTCGGCTTGGGAATACTTCGGGCCGTATGGTTGGTGGGGCCGTCATCGTCGAGCTTGGGATTGGTGACCGTCGTGGGGGACTCGTCTCCCTCCTGAAAGTCAGTTGGAAAGTCTAGAACGGGAGGTATCGAATTGCTCGCTCCCCCTCTCAGCTCGGGGTACAGGCTCCGTGCGTACCCAGACAGGGTGCTGTGGGTGAAAATAAAGCCCGAATCATGGAAAAATTTATCCAGGGCCTCCTTAAATGCGGTGGCGTTGGCATAGCGCTCGTTGCGGTCGGGGCGCAGTGCGCGATCCACAATCGTCTCTAAAACGAAGGGGATTTCCGGATTTTTGGCAGAGACGGGGACGTACCGCCCCGACCGGATCTTGTCCAAGGTGCCAAACTCGCTCTCGGAACGAAAGGGATGCTCGCCCGTCAGCATTTCGTACAGGACCACACCAACGGAGAAAAGATCCGAGCGTTGGTCGAGGTCTTTTGCAGCCGCCGCCTGCTCGGGGCTCATGTAGTCGAAACGGCCCTTGATGATCCCGGAGTGGGTCTCCAACGCCTTGTGGCTTGCGCGCGCAATTCCAAAATCGGTGAGTTTCACCTCCCCTTGGACCGAGAGGAGAATGTTTGGGGGCGAAATGTCCCGGTGAATGATGTTCAGCGGAACGGGGCGGCCACCGCGCATCACCTGGCGTTGGTGGGCGTATTCCAAACCCTTCAGCAATTCCAAAGTGATGTACACCGCATGCGGGACCGGCAGCACAATGCCCTTGCTTGCGGCATGTTTGAGCACATCGCCGAGGTCGCGGCCATCGACATACTCCATCGCGATGTACCAAATTCCGTCGATCTGCCCTAAATCCAGGATCTGAACAATGTTTGCGTGGGTCAACAGACCCGCGACTTTGGCCTCGTCGACCAACATGGCCACATAGTCGGCATTTTGGGAGAGGTGCGGCAGGATCCGTTTGATCGCGAAAGTGCGCTGGAAACCTCCGATACTCTCCAGCCGGGCCTTATAAATCTCCGCCATGCCCCCGGTCGCGATACGCTCCAGGATCTGGTACTTGCCGAATGTCTGGACGGCGTTTTTCGCCAAGGGCTTCACTCGAAGGGACTTTAGATGGACCAGCCTATCGCATCGTCGGCCCGGCAGCGATCCGATCCGCGGCCCATGCCTCCAGGACCCCCGCGCTACGGTGCAAAGTTCGCGACGGCGGTCCTGCTGACAGCGTGGCTCGTGGTAACGTTCGGAGCGCATCGGTTGGCGCCGCCGCTCGGTCGAGCGATCACCGCCGGAGAGCACGCGCTCGGTTTGGACGACAACCCCGCCCCAAAAGAAGCGAAGGAAGCGGAATGAATCTCGCCCCCCTGTCTGTCCCGGAAATCGCACTGGCGATCGGCCTTGGCATCGCCTGCTACACCGACCTCACCCGATGGAAGATCCCAAATGTGCTTAATTTGGCCCTGGTGGTGGTGGGCATCGTCTTGCACGTAGCCTTGGGCCAGTGGAAAGTGGCGCTTTTCGGATTTTCTTCGGCTTTTACACTGCATTTCCTGTTGTGGCAGCTGGGCGTCGTCAAGGGTGGTGATGCAAAATTGATGATCGGGCTAGGCGCATTGGTAGGTTGGAGCGACATGTTGGAGACGACGCTCTGGCAGTTCGTATTGCTCATCCCCGTCGGGCTATCCTTCTTGCTTGCTAAGGGACGGCTACACCACGCGATTGCGACCTTCCTTCGCACCCGCGCCGGGGAAACCACCGCCGACGACAAACTCACCTACATGCCGTTCGCACCGGTGATCACCGCGGGGTGGATCGCCGCTCGGCTGACGGACTGGTTTTTGGTGTGGAAGTGAGCACGTTCTATGCTCCACTTTTCCGCGCCGAGGACATCCACGGAGATCCGTTCGAGTTGGAGACCGCCCGCCGAAAAGGACCCGTTGTACTTGTATTTTGCCGATACCCTGGTAGCGCCCACACCCGGCGCATCGGCGCCGATTTAGTAAAGAAGCTTGACCGACTCCGCTCGATGGGCGCCACCGTCGCCTTGATCACCGAAGGCTCCGCCGAAAAAGCCCGACGATGGTCCGCTTCTCTACCTGGAACAGTGATTCTGCTACCCGACGATGGCGATCTGTATCGGGTATACAATGTCGGCCAAGATCCGCTTTTGGGACGAACTTTGATTAAGAGCTGGCGCCGGCTGCCTGGCTATGTGGCCACCCTGTCCTATGGGCACGGTCGCCCAGGGCCGTTGACGCGAGTACCCGCCGTTTTTGTAGTCGCGCCCGACCGCAGGATTTCTTGGTCCTGGCAGGGGAAAACCGCTCTCGATCGCCCCGATTTTGATGCGGTCTGCAGCGCGGTATCCGCGACCAAATAGACAAGTTACTTGTCTATAAGCAACGCCCTCAACCCTTCGGGGAGGGGGTCGTCTCGATCCGGGCGGCCGTCCACCGTATGCACATAAAGCACTGGTTCTCCGGTGTGTTCTTCAAGGCAGGCACCCAACGCCTTGCCCGTGTAGGTCGGATCCAGGGCCCAGCCTGCGTTGGCGGCGGTTTTTATGACCTGCCGAATGCGCTCGTCCGTGCGACCATATCCTCCGGCATACCAACCCACCTGAAGCCGAAACCCGTCCAAAGCAGGAATTTCAACCGGCGCTCCATGTTTCCGCAGCCAATCGACGGAAGCCTTCGCCATCCGCAGGACCCGCTTCTTTCGACTAAAGAAAGGTTCAACCACTCGAACGCCGACCACCTCAGTGGTCGCTCCACCCAAACGAAGGCCTGCGAGCAGGCCCGCCGCCGTGCCCGCGCTTCCCACCGCCACATACACGGCGCGATACTGAGGCCGGGTACCCGCCTTCATGCCATCCGCAAGATCGAGGCCCACTTTGAGCCAGCCCGCCGTTCCGGCCGCATTTGATCCGCCGACAGGCACCAAATACGGCGTTGCCCCAAACCGAAGCCGGCTCAACAACCAAGCCACCTGCGCCGCAGCCGCGATCGGACCGGACGTCGGGTAGACCTCCACACATTCTCTCGCGATCGCCGACAATTGCGATCGAACGTGGGGATGGTCGGGCTGCGGGATCAATACGGCATGCGTCTTCAGCCCGAGCCGTTTCCCATAAATGGCGGTTGCTAGCACATGATGTGAACCGGCGGCTCCGGTGGCGATGAGATCCGTCGCCCCCCGCGCCACCGCCTCAGCCAGCAGGTACTCCAGCTTTCGAACCTTATTTCCACCGTAATCCGGTGCCGCTTCCCGCTCGTCCAGAACATCCACCTGTCGCCCATCAAACCGAGCCGAGAACACCCGAACCGGGCGTGCCCCGAGGTCGACGTATGGCACGGAAAGCGAGGGCCAACGTTCAAGCAGAGAAGCCATGATTTTGGGTAACTTCCACCCCACGCGCTGTCGATTGCGGTAGAAAGGGCCGGGGGGCATGTGACAGGACTATGGCTCGCAGCGGCGGCTTGGGCAGGCGATGCGCCGTCCGAGGTCATGCCCACCGAAGGCACACCACCCGCGGCGGAGGTCCGCCCCGTCGATCCCAATTTCGGAAAAGCGGGGGTAAAATGGTATCCGATCATGATCCCCGCGGCGTCTTACAATTCGATCGACGGCGTTGGCCTGGGGTTTGGGGGCGAGATCCACTCCCGCCGCGTCGACAAAGCTTACGGCTATGAATGGATGTTTTCGTTTGGTGTGTGGTCCACTTGGGGCTTCAAATACCAAGATCACTGGGTTCGCGTTGATCACAAAGGCGAGAAACTAACGCTCTCCTCGCAGATCACGTTCAATCAATGGACCGACATGCACTATGCCGGGTTGGGCGGGAAAGATGTGCTCAATCGCGTCGATCTCGAGCAAGACGGCGGAAATTTCGCCGTTGGGCCGTCCGGATTCGTGGGGATCGCCTTTCCGCTCGAAGGGAAGAGCTGGTCGCCCTATGTTCAGGTTTATAGTAGATATCTGGTCGTAGAGCCGGATCTCGACGGACGCCTCGCCGAGGAAGCTCCCTTCGGAATCGGGGGCGGATTCAACTTTGAAGTCAGCGGTGGAATCGGCTTTGATACGACCGATCGGTGGCCACTTCCGTCGACGGGGCACCGGGGCGAGGTGGGCATCGGTCTCGGCGGCACCGCAACCGCCGAAAGAGACTTTGGAGCGATCGCTCAGAAAGCAGAGTTTGTCCCCATGGCCACTCTGCACGCCGAGATCTCCAAGTGGGTGGCGATCAAAAACCCGCGATGGGTGTTTGGCGCGCGCCTCGCAGTGGACCACGTCATCGGCAAAAAACCCTTTTTCGAGCAAGACTTAGTGAGCGGTCGATGGCGCGATGAAATGGGTGCCGAACAGCTGGGGTCCGGAGACGGCCGCACCCGAACCCGGGGCGATGGGGTTGTTGCGGCCATGATCGAATTCCGACCTATGGTATTCCAATACAAGAAGAAATCGTGGGACATCGCGCTCTATGGGTCCTTGTTTGCCGAGCAAGCTTGGCTATTTGAAGGCTGGGATCCAGGCCCCCCGATGCCGTCCCTCGGATTCGGGCCAGAGTTGGTATGGCAGAGCGCGTTCCAGCTTCGTCCTTATGTTTCCTGGGGCTGGCGGGCCGATGAGCCCGGCGGAAAACGTCAACTGGAGCCCGCCTTCGGGATCAGTTTTCTTGATCCATTATAGACGGTGCGGGGCAGAAATCGGGTAGACTTGCGGCGGAGGGGTTGATGCGTTGGGTGTGGCTGACCGCTTGCCTCGGAATCGCCGGTTGCGAGTACATTACGCGCGAGGAGTTTGAGGCTCACCTGGACGCCGATCAAGACGGTTGGCCCAAGGGCGACGACTGCGACGATGCCAATCCGTCCATTTTCCCCTATGCACCGGATGTTCGCGGGGATGGCTGCAATGCCGACTGCGGCGCCACGGGCGATCAAGACGGCGACGACTGGCCGGACTCGGTGGACTGCGATCCCGAGGATAATGCTGTATTTCCCTGCGCACCCGATGTGGAAGGCGACAGTGTCGACGCAGACTGCGACGGAGAAGATGGCGAGCGCACGGACATTTGCCCGGTGAGCGACCCCGACTTCGAAGCCTCTGAGCAAGTACCGTTCGGCGAATTGTGCAGCTGCCCCGCCGGAGATGCTGCGTGCAATACGGTCGCAGCAGAATGAGCAGACAGATCGTCAACTAGGTTGACGATTCCGTCGCCGCGCCCTCCTCGATCGACAGCGAGAATTTTGCGTTGGAAGGGATTTTCTCCGGACGCGGGCGTGACCGCCAAGCGACCATCGGTTCCGCCGTCCAACGCCAAGGTTGGTCATTCCGCTTTACTTTTCCATCGGCGATCGCTTGGGTGAGCACGGGAAGCGGCAAGTGTCCCAGATCTCGTATCAACGCCTCAAACTCCCCCTGAACGCGCGGATCGGCGAATTGCAGCACCGATCGAAAAATGTAGGCCGAGTGAAACCATGAGGGGCGAACCAGAATGCCGTCCAAATGCAGGCGTTCGGCCATTCGCGCCACCAAGTGCAGCGCCTCCTCCGCGAGCCCCAATCCCGGGGCTTCCTGGCCAGGAAGCTTCGGCCTCCCTGGGTAAAACTGCCCAAGCGGGTGGCGCATGGTCATCCAGTGGATCACCCCCACCTCCGCATTGTCGTACGTCTCCCTCGCAACGACCATCTCCCAGAGGAGATGCCGCGCGCCGCCACCGTTGCCGAACAACTGCACCCGATCGCCGGTCGTAGATTTCGAAAGAACCACTTCAAAGCCGCTGTACCCCAGGCGGGTCAGCCGATCGAGGATCCCAAATACCTCCAGCGCGTGTTCGATACCCTCGGTGGTATAAAACCCCAAAAGTCGCAATGGAGGTGCACGAACCCCAAACCAGGTGTCCATTTCCTCGGCTGAAAAGGTGTCGTCCGGTTGCCCGAGCTCCCGAGGAGAAAGGCCCTTGGAAAGCCACTGAAAATGCGACGCCAACGGGTCTAACCCCTTGGGGATCGGGTGCGCATCCTCACCCATCAGCACAGTGGCCGTTTGCGCGAGACAACGCCAGGAATCGGGGCGATAGCCGCCACCTGGCAGCCATACGCTTGGCCGATCGCCGATGGCCTCTAACACCGCCTGATCTCGTCGTTTTACCCCCGCATAGGACAGGTTCAGCTTGCCCAACCGGTCCCCAGCCAGCACATCCCCACCGGCGATCACCATCACCAGATCGGTGGAAGGAAGGCGTTGAAGCAGACCTTCCAGTGTCGAAAGGTAGTGCTCATCGTTCGCATTCGGAATGACATTTTCGTCGACCGAAGGCAGATCTCCCCAATAGGAACCCGAAATCGAGCCGATCCACACCTTTGGATCGCCCGCAAAACACGCCGCCGTTCCATCGGGCGGGTGGGCATCCAAATCCAAGATCGCAAGCCGGCCGATAAATCCGTCCCGACGGGCCACCTGCAGCGCCACCGCGAGATCGTTGAACGCGCACAACCCCGCCCCGCGATCCGGGTACGCGTGGTGAAATCCACCCAGAAGGTTCAGAGTTGCTGTCTTTTCGCGGAGCGCAAACCGTGTGGCCTCGACGGTGCCCCCCACCGCCAACCGAAAGGTGGTCAACACGGAATCGATCGGAAGAGAGGGAAGATCCAAGCCCAGTACTTTTGCCAACCCCGCCGACTGGGTCAGGCCGTGTAGGTAGTCCTCCGTATGGACCAGTCCCAAAGGGCCGTAGCCCACTTTGAGCGGCTCGTGAACCGCAATTTTCTTGCGGTTCCGCCCTTCGAGAAGCGCCCAAAGCGCCAAATCGCCGCGGCGGGTTTCGATGCCTACCGTCTGCTCCAGGTCCGTCAAAGGCATCGTATAATGCGGGTGATGCCAGATCGGAAGCGGTGCTCGGACCCCGGCCCGCCGGGCAAAAGCAGTGCGAATCCTGCCCAAAAGGCTCATGTGTCCGCCAATGCGGCGCGTATGACCTTCGCCAGCGCGGGCCCAATCCCCGGAATTTCAGCGAGCGTGCCTTCGTCGGCATCCATGACGGCCTGCGCCGAGCCTAGAGTTTGTAACAAGAGTTTCCTTCGTTTGGGTCCCACGCCGGGAATGCTCTCGAGCACGCTCAACAGGGTGTCGCGGTTTCTCACTTGACGATGGTAGGTGACGGCGTGTTTATGCACTTCATTCCTAGCTAATTGAAGAATTCTGAGAGCAGCATCGCCCTCCTTGAGTTTGAGCGGGTCTTTGAACTCTGGCAGAATGATCTTGTCCGTTGCCGTGCTTTCTCCGCGTTTGTGCTCGGTTCGCGGCTTGGAGATCCCGATCAACGGAACGGCCGCGCCCAATTCTTGAATCGCCGAAAGTGCCGCATTTACCTGCCCCCGGCCACCGTCGACCACCAGAAGATCGGGCAGGGCGTTCTCCTCCAGGCCGCGTTTGACCCTCCGGTACACAATCTCTCGCATGGAAGCGAAATCGTCCGCTCCCACCACCGTTTTGATACGGTACCGGCGGTATTCCGAACGGGTCGGCTTGCCGTCGATCAGCACCGACATCGCCGCCACCGGCGACTGCCCTTGGATATTGCTGTTGTCGAAGCATTCGATTCGGCGGGGTGGCCCCGGCAACCGCAGCAGTCGTCCGAGATCGGCGAGCGCTTCAGACAGGCGAACCTCGGAATCGTGGTCCCTTTCAAACCGCAACCGCGCGTTTTCGGTGGCGAGCTCCACCAGCCGCGTCCGATCCCCGCGGCTTGGTGCTTCGAGAGTAACCTTCTTTCCACGACGTTCGGTGAGGATCTCTTCGACGACCGCCACCTCGGACGGAAGAAAGGGCACCAAGATTTCCGCCGGGATTTCCGATCCCTCGGGGTAGGCCTCCGTCAGCAGCGATGCCAAAAGCTCCGCTTCTTCGCCTGGAAGAGTGGTTGCCGGGCTGGTGATCGGCTCCAGCATCCGGCCCTCGCGGACCGGCCAGACGGTATACGATCCTCGGCTTCCCACGCGGTAAAAACCCCAGACATCTCGGTCGGAGAGCTTGGCATCGATCACGGTCTGTTTTTCGAGCGTCGCCTCGATCGAACGGATCAAATCGCGGCAGCGCGCCGCTTCCTCAAACGCTTCGACCTCGGCCGCCGCGCTCATCCGATTGGTCAATCGCTTTACTAACGGTCGATTCTTCCCTTGAAGGAAAAGTACCGACTCCTCGACGATTTCGTCATAGGCGCCCTTGGTGGTGAGGTCCACGCAGGGGGCCACGCACCGCTGCATCTGGTGAAGGATGCAGGGCCGTTTTCGGGTCTTCAACATCTGATCGGTGCAGGTCCGCAGCTGAAAATGGCGTTGCAACACCGCAAGTGTCTCCCGCGCGCGACTGGCGGACGTGTACGGCCCAAAATAGCGGGCCCCATCGGTCTTGATTTGGCGGACGAGGAGGTATCTCGGCCACTCTCCTCGGGTATCGATGCGCAAGTGGAGGAAGTTTTTGTCGTCGCGAAGCTGGGTGTTGTACCGCGGCCGATGTTTCTTGATGAGCGTATTCTCTAAAAGTAGCGCTTCTTTCTCGGTGTTGGTGGACACTACCTCAATGGACTGAGCGTGGCTCACCAAAAACGGCACCATAAATCGCTCGTCGTGGCCGGCGAGATATTGGCGAACGCGCGCCCGAAGATTGATCGCTTTGCCCACGTAAAGGATACGTCCACGCCGGTCTTTGAAGAGGTAAACCCCTGCGGTCGTCGGCAGCGAATTCGCTTGTTCGAGAAGCGGTTCAGGCATGCGATGGCTTATCCTGCGCTGGATCCATTGGCCGGATCCCTTGATCCATCGCCCTCCTCTGGTTACGGACGCGGCTCTTTCGCCGGATCGATCGATCGGCAGGAATGTGGAGTCTCTATGAAGCGCGTTGTAGCAGCAATCGAAGCCGGCCGTTGTGCGATGGCCGTTTCGGGCTCCCTTCTCAACGACGCTGAGATCATGCTCGCGTTGAAGGACCGCTCAGCTATGCCCTCGATGGCGCTGTCGAGCAAGCCGGTTGCCCCCGTTACCACCATCACCGAAGGTGCTCTTTCTCGCACGTTTTCGAAAGATGGTGTCGTGGTTATCGTCAACCCGCAGCCCGCCGACATGCCTGGAGTTCAGCAGCTCGCGGACATTCTGCAGCGCGCACCCCACAAACCGCTGGTGATCGTGGCCGCGCAGCAGTTCAATCCCTTCGCCTTTGGGCAAGCTTTTCGCGGCTTGAAAGTCGAACATCTGAAGACCCGCGGTAAGGAGATGTTCAAAGATCTCCCGATTCCGATGGTGGTCGCACCCGACGATGCCTCTGAAACCGTGCGCCCAAAGGCCGCCAAGGCCTCCTCCGGCCCCGATGCACCGCGGTTTGTCTTCGCGGGGCGGGAGGACGAGCTGGAGGTTCTGAAGGGCTTGCTGACCGCAGGAGGACCCATTGTGGTGTCCGGCCCCGCCGGCATCGGCAAGTCCCTGTTGGTCGAGCACGCGATCCCCGCGTCGGGTCTCAAGCGCCTTCCGGACATGGTTCTTGGCTGGGGTACCGGCGCTGATGCGCTTTTTGCCCGGTTGGCCGAGATCACCAAGCTCGGTGGAAGCAGCGTTCTCGCGGATACGTTGACCGTCCCCCACACCCCAGTGTTGGCGGTGGAAAAGACGTTAGAAGCGCTGAAAGCCGCGGAAGGTACCGAAGGCCAAGTGATCGTGGTGCACGATCTCCACGCTGCCCTCGGCCGAAGCGAAGACTTCTTCAAGAAGAGCCGATTGGAAATGCTCCTTCAGGCACTGCTGACCAACACCTATCCACTACGGATTGTGTTCTTGTCGCGCAGCCAGCCCGTCTTTCACCGCGAGCGGATGGACGCCGATCTGCGCCGCGTCACCCTGGCGGGGATCAAAGGCCGCTATTTCCATGAGCTGTTCGAAGCCTACAAGGTTCCGGAGTTTCCTCGGGAGAAATTTGGCCCACTCAGCGACAAGATCAAGGGGCATCCTTTCGCGGCCCGCGCGTACGCCATCGAAGTACGCGACCGCGAAAATGGTCTTTCCTTACTGGACGATCCGAAGTTCCTCGATCTCGACAGCCTCGACGAGCTGACCCCGCTGCGCAAGCTGCTCGACCGCAAGGTGGAGAAGCTTCACGCCGATGAACGCGAAGCTTTGGCGTTGGCCGCGCATTTCCGCCTTCCTGTGTCGGGCCAGGTGCTCGCTGAAGTCGGCATTGGCCGTAAGCAGCGCCTGCAGTTGCTGGCCGATGGCCTTCTTGAAATGGTCGGTACGACCGAAGAAAAGAAGTACTGCGTGCACTCCTTGGTGCGCAGCACGCTCACCATCCGTGAGACCACGAACTTCGAAGTACTGACCAAGGTCGCCGAGATTTACGGGCGTCTGGCCCGGGAAACCGAAGGCGTCGAACGCCTGGCCAACCTCCAAGAGGCCAACCGCAACGCCGCCACCGCTCGCAACCGAAGTGTCCGAGTCAAGGTTCCTTATCCCGACAACGATGCGGTGTTGGAGCTGATCGCCGGTGCGATCCGCAGCAAACAGCCCGACTTTGATTTTGCGGCACGCAACATCAAGGATCTGTTGGCGGAAGACCCCGCGAATTCGGATGCCTGGATCCTTCGCCTGGAAGCGATGTCGCGAAGCGATGCGCCAAAAGAGAAGATTCAGGAGACCATCGACGAAGCCATCGAAAAGGCTCCGGTTCCCGAGGTGTTTCACCAGATCGTTGGTTTCTTCCTCTCCCGCAAAGCGCGCGGAAAGGCGACCACCGTTCTTGAGAAGGCCATCGAAGTTCTTCCAAACGAAAGCCGACTTCGTTGCCGCTTGGCCGCATTGCTGATGCGCCAGGGCCGCCGCCGCGAGGCCATTGACCACTTGAAAGTGGCGATGGAACTCGATCCAATGCTGCCGGACGCTTACGGCCTTCTGGGCACCGCTCGTCGGGACGAAGGATTGGAAGCCCTTCCTGAGGCCGAGCAACTGCTTCGCGAAGCGGTCCGTTTGGCGCCAGAAGACTCCACTCAGATCTCCCGGTTGGTGGACCTGCTGCTCGCTCGCGCGCGCATCGACGCCGACAACGCGGCGAAACTGCGCGAAGAAGCGAAAGAACTCCTCGATCGCGTCCTCCGCGGCGAGCGCAAGACCCCTGACGCGCACGTGCTGCTCGCTTCGCTGATCCGCGAGGAAGGCGGCGATATCGAGCGCGCGGCTTGGTTGTTGAAGAAGGCGAAGAAGCTGTCCGATCGGCCTCACGATCGCGATTCTCGGATCGTGCTCGAATTTGCGTTGATCGACCTGCGCCGCGGTCTGGTGGACGACGCCGAAAAGGCCGTTCGCGAGCTCGCACAAAAGGACCCGACCAACGATCGTCTGTTCGCCGCTTTGGCCCAAGTGTTGGAAGCCAAGCAGATGTTCATCCCGGCCCACGCCGAGTACATCCGCGCCAAGGACCGCAGCCCGATGGGCTCGCTCGAACGCGCATTCTACGACGCTCAGCTGCTGCGCCTTCAGGCGATCATCGAAGCGCAAGTAGCGGGCATGGCCGGCGACTTTGCGCCTCCTCCGATGGAAACGATGAGCGCGCCCGCCTCTTCCGGCCACCAAGTCGTGATCCGTCGCCGCAAAGGCGCGGATGGCGAGGAAGCCACCGAGGGTTCCGAAGAAGTCGAGGAAGAAGCCGCTGTTCAGACGGCTCACTTTTACGATGAGCCCGAGTCCGAAACCGCGGCGGACGGTCCGGCCGTCGAGAGCTGAGATCGGAAAGCGCGTTACGATCTCGGGGCGTGGATTCTCCCAATAGTCCAACCTTAAGAAACGTC
>SXGT01699736.1_pt1 | contig 12039 bp, 10 predicted proteins | sample 3176221 | NCBI WGS metagenome assembly SXGT01 (sample SAMN11356862, study PRJNA531348) | freshwater metagenome | isolation source: freshwater sample F1-120 | place: China: Fuxian Lake, Yuxi | collected 2017-12-25
CCTTCGTCTCGGCCGGCGGGTCGTCGATGATTCTGCTCGGCGGATGCGTCGGCCTCATTTGCTCGGTCTCCCGCGTCACGGCGGCCGAAGATGCGGCCGAGGCGGCCGAAGCGGAGGAGTCTCTCCGCCGGAAGGCGACCGAGGCGGCGGAGGCCGAGGCCTCGGCGATGTTCGCCGCCCACGCGGCGTTCGTCGAGGCTTCCGAAATCGAGTCCGAAGACGCGACCGCGCGCGACTCGCGCGTGGTCGCCGGGATCGCAGCATGAGCCTGCAAAACAAGACACCGGGGGACGACGCGCCCGTCGGTCCGGATGGAATGCGAATTCCACCGGGCTCTCGCGCAAACCAAGACGACGGGGATCCGTCCTCGTCGGCCGACGCCCGCGTCGCCCCGCCGGCATTCAACGACGGACCGAGTCCGTTCAGCGTTTGGAGATCGAGGATGAGTCCGGAAAAAGTCGCGGTGCTGTTGGTGACCGCGTTGATTACGGCCCTGTTGGCGACGGCGCTCTTAAACGCCGAGAAGGCGGAGGCCTCGCCGCGGACGGAAGCCGCCAAGGCGGCCGCCTCCGCGCCGCCCCCGAGGCGGGAGGACCCGCTCGAAGACCTGACTTACGACGAGCTCAGGAGCGGACGATTCCGTCCGGCTCCCGTCTTGCGCCAAGAGCCGGGACAGGAAGGGCCGGTCGCCCCGCCCGCGACGTACGACTACACGATCCGCCGCGGCGACACCGCCCGGGTGATCGCGCGTCGCGAACTCGGCGGCGAGCGCTTCGTCGCCTCCATCGCGCGCCTCAATCCCGACGTCGACATAGCCAAGCTCAAAACCGGCAACAAGCTGAAGCTGCCCGTGCCGAAGTCGAAACCCGCTCTGAAGACGGCGGGCAAATCGGGTCAACCGACCGTCGCCCCGAAATCGACGTCCGGCTCTGCGCTCAAGGCGCCTTCCGGGACGTCGAAAGCATCCGCTCCGAAGACGGCGGTGAAGAAGTCGCCGGCTTCGGCGCCGAAGAAGGCCGTGCCGACTCCGGCCCCCGACCCGAAGAAGACCAAGTCGGCTTCCAATTCCGGGACGGCGATCCGGCCGCGCACCGTGTGATCGCCTCTCCGGGTACGCTTACGCCGGCTATGGAAGCCCTGCTGCCGTTCGCCGATCGAATGCGGACCGACGTTCCGCTCGCGCCGCTGACGACCATCGGCGTCGGCGGATCGGCGCAATGGGTTTTCGAACCCCGCGACGTCGACGATCTATCCGCATTTCTCCGCACGGCCAAGGCCGAGGGGATCGCGACCGTCGTGCTCGGCGCCGGTGCGAACCTGCTGGTCTCGGACGGCGGGGTCGGCGGCGTGGTCATCCGGCCGGTGCATTTGGTCGGGGTCGAAATCTCAGGCGAACGGGTCCGTGCGGAGGCCGGTGTCGGCTTGACCGAACTCATCGCCCGCACGACCGACCTAGGCCTCGGCGGCCTGGAGGCCTTGGCCGGCATTCCGGCTCAAATCGGCGGCGCCGTCGCCATGAACGCGGGCGGCCGATACGCCTGGGTGAGCCATCTTCTTGAGACCGCGGAACTCGTCACCGCGGACGGAGCGAAGGTCGAGCTATCGAATGCGGAACTGCGATTCGGCTACCGGAAGGCCGCTTTGCCCCCGGGTTCGGTGGTCACGGCGGCGACCTTCCGGTTGAAAACCGGCGAGCGCGGGCCGCTTAAGCGGGAAGCGGGCCGCATTCTTAAAGAGAAGAACGCCGCCCAACCGACGACCGGTCGGAACTTCGGTTGTACGTTCGCGAACCCCGAGGGCGCCTCCGCCGGAAAGCTGGTGGAGGCCGCGGGCCTGAAAGGCCTCCGCATGGGCGACGCCCGCATATCGCCGTTGCACGGCAATTTCATCGAAAACCTCGGCGCCGCGACGGCCGCCGACGTACTCGCGCTCGTGGTCCGGATGGAACAGGAAGTCAAGTCGCGGTTCGGGATCGAGCTCGAGCGCGAGGTTCGCGTCTGGGCCTGACGGACGGAAAGGTCGGCGGCGGGTCGCTTCCGGCCCGTACAGCCTCCCGGTAGACTGGTCGTCGATTCGGAGAAACCCATGGATATCGGCAAATTCGTCGACCGCCGGCTGCACCCCGTTCGCGTTGCGCTCGGTCTGATGAACCACGAACTCGAGCTCGCACGTACGGACGCCGACGTGAACGTCGACAAGGAAGTCCTCCGCAGCCTCATCGAAACGATGCAGATGTTCGTCGAGGACTTCGAGGTCCAATACCGCGCCGTGCGCGAACAGAGCCAGAAGAAATTCGTGTCGGCGACGCAAAGCACGACCACCGGCGCGAAGGTCGGCGGCTAAGGCGGTCAGGAGCGGCGACGCCGCTCCGATCCGCACGAAGGCGCATAGAGCATGGCGACGGCGACGCTCGACGGCCGCGGCGAAGAACTGCGCCGTTCCGTCACGGCATCGCTCGCTGCATTCGGCGACGCACTTCTTCGCGGGCCTTTGCCGCGCGTGTTGCTTTTCGCCGCGATCATCGTGCTCGAACTCGCGTTGGCCGGAGTCTTAAAGGCTCGACTCTTGAGCTCCGCTCGATGCGCCGTCCTGCCCGAGGCCGTCGTCCTCGGAGCCCTTCCTTCGTTCGTTCCGGCCGAAGTCGCCGCCGAACTCTCTCGCGTCCGGGTCGATACCGCGTACTCCGTGGCCGATCCCGAGCTCGATCGCCGCGCCCGCGCCGCCTTCGAATCCCATCCTTGGGTCCGCAGGGTCGCGCGCATCCGCCGCCTTTACCCGAGCCGGTTGTTGGTCGACGTGGAGCTGCGGAAGCCGTTCGCGTTGGTCGACGTCGAAGAATGGCGACTGACCGTCGACGGCGAAGGGATCGTGCTCGACGATCGCGGCTCCCGCGCTCCCGAAGGATTGCCGATCGTCCGCGGCGACCGCAAGTCCGTGCCGCGCATTCCGCGCATCGGTCGACCGTTCAAGGCGCTCGCGGTGCACCGCGGCCTCGCGGTCTTGCGCGATCTCGTCGCGAACGCCGACCATCGCTTCCTCGTCGACTATCGCGTCCTCGCGGCCGACGTCACTAAAGCCGCCGCGGAGAAGGGCGGGGACGTCGTGCTTGAACTCGGCAACGGCGTGCGCGTGGAATGGGGCGAGTCGGAGTCCGGCGCCTTATCGGGCGTCGAGCCGGGTGCGCGGCGGAAGCTCGACGCTTTGCTCGAAGCCGAAGCGGCCCACCCCGGTTTCCGCGGCGTCGCTACGGTCAACGTCCTTTCGTCGACGCCGTTCGTCCGCGGGGACGGATGAACCTCGAAGGCCGTGCAACGCCGTCCGGCCCGACGATCTCGGGCCCGCCGGCGGCGAACCTCCTCGTCACCCGGTTCACGTTGTCGTTCGCGCTCGTTTCGGGCGCCGCGTCGTTGCTGCCGCTGTTCGCCGCTTCATGGCTCGCGACGCCGCCGCGCGGACTGGATCGCGGTGCGAGCCTCGCGTGGTATCTGCCGACGCTGTGCGTCTTCTTCGGCGTCGTCGCGACCGGCGGCCTTCTCCGCGCTCCGGGGAAGTCGATCCGGACTTTCGCCGTTCTATTCATCTACGCCGGGTTGTTCGCGGCCTTGCCGGCCATCGTCGCCGCTTACGTCTCAGGAGTCGCGGCGAAGGACCTCGTCCGGGCCGCCGCCGCGCCGGTCCTCGTCGCGGGATCGGCCTTGCTCGCACGCGCCGTCGACGGAAGCCGCGGCGTGAAGATCTTCGTCGCCCTGTTCTTGCTCTTCGCCGTCGCCGTCCCCGGCGTCGCAATCGCGGCGCACGCGGCAGGCGTCGCGACGCCTTTCGCGCGACTCGCTGATGTTTCGCCGGTGACTTATGTCTGGAGGATCGCGACGCGGAGGGCGGCGACCGGAGCCCCGGCGTGGTGGATCGCGGCGGCTTCGGTGTGGTGCGCATTACCGATCGTCGCCCGCTACGGCCGAAAGGCGGCCGCCGTCGGGCTCACCGTGCTGGCCGCCGGATTCGCCGTTCCGTTCGTCGATCCTCCGGCGATGCCTGTTCTTTCGGTCGGGACCGCTCGGTCGATGCCGCAGGCGGATGCGCGCATCGAAGCTCCCTACGGACCGTGGACGCGCACGGGCGGCCGGACGGTGCTGCGCGTATCGGTTCCGCACGGGTCGGGCCGGGTCGAGTGGCGTTTTCGTACCGAACGGCGCTCCGATCCGGCGGACGGAGCGGCGCGGGAGTTTGCGGTCGTGCTCCTCTCGGGAGAGACCGACGTCGTGTTGGTCGGGCCGGGGGGAGAGCGGCGGCTGCCTCTTCCTGTCGCGGCTGCGGGTCCCGATTCTCCGCTCGTTCTCGTCAAGAACGTCTCCGGCGGCGCGGCGGCGCGGCTCTATGCCGAGCCGCCGCCCTCGTGGTCCGTCGCCGAGATTCCGCCGGGATTCGCCGCCGCCGCCGCCGAAGTCTTCGACGTCGTCGTGATCGACGCCGCGGTCTACGCCGGGCTCGCGGCGACGGAACGGACCGAGTACGACCGTTTCGCCGCGTTCGGCGGCGCGCTCGCGCTCGTCGATCCTCTGGCGGCCGCCGGTCCTCCGGATGTACGTCCTGACGGCGAGGGTCGACGCGTCCTAGTGCGGAACATCGCGGATCTCGACGCGACGAAACTCCGACGGCGACCGGTCGACTATCTCGATCCGGCCTTGCGTAGCGTTTTTCTCCGTCCCGACTGGGCGCGGGTCGACCTAACTTCGCTGGCTTGGTTCCTCGTCCTTTATCACACGGCTTTCCTGTTCGCCTTCTTGCTTCCGTGGCGCCTCGACGCGCACAAGTCGTCGGCCGTCTATCTGGTGTCGACGGGGTTCGTGCTCGTGGCGGTCGTTTTCGGCGGGCGCGCGGTGCTGCGTTCATTCTTCCTGCGCGACAATCAGACGGCCACGCAGTCGTTCACTGCGGCCACGATCGATTGCTCCGCCGCAGAGCCGCGGCGCGCGGTCGTGCGCCAATGGCGGAGTTACGCCTCGATGAGCGGCGAACGTCGGGATCTCGTCGTCGGCGGTCCTTTGACGGGCGTCTATCGCGTGCCGGGGGAGGCGCCGTTTCGTCTCGCGGAGGACGCAGCCGAAGTCCGGCTCGTCGACGTCGAATTGGATCGCTTTCAAAGGAACGTCCTCGTCCGAGAGGATCGCAACGAGCCGATGCCGCTCGATCTGACGCTGGTCCGGACCGCGGCCGCTGCGACCGCCCGGATCATTCCGGTCGCAGATACGGACGACCGAAGCGGATTCCGGTCGGCGGTCTTCGACGCCGCATGGCTCCTCGACGGGAAAGGCGGAGCGCTACCGGGGTTCCGCACTCCGGACGGATCGTTCCGCTTCGAGGAGGGGAGGCAGGCCTCCGCTGCGCCTCCGCTCGAGGTCCGGGCTGCGGTCGCGCGGTCCTGCCCGCCGGAATGGGCGGTCGGCGGCGGACGGGCCCGAGTCGTAGTGACCGGGCGCGGTTTACGGCGTTTCGACGATGCCGAAGGCTATTTCAATGTCGAGGATCGAGGTTTCTGCCTCGTTTTCGTCGTCAGGGACGATGGATAGCGCGGAACAGGGTCCGGACGGGGTTGACGGCCTCTTTCGACCGTGTATCGTCCCCGTCCCTTATCGGAACGTCCGGCCGGCATAGACCGCCTATGGGGCGACGCCCCGGAGTTGCCGTGACGGGGCGCCCGAGGCCTTCGACGCCTCCCGGGCGACGCGACTGCGGCAAGTCCGCGGGTTCCAGGAACGAAGCACGATGAAGACCACTTATCTCGCCAAGCCGGATCACACTCTGGCGTCTTGGCATGTCGTCGACGCGACCGACCGGGTCCTCGGTCGTCTCGCGGTGCGGATCGCCATGATCCTCATGGGCAAGCACCGCCCGACCTACACTCCGCATGTCGATACGGGCGACTTCGTCGTCGTCGTCAACGCCGAGAAGATCAAGGTCACCGGCCGTAAGGCGCAACAGAAGGTCTATCGCCACCACACCGGCTTCATCGGCGGTCTGACGGAGCGTCCCTTCTACGAGATGATCGTCGACAACCCCGAAGAGATCATCGAACTCGCCGTGCGCCGCATGCTTCCGAAGACGAAGCTCGGGCGCCACATGTTCGACAAGCTCAAGGTATACCGCGGACCGAACCACCCGCACTCCGCACAGAAGCCCGCCGCGCTGGCGGTCTGAACCAGACCTTTCGGAAATTACGCAGATGGCGAATTCGAACTACACGTGGGCCGTCGGACGCCGCAAGTCCTCCACCGCTCGCGTCCGCATCCGGCCCGGCGCCGGCAGCTTCATCGTGAACGGCAAGGAACTCGGGCGCTTCTTCTCGAACCCCGAGAGCCAAGCGTCCGCGATCTCCCCGCTGAAGACCGTCGAGCGCTTCGGCAAGTACGATGTCATCGCCAGCGTCAACGGCGGCGGCGTCACCGGACAATCGGGCGCCATCGCGATGGGCGTCGCCCGCGCGGTGATGACCCTCGAGCCCACCTTGGGCCCGGCATTGCGCGCCGGAGGCCACCTGACGCGCGATTCCCGCATGAAGGAACGCAAGAAGTACGGCTTGGCCGGTGCTCGCCGCGCCTTCCAGTTCTCGAAGCGCTAATCCTCTCCGACCCGCCGGTTCCCGGCGGGTTGGTGCGGCGGATTCTTCCGCCCTCGAGACCAGAACCGACCGCCGCTCGCCGGCGGTCGCGTCGTTTTTGGGCGGCTTCACAGCCCGCACCGCGCGTCTTCTTTCATCGACGCCTCGTTCCTATGCGGCGAACCCGTAGGGCCTAAGTTTCCGTCTTGCTTGCGCCGGTTCTCAGGACCTTCCGATTCAGGATGGTCGAGCGACGCAAACCGCCGATAGTCGACGGGTTCGGATGCGCAAGCCGGACGACGGGAGCGGCGCGGACCTGACGGTTACGAGCGGCACGCCCTGTGCGTTTCCGTCTCCGGCGCCTCGGGTGTCGTGCGTCGGCTCATCCCTTGCGGCGGGCGCGCGACGCCTGCAGCCGCCCTCGTCTCAAAACACCAGCGGAGTTCCCATGCGTCGTCTTTCGATGATCTCGGCCTCGGTCCTTCTTCTTCCTGCTTGGCTTGCGGCGCAGGGCGTCGTCGCGCCGGCGGCTTCGGTGAAACCGCCGACACCTCGGAGCACGACGTATGCCGTGAGGCAGACGGTGACCTTGAAGGACGTCCCGGCGACCGCTTCGCGCGTCAAGGCCTGGATCGCGCTGCCGGGCGACGCCTCGGCGCAGAAGCTCTTGGACGTCTCCGTGGTCGACCTGCCGGGCGAGTGGCGCATGACCACCGAACCCGAATACGGCAATCGCTTTCTTTTCGTCGATGCGCCGGCGAAGGCGGGCGACATGTCGTTCACGATCGACGTCGTCGTCCGTCGTGATCCGGTTTCGATCGCCCTGAATCCGGCCGCCGTCGGACCGATCACCGACACGCATCGGAAGCTCTTCGCCCGCGAACTCGATCTGCAGGCGCCGAACATGGTCGTCGACGATCGGATCCGCGCGATGGCGGACAAGGCCTGCGGCGACGACCGCAACGTCGTGTCACAGGCGCGGGCGATCTTCCATATGGTCGCGAACTCCGCGGACCATTACTCGAAAGACCCGTCGAAGCCGAAGTGCGGACGCGGCAACGCCGGCGACTGCCTTACGCAAGAGGGCGGTTGCTGCACCGATCTGCATTCGCTGTTCGTCGCCGCGCTGCGTTCGCGGGGCGTCCCGACTCGCATGGTTTTCGGGTATCGGGTGCTCGACAAGAACCTCGGCAAAGAGGTCGACCCGGGCTATCGCTGCTGGGTCGAGTTCTTTGCTCCGAAGATCGGTTGGGTCCCGCTTGACGTCGTCGAAGGCGACGCACTCGCAAAAGACGCGCGCGAGTCTTGGTTCGGCGCCTTGTCAGAGCAACGGCTCTATTGTTGCGAGGGTCGGAATTTCCGCCTCGAACCGCCGCAGACCACGGGTTCGGTCAACAACATGATCATCGGACACTTCGAAATCGACGGAGCGGCCGTCCCGACTTTGCCGGACGCCTCCGGGAAACCGTCTCCGCTCGTCCGCACCGTGAAGTTCTCGAAGCTCGACGTCGCCGATCCGCGCTGAGCGCGGCCGAGCGCATCGATCCGCTCCGGCGCAATCGCGACGCGATACGGATCGCCCGCCGCACCTGCACGACGCCGAAATCGCGCGTCTGCAGCGGCATGACGACGGGGGATTCGCCCGGGGGAATTTGGTGCGTCTGCTTGACTGCGGAGGGGCGTCCGGATCTTCGCCCTCGTCGAGCATGACGCCCGCCCGGCCCGCGGGCACGCACTCGGCGCGGGCGATCTCGAGGATCTCCTCGATCCTGCCCGACATGGCCGGCAAGCCCTCGCCGCCGTCGCGCACCGTCGAGTTCGTGCAGGCCGACCTCGATCTGCGCCGGGCGGCCTTGGGACCGCACGCCGGAGGCGCACGATCCGCCTGATCGCGACGCGGACGTCTCCGGAAGGAAAAAAAGATCGGCGCGGTCCGGAATCCGGCGTCACTTCGGGGTCGCCCGGGCCTATAGGGCGATGACGACGCACACCGCGACGTTGCATCATCCCACCGGAGTCCGCGCATGTCAGCCCGATCCAGCGTCCCAATCCTCGCCGCGGCTTTCGCCGCCATGTGCACTTTCTCGTCGCCCGGTCAGGCGCCGCCGCCTTGCAATCTGATCGACGTCTGGGATTCGACCGATCCCCAGAACTTCGTGCTCCTGGGCCAGATTGCGACGATCAAGTCGGAAGAGTCGGGTGCCCAGCACTACGACTACTACAGCGCTTCGGGGCACCCGGCCGGGGTCGACGTCGCGGCTCTCAAGAGCAACCTGTGGATCCATGAGCGCACCGCGTCGGGCGTTCCGACCGGCGACTACACTTTCGGCTTCCTGTTCAATCAGGACAACGCACCGCCGGCGTCGATCAACACCGCCACGTTGAACTTCCGGATCGTCGGCAGTTCCACGCCTACGGCGGTGACGCTCTCCGACGACTTGGGCGAGGCGCTCGAGACGCCCCCGGGATCCGCCGCCTACCTCGGTTCCTACACCTACGGGGCGAACACCGACGGTTTGACCGTCGGCGGACTGTCGGGCGGGGCTTGGACGGTCATCATCGACGCGGTCGAGTTCGGCGACATCACGTCGTGGTTCGCCGCCAACGGCGCGACGACGTCGTTCGGCGACGACGTCGCGTTGACCCTCGGCCACGAATACCGCCTGACGCCCTGCGGCAACCCGCCGTCCGGCCTGCCGGCCTGCGCGATGCTCGACGTTTGGGATACGACCGATCCGCAAAGCCCGGTGCTTGTCGGGCAGGTCGCGCCGATCCAAACCGAAGAGACGGGCGCCGAGCACTACGCCTACAGCAGCGCTTCGGGCCACCCGAGCGGCGTGAACGTGGCGGCCTTCGCCAGCAATCTCTGGGTCCACGAGCGCCTCGCCTCGGGCGTCGCCACGGGCGACTTCTCGTTCGGATTCATCTTCAACGTCGACGACGCGGCCGACCTGATCAACAACGCGTCGCTGAACTTCCGCATCGTCGGAAGCTCGACCCCGACGTTCGTTTCGCTCGCCGACGAACCCCGAGAGTCCGTCGAGAGTCCCCCGGGATCCGCCGCTTATGTCGGCACCTACCGATACACGGGCAACACCGACGGCATCACGGTCGGCGGACTCTCCGGCGGCGGATGGACGATCATCATCGACTCCGTGAACTTCGGCAACGTTACGGATTGGCGCGCCGCCAACGGGCTCGACGTCTCGTTCACGGACGACCTGAACCTCGTCATCGGCCATGAATACCGGATCACGCCCTGCGGCAACCCGCCCGCGCTCGACCCGGTGATCGCGATCAACGATCCGCCCGTGGTGGTGATCGTCAATCCGACGGACGGCCTGATCACTTCCTCGACGAGCGTGTTCGTCGACGCGACGGTCGCGGACTTGGACGCGAACGCCGTCGTCTCCGATCCGGCCGGCGTCGCTCCCGAGTCGGTTCCGGCGGGCGGCGGCTCCGTCGCCGGCCTCGTGCCGCTGCTTCTCGAAGGCCCGAACGTGATCTCGGTCTCCTCGACCGACACGGCCGCGCAGACCGCCTCGACCTCCGTCGTCGTCGTGCGCGATTCGGCCGCCCCGAACATCGCGGTCTCGCCCGCGGAGGGCATGATCGTCAGCTCGCCGATCCCGGCGTTCAGCATCAGCGTGAACGATTACACCGCGACCGTCGTTTCGATCAACGGCGCGCCGGCCGGCGCGACCGCCGCCGGGGACGACCACGGTTACGGCCTCGGCACGGTCGATCTCATCGGTTCGATTTCGCTGTGGCAGGAAGGCCCGAACTCGATCACGATCGAGGCGGTCGACGCGGCCGGAAACGCCACCGTCGTCGTGCGCACCGTGTTTCTAGACTCGACGGCCCCGGCGATCACGATCACGTCGCCCGTGAACGGCGCCTGTTACACGAACCCGTCGGAAACGACGATCGGCGTCGTCGTGACCATCGACGACGCGTCGGCGGTCGTCGTGAGCGGTTCGGTCTCGGGCTCGATCGGCGCAGGCGGCGGAACCCTCGCCGGAACCGTGACGCTCGTCGAAGGCGCGAACACGATCTCCGTGACCGTGCAGGACGCCGCGAACAACACCTCGGCGACCGAGACGATCACGGTCATGCGCGACACGACGGCGCCGGTCGTGGTCGTCACGTCGCCGGCGGACGGCGCCTGCGTCCGCGGCGCCGTCGACTTCGGCGCCGACGTCTCGGACGTGCTGCCCGGTTCGGTCGCGACGCGCGCGTTCCTCGTGGACGGGGTCGCGCTGCCGGAATCCGACCTCCATCAAGTCGATACGACGACACTCGCCGACGGCCCGCACACGCTGACGGTCGTCGCCGCGGACGGCTGCGGCAACGCCGCTTCGACGTCGATCGCGATCGTCGTCGACAACACGGCGCCGACCGTCGTCATCACCGATCCGACGTCGCTCGCCTACGTCAACGGAACGATCTCGTTCGGCGCATCGGCGGACGACGCCGGTTCCGGCATCGTCGCCGTGACGATGACCGCGGCCGGCTCGGCGCCGACGGTCGACGGTTCGTTCGCGCTCGAGTCCGCCGCGGCTTCCGCGACGGCGACGAGTTCGGTCGACACTGCGGCGGCCTCGGGCGGCCTTGACGGCGACATGCAGCTCGCGGTCACGGCGCGCGACTGCGCCGGCAACGAATCCGTCGCCTACGTGACGGTGCGCGTCGACAACACGGCGCCGGGCAAGGCGATCACTTCGCCCGCGGCCGGGTCGGTCGTCGGCGGCTTGGTCCCGGTCACGGCGACGGTGACGGACCCGAACCTCGCGAGCGTGCAGTTCATCATCGACGGCGTCGCATCGCCGCCGATGACGTCCGGCCCGTTCCAAGTTTCGTGGGACACCCTCGCGCGCCTCGACGGCGACGTCTCGATCACGCTGGTCGCGACGGACCTCGCGGGCAACATCTCCACCTGCACGATCGTGGTCTCGGTCAACAACCTTTCGATCAAGGTCCACCCGGAAACGCTGCAGTTGAAGTCGAAGGGCGGGCCGACCTCGATCACCGCGAAGGTCACGGGCCCGAACACGGCCCAGCTCGCCTCGACCGACCCGCAGACCGTGCTGCTCTGCGTCCCGGGCGGTTCGCCGATCCCGATGACGTGGATGGAGCTCGCGACCGACGGCGCGACGATGAAGTTCGACCGTCAGCTGCTGATCGGGTCGCTCCGCGGCGCCGGACTGACGAGCGGAACCGTGACGCTGACCATCAAGGTGGTCCGCGGCGCCCAGTCCTTCCCGATCGGATCGGACACGATCCGCGTGCAGGGTTGATCATGAACCCACGAACGACGGTGCTCGCCTTTGCAGTCCTTTGCGGGATCGGCGGCGGATTGTTCTTGAGATCCGACCGCGGCGACGCGGCCGAGTTCGTGGCCGCGGCCGCGCCGACCGAAACGGTCGGCGCGATCCGCGCGTCGA
>SXGT01082287.1_pt1 | contig 12038 bp, 10 predicted proteins | sample 3176221 | NCBI WGS metagenome assembly SXGT01 (sample SAMN11356862, study PRJNA531348) | freshwater metagenome | isolation source: freshwater sample F1-120 | place: China: Fuxian Lake, Yuxi | collected 2017-12-25
AAATTAGGATAAAAACGTGAGGAGGCTTGTTACTTTACATAAATTTTAATGTATAAATTTTCTAAAAAAGGATACATGTATAATAAAAGAAAAGACTTACAAAATGGCGATTTCTGCAAGTCCCGAGGGAATTTTTATATAATTATTTTTAATAGATTTATTGGAAATTTTTTATTGGGCCTTAAAAAAAATCCCATTTGAAATTCCCCGGGACTTGCAGAAATCCTCGTTTTGCAAGTCCAAAAAGTGACGAAGGGTTTTTTTGTTAATATCTATGTTTATATATTTTAGGATACCTGTACTTATTTTTTTTATCCTTTTTTATCCTAAAATGGGATAAATTAGGATAAAAACGTGAGGAGGCTTGTTACTTTACATAAATTTTAATGTATAAATTTTCTAAAAAAGGATACATGTATAATAAAAGAAAAGACTTGCAAAATGGCGATTTCTGCAAATTTGATAAATAAAATATATATAAATATATGCACATATAGTAATATAATTCATCATTGTGAAAAATGTGGAAAAGAGTTTATATATGGCAGCCACTTTCAAAGACACAAGTCCAGGAAGAGAAACTGTAGTGAAACAGGAAGCATAAATAATAGAATACTAGAAATTAATAATGAAATAATAGAAATTGATACTCAAATTAAAATTAATGCAAATAATTTCATAGAGCTTTCCACTAAATGCCCATTCTGTGATAGTACATTTGCAACTAAAGGCAATACAATGAGACATATTAAGAAAGCATGTAATAATAGAAAAGAAATTGATGATAAAAGGAATAAATTGGTTGAGGAAAGGAATAAATTAATTGAAAATAACGAAATTAAATTATTACGCAATGACATGGAAAAATTATTACAGAAACAAACTGTTCCGATACATCAAACTATCAATAATACACAAAATAATACACAAAATAATACACAAAACAATACACAAAATTTAATCATAAATGTAAATCCATTTGGTAAGGAAAATTTGTCCCACATAACATTGGCAGATTATAAAAAATATCTCAATGGATTTTTTCCAGGATTTATTGAATTTATAGAAAAGATACATTTTGATAAATCGGTTCCAGAGAATCACAATTTATGCATCACCAATCTAAAGTCAAAGTATATAAAAGTATACGACAAGGACAAATGGATTACTCGTGAAAAAAATGACGTTATAGACAACTTAATAACTAAAAAATACAGTTTGCTTGGGGACAAATACGAAGAACTCGGAGAGGCAGCACAGATAAATAAGAGAACTATTGATAATTTTAAGGAATTTACCGTAAATTATGATAACGATGAGGCACAGATGACAACGAAAAGCAATGTAATGCTAATGATATATAATAATAAAAATAAATTAAAAAACAAGCCAAAAATATGAGTTTTTGATTATATCCAATTATATCTAATTATATCCAATTATTTAATTTAACTATTCCATTTATATATATAATGTATATGAATCTTGATAAGGACGTTATAGATTTAAAAGATGCACAAATTGAGAAACTAGAGGAAGAGCTAAATATACTGAGGAAGACAAATCCACACAATTCACATAGTCCACACAATTCACATAGTCCACACAATCCACACAATTCACATAATCTACATAATCCGGATGAACCAGTAAAGGAGGCAATTATACATAATCTGGACCTGGATAATGATAATCATGATAATCATGATCACAATATAAATCTAGTTGATAAAAAAAAAACTGATGCAGATTCTGAATCAAGCAGAACACATTCATTAAATAGCAAAATATCTGGAGCAAGTTCCGAAACCATAAATGACTGGGATGATGATGCGAATTCCACATTAAAAAACTGGTATTATGCATTTGCAGAAACTTCACATTCATATCAATTTATATTGGATAGAAACTATAAAATATCATCAAATTTAAGCATGATATCTGTCATTAGCTCATCACTCTTGGGGATATTCTCTGGGTTTAAGTTATGGGTACAAAACGATAAGATTTTTCAGAGCGCATCCGACATAATAATGATGATATCAAATTTTGCGGTTGCTGGTGTAACGACCATGGCAAAGAGATACATAGATGATAATCGTAATGAAAAAATAAGAATATATATAGAGGATGTTGATCGATTTATGAATTTAGTATATGCTCAATATTGTTTAAAGCCTGTTTTCAGAAGTAATGCCAAGATGTTTTTTAAAGAAAATAATGAAACGTACACACGACTAATGATTTCCCTACCAAATCTATCAATCAATGAAATGGAACTTGCAAAAGCACACTATAAGACATATAAGAAAACTTTTGACCATTAGATATAAGGCAATAACTAGAAAATTAGGGTAATTGAATAAACATAATAAAAAAAATAAAATGAAATTAAAAATTCGTAATTAACTATATTGAGGCATTCGAGACATTTGATGCATTCGAAGCACGTGATTTATAAATTATGAACCTACATAGGCTAGTAAAGCTAATTACAAAGAAATATGGTATGATATATTTTTTTATATCTTCATTTGTCATGTGTAGTCCCATATCCGAGAATATCCTTCTCAAGAATGGATAATCATTCATGTTATTTCCATTAGGCATATAGTCCATTTTCCTTAATTTATGTTCATATTGTGTTAATATGCAATTTCCATCATTTTTCGTCCAGTGCCAATACACCAATGGAAATGCAATTCCATGGAGCCAAGCATGTTTTCCTGGTAATATAAAACCAAATAACATAAAATAAACTAGAATTCTATGCATAATATTGAGTAAATACACAAGAATCATTATATTCAATATAGATAAAAAATTTTATTCAAGGGATTTTTTCAATTTATTTTCAGATTTTGGATCAAAATCATAGGCTACCTCAAGCCCCAGATGTAATAGACCATGTACACCCACTACCAGGCCAAACAATCCTCCCGCCACAACTTTTTCATATAATGAAAAGTTCTTAACTTTACTCCATGAAAACATAACGGTTAGGATCATGGCAATCATAACTAATCCCGTCATGAGCGTGGCTACAAACAAAGGAACCCTCAGTAATTTTCTGTCAAATTTCGGCATATTATATATATAGATAAAAAATATAATACTTATTTTACAAAATCACCCATTTAGCCTTTCACTTAATAAACCACTCATTTAGCCTTTCACTTAATAAACCACTCATTTAGCCTTTCACTTAATAAACCCCTCATCTTCATTTCTTTCCCGAAAATAATTTAGTATATCACAAAGTAATTTTTCCGGGCAATTTCTACTCGGAATAAGCACACCATTTCTATCATATTCCAAATGTATATCTGGATCAAAATTATTATTTAAAAGAATATTCCATCTTTCACTATATTTTCTATTTTTCTTTGACCCATGAAAAAAATGTCTTATAATACCAGGGACATATCCGAAGCGTAAATTTTTAACTTTTTCTTGATATTCCCTAACAGATTTTTTATATCCATCCGATGATTTCTCGTTTAGTGCATTCATTCCATTTCCCAAGAGTGATAACATCATTACGTTATCCCCTGATCCAAGAATTGATAGATCATACAATCCACCCATCCTCTCATATGCCTTCCTTGTGCAAGCCCATGCATATCCCGGATGCCAGTAATTTATACCCTTGCTATTATTATAACTATTGGTATCCTTAACATATTGATATCCAGCACTATTAAAGATAGTCATGGCATTTTCATTTTTATCAAGATCTGCACAATGGGACCACAGTTGTAGTATATCAAAAGTCCCATTAAGTAGTTTTAGGGTATTACTCGCCCAAAAGGGGGAATCAAATTCGATATCTGCATCTATCCACGCAAATGCCTTCCATTTTTCTGGTAACAGAAGCTTTACTCCAAGATTGATCATATTTTCTTTATGCCAAATCGGAGTCCGTGCCTCAAGTTGGAGATGATTTTTATTATTTTTGGTTGTTACCATATACCGTTGATTTGGATAAATTAATTCAACGACATATAAATTTACAGATTCTTCGGTATCCATTCTTTTTATAAATTCTTTAGCTAGGACATAACGCCGCGCATATAATATTGGATTTGATATTACTATAATAACATTTAGTTTTTCTTCAATTGGTTCATTATTCAATATAGTTTGTTTTATTACATTTTTCCCAACATTTACGATGTCAATTTCGATTCCATTTATAACTGTCATGGTTATATTATACGGTTATATTTTTTTACTAAACAATAAATCACATAAATCACATAAATCACATAAATCACATAACTACCAAATCAAGTAATAAAAAAAACATCCTAAAATAAAAATATTCAAAACTACTCAACTGTATTAAAGTAAATTTAAAAAATGAAAATGAAACAGTCTAATTGCAACTTACTCATTTACTTGTATAAGTAGTGATTTTTTTACTAAACAATAAACTATATAAAAAACCATATTTAATAATATGTATAATTCAAGCGAATTAAAGTTCGTTAATGACAAAATAGAGAATTTCCTAAAATTATCTGGATTGACCCTCTATGATAATAGATATATAAGAAGAGCTAATTCATCGTTAGCTATGAGTGAAATTGACTACGTATTCCATGCAAATGGTATAAATGTATGCATCTCGAATAAATTTGCATGTTTACCATTATTCGTGGACATAGTAAAATTTGTAGATAATTTAGACGCGATACAGCAAGTAACAGGGGTAACTACTAGGGGAATTCTATTATTAAAAACTGAGATACCTGGGAGCAGCCGCGGATATATCGAGGCCAGTAAAAAAGATATACAAATCATAGTGAGCCATGATAAAGCTACATTAATTGATGGATTTTATAAATGTCTATATTTAAGCAATATATACATGAGGGATAATGTGGGTGATATCATCATGCTGAATCAAGTATAAAAAATATCCATAAAAAAATGAATTTTTAATTTATTAAATGGTTTAAATATATATCTAACATTATTAATATATAATGAGTCTGAAAATAAATCCCCATAACCTGTTTTTTGCGATGTTCCTGTTCGCAAATATTGGATTTGTAATGGCAGCACCAAGAATTTCTGTGTCAGCCCAACAAATCACGATTGACAAAGGTTCCAAGAGCGTGGTTACCTTAATGCTTGATGAGCCAATAATCTGCCCTGGAATATATAATAGAAATTGTGACGTAACTGTCCTACTAACAAATCCGAATAATAAGAAGATTGCCCTAGATAATTGTAAAATAAAATGGAATTGGGATGAGTGGACCGAACCACGTTATTTAACTATAGCTGCCGTTGAAAATTTTATCAATGATATCCCATTCGAGGGATATGTTCGAACAGAGCCAGCCATATCAAGTTCTGAATACTATTATAATTTTGATCCATCTGATATCCTGGTTAAAACAAAAGTAAGGCCATCCGGAACATGCTCGGGAACAGGTGATCCACATTACACTACTTTTGATGGAGCGTATTGGCACATTTATTATGCGGGTAATTACGTTCTCTATAAATCTTTATCAAGAGATTTCGAGATACAAGTTTCCACTAGAGGCTATCCTTCTCAACACTGTGGTTTTGCTGTACGAGAAGGAGGCGATATAGTCGTAGTAAGTGCGTGTTCCGGTAATCTTATTCAGCGCAGAAGTTGTAGTACGAATGTGTGCATCGGGGGATCTTATCCAAGAGTGAAAGTTTCCGGGAGTTCCTATCAAGTAGAATTTGCATCTGGTGCAATCGCACGGATTGATTATTATAATAGTATTTATGGAAATATGTACGTTACCGCACCAGGACAGGACTGGATGAATACCGTGGGGATTTGCGGAAACTTTAATGGTATTGCAACAGATGATATTCCTGTATATGTAGCATCATCTCCGAATCAAATGAGACCTGATCAAATTCCGAGTACCGATCTATTTAATTGGTATCCGACATCAATTAAGACGATCGAGAAACCACCATATGTAGAAGAGTGTACATATATAGATCCCGTGATAATTTTACCAGTTCTGTCAAACTCGGACGCGGAGGATATTACTGATCTAATCAAAAATAGTATTAGCATAGAAACCCAAGCTAGACCGATTGTATTTGATCAAATAAATACAACAAACATAACAAATACAACAAACATAACAATCACAGTAAAAGAAGATGATATGCTCAAAGTCTGTGATCATGTCATAAGAAATGCGAAAACCACTCAAATATGTTCCGATATTATCCCAGGCTTTAACGTTACGAAATATATAAAAGGTTGTACTGAAGATTTAATGTTTTCAAATGGCGATACTCAATTTATTGAATTAACGCTCGAAGGTTTAGAAAATGATTGCAAAAGCACAGCATCATCCGATCAGAACACATGGGAAAAAGATGCAAACGGAAATCCCATAGAACCAAATCTGTTGATCCAATTAAATTTATGTCCGGGTAATTGTAGCAATAATGGTATTTGTAAAATGACAAGCTGTGTATGCAATAATGGATTTAAAGGAGCTGATTGTTTAATTGATATTACAAAGCCACCAGTTCTCTATAGATTGGGCGAATCCGTTTATGATACGAAGAAACTTAAGAGTTCACCTTCTGAAATTTATGTGTATGGTAATAACTTTTGGAATAGTGATAATTTGGGATGCATGTTTGGTGATATCAAAACGAAAGCATTTTATATGGGTTCAACACAGGTATTGTGCTCTGTTCCAAAAATATCTCAAGATGGCTCTATAGAAGTTACAAAAGAAGTTACAAAATTAGTCCGGGTAACGACTGATCAAATTACTTGGAGTGCCGCGAATATAAGCTTCACTTATTATAATAGTATTTGCAGCATATGTGAGGATAATATTTGCAAGGCTAATCCAGACTCATGCATAATCGATGGGATCTGTAGACTAAATACGGAACATTCTGAAAATATATGCCTTATCTGTAATCCATCAAAATCGACTACTAATTGGTCATTCTCATACATCTCATCACAAGATTGTGGGCCAGTAGTATCCGTAAATATTTTAACAGCGAGAATAATCGAAATGAATAAGAAGGATAATGTATTTTATAAGATAGATGCGCGAAATCCCCTCACGATAAATGACACATCAAATCACATACAGTATAAATTGATAAACTCGGAACCAATTTTTTCAATATCACAATCTGGTGAGTTTTACACGACTTCAGACCTAATCGTAGGCAGTATACAAAAGCCATTCAACAACCTTATAACATTTCAGGCAAGTGATACATCTGGCAATGTCGTGACGGGACAATTGGTAGTAGATTTAATAAGGACTAATGAATCACCATTATTTTCTTCGAATAATTATACTTTATATGTTTATGAAAATGTTCATTTGGATACAATAATTGGAAATATTACTGCTACTGACGGAGATTCAGGCTCGTGGGGGAAGATAACATATTCAATGTCATCCCTGGATCACAAAAGAGATTATTATTTTGAGATAAATGCAGCTACCGGAACTATAACAAATAAAAAAAATATCGATTATGAAGATTTTAATACATATTCATATATAGTTACTGCGAAGGATGGTGGTGGGCAATTCCATATGACGAATTTGAGGATTAATGTTATCAATATAAATGAGCCACCATATGACATAATCTTAAGTAATATCTCGGTGGATGAGAACCTACCAGTCGGCACTTATGTTAGTGATGTAAGCTCGAAAGATTATGAGGATAATACATTTAGATATGAATTAAATTCCATTGATTTTAAGATTGTTAACAATACACTTATTACAAACAAGGTGTTTAATTTTGAGAATACATCAAATCCATTGACGATTACGATTCGCTCATATGATCCTCATAATTTATATCTTGATAAACAATTTAATATTTATATAAATGATATAAATGAACCCCCAGTAAATATAAATCTATCAAAGTTGAGCATTCCAGAGAATTCAAAAATAAATTCAGTAGTAAGTGATGTAACATATACGGATCCGGAAGATCATAACGCATATTGTGTAATTTCTAATAAATCCCCATTTATCCTATCAGGAAACAGATTGGTCCTAATTGATAGGTTGGATTATGAATCTACAACTAAATATGACTTGGTTATTAATTGCATTGACTCTGGAATACCCCCCGCAATAGGAAAGGCCAATCTCACGATTAACATCGTAAATGAGGATGACACAGCAGAGGATATAAAATTTGATATGCGGCCAATCCCAGAAAATATCGACAACGGGACAGTTATTGGAAAGGTTTCAGGATATTTATATGAAATTAACGCAATATACATTAACTTTACGACAAGTGATGATAGATTTGAAATATCTGAAAGTAATTGCACAAAATTAACACAATTAACACAATTAACACAATTAACACAATTAACACAAATAACAAACTCAATATATTGTGAAGCCAATGTCACAACAAAAAAAAAACTTGATTATGAATCCTCAGACAGAACAATTACTATCAATACGATAACTGACAAAGGCGTTTTTAGGCCTGTGGCATTTAACTTGGATATCCGTGATATTAATGAGCCTCCCTTCGGAGTATTCTGGATAAACGATAAAAATCAAATCGAAGAGTATTCCGCAAAAAATACATTGGTTGGGATTTTGGTAGTGGAGGATCCAGACATCAATAATCTAAATAACGTATTTGAGATAACACTGTGTGATAATATATTAAATACCTTTAATATAACAAAAATCAATTATAATGAGTTTGGTGTTTATGTCAATAACCCAGATAATATTAGATATACAATGAATAATTTACACGATAATAAAGATAATAAATTAAATAAATTAAATAAATTAAGTATACCAATTAAGATTAATGATGGAATAAATGCTATTGTCGTAAACATTACAATACAAGTCACTGATGCGCCGATCAGGATATGGATTAACGAGATAGGAACCAACCATATTACGATTAAGAAAAATACCCCAGCAGATTCCGTCATAGGAAAAGTTATATTGCAGAATATTGATGATTCGACGCCTGCTCCGGTATTACAATTGGAATCACTTGACTCTTATTTCAAGCTCACAAATAATTCAGTCATACTCAAAAAGACCTTAGGGAATTATACGGATTTGGATTTAATGAATCAGTTATTTTTTAAAATAAATACGGAATTATTCACAGTCTCAATAGAAGATACAGAATCTCCATATTTTCTAGAAGAGTCATATTCATTGAGTATTGATATTGATATAAACAAAGGTACTACCGTAATTACAAGTCCTAGACTAGAAGTGTCCAATCAAAAAGGCAAAAATGTTGTATTTTCAATACAGGGAGGGAATGAATATAATATATTCAAAATAGATCCAGATACAGGGAGATTATCAATAGAAACGATACCATCATTTACCCAGATACGCGTTGGCTCATATGTGTTTATAATCAGTTTATATGATGGTACTGGGTATGCCGAAACAAACGTAACATATCAGATCACGAATAAATGCTCAGGAAATCCATGCAGTATTGGAAAATGCATTCCGCAATTTAAGTCATATTTCTGTGATCAATCCGAATCTATAGAATTCGCCAAGAGCAGCACCATCGGATTAAACAAGTCAATAGTTGCCGGTGCCACTGTTGGAGCAATAGCATTACTCGCTCTCATTGGATTCATTATAATAAGGAAAAATAACAAAGAAGGGCAAGACAAAGCTCAGAATAGAATCCACGTAAACTCACATTATGACCCCGGCACCATTTCACATGATAATTCACATAATAATTCACACAGCAATCCACTTTACATGATGCCAAATTCTGGTTTCCAAAGTTCCTGTTCAAACCCTTTATATAGTTGGTATATACCAGAATTAGATAGAAGAGGAGCTGAAGAATATTTAAATGATAGAGATATTAATTCATTCGTCGTGCGTGATTCAAAAGCAACTCCCGGCTGGCATGTATTATCAGTTAAAGATGCTGATAGTATAATGCATCATAAGATAAAGTATAGTGATAATTTATATGAAATTATTAATGCAAATGGCTCCAGTATGCAAAAGTTCTATGATTTGGGTGAGTTGGTAAATCATTTTATGGATACAGGCCATATATATCACAATGTAGGTCATAATATTTATGATAACCCGAACATTGTGAATACCGTAACGAATAAATATATATTCGATGATATTGATGCACCACCATTGCCATTAAAACAGAAACATAAATATAATGTATCAGTTATATAATTTTTTTTATATCCAAGCAAAAAAATTGAAAAAATAAACATATTGACAGCATTATAACAATATTATAATAATATTATAACAATATTGAAATTAGAACATTTTCAGAAATGAATTACCAACAAATTATTCCCGTCATCTTTAAAATGATAAAGACTGTCCATGATGAGATTATTGACTCAGATGAAAAGGCCGAGGAAATCAAGGATTACATTAAAATTATCATCGAAATATTTCATCTTGCGAATACAAAGAACTATGGATCTCAGCTTGCTCCAACGGAAGAAACTCTATTCATCGAATGTATATTTGGGATGGCAAAATTTAACCTTATCAAAGTTAGTTCATTCGATGAATTGATTATGAAATTACAGGATTTCGTTAACGTTTTTAGCACAATTTGCAGAGAGCATAGCAATAGTCCTCGTTCCTTCGATACTTTTAACATTTTATGCTTTATGTTTAAAGAAAACTGGTTCCTGAATGGGGGTTCCTTTAAGAAATCGTATCAAAACGAATTGCCTGAACCTGAAGCTATTTGTTACGATCTTCCTGACTCAAAGACATTTTTTCATGATCTTTATGAGAACAAACATGGCAATCATGAAAGGGATTTATTGCGCCAAAAACAAAGGAAAAACCCTGAATTGAAGAAGAAACGTTGTGATAGATTTGGGATAGCAAAGATCGGCAAGCATCGTGCTAGCAGAATGTACCAGCTATTGGTTAAGGTCTAACTTTTGTTTTATTTGTTATATGTTTTATTCTATTTTTTTATCTTTTATTCTATTTTTTATGCCATACAAAAAAATTGATTCTTCCTGAGCCTCATTAATTTTTGCACAGCTCATACGGGTAAATACTCATTTTTTTAAATTTTTATTTATTAAAACTACTCAATTGATTTTATAAAATTATGAAAAGTAAAAGGCATCCTAGAAATAAAAATATTAAAACTACTCAAATGAAAATAAAATAAAAATGCTCGATTCAATTGAGTACTCAACAAAATACTCGTATGATCTGTGAATTTTTGTATGGCATAAAAAATTGAAAATCTCAATTATCTAGAATATGCTTTGTGCCTTAGTTAATAGTACTTACAAAAGTTAAATAACAATTACAAAGATGGGTCGTTCTCCTACCTTTTCCTTTTCACGAGATGTCGTTTTTCCAAAACCTTCTCCTAGTTCCACCAAGATCTCACAGTTGGTTGTTGGGCAGCAGATCAAATTAACAACAAAGCGCTTTAAACCCTTTATAGTTTGCCGCAGCGCAAGCACTTATCGCCTTGCAACATCGAGCGTTCATTCCGTTCTGGTCGTAGATTCGATTGATTACGATGCTGAGTTCCATTCAAATGGAATTCGTTGTATTGTCTTACGTAATCCATCGGTTCCATTGGATGGGCATATCTACACATGGGTTCTTACTACGGATGGCTATATTCGCGAAAGTGAGCATTTCGGAATTGATTTAGTCGTGACAGATATCCGAAGTGCTTCCGAATCAGTTGATTTGATGCCTGACACTGTGCCTGAGACCGCTGAGCCATTCGGGCCATTTGAGCCATTTGAGCCATTCGGGCAATTCTTGCAGCCTGAACAATTCGGGCAATTCTTGTAGCCTGAACAATTCGGGCAATTCTTGCAGCCTGAACAATTCGGGCAATTCTTGTAGCCTGAACAATTCGGGCAATTCTTGCAGCCTGAACAATTCGGGCAATTCTTGCAGCCTGAACAATTCGGGCAATTCTTGCAGCCTGAACAATTCGGGCAATTCTTGCAGCCTGAACAA
>SXGT01144426.1_pt1 | contig 12034 bp, 8 predicted proteins | sample 3176221 | NCBI WGS metagenome assembly SXGT01 (sample SAMN11356862, study PRJNA531348) | freshwater metagenome | isolation source: freshwater sample F1-120 | place: China: Fuxian Lake, Yuxi | collected 2017-12-25
CCCCAAAACCCCAAAACCCCATGTTTTTCAACGACAGAAAACTTATTTGATATATATATGTAAGCCACTGACGAAATGTTTGCTAATCAACCTATATAATAATCAAAAACGAAGCATTCAATGCCTGTCTCTATAAGACACAATTGTTGGCTTTTAATTAGATGGCTCGATGACCTAGCATGAGAAATCTTTCATATTAAGACTAATCAGTTAATTCAAGGGTAGTCCTGGCTTGATTTTCCCAGTCAAATACTCAACATTCAAGGCCTATGCCCATTGCGAGCTTCTGGTGGCGGGATCGGGGCCTGCGGGCCTGATGGCGGCGCTGACCGCGGCGCGCGCAGGAGCCCGCGTCATTCTTGCCGACGAAAGCGCGGCGCTGGGCGGCTCGCTGCTCAATGAGCAGGAGGAAATTGGCGGACAGTCGAGCCAGGCCTGGGCCATGGCCACGATTGCCGAACTCAGCTCCATGGCCAATGTCACGCTGATGCCGCGCACCACGATTTTCGGCTGGTATGACGGCAATATCTTCGGCGCCGTCGAGCGGGTGAACGACCATGTGCTGGAACCCAGCCCCTACGAGCCACGGCAGCGCTACTGGCGGATCATGGCCAAGCGCGCGGTGCTGGCCACAGGAGCGGAAGAGCGGCCTATCGTGTTCGGCGGCAATGATGTGCCGGGGGTGATGCTGGCCTCGGCGATGCGCACCTACGCCAACCGCTATGCCGCCGCGGCGGGACGATCGGTTGCGGTGTTCACCAACAATGATTCGGGCTACCGCACGGCGCGTGACATGCAGGCCCACGGCGTGCATGTGGAAGTGATCATCGACTCGCGCGGCGAGTCGAAAGCCGATGCGGGCGGCGTTCCGGTCATCCGCGGCGGGATGATCGTCAATGTGAGGGGCGGCAAGCGGGTGAGCGCCGTCGAACTCGCCGACCACCGCACAATTCCCTGCGACGGGCTGGCGATGTCGGGCGGGTGGAGCCCCATCGTCAACCTGATGTGCCACCGGGGCGCCAAACCAAAATGGGATGAGCTTATAGCCGGCTTTGTGCCGCCCGCGGTTGGCGACGGTTTCGTGGCCGCAGGTTCGGCGGCGGGCCGCATGCTGCTTTCGGAATGCCTCGCCGACGGGGCGCGGGCCGGCACGCTGAAGGGCAAGACGCCCGCGGTTCCCAAATGCCGGGATGAGGCTTTTGCCGTCACTCCCCTATGGTGGGTGAAGCAGTCCACCGGCAAGGCCTTCGTGGATTACCAGAATGATTCAACCGCCAAGGACCTGCCCTTGGCAGCGCGGGAAGGCTACCGCGACATCGAACTGGCCAAGCGCTACACCACGGCGGGCATGGCCACGGATCAGGGCAAACTCGGCAACGTAAACGCCATCGCCATCCTGGCGGAGGCCACGGGCCGCAGCATGGACCAGGTGGGGACCACGACCTTCCGGCCCTATTACACGCCGGTTTCCTTCGGGGCGATCGCCGGCCCCTTCGTCGGCCAACATTTCCAGCCGGTGCGCAAGACGCCGCTCCATGAGTGGGCGGAGGAACAAGGCGCGGTGTTTGTGGAAACCGGATTGTGGATGCGCTCCTCGTGGTTCCCGCGCGAGGGCGAGGATTGGCTGGCAGCCGCCTCGCGCGAGGTTCTGGCAACGCGGGAGCGCGTCGGCCTGTGCGATGTCTCAACCCTTGGCAAGATCGATGTGCAGGGGAAGGACGCGGCGGAGTTCCTCAACCGGCTCTACTGCAACACCTTCTCGACACTCGATGTGGGCAAGGCGCGTTATGGTCTGATGCTGCGGGAAGACGGCATCGTGTTTGACGATGGCACGACGTCGCGCCTTGCTGCCGATCATTTCCTGATGACGACGACTACGGCCAATGCGGCGCGGGTCATGAGCCACATGGAATTCTGCCACCAGGCCCACTGGCCGGAGCTCGACGTACAGTATGTCTCGGTGACCGAACAATGGGCGCAGATGGCGGTGGCGGGACCCAAGGCGCGCGCGACGTTGCAGAAGATCGTCGATGGCGTGACCCTGGATGACACGAGCTTTCCCTATCTTGCCGCCAGGGAAATCAGCATTCTCGGCGGGATGAAGGCCCGGCTGTTCCGCATTTCCTTCTCGGGCGAGCATGCCTATGAGCTGGCGGTGCCGGCCGACTACGGAAACCTGGTGGCCCGCGCCTTGATGCAGGCGGGCGAGGAATTTGGCATCACCCCCTATGGCATCGAGGCGCTGTCGATCATGCGCATCGAGAAGGGCCATGTGGCGGGCGGCGAACTCAATGGCACCACGACGGCGGCCGATCTGGGCCTCGGCAAGATGATGTCCAGCAAGAAGGACTACATCGGGCGGATGATGGCAGGCCGCGAAGGGCTTGTGGACAAGAAGCGGCAATGTGTCGTGGGCATCAGGCCGCTCGATGTTTCTGACAAGATCCGTTCGGGATCGCATATCCTGAAAAAGGATGACGCGCCGTCGATGGCGGCGGACCAGGGTTATATTTCGTCGGTGGCGTGGTCGCCGATGCTTAATATGTGGCTTGGACTGGCGCTGCTCGCCAATGGCCGCGAGCGCCACGGCGAAGTGGTCAAGATTTTCGACGGGGTGCGCAACATCCGCATGTACGGGGTGATCTGCGACCCGATGCATTACGACGGGGAGAACCGGAAACTCCATGCCTGATTCCTTCACCCGCCTCTCGGCGCTTGCCGAGCTTGCCATCCAGGGGCGCTTTGGCGCCGACCATGGCTCGCCTGGCGTGACACTCTCGGTGCAACATCCGGCTGAAATCGTTACCGTCATCGCGCGAAAGGGCAAGGGCAAGGCGGTGGCGGAGGCGCTCAAGGGCTGGCGCGGGGCGCGCGTGCAGTGGGCGGGAGCCGAGCAGTATTTCGTTCTGGACAAATCCCATGCGGACGTGGCCCGAAAGCTGGATGGCCTCGCCTCCTGTTCGGACCAAAGCCACGGCCGGGTGATCATCCGCATCGAAGGCCCGAAGGTGCGCAAGGTGCTGTGCAAGGGCACGCCGGTTGACCTGCATGAGAGCGAGTTCGAGATCGGCAAGAGCGCGCTGACCCAGATGGCCCATGTGGGCGTGCATCTCACCCGTATTGGCAAGGACGCCTTCGAGTTATCGGTGTTCCGCGGATTCTCGGAAAGCTTCTGGGAATGGCTGACCGAGCAGGCGGAAGAGTTCGGCTATCAGGTGGTTTGACTCAAAGTGACGAAGCCAGCCGCGCCATGCGCTTGCAGGCTTCGGTGATTTGCGCTTCGTTTACGGTCAGCGCGACGCGCAAGTGGCCGGCGCCGCCGGTGCCGAAGCTTTCGCCGGGCATGGTGACGACGTTTTCCTCGGCGAGAAGTTTCCGGGCGAAGTCCTCGCCGCTAAGGCCGGTCTTGCGGACATCGACCATGACGAACATGCCGCCTTCGGGCATGCGGGCGGTGATGTGTTTTGCGCCTTTCAATCCGGCTACCAGGGCGCGGGCGCGGGCCTCGTAGCTTTGCTTCATGGCGTCAACTTCGGGGAAGTGATTTGCCAGCGCGAAAGCGGCGGCATCTTCCAGGAAGGCCTGGGAGCCGAAGAGCATGGTTTCGGTGAGCGGCAGGGTGGCCTCGCAGAATGCCTCGGAGGCAGCGAGCCAGCCGCAGCGGAAGCCCGGCATGGCGTGGGATTTCGAGAGCGACGAGACGACGATGGTGCGCTTCTCCAGACGCTCTTCATCGAAGGGCGAGGCGAAGACCGTGTTGCCATAGGTCATGGTGGCATAGACTTCGTCGGAGATGATCCACAGGCCGTGGCGCTCGCAGACATCGCCGATGGCCCTGACCTCGTCGCGTGTCAGGACGGCCCCGGTGGGATTGCTTGGCGTGTTGAGCAGCAGGGCGCGGGTTTTCGGCGTGATGGCGCGTTCGAGATCGGCGGCTTTCAGATGGAAGCCGTGGTCGGGGTCGACGCCCACGGGAACCGCAATGCCGCCCGCCGCTGCGATCACGCCCTCGTAGGTGGCGTAGTAGGGATCGGCCATCAAGACTTCATCGCCCAGCTCGACAGTTGCCTGCAGGGCCACGAACAGCGCGGTCTGCGTGCCGGGCAGGAAGATGAACTGCTGGGTACTGATCGGGCGTCCGGTGCTCCTGGTGTACTGCGCCGAGAGACTGTCGAGGAGCGCGGCTTCACCGCGGCTGGCGGCGTATTTGTAGCGGCCAGCACGCATGTGCTTCTCGGCCACATCCATGATGGCGGCGGGCGGCGGGGCATCGGGCTCGCCGATGGAGAGGAAGATCAGGTCTTCACCGGCCGCGGCGCGGCGCTTGCCTTCGATGTGAACGGCCCATTTGTCGGAGCCGAGGCCCGCCAGTCTTTGCGTGATGGATGAGAATTTCATGGGCGCCCTTCTAGCTGAGGACACCTCACCCGTCGAGGGAGGAACTGACCGTGCCGTCATGGAAGATATGCAAATAGGCAGCCTTCGAAAGCTTCTGGAATTCCGGCGCCTTAACGGCAAGCACGGGGCAGGCCTTGCCGTAAAGCGTTTCGGCCACGGCAGCCCCGATGGCGAGATTGATGTCGGGCTGCACCAGGATGATTCCGGCGGGCGCGGTGCCAAGCCTGATGGCTTCGGCAAGGCCGCCGGGAGCGCTGCCGGAACCGCGGCTTTCCACCATCATGAGGACCTTGCCTTTAAGGCTTTGGCCCCTCTGCGGATGGTGAATGTCGATGATGACTCCGCTGCGGGGGTCGAAGGCGCCCCAGAAGCTTAAGGGCTCATCTAGCAGAAGAATGGGGCCTTCGGCGCTGCCGGGATGAAGCACGGTCATGGGCTTAACCACAGGCCGGGATCGCGCCACACCGCGCCCCGCACCGCACTTTCAACGCATTCCTTGAGGCTGCCGAAACAGACTTCGACGCCCAGCATGCCCGGCGCGTAGTAGGCCCATTTCGCCGCATTGGTCATGACGCGGCCCCTGAGGCCCTGAATCTTGGGCGAGTAGTAGGTGCAGACGTCAACGGGAATGGTGATTCCGGCATCAGTCAGGGTCTTCAGCCAGCCCTTGGCGATCAACATTTCGCGGATGCCGCGGCTTGTTGAAATGAGAGTCGATGTGGTGACCTTGCGGCCATCCAGAAGTTTCAAGAGGTCGGCAAATTCGGCGAGGGAAAAATGCGGCGTGCCAAGGGCAACCGCATCGAGGGGGCCGTCGTTCGCGGTGGAAAGTTCGCGGTGGGCGGCACGCAAATGCTCAGGCGTGATTTCGATGTTTTCGCCGGTTTCGAAAACCGACCCCAGTGTTGGCGCTTCCGGGGTTGCGCCCACGACGTGCAGGAGTTCCACGCCGCCGGAGGCGGCACTTGCGGCACAGAGCGCCTTGAGCTGGTCAGGGGTGGTTTCCTTGGGAAGTTCGGAAATGACGGGAATGCGGCGGCCCGCCGTACGCCCCAGGTGATGGCCAAGGAGATGGAAGAACATGCTCTCGCGCTTCCAGGGCGCGGGAATGGCCGCGCAGGAAAAGTGGATATCGGCCATGCGGCCTTCATCGGTGTGGAGGCCGGCAAAGGGGGCGAGCCCGGTGATGGCGCAGGCCACGTCGAGATAATCGCCATATTTGTTGGTGCGGGCGCCGACAACGGAATTGTAGAAAGCCACCGCATTGGATTCCCCCACGGCGATGTGGTCGCCGAATTTCGGGCCGCCGGGAAGCTGGTAGGGAGCGCAGGTCCAGGTGGGCTTGCAGCCGAGGCGGGCATAGAGCGTCATCAGCTCGTGGGCGCCGCGCACCATTTCCGGGTCGTCGCGTTCCGGGCGAAGGCCGCCGTCATCGGGGCTTGCAACGCTGTTGTTGGTCCAGGTGGGCACGCTGAGTCTTGCGTCATTATCCAAGAGAAATCTTACGAAATCGAGGTGCGACCTTCCAGTATAGAAGCAGGCATCGATATGGGCAAAGCTGATGGGAATGAGGCGGGTGGCGCCCATGATAGCGGCCGCCTGCTCCACCAACTGCATGGCAAGCCGATGGGCTTTGCCTTCAGCCATTGGCCCCCTCATTGGAGATGCGGGCGAGGGTGACATAGTCGGTCTTGCCGGAGCCCAAGAGCGGAATGTCGTTCAGGTGCACCAGGACTCTTGGAACCATGAGATCCGAGGCGCCACGGCTTTTCAGCGCTTCGGAAATAGCCGCTCGATCTGGCTGGGCGATGGTGGTGAACAGGATGAGTTGCTCGCCCTTTTTTTCGTCGGGAATGGCGACGACAGCGAAGCCCTCACCGGGAAAGGCCTCCTGCAATTTTGTCTCGACGGCGGTGAGGGAGACCATTTCTCCAGCGATTTTCGAGAAGCGCTTGGCGCGGCCCAGGATGGTGACAAAGCGGTGCTCATCCACTTCCACAATGTCGCCGGTGTCGTACCAGCCATCGGGCGGGGCTTCGATCACGCCGGGATTATCGGCGCGCAAATAGCCCAGCATGATATTGGGGCCTTTGACAAGCAGCCTGCCGCCGGAGGGAATGCCCTCGACGGGTTCCAGATGATAGTCAATGCGGTCGAGGAGGCGCCCGACGCTGCCCGAGCGGTTGTGCATCGGGGTATTCAGAGCAAGCACGGGCGAGCATTCGGTGGCACCGTAGCCTTCGAGAATCCGGTGGCCGAATTTCTCCATCCAGATTTCACGGGTTTCCGGCTTTACCCGCTCGGCCCCCGCCACAACCAGGCGCAGGCTGAAGAAATCATAGGGATTGGCATTGCGGGCGTAGCCCATGAGGAAGGTGTCGGTGCCGAACAGCACGGTGGCATTGGTGTCGTAACAGAGCTCCGGCACGATCTTGTAGTGCAGCGGCGAGGGATAGAAGAAGCTGTAAACGCCGGAGAGGACCGGCAGCAGGGTTCCGCCGAGAAGGCCAAAGGCATGAAACATGGGCAGCACGTTGAAGACAATGTCCTGGGAACTGAAGCCGATGCGGGCGGCGGCCTGCAGCCGGTTGGCATTGAGATTGCGGTGGGAGAGCACCGCGCCTTTGGGAACGCCCTCGGACCCCGAGGTAAAAAGAATGATGGCCGGGCTGGAGGGATCCCTGCTGGCCTTGGCGAGCCTCAGCGCCAGGCGGGGAAAGCGGCCGGCGAGAAAGGCGTAGAGCTTGTCACGCTTGCCAATGGTCTGGCGCACGTCCTCGAGATAGATAATGCGGCAGGTCTTGGCGAGGATTGCAACATCGCCCTGCATTTCCGCCATTTCGATGAATTTGCGCGATGAGATGATGGTGCTGACCTGGGCCGCGGTGCAGGCGGCTGACATGTTCACGGCGCCGGTTGAGTAATTCAGCATGGCGGGCACGCGGCCGAAGGCCTGCAGGCCGAAGAGTGTCAGCAGCCCGCCGAGGGCATTGGGCAGAAGGACGCCGACATTCTTCTGACCGGGGACAAGCCTGGCAAGCTTGCGGCCAAGGAGGAAGCTGCCCATGATCATGCGGTTATAGGTCATGGGCTGGCGCTGGATGTCTTCGACGATCCGGTGCCTGCCGCCGTGCACGGCGCGGGCATCAAGCAGGGCGCGGAACAGGGTCTGGTCGGCATTGGAGGTGGAGAACACCATGTCGGTCATCACGTCATAGAGCTTGTCGGCCTGGTGTTGGCGCAGGTGGGAACCTCGCATGCCGTCCGGCGCATCGAATTTCACCGGTGGCAGAAAGGTGATGGTGATCTTGGGAAACCAGCGCTGGCGCAATTTGCCGCGCAGGCTGGAGAATTTGGAATACTGGGCGCCATCAATGCGCACCGGCAGAACCCTGGCGTCGGCCATTTGGGCGATGGCGCCGGGCCCTTCATAGACCTTCATCAGGGTTCCGGTAACGGTGATGCGGCCTTCCGGGAAAATTACCACGCGCTTGCCCTTCTTCACGGCCTCGACGAGACTGCGGAGCGACAGGGGATTGCCGGGATCAATGGGCGCCAGATCAAACAGCGCGAACGCAGGCTTTGCCCACCAGCGCTTGGCCACATGGGAATTGATGGCAAAAGTGGTGCGGTCTGGCAGGAAAGCCGAAAGCAGGGGACCATCCAGAAACGAGGTATGGTTGGCGACGATCACCGCCCTGCGGCCCGCTGCCTTGTAGTTTTCGAAGCCCTTGATCTCGACGCGGTAAAGCAGGCGGAACAATTGCCGGGCAAAATTGGCCAGGGTTTCCTGGGGCAGGAGGAAGCAGATCCAGATCGCCGCCACGGCATTTGCCAGGCCCAGGCACAGGAACAGGCCGCGCGCCGAGATGAACTGCAGGAGGATGACCGAAGCCACGGTGGCCGAAATCATGAATATCGCATTTATTACGTTGTTGGCGGCGATCACCCGCGAGCGCTTGGGCGGCGAGGCGCGGGCCTGCATGATGGCGTTCAGCGGCACGGCGTAGATACCGCCGAAGAAGGCGGTCATGAACAGGTCAAAGGCCACCCGCCAGCTGGCCCAGCCGGCAAAGAACACGCCAACCCCATTGAGCGTGGTTCCGCTAAGCCTGGCGTTGACCTGGCCGGCGGCGAAATAGAGGTCGATGAGGAAGAGGGTCATCATGATGGCGGCCATGGGCACATATTTTGCCGAGACCTCGCCCTTCAGCAGAAGGTTGGTGATCATCGAGCCCAAGCCAATGCCGATGGTGAAGGTGGCAATGAAGGCGTTGGCGACATTTTCATTGGCAAGCAGAACGTCCTTGGTGAACACAGGAAACTGCACGAGCAGGACGGTGCCGACGAACCAGAACCAGGAGGCCCCGATGACGGCCCAGAACACGTCGTGGCGCTCACGGGAATAGCCGATGAGCTTTACAGTCTGCCGCACGATGTTCCAGTCGATTTCGAGATCGGGATTGGTCGATGGAGCGGGCGGCATGCGGGTCGTGGCAAACCAGGCGATGAGCGCCAGGACAATCAGCGTGACGGAGAGAATTAACCTTCCTTCCGTCGCAAGCACGAGAAAACCGCCGAATATGGTGCCGAGGAGAATGGTGATGAAGGTTCCCATCTCGATCATGGCGTTGCCGGCGATGACTTCTTCGCGTTTCAGGTATTGCGGCAGGATGCCGTACTTGATGGGTCCAAAAAAAGCCGCGAGGGTGCCGGCAAAGAACAGCACCATGAGGTCAAGATAGGGATTGTCCAGCCACAGGGCCCCGGCGCCGAAAATCATGGCGCCGATCTCCGCCTGCTTAACGCGCTGGGCGATGAAGGCCTTGTCGAGCTTGTCGGCAAACTGCCCGGCGATGGCCGAGAAGAGAAAATAGGGCAGGATGAACAGGGCGGTTCCGGCCTGGACGAAGAGCGTGGCATTCCAGCCGTGGTTTACGGCGAGGTCAAAGGTGATGAGGATGGTGATGGCGTTGCGCAGGCCGTTGTCATTGAAAGCGCCAATGGCCTGGGCCACGAAGAGCGGCAGGAAGCGGCGGGTTTTGAAAAGTGAAAACTGGCTCGCTTCGTTCATAGATCAGATCCCAGGCTGCGGCTTCGCACTTTGTATTCCCTTCGACTCATCCCGCCAATAGATGGCTGATCAGGCGGGAAGTATCCAGATGATTGTTGCTGAGGGTGGTGGCGCCAGCCTGTTCCAATTCCTCCAGGCGGCCTGCATCGGTGCTGAAAGCGATGAAATGAACGCCGTTTTCAAGGCCTGCGGCCACATCGTTCAGATTATCTCCGACATAAACGATACGGCGCCTGGGAAGACCGGTTGCAGCAACCGCGCGGGCCAGAATTTCGCGCTTGTGGCCGCCGCCTTCGGCGCCGAAGCCATGGGCGGAAACATGCTCCCAAAGACCGGCATGGCGCAGACGAAGCTCGGCAGCGCGGCGGAGGTTTGCCGTAGCAAAACCCATTTGCATGCTGCCGCCAAGGCGTTCCAAGAGTTGCGGAGCGCCGGGAATGGTGACGGTTTCAATCACGCCGTTTCTCAGGCGTTCCCCGAGAACGGCCAGATAGTCGGCTATGATATCTTCAAGTTCGCGGTCCGGAAGACCGTTGTTACGCAGGATCTCCCGAACGATGTCTTCATCGTTGCGAATGGCATATGAGTTCCAGTCACGCGACAAATCCTTCAGGCCGTAACGCCGCTCAAAGGGGGCAAAAAAGGCATCCTCCTCGGCACGGGTAAGTTCGAGCAGCACGCCATCGACATCAAAAATGACCGCCGCTTCAGCCATTGACCATGGCGGGCGTCATTTCGATGAAAGTCGGGCCATCGGCCACCAGTGCCGCCTTGATGACGGTCGCAAGGGCCTTCAATGAGGAAGGCTTTTCGGCGTGGCAGCCATAGGCCTTTGCCAGCATCTGGAAGTCGGGATTGCGCAGGGTGACGGCGTTTGGCTGAATGCCCTTGTTCACCATGTCGTCCCTGATTTGGCCAAGCGCGTTGTTGTTCCACATGAGGATGACCACCGGCAGCTTGTGTTCGGCGGCGGTTCCCAGCTCATTGATGGTGAACTGGATGCCGTAGTCGCCGATCAGCACCGCCACGGGCTTCTTGCCGACGCCAAATTTGGCGCCGATCCCCGCGGGGAGGCCGAACCCCAAGGTGCCGAAGCCCACGGGATGGAGCCAGGTGCGGGGCACATGCATGGGGAAAATGATGTTTGCCGCATAGGCGATCTGGGTCATGTCCGAGGCAATCACCGTGTCTTCGGGCAGGGCCTCGCGAATGGTGGCGAGCACCTTTGCCAGCATCGCACGCAAGGCATCATCTGCGCCTTTCGGAATGCTCAGCGTATGCGAGGAGGTTCGCGCCGCGATGAGTGGTGCGAGGGCGGCAAGGGTTTCAGCCGCATCGCCCAGAATTGCAATGTCGGCCGTATGGGGCCTGGCGAGGGCGGCGGGGTCGATGTCAATGCGGATGAGATTCTTGACGAGCAGGACATCCGATGACCAGAAGTCGGTTTCGGAAAGCTCGGTGCCGACGGCGAGAAGGCAATCGGCGGCAACAAGCTTCGCCTGGACCTGGGGATCGCCAAGGCAATAGCCAAGGCAGAGGCGATGATCGGCCCGCACCGCGCCTTTCCCGGCGGTCGTCGTGATGATCGAACTGCCCAGTTTCTCGGCGATGCGGCGGGCGGCGTCGCCAGCCTCCAGGGCGCCACCCCCGAGGAGGATGACCGGAGACTTTGCGCCGTTGAGCTTCGTGGCCGCGGCGGCGACTTGTGACATTGCGGGCTGCGGTTTGCCGGGCAGGGCGCGGGCAGTCCAGCCATCGCCGGCGGGAACCTGCAGGAGATCGAGGGGAATTTCGAGATAGGCGGGGCGTGGCCTGGCAGAGGCGAAATTGGCGAAGGCGCGGGCGATGCAATCGCGCACGTCCTTTGGCGTATAGGCGCGCATGGCGAGACTGGTGACGGTCGCCGCGGCGGCGCGCTGGTCAAGCATTTCGTGGAGACGGCCACGGCCCTGGGCCGCATCGCCGATATCAAGGGCGGATGAAATGACCAGAACATTGCTCGAGTCGGACCAGGCCTGGCCCATGGGCGTCAGGATGTTCAGGAGGCCGGGGCCGGTTATGGTGAAGCAGACGCCGGGCTTGCCCGTGGCCCGGGCATAGCCGTCAGCCATGAAGCCCGCCCCCTGTTCGTGGCGCACCAGGACATGCCTGATTTTCGAACGCGGCAGGGCACGGTACATTTCCACATTATGGACGCCCGGAATGCCGAATATCGTATCCACGCCATAGGCTTCGAGCAGGCCCACAAGGGCTTCGCCGGTTGAAAGTTCCGCACGCGATGACATGTTCAGGCCGCCTTTGAATCCGGGGTGGGAGGGTTCACCGCGTGGCATGCCACAAGACTGCGGTCGTGGGCAAGAAGGACGGGGTTGAGCCTGCCGCAGGTTTCAAAGGCAATCGGGCAGCGGGGATGGAAGGTGCAGCCTGGGGGTGGCGAAAGGGGCGAGGGGAGTTCGCCCTTCAGCACGATGCGCTCGCGCTTGCGGGTGGGATCGGGCGCCGGCGTGGCGGAGAGCAGGGCCTTGGTATAGGGGTGCTGCGGGTTTTCAAAGATATCGGCCA
>SXGT01148130.1_pt1 | contig 12034 bp, 14 predicted proteins | sample 3176221 | NCBI WGS metagenome assembly SXGT01 (sample SAMN11356862, study PRJNA531348) | freshwater metagenome | isolation source: freshwater sample F1-120 | place: China: Fuxian Lake, Yuxi | collected 2017-12-25
ATTTGGTGCGGTTCGCAAAGCCTCACCAGCACCCTACACAGAGCATGGTTTTTCCTGTCGAATTGGAGTTGGCGTGATCGACTAAGGGTGTTCGAGTACATCAACACCTTTTTCGAAGCCCAGCCAGGAGAGAATCATGTCGACTTCATCCAACACCGTTCATCTGCACCGAGTTTTCACGGCACCGCCGGAGCGGGTCTACAAGGCGTTCGTTGATGCGAAGGCCTTGGAACGCTGGTTGCCGCCGTATGGTTTTCTAGGGACGATTCACGAGATGTATGCCCGGGTTGGTGGCGGGTATCGGATGTCGTTTACGAACTTTGGAGCAGGGAGTTCGCATTTTTTCAACGTGAAGTTCGTGGAGCTGACTCCGGGAGAGCGGATTGTTCATACCGACACGTTTGAAGATCCGAACCTGCCGGGGGAAATGACCGTGACCATCGATTTCAAGAAGGTGATCTGCGGGACGGAACTGTCGATTGTGCAGGCCGGGATTCCGGAGGCGATTCCTGCTGAGATGTGCTATCTGGGATGGCAGGAGTCACTGATGCAGCTGAAACAGCTGGTTGAGCCGGAGATTCCGGACGGGCAGTGATGGTGCTGCGAACCAGTCGCATCACTGTAACTTCGCAGAATTCCCTCATCCGTCGGCACTGTGTTTATTAAACACCAAAGGTGTTATGCCGCCACCTTCTCTCCGGGGGAGAAGGATCGGGAGGGGGGCCAGAAATGAAGTCATTTTTGTCGGGCTTCCCTCGGGGAGTCTGTTGAGGTAGCATCTTTTGCCCAAACTGCTACGATAGCGGTTTGTTTTCACTTCAGGAATTACTGCCCTCAGGAATTCGTAGACCGTCACCATCCAAGGGATTCGATTGTGCCGACATTCTTGTTACTGCTCACTGGATTTGTCAGCTTCCTGCTGATCGTCATCATTCTGCTGCAACGCGGACGGGGTGGCGGACTGGCCGGTGCCCTTGGCGGCATGGGTGGTCAGAGTGCTTTTGGTACTCGCGCAGGTGATGTTTTCACTCGTATTACTGTCGTACTGGCGATCATCTGGACTGTCCTGGCTGGTTTGACAGGCATGGCGATGCAATCCGACAGTGGCGGGCTGTTCCCCGGTGGCGCTGAAGCTGCCACAAGTATGGAATCAACGTCGCCCACCGGTGATGCTCCCCTCTCGCAACCAGCGGGTTCTGCACCTGTGATTTCCGAGCCTGCCACATCTGCACCGCTCGTCACGCCGCCTGCGTCTGCTCTGGAACAACCAGCCGCTGCACCGCTGACTGGTGAGAGCGTCCCGCCAATGACCGAGACCAAACCTGAGTCGGTCCCCTCGACTCCGATCAGCACGCCTGCTGGCAGCAACTAATCGTTTCCTCATAACGCATTCGCTTTCAAAGCGGTTGTCCTGACGGGCTGCCGCTTTGTTGCATTGAACTTCCAACCGACTCTGAGTTTTCACGAGCCTTTTCGAGGACGTCACGACGCATGCTGCTGAGTATGACCGGTTTTGGTGACGTCCGCGTGTCGAGGGACGATTTGACAGTCGCGGTCGAAATGCGGTCTGTCAACAATCGCTATCTGAAAGTCTCTGTCCGCTGCCCTGAGCTATACGCCCCGTTTGAAAGTCGGATCGAGAAGCTGCTGCGAGAGAAGATTGACCGTGGCACAATCAACGTCAGCCTCAAGGTGCAGAACGCTCAGCAGGACTCGAAGTATTCGCTCAACCCGACCGTCCTGATGCATTACTGGCAGCAGGCCAAAGCCATCGCCAGTGAACTCGGACAACCCGTTCCTGCGATCACCGACTTCCTCTCACTACCTGGTGCGCTGACCGAGTCGATGACCAAAGAGCAGGGGGATATCGAAGAGAACTGGCCGTTGATTGAGCAGGGGCTCAACGAAGCGCTCAAGAAGCTGTGTCACTTTCGTGAGACCGAAGGTGTCTCCATGCGAAACGAAATCGACGCGCGTGGCAAGTTCATTGGAGAAGAACTGGCGAAGGTCAAACTGCATGCTCCCCATGTTGTCACGGACTACCGCGACAAACTGCTGGATCGAATCAACCAGCTGCTCTCCGATACGAAAGTCCGCGTTGAGCCGAATGATGTCGTCAAGGAAGTCGGCATGTTCGCAGAACGCTGTGATATCCATGAAGAGATCACTCGCATGGAGTGTCACCTGCAGCAGCTGAGCGAGTTTTTGAACCATCGAGCCTCTCAAGGACGTAAGCTCGAATTCCTGTGTCAGGAGATGTTCCGCGAAGTCAATACGATCGCCTCGAAAGCCAATCACATTGGCATTTCGCACGCGGTCGTCGAGATGAAAACGTCGATCGAGAAGATCCGTGAACTCGTCCAGAACATCGAATAGCACGTCCGTGCTTTTGTGCAGCCGATTGGACGCGAAATGAGTTCGACGTCTTTCCATCGGCTGCGGGGAGCCGGGTTAACAGAATCCTTAAATCGTCCATGTCCATTGTGCTAATGAGTGAATCGATGACTGACGCCAACGCGACCTGCCGGCCTGGAATCCTGGTGATTTCCGGCCCGAGCGGGACGGGCAAGACGACCCTCGTCAACCGACTGATCGCGCAATCGCCTGTCCCCTTGAAGAAATCGGTTTCTGCGACGACACGGTCTCCTCGTGCAGGAGAAGTCGATGGAGACGACTACTACTTCTTGTCACGCGAAGAGTTTCTCAAACGGGTCGAAAACAACGAATTCCTCGAATACGAAGAAGTCCACAAGACGGGCCAGCTTTACGGCACACTCAAGTCGCACGTCGACAATGCGATCAACAACAACTGCTGGTCACTGCTGGAAGTCGATGTCGATGGCATGAAGAACATCACGCAGATCTATCCGGATGCGGTGACGATCTTCCTGTTGAGTCCTTCGCAGGAAGTTTACGAACAACGCCTGCGATCTCGCGGGACGGAGTCTGAAGAACTGATCACACGACGCCTGCAGACCGCTCAGCGTGAGCTGACGTTTGCAGACCGTTACCAATATCAAGTCGTCAATGATCAGCTCGACCGGGCTGTTCAGGAAATCTGCGACATTCTCACGCAAAAATCACAACTCACCAGCCAATCCAACTGAGCCCACTCAAGACTGAGTTCCATTTACGAAGGAGACGGACGTCATGATCGAAGATCTGAAAGAAGAGAAAATCGTCAACAAAGTCGGGGGCCGTTTCAAACTGTCGACGATCATCCAGAAGCGGATGGTCGCGCTGAACCGCGGTGCCCGTCCTCTGATCGAAACCCAAAGCAAGAACCTCATGGAAATCGTCGTCCGTGAGATCCTTGAAGACAAGATCTACCTGGACCGCACGGGCAACGTCGCGATCCGCGGCGAAGTCGCTCCGGACGTCGATAAGTTCGACGCAGGCCCGTCACTGGCTGATCTGATGTAATCAAGTCTTCGTTCCTTCTCCCTCGGGGAGAAGGTGGCCGAGTCTTCGAGGTCGGATGAGGGAACTCTGCGAATTCCCCAATGCCCGCATCACTGTTCCTTCTCCATCGGGGAGCCGTATTCTGTCCCTTCCCCCCTTGAGGTGGAAGCAAGGAGTTCGCTCTCGCCGAGAAGGCGAGAGTGAACGACGCGGTAGTCTTCTCAGGAATGGTGCCCGAAGGGCGGATGAGGGTGGGGCATAGGCACTATATTAGTATCCATTCGCGAGTTAATCACAGAAAACACTGTTTCATCAGTTCCATTCGTATTCATCGTTTTGTCTCTGCAGACGCACATGACACAGGGGGTTGACACCCCCCGCTCGCCTTGGGAAATCCATGTCACAGCCTGAGATCATTCTGGGAGTTACAGGCGGGGTTGCGGCTTATAAAGCGGCGGACCTGGCCAGCAAGCTTGTGCAGTCTGGTTATGGCGTGACGACGGTGTTAACCAAAGCGGCTCAGCAGTTCATTGGCAAGACAACCTTCGAAGCATTGACTCAGCGTCACGTGTATACCGATCTGTTTTCGCCACAGGAGCATTTTCTGGGCGAACATATCGGGCTGGCTCGACAGGGGCAACTTATCGTCATCGCGCCGGCCTCGGCAGACTGTCTGGCCAAGCTCGCTCACGGCATTGGCGATGACCTGCTTTCCACGATGTGCTTAGCGACACGCAGCCCCATTCTGCTCGCCCCTGCAATGAATCTGGAGATGTGGCAAAAGCCCGCCGTCCAGCGGAACCTCGAACAACTGAAAGCCGACGGGCTCTTGGTCATCGGCCCAGGCAGCGGCTGGCAAAGCTGCGGCGAATTCGGCCCGGGTCGCATGGCAGAACCGGTGGAGATCCTTGCGGAAGTGAAGCGGTTGCTGCCAGTTTAAAATAAGACTGGAACGCAGAGTTCGCTGAGTTGAGCAGAGAACGCAGAGTCAGTCTGAGAGTAAGTTGCCATGAACGCCGTCCAGATTTCGCTGACGAATGATGAAGCTCTCATTCTTTTCGAATGGATATCTGAGTTCGATGCAACAGGACTGGCAACAGATGCTGATGAAGTTGCCAAAGCGATCCTTTCGAAGATAGAAGGACAGATCGAGTCGAAGCTGGTCGAGATTTTGTTGCCGGACTACGCCGACCGATTAGCTGCCGCAAGAACGAGGTTTCTCGAAGGAAAATAAGCCCTTGAGATGAAGCTGACTATCCCGCAGGATTACGGAAAAACTAAACTCTTCTCTGCGACCTCTGCTTCACTCTGTTCCCTCTGCGTTCCTGTCTCACTTTAGATTCAAAACAATGCGAATTCTCATCACCGCCGGGCCGACGCGAGAGTATCTGGATGATGTGCGTTACTTGACGAACGCGAGCAGTGGGCGGATGGGGTATGCGATGGCTCAGGCCGCGATTGCGGCGGGGCATCAGGTCGATCTGGTGAGTGGCCCGGTGGCGTTATCGCCGCCAGTGGGGTGTCAGTTTCATCCGGTCGAGACGACCGAGCAGATGATGCAGGCGTGTCAGACCTTGTTCCCGCAGTGTGATGGTGTGATCGCTGCTGCGGCGGTGTGTGATTACAAACCCAAGACACGCGTGGCGGGAAAGATGTCGAAGACGGGGGACGGGATCATCCTGGAGATGATTCAGACCGACGATGTCCTCGCGTCCCTGGGCAATAGCAAAGGGAGCCGCTGGGTGCTGGGATTTGCGCTGGAAGCCCAGAACGAACGCGAGAACGCCCTGCAAAAACTCCGTCGCAAAAACTGCGACTGGATCCTGCTGAACCGCCCGACGGCGATTGGTGCGGAGACAAATGAGGTCGAACTGCTGGGTCAGGCGGGGGAGACGATTGTCAGCTGGAGCGGGTTGAAGAGTGAGATCGCGAAGGATGTGATTGGGTGGATCTCGACTCACTTGCCGTCGTCAAGTGTATCGACTAGCGAGTGATGTAGATCCCACCAGACATAAAATGAGTCAATTCTTTTTTGTGCTGATTAAGCTCATCTTTTAGGCCTGGTAGTTGCCAATCGAGTTCGCTGAAATTGGATGGTTCGTTGATGTAGGAAATTGGGTGGATGTTCAAATCAGCGGCCGAGTTATCACTCGTATTGTGTTGATGATCCTCTCCTTTCGCGGCCTTTCTCAACGCTTTTGATTGTTCGAACTTGTGAATTTTCGAAAGCACATTTTCGACCTGTTGATGAGTCTTACGATTAGCACGCACGACCATGTAACCCGTGGTTGGATAGGAACAGGAGAATCCTTTTTCACCAGTGAAGCTCGCTAATGACTCGGTGCCCATCGTATTTAGTTTGACGTCACCACCAACAACAATCATGCCATTTATAACTGCTACGATTCCCTCTTCATTGAGTTCTGTGCAATCGTAAGCACAAATATAGAGGTAATCATCCGCCTTTGCTTTCGTCGTGACCTTGGCTATCCCATCTTCAACGTAATAGCCAAAACCGACAGACTCTAATATCGCCGTCAAAGCCGAGTGAAGCGAGACTTCTTTGAATTCAAGGTCGATATCTTCCAGCTCGACATACAGGCCTGACTTCTCGAGATCGCTCCTCGTAAACGATGCTCTGTCAAACGCGATCACGATGCCAGTTTCTCGATGGATTTGATTAAAAATGGACACGAGATCGACATTTTCAAATCGGCATGTCACACGGCGATGAAGGCGTTCCGACATTCGGGCCTCTTCCGCGGTCGCATAGTTGCGAACTGGCTTCTCGCTGTCGATCGATGTTTTTGGAACCGGGTCATCCAGGCGAACTTCACACACGACTTGTCGTTCTGCACTTGACGTCGTGACTGTCGGTTCTTGAGCATCTGTCTGGACATTAACAGCCAACAAAAGACAAGCGGCCAACAAAGCATTTTTCAACGGGACACAAACATCCATGCTCATCTCTTCCATAGAATGAAAGTAAGATCATTGGCGAGGGATGTTATCTGGCCAGCGTTCTTCTCAGCAATAGCAGTTGGGGAATGAGAAAAGGCTCAGACAAGAAAAGTCCTTGTCTGAGCCTTTGTTTTTTCGTGGAGTGCTGCGAACCTCAGCGAGAACGCGTTCTTTTTATATCATCGTTGGTACCGGATTGAATGTCCATTTGGTGCGTCACCGGCACCTTACTTCTGAATGCTGCCGACGGCGGTTGGTCACCTACTGGGATGCCTTTATCTTTTCGGGCAGGATGATCACACCGGCGCCATATCCAACGATTTCATCGTGCTTTTGTCGGGACTTCCCGGGAAGGTCAAAGAGTTGCTTGTCTAGAGGTATGCTTATCGACGGATGAAAAGCTCCAGTCCTGGGGGGAAGTTTTTCGTTCAGTGATGGTAGATCCCACATCACCTCATTGAACGCGGATGGTTCGTCGAGGTAAGAAGTATAGTTGGCGTTTTCAGCCAATGGCTTCTTGTTTGCCTGCTCGGAATCAGGATCCTTACGGACAAGCTGACGGAAGATGTCTTCGATCTCTCGGTGAGTCTCAAGTCTGGCCCGGATCACGAGCCTTTCTTCCCCCACAGGAATCACTTTGAAACCGTTTGGACCGACAAGAGCTAGGGAGCCAAGTATTTCGTCTCTGGTAACTGTGACATCTTCCATGACAATGAAAACGGCATTCAGAACATCTGATTCCAAGCGGCTTACGTCATATAGTCGGACATAAGTTTTCAATGCTGCTTTTTCCTGAGTGGTAATCGATAGGATCTCATTAGAAACGACGTAACCAAAGTCGTACTTCTCCAGGATGATTTTGAGTGCCGACTGAAGCGAGATTCCACTGAGTTCGATGTCGAGAACCTGCTCTTTGAAATCGTTGCCGAGCTCTTTTTCATCGAAAGCGAAGTTGATCCCGCTTTCCTTTTGGATTCGGGAAATGGCATCGACGAATGGTGTGTTGTGGAATTTTGCACTAATAGGATCGCGGAGCCTATCGGCGATTCGCTGCTGTTCGGGAGTCGCGTATTTGGCGATCTGAAAGCCGTCCTGCGGAGGCTTCTGAGCAGGCTGCTCCATCGAGACTTTACAGATCACCGGAGTAGCGGTTATCGGTATGGGTGATGGCTGTTCCTGAGCGGACAGGAATGTTGAACAAGCAAGCAAAAGATACGTTGCTGCAAAAGCGGAATTCCGAGCGATGCCAGCCACCATTTTCAACTTCCTCTCCATGACGTGAAAATAGGAACATTCTCGCTGGATTGTAAATGTCGGGTGGATTTCTCAGCAATAGCAGTTGGGAAATGAGAAAGGCTCAGGAGAGGAAAGGTGCCTCGCCTGAGCCTTTGAGTTGTTATCGAAGAAGAACACTGGCACAGCCAGTGGCACCCAAAACACACTACTCCAGGACCAGTGTGTTCGAGCAGTCGTTGCCGACGGTTTTGTAGGCGTCGAGTTGCCAGACGACTTTCTTGGTTTTGGGATCGAGTTCGATGAGGACTGGCTGGCCTTCGCCGGCGTGGCAGTTGCCGATGAGGTAGTGGCCGTTGTCCAGGACGTCGACGGTGGTGACCCAGGCGAGGACGATGCCGGGGAGGTCTTTCTGATGGACTTCCCAGACGATTTCTTTGTCGTGATTGACTTCAAGAATGCAGTGTCCGTTACCGCCGCCGATGAGGGTGTTGCCGTTTTTCAGGCGGATGGCCGTGAAGAGCTGGTTGCCGAAGGCTTCGGGGCCGTGGCCGCCTTTGGGTTCTTTGTCGAACATCGGGACGGCGTATTCCCAGATGATCGAGCCTTGTTCGTCGTACTCGCGGACTTTGCCATCGTTTTCATGCGCAACGAGGTATGTGTCCGCTGCGGTTTTGCGAGCCAGGCGGGTATCGCTGTGGGCGTTTGGTTTGTCGATGACGAAGTCAATCTTCTTGACGATCTTGCCGTCCTTGTCGACTTCAATCATGCGAGCAGGACCAGACTCCGCGATCATGACGTTGCCGCCTGCGAGAGGCTGGACGGCGTGAACTTCGACACGCTTGCCTTCGTTGCCGTTCATCTTGCCGGCGCGGTAGCTCCAGGTGACTTTCTTATCTTTCATGTTGATGATGCAGACTTCGCCGGGGCCGCGGATGGCCATGATATGATCGTCATCGACACGATGCAGATCATGAGTCGAGGTCCAGGGCATTTCCCAGCTGACCGAGCCATCTTTTTCGATGACGAGCAGCTTGCCGGGGGCCTGGGCGAGGATGCGGTGTTGAGCGAAAGCCGGCGTGGTGGTTGCGAACAGGAGCACAAAGAGAGGCAGAAATTGCGAGAAGCGCATGGCAAACCTCGTTAGAATGGGTGAGGCGGAGAGAGCTCGGACAAAGAGCAAGATTGTGATATTTTGTCGCGTCGTGTCTAAAACTTAACTGAACGAAGTTCACAATGCAACGCATCAACATCGGCATTCTTGTGTTTTTCAGCATGCAGATTTCTGCAGTGATGGCAGACGACGAACGGAAGCTGCTGTGGTTGAAGAATGAGGTTCTGGAAGTTGCCGTGGATCTGGAGTCAGGGGGTGGACTGTGTCATTTTTCGCGCGTCGGGGAAGCTAATGTGTTGAACGGCTATGACCGGGGGCGTCTGGTTCAGCAGTCGTTTTACGGCGATGAGGATGGCTCGAAGTGGGAAAAGCGGGCTTGGCGTTACAATCCAGTGCAGGGGGGCGACTACAAGGGTGTCGCGTCGGTGGTCGTCGATAGCAAGCAGGAAAGTGAGCTGATTTTCGTACGAACGACCCCGCGTCACTGGGCGAGCGGCAAACTTCTACCTGAGTGTGTGATGGAGGAGACGCTACGTCTAGAGGGGGAGGTTTTGAAAGTGGAGTTTCGATTCCGATATGACGGGGGCAAGATCCATGCTGCGCATCATCAGGAGCTGCCGGCTGTGTTTGTCGAGGGGACGTATTCCCAGCTAGTGAATTACCGGGGGGATGCTCCCTGGAGCGGAGCAGAGCTGACCAGACAAACTCCGGGTTGGCCGAACATTTACGGAAGGTCGACCGAGGAATGGTCCGCCTGGGTTGATGCACATGGGAGAGGAATCGGAATCTTCACGCCCGGAACCAAGGAGTGGACAGCGTATCGTTTCGAAGGGGACAAGAAAGTGGTGGGGAGTGAGTGTAGTTATGTAGCACCTTATCGGACACTAGCCCTGACGCCCGCATTGACGGTGAAATACGACGCTTACCTGACCATTGGGACGTTAGAAGAGATTCGGGAACGCTTCAAAAGACTTGCGATCGGGAAGTAATCACGCCACTTCATCGAGCACCGCTTCGTCGACATAGATCGGCAGTGGCGGGTCGAAGTGGACGGCGAGGGCGATCGCGTCGGAGGGGCGACTGTCGATTTTGATCAGTTCGCCATCTTTGCGGACGCGGATGAGGGCGTAGTAGGTGTGTTCCTGCAGGTTGTGGATGACGATGTCCTGGACTTCGCCGCCGAGTTCTTCGATGGCGTTGCGGAGCAGGTCGTGAGTCAAAGGACGTGGCGGGATCGTCTTTTTGACGCGCCGATCGATGCTGGTCGCTTCGAAGATGCCGATGAGGATCGGGAACTGACGTTCGCCGTCGACTTCTTTCAGGTACAGGACCTGATGATCGTTGATCTCGCTGATGATGATCCGCGAGAGTTCCATCTGAATGTAAGCCGCCATGGGTGTGCCTTCGTGGTGCCGGGTGCTGTCGGTTTCATTATAGGGAGTCCAGTGGACAGCGACCAAGGCGGGATGGGGCGATTTTAAAGACAAGACTGGAACGCAGAGCACGCGGAGGGGAGCAGAGGTCGCGGAGAGAGATCAAACATATTGGATCAAGACGATTTGAGACTGTTGAAGAACGTACGCTCATCGTCCCGTAATGCACAGATCAACTTCCTTCGAGCTTGATACACCTGATCCCGCAAGTTATAGAAATCTTCTCTCGAATCGAGAGAAGGTGCTTCTGCGAGCTTATACCGGTTTCCGTAGCTATTGCATGCCGAACATGCCAGAACCGTGTTCGAATAATCCTGAATCCAATCGTCTTGGATGGCAAACATCTTTGCGGCACTGACTGGAACAACATGATCCAGTTGAACGGTAAGCCAGTTCTCGAACGAAGCCATCAGGTCAAAGCCACAATACGCACACTCTCGCAGTCCCGTCAGTTGGTGTAGTTTGAGTGTGTATCCTCGCCTTGCGTTTACACCGGCTATTGGTCCCATTGGAACCCTACCCATCTCTGGGTACTTCTCAAACGGAACACGTTCTGCATCGGAAAATCTAGTCTCGAACGACGACTCAGTTCTGAATGCGGAATTCACTTTCATGCAAAATGAGCAATCGTCTGGTTTAGTTTTGAACCAGTGCTCAGACCATTGAACCAACTCTTGCGATTCTAAAGAACACGCCTTTAGGTAGTCGCCAGTTGTCCAATTCAAAACATTTTGTTTGTTCAGTGAATGACAGGTGGCACGGTGTAACTTCAAGTAACTTGCGGCAGGTTTCCGACTCGCGTTGATCACGAAACCATCAGGATTCTGGTTAACCCAGTTCAAATACAAGTCATCGTCATCAAGAACTATGAACATGGTTTTTCCCGTGGTGCTATGTCAATAATAAGGTTCCTCGGCGATCTCTGCTTCATTCCGCGGGCTCTGGGTTCCAGTCTTACTTCCCGGACAATTGCGCGATGATTTGTTCGATGCTCTCCAGTTGGGTTTTCCAGCCGGCGAGGGTTTCGCGGTGGGCATCGAGAACGTGAGGCGGGGCTTTTGAGGTGAAGCCTTCGTTTGAGAGCTTCGCTTCATGGCTCTTGATGAAGCCGGTGAGTTTCTCGGACTCTTTGCGCTGGCGGGCCAGTTCTGCTTCGACGTCGATCAAGCCTTCCAGCGGTAGGTAGCCTTCGGCTTCGCCGAGGGTGAAGCTTGCAGAAGCGGGGGGGCGGACGACGTCGGCACCGGCGGCGGTGAGGACGGCTTTTGAAAGGTTCTCAAACTGGGACGCGACGTCGCCGAGTTGACCTGCGACTTCGGGGGTCGCGCGGATCATCAATTTCACCGAGGCGGATGGCGGGATCTTGTACAACGCACGAACATTGCGGACGGCGATGATCGTTTCCTGCAGTCGTGCGAAACGGGCTTCGACTTGAGAGTCTTTCCAGGATGTTGGCAGGGTTGGCCAAGCGGCGATCATGGCAGAGGCTTCGGGGATTTTGACATCCGTCAACCCGCGTTCTGGGGCGATCTCGGCGAGGCGTTGCCAGAGTTCTTCAACGATGAACGGCGTGAAGGGTGCCAGCAGTCGGAGCATCGTATCGAGACAGCCGACGAGGACGCGCTGGGCAACTGGACGCAGCGCCTCGTCACGCAGACGTGGCTTGATCATCTCGAGGTACCAGTCGCAGAACTCGTTCCAGGCGAAGTCGCGGATGCTGCGTGTCGCGACATCGAACTGGTAGCGATCCAGTGATGTCGTCACTTCTTCGACGACGCTGCTCAACCGGCTGAGCATCCACTTGTCTTCCAGCGGCAGTTCGCTGATCGGCGGCAGCGGGGCAGGGGTGTAGCCTTCGAGATTCATCATCGCGAAGCGGGTCGCGTTCCAC
>SXGT01114955.1_pt1 | contig 12033 bp, 7 predicted proteins | sample 3176221 | NCBI WGS metagenome assembly SXGT01 (sample SAMN11356862, study PRJNA531348) | freshwater metagenome | isolation source: freshwater sample F1-120 | place: China: Fuxian Lake, Yuxi | collected 2017-12-25
CGGAGCCGGAGCCGGAGCCGGAGCCGGGCCCCGGGCGCGATAGCATATATAAGGAGCACGACGATGCTGGAGATCGATGGATCGCAGGGTGAGGGGGGCGGGCAGGTGCTGCGTGGGGCGCTGGCGCTGGCGCTGGCGACCGCGACGCAGTTCGCGATCACGCGGATCCGGGCGAAGCGGGGCAAGCCGGGGTTGCTGCGGCAGCACCTGACGTGCGTCGAGGCGGCGCGGGCGGTGAGCGGCGCGACGGTGACCGGCGCCAAGCTGGGATCGACCGAGCTGACGTTCGCGCCGGGGCCGCTGGCGCCGGGGGCATACCGGTTCGACATCGGCTCGGCGGGCAGCACGATGCTGGTGGCCCAGGCGATCTTGCCGGCGCTGCTGGCGCAGGGCGGCGCGTGGTCGCTGGAGCTCGTCGGCGGCACGCACAACCCGTCGGCGCCGTCCTACGAGTTCTTCACCCGCACGCTGGCGCCGGTGCTCGGGCGGATGGGCGCGCCGGTGTCGGCGACCTTGCACCTCGCGGGCTTCTACCCGGTGGGCGGCGGGCGCGTGCAGATCGAGGTCGCGGCCGGCGAGCGGCGGCGGCCGCTGGTGCTGCTCGAGCGCGGCGCGATCACCGCGCGCCACGCGATCGCGGCGGTGGCGCGGATGCCGGCGACGGTGGCCGAGCGTGAGGTCGCGACCGCGACCCGGCTGCTGGGCTGGCCGCGCGATGCCGGCGTCGCGGTCGAGCTGCCGTCGCCGGGCCCCGGCAACACCGTGACGCTGGTGGTCGAGGCCGAGCGGGTGACCGAGGTGTTCACCGGCCACCTGGATCGCGGCGTGGGCGCCGAGGACCTGGCGCGCGCGGTGGCGCGCGAGTGCGCCGTGTACCTGGCGAGCGCGGCGCCGGTCGGTGAGTACCTGGCCGATCAGCTGCTGGTGCCGATGGCGCTGGGCGGCGGCGGCAGCTTCGTCACCGTCGAGCCCAGCCTGCACACCCGCACCCAGGTCGACGTGATCCGCGCGTTCCTCGGCGTCGAGGTCGGGCTGGCGCCGCAGGGCGACGGCACCTGGCTGGCGACGGTGCCACCGCGCGGCTGACTGTGGCGCGTGCCACGGCGGGCGCGCCGAGGCCTGGATCGCCGCGCGCGTTCCAGCGACGCTTGCCAGATGAAGGCGCGCGGGGTCCTTGCGGTGATCGGTCTGGCGGGTGCGGGCGCGGGCGCGGCCCGTGCCGACTCGCCGCGCGCGGTGCGTGCCACCGAGATGCGGGGGCACGCCGGCGCGGCGATCGGCCTGGGCTCGTTCGACGAGCTTTACGCGCCCGAGTTCGGCGCGCTCCTGCTGACCGCGCACGGCGGCGTGTTGTTCGGTCGCGGCGTCGGCGTCGCCGTTGGCGTGCGGATGATGTACTTCCACGGGGGCGAGACCAACGAGGGCGGGGTGGTGATGCTGCCGACCTATGAGGCGACCCGGGTGCCGGTGATGCTGACGGGGCGGGTCCAGGGCCGCTACGCGTTCGCTGAGCTCGGTGTCGGTGCGACGCCGAGCTGGATCGTCGACGGCCAGGGCCAGACCGTGCGCGGCCCGAGCGACGAGGCGATCGCGCTCACGGCTGGCTTGACCACCAGCGATCCGACGCTGCGCTATCACCCCGAGCTGGTCGGCGGTGCGGTGCTGATCGGCGACGGGCGGCTGCTGTGGATCGGCGCCGGCCTGTCGTGGTGGTGAGCGCGACGGGCGCCGGCGGGCGCCTGTCCGGCTGTCCGGGTTTGTCCGGGTTTGTCCGGGTTTGTCCGGGACTCGGACATGCCCGGACACCGGCGCGCGCGTAACTGGGCGAGATGGCACGCGCGGGGGCGTGGCCTGGGCCTTGCTGAGCGCCAGGCCAGGCGCGCGATGGTCGCGCGCGGAGGGAGCGTCTCATGCGTCTGCGAAGTGTGCTGGTGGGTTGTGTGGCGTTGCTCGGTTGTGCCGAGCGCGAAGATGGTGGCGGCGGCGGGGCCGGGTACGACCGCGAAGTGACCGGCGGCGATCGCCTCGACGCCAAGGTCGCCGGGATCGCGCGAGACCGCGTCGATCTCGATCGCGTGCTCGACGGCGCGCCGCCGCTGCGCGAGGCGTTCGGCGATCTCGCGGCGCGCGACTTCACCACCACGACGGTGACCCTGCCCACCGCCGGCCCGCGCACGTTGACCTCGGTGTTCGCGCAGCAGGCGATCGACGGCCTCCCGGTGCGCGGCGCCTACGCGTACCTCGTGGCCGACGCCACCGACGGCGACGCGCGGCTGCTGGCGTCGGCGTACCACCTCTACCCGGGCGCGGCGGTCGCGACCACGCCGACGGTGAGCCGCGATCGCGCCGACGGCGAGGCCCGCGATCACCTGCGGCTGCCGGCGACCGCCGCGCTCACCGGCGAGCTGGCGATCTGGCCGATCGACGGCGAGCTGCAGGTGGCCTGGGAGATCACCGCCGACCGAGCCGATCGGCGCGCGCTGGTGATCGCCAGCGGGCCGCGCGCGGGACGCGTCGAGGTGATCGACGACCGCGTCGACGCCAGCCGCGGGGTGGTGACGGGGTGGACGTGGGAGGGCGGCGCGCCGCTGGGGCGGGGGCGCGCGGTCGAGCGACCGCTGCCGTCGATGTCGGTTACGGCCAACGGCGCCGTCGCGCTCACCGACGCGGCCGGGCGCTACCAGCTCGAGGCGGCGGCCGGCGCGCCGCTGGTCGCGTCGCTGAGCGGACCGGCGGTGGTCGTGCGCAACCTGAGCGGGCCGACGCTGATGGCCACCCAGCCGGCGGCGCCGCAGGTCGACTTCACGCTGGGGCGGGCCACGGTCGAGGCCGAGCTGGCCCAGACCACCGCGTTCCGCGAGGCCACCCGCGCGTGGCAGTTCCTGATCGACAACGGCGTCCCGCCGACGGCGTTGGGCGCGCCGCTCACCACCAACGTCAACCTGGCCGACACGTGCAACGCGTACTTCTCGCCCGCGTCGCGCAGCATCAACTTCTTCCGCGCCGGCGGCGGTTGCCGCAACAGCGCCGAGGCCACGATCGTCGCGCACGAGTACGGCCACTTCGTCGACCACGCGTTCGGCGGCATCACCAACAGCGGCCTGTCCGAGGGCTGGGGCGACGCGCTGGCGTGTCTGATCTACCGCGCACCGACGGTCGGCGGCGATCTGTTCGACACCGGGCGCGCGCTGCGCACCTGCGACAACACGTACCGCTATCCCGCGGGCGGATCCGACGAGGCCCACGCGCTGGGCCAGGCCTGGGCCGGGTTCGCCTGGCAGGTGCGCGCAGGGCTGGTCGCCGCGCTGGGCGAGGCCAGCGGCGACGCCGCGGCGCGGGCGCTGATCTTGCCGTCGTTGCGCACCAACGCGCCGCGCATCCCCGAGGCGGTGCGCGAGGTGTTCCTGCGCGACGACGACGACGGCGACCTCGGCAACGGCACCCCGCACTACGACCTGCTCCACGCCGCGGCCGAGCGCCACGGCCTCGGCTTCGTCGTCGAGCGCGATCCCGCCCCGCCCGACCAGGTCGTGGATCTGATCGGCCTCGCGCGGTCGCCGACCGCGATCGACCTGGCCTGGACCGCCCCCGGTGGCACCGCGGCCCGCTACGAGCTGCGCTGGTCGACGCGGCCCCTGACCGAGGCCACGTTCGCGACCGGCGCGCTCTTGCCGGCGCCGACCCCGGGTGCCGCTGGCCACCCCGAGTCGCTGACCGCGACGGTCCCGCCGGCCGGCCTGATCCACGTCGCGCTGCGCGTGATCGATGCGCGCGGCAAGACCTCGCCGCTGTCCAACATCGCCTTCATCGCGCTGCCGGCGCCGACGGTGTCGTGGGGCGCCGGCGCCGAGGATGGCCTGACCGGCTGGCGCAAGGACGGGCTCTGGCACGTCAGCCGCCGCCGCGCCGCCGAGGGGGCCGCCGCGTACTGGTTCGGCGACGAGGCCACCGGCACCTACGACACCGGCGCGCCCCACCGCGGCGCGCTGGAGTCGCCGGTGATCGACCTCGCCGCGCTCGCCGCGCCCAAGCTCGCGTTCGACGAGCTGGTCGACGTCGAGACCGCGCCTGACCGCGATCGGCTGCGGGTGTCGGTGATCGACGTCGCCGATCCGGCGCGCGTCGTCATGCTCGACAAGGTCACCGGCTCGACCGGCGGCGCCTTCGCGACCCGGCTGCTCGACCTGGCGCCGCTGGCCGGCCGCAAGGTGCGGCTGCGCTTCGAGGTCGACACCGTCGACGCCAACGCCAACCGCGGCGAGGGCTGGTTCGTCGATCGCGTCCGGATCTTCGGCGATGGCACGGCGCCGCCCCCACCGCCGCCGCCGGCCGCGGGCCTGGTGATCAACGAGCTCCTGGCCGACCCGCCGGTCGACTTCGACACCAACGGCGATCGGGTGTTCTCGCCGCAGGGCGACGAGATGATCGAGCTGGTCAACGCCGGCGCGACGGCGCTCGACCTCGGCGGCGCCACGCTGGCCGACGCGGTGGCGGTCCGCGCGACTTTCGCGGCCGGCACGACGCTGGCGCCGGGCCAGGCGCTGGTGGTGTTCGGCGGCGCGGCCCGGGCGATCCCCGGCGTGGTCACGGTGGCCACCAGCGGGCTGGGGCTCAACAACGACGGCGACGACGTGATCGTGCGAGCGGCCGACGGCCGGGTGCTGGCCCAGGTCCACGTCGGCCCCGAGGCCGGCCGCGATCAGTCGCTGGTGCGCCAGCTCGACGGCGATGGCGCCGCCGCCCTGGTCGGTCACCGGACGGTGGCCATGGCGCCCGCGTCGCCCGGGCGCAAGAGCGACGGCTCGCCGTTCGCCGGCGGCGCGCCGGCCCCGCGCCTGCTGATCAACGAGGTGCTGGCCGACCCGCCGCCCGGCTTCGACGCCAACGGCGACGGCGTCGCCAGCGTCGTCGACGACGAGTTCGTCGAGCTGATCAACGTCGGGGGCGCGTCCCTGGCGCTGGGGGGCGCGACCATCGCTGACGCCACCGGGGTGCGCGGCCGGTTTGCGGCGGGCACGATGCTGCCGGCCGGTGGCGCGCTGGTGGTGTTCGGCGGCGGCGCGCCCGCGCTGCCCGGCGTGGTCGCGGTCGCGCTGGGCGCGCTGCAGCTCAACAACGGCGGCGACGAGGTCACCGTCCGCAGCGCCGCCGGCGAGGTGCTGGCGACGGTGCGCTTCGGCGTCGAGGGCGGCATGGATCAGTCGCTCACGCGGGCCCGCGACCGCGACCCGGGGGCCGGCTTCGTGCTGCACCGATCGCTGGCCGCCGCGCCGGCATCGCCTGGGCGTCAGGCGAGCGGCGCGCCGTTGTAGTGGCAGCGCACTGGAATCTTGCAGCCGGAATGGAACCGACGCGTGTCCGCGCAGGCGCGGCCGCGCAGGTTTGACCCTCGCCGAGCGCCGGGCATAACATGCGACGACCAATGGCAAAGCGGGCTGGCCTGAGCATCTCGGTCAAGATGATCTTGACCACGACCTTTCTCATCCTGCTGACGGTGGTCGGGTTCGGGGTGCTGAACGCCTGCAACATCCGCAGCGCGTACGACCAGGCGTCGCGCGAGAAGATCGACACGTTCCGGCAGTCGCTGAACACCAAGGGCGCCACCACCACGCAGGTGTTCGCCAAGGCCCTCGAGAAGTTCCTGATCGACAACCAGGACACCGAGATCCAGCAGCTGGTCGAGAAGACCGTGCGGCAGGACGAGGGCCTCAAGATCGTCTACGTGCTCGGCCGCGATCAGAACCTGATCGCCTACTGCAAGGTCACGCGCGGCAACGCGACCCTGTGCGACGCCGGCGGCTACCCGGCCGCGATGCACGTGCCGGTCAAGCACGGCTCGTGGGAGAAGATCGTCGACGTGTGGAAGACCCGGGCCGGCGCCAGCCAGGCCGATCCGCTGGTGCAGATCGACCTCACCGGCGAGGACGGCAAGCTCGAGGTGTTCGGCTTCCCGGTGTTCGTCGGCGCCGAGCCGACCGCCGCCGCGGCGGTCGCGACCGATCCCGGCGAGGCGCGCCAGGGCTACCTGGTGTTCGGCTACGACCTGACCCCGATCGACGAGTTCGCCGCGGTCAGCGCCCACCAGAAGGAGAAGGCCTCGCGCACGGCCGCGGTGCGCACCGGCGTGGTCGGCCTGTTGTTCGTGCTGATCGGGACGCTGCTGGCGATCTTCCAGGGGCTGCAGATCTCGAAGCCGATCAAGCTGCTCGCGTGGAAGGCCGATCAGATCGCGCGCGGTGACCTCGCGGCCCGCGTCGAGGTCCGCTCGACCGACGAGATCGGCATGCTCGGCGAGAACTTCAACTTCATGGCCGACCAGCTGACGATCTTGCTCCAGCAGACCGCCGAGAAGGCGACGATGGAGAAGGAGCTCGAGGTCGCCAAGACGATCCAGGAGACCCTGGTCCCGACCCACGACCCGGTCGACAAGGGCGTGTTTCGGTTCGCCGGCTACTTCCAGCCGGCGTCGCAGTGCGGCGGCGACTGGTGGACCTGGCACGAGATGGTCGGCGACAAGATCCTGGTCGTGATCGGCGACGTGACCGGCCACGGCGTGCCGTCGGCGATGATCACCGCCGCCGCCAAGGCCGCGTGCGACGTCGCGCGCTCGGTGCACGGCGACAACGTCGATCCCTCGCTGCTGCTCGAGATCATGAACTCGGCGATCTACCAGAGCGCCAAGCGCAAGTTCGTGATGACCTGCTTCGCGTCGACGGTCGACATCAAGAAGCGGACGATCACCTACGCCAACGCCGGCCACAACTTCCCCTACCTGTACCGGACCGGCGAGGGCGGGCAGGGCGAGTTCGGCTCGCTGATGATCCGCGGCAACCGCCTCGGCGACCTCAAGGAGTCGAAGTACGAGACCAAGACCACCGAGCTCCTGCCCGGCGACATCCTGGTCTGGTACACCGACGGCATCGTCGAGTGCGAGAGCGCGACCGGCGAAGAGTACGGCGAGAAGCGGTTCCGCGCGTCGGTGCGGCGGGCCGCGGCGCTCGACCCGGGCGAGATCCGCGACGCGGTGGTGACCGACGCCGCCAACTTCTTCGGCGAGACCATGCGCAAGGACGACATCACGCTCGTCATCGGCAAGATCTTCTGATCGCGTCGGGGAGACGGGCTTAACAAGGGGGGAGCACCGTGCGACCCGGGGGAGGGCCTACGAGGCGTGCTGAGAGGGCGACGGGCGGCGATGTGGGACGAGGTCGGCGGCGTGACCGGCGCGTGACAGGCGTGCGATCGCCTGACGCCGATACCCTGTTGCTGATACAATTATTACAAGAGGGGGCCCGAGGCTCGTGTGGAGCGTCGGACCAAGCGATCATCGGAGGCCGCGTGCGTACCTACGGAACCTGCATCCGAGCTGTGCTGATCACCGCTGCCCTGGGCAGCGCCGCCGCCATCCCGCGGTGGATCCCCGCCGCGCACGCGCAGGCCGAGGACGACCTGCGCGAGGGCGACAAGTACTTCGAGGAGGGCGACTTCAAGCGCGCCGCGAACGCCTACGACAACGCGATCCGGAAGTACCCGGCGCAGGTGGCGGCCGAGGCCTACGGCAAGCGCGCGGCGATCTACATCATCCTCAAGGACTTCGACGGTGGCCTCGCGTTCATCCGCAAGGTCGCCAAGGCGCAGCACCCCGAGGCGCCCGAGATCCTCGAGCAGGAAGCGCTGATCCTGTGGCAGCTCGGGCAGAAGCCCGACGCCGTGGCGATCGCCGAGAAGGTGGTCGCGCGCAAGCCGAAGTCGTTCCTCAACCAGAACCTGATCGGCGAGTTCTACTCGAACCGCGATCCGGTCCGGACCATCACCGCCTACGAGGCGTACCTCGCGTCGCGGCCGTCGGAGCTCGAGGGCAACGACGCGTTGCCGCGCATCCGCCTGGGCTTCGCGTACCTCGGCCGCGCCCGCGCGGCGCTGCGCGACGGCAAGAGCAAGGACGCGGCCGGCGACTACGACAAGGCGGTCAGCCAGCTCGAGACCGTGCAGCGCAAGTTCGGCAAGCGCGCCAACGCGGTGGTCAACGCCGACAACGGCCTGTGCGCCGGCTACACCGGCCAGGGGCAGTTCGACCGCGCGATCGCGGTGTGCGAGCGCGTCGTCTCCGATCCGCGCAAGGTCGACGCCAACGGCTCGGTGTGGTTCAACCTCGGCGTCGCGTACCTGGCCAAGAAGCAGCCGGTGCGCGCCCGCAGCGCGGCCACCGAGTTCCTGCGCCTCAAGAAGAACGAGGCCCGCGGGTTCATCCTGACCGGCGACGCGTACTTTCAGGAGAAGGACTGGGCGTCGGCGCTCGACAACTACCTCAAGGCCGAGAAGCTGCTGCGCGCCGGCCAGCAGCGCGAGCAGGTCAACCTGTCGATCCAGCTCGGCAAGACCTACCGCCGCCTGCCGTTCTCGGGCACCGGCACCAACCCCAACCTGACGCTGGCCATCGAGAAGCTCGAGGCCGGCATCGCCGCGTCGCCGGGCAGCTACGAGCTGTCGACCGAGCTGGGCGGCGCCTACCTCGCCGCGCGCCAGGACGCCAAGGCGCTGGCCACCGCCGATCGCCTGATCAGCGGCAAGGAGTTCGCCACCGCGTCGACCGAGGACAAGGTCGGCGTGGTGCTGGTGTCGGCCAAGGCGCAGTACAACCTCGGCAAGCTCGCGGTCGCGCGGCAGCGGTTCGAGGCCGCGACCCAGCTGCAGCCCAAGGACGCCCAGATCCAGCGCGCGCTGGTCGAGACCATCAACGCCCAGGCGTGGGGCGCGCTGGCCAAGGACGACAAGGCGGCGCAGAACTTCCTCGACGAGGCCGCCGCGGTCGACCCCAAGTCGCCGATGACCTCGCTCAACATGGCGGTGCTGGCGATCGATCGCGGCGACTGCGACGGCGCCCAGCGCCACCTGGCCAAGCTCGAGGGCAACCGCCGCGGCTACGCGATGGGCTACGAGCGGCTCCTGGCGCGCAGCCTCCTGTGCAGCAAGAAGCCCGACAAGACCAAGGCCGCCGAGCACTACGCGTCGGCCGAGACCGAGGCCAAGAAGAACCAGGCCAACCTGGTGGTGGCCGAGATCTACACCGAGTGGGCGCCGCTCTTGTTCGAGACCAACCTCGACGACGCGGTCGAGAAGCTCAACGTCGCGGTGCAGTTCTCGGCGCAGGTGCCCGAGGTCGCGACCGCGGCCAAGCGCAACCTGGCGATCGGGCTGTTCAAGCGCGGCTGGCGCTCGATCAAGGCCGGCAAGGCCGCCGAGGCGGTGGCCGACTTCGAGCGCGCGACCCGCGAGCCGGCGCTGCTCAAGGGCACCGAGCCCGCGGCGTTCCAGTTCTCGTACGCGCTGGCGCTCCTCGAGAAGGGCGACAACGGCGCGGCCGCCAACATCTTCAAGGACCTCGCGGTCAAGGGCAACCAGGGCGCGTACCTGCGGCCGCCTTACAACAAGGTCGGCTCGCAGTTCTTCGGCGCCTACGCCAACTACCGGTCGAACTCGCCGCAGGCGCGGCAGAAGGCCGCCGACGAGTTCACCGCGCTGCAGGGCGGCGCGAGCGGCGCGTTCGCCAGCAAGGTCCGGTCGCTGATCGCGTCGTCGTGGGAGTACGTGGCCTACGACAGCTGGAAGAGCGGCAAGAGCGGCCAGGCCGACAAGGCGCTGCAGTCGGCCGCCAAGTTCGCGGACGACGACATCCGCCGCCGCGTGACGATGAACCGCGCGGTGCTGTCGCTGGGCAAGGACCAGCTGCGCACCCTCGAGGACCTCAACGGCACGCCGGCCGAGGCGCTGGTGAACCTCGGCATCCTCTACGAGCAGATGGGGCGGCCCAAGGACGCCTACGAGGCGTGGACCAAGGCCAAGGCCCGCGGCGTCAACGCCAAGGACCTGCAGAAGTGGATCGACAACAAGAAGCGGTTCTACGGCTTCTGAGATCCAGGAGGGGCTTTCGCAAAGCCCCTCCCCCACAAGACGTGGGGCCCCCACCTGAAACGCGAGAACCTGACCACCGGCCCAGCTCCGGAGCTCCCATGAACAAGCTCTTCGCCCTCGTCCCCATCGCCGCGATCGTCGCCGCCGGCGCCGCGGTCTACGCGCGCCGCGGCGAGAGCCAGCCGGCCGCGCCGACCGCGCTGACGATCGGCATCTACGCCCCCACCGTCGAGTTCGGCACCGCCCAGGCCCGCCTGCAGTACGCGCAGTCGCTGGCCAAAGCGATCGAGGCCCAGACCGGCGCCAAGGTCGACGCCAAGTCGTTCGCGCAGTTCTCGCAGCTCAAGAGCGCCGGCGTCGACTTCGCGATCGTCGACGGCCAGTGCTACGCCAAGAACCTGGGCTGGTCGCTCCTGGCCAGCGCCGAGGTCGGCGGCGGCACGTCCCGGCAGTGGGCGCTGTTCGCCGACGGCGTCAGCGACATGCAGGGCCTCAAGGGCAAGAAGCTGGCCTACGTCCAGACCGGCTGCGACGACAACGCCTTCATCGACAACGCGATGCTCGACTCCGAGGTCGACCCGGCGTTCTTCGCCGGGCGGGTCGGCAAGCCCGACATCACCGCCGCGGTGGCCGAGGTCGCGTCGTACAAGGGCGCGGCCGCGGTGTTCGCGCCGGTCGGCACCCAGAAGGGCCTGGCCAAGCTGTTCGACACCGGCAGCGTGCCTAACCCCGGCTTCGTGCAGATCAACGGCAAGGTGCCGCAGGGCACCGTCGACAAGGTCGCGGCGGCGGTGGTGGGCTTCGGCGGCGGTGGCGCGATCAGCGGCTGGTCGTCACCGCAGAAGGGCAGCTTCCAGGGCCTGAACGGGTCGATGGGCCGCGCGGTCAAGCACGGCGTGTTCGCCAGCCCCGACCCGGTGCGGTTCGAGGCCAAGGATGTGCTGATCGAGCCGGAGACGATCGACGAGACGGCGACGACCGGCGTGCGGCAGCACTTCGAGCGGCCCCCGGAGAGGATGGAGTGAGATGGCCGCGATCGATCCCGTGACCGACGGCGCGCCGCTGTCCTGGCGCATCCGTGAGCGGCCGGGCATGACGACCGTGGAGTTCGTCGGTGAGATCGACGAGAACGCCGACTTCGCGGACCTGCGGCGGCGGCTGCGGGGGCCGGTGGCGTTCATGCTGGGCGAGGTGCGCCGGATCAACAGCTGCGGGGTGCGCGAGTGGGTCAACTTCGTACGCGACCTGCCGCACGTGACCGAGCTGTCGTTCTCGCACTGCTCGCCGGCGATCGTCACCCAGCTCAACATGATCTACAACTTCCGCGGGCGGGCCAAGATCCGCTCGTTCTACGCGCCGTACGTGTGCGACGCGTGCGGCCGCGAGGAGGAGCAGCTGATCGACGTGCCGTCGCAGGCGCCCGGCATCCGGCCCAACCTGCCCACGTTCGCCTGCCCCGACTGCCAGGCGGCGATGGAGTTCGACGACCTGCCCGAGCGCTACCTGTCGTTCCTCGCGGAGGCGTGAGAACCTACCCGGGGCCGCCGGCTCCTGACCGACCCGTCACGCCAACCCAGCCGTACCCGCTTGGCCAAGCTGTTCGATCAGATCACCTCGCTCCTCGATAGCACCGTCGACGCCGCGGTGGTGCTGGACGGCGAGCGCCGCGTACGCCACTACAACCCGGCGTACCAGGCGTTGACCGGGCTGCGCGGCCGCGCGCTGGCTGAGCGGGTCGCCGCCGGCGCGCGGTGCTTCGAGCTGTTCAAGCTCGACATCTGCGCCGACGCCTGCGTCGGGTGCAAGGCCCGGGACAGCGGCCGGCGGATCCGGGTCGACGAGATCGCGGCCGTGCGCGGCGACGGCGAGGACCTGACGTGCATCGTCACCGCGGTGCCGCTGGAGCTGGCCGACGGCGAGCAGCTGATCATCGAGACCTACCGCGACGTCACCGCCGACGTGCGGATCCAGCGGCGGCTCAAGGTCGCCCTCGAGCACGAGCGGCGGGCCAAGGAGGACCTGGAGGAGAAGGTGCGCGAGCGCACCGCCGAGCTGCGCGCCGCGAAGGCCCAGCTGGTGCACCAGGAGAAGCTGTCGTCGCTGGGCCGGCTGGTGGCTGGC
>SXGT01925086.1_pt1 | contig 12032 bp, 13 predicted proteins | sample 3176221 | NCBI WGS metagenome assembly SXGT01 (sample SAMN11356862, study PRJNA531348) | freshwater metagenome | isolation source: freshwater sample F1-120 | place: China: Fuxian Lake, Yuxi | collected 2017-12-25
CCAATAGCCACTGACCAATAGCCAATGCCCAATAGCCAATGACCAAGGACCAATGACCAATGACCAATAGCCAATGACCAACGCTTCGCTCCGTCAAATTGACAACGCCCATGTTTGGCATCCGTTCTGCCAGATGCGCGAGTTCGTCGCCGATGACGCACCGATCATCGCCTCGGCCGAAGGCTTCGAGCTGATCGATACGGACGGACGCCGCTATCTCGACGGGGTCTCGTCGTTGTGGTGCAACGTGCATGGGCATCGGGTGCCTGAGATGGATCGTGCTCTTCGCGAGCAACTCGATCGTGTCTCGCACAGCACGCTACTGGGGCTGTCCAACGTCCCGTCGATTGAACTTGCCGCGGAATTGGTGCGTCGCGCGCCGCCCGGACTGACGCGAGTGTTCTACTCCGACGACGGCGCAACGGCCGTCGAGGTCGCGCTCAAGCTGGCGTACCAATTCCATCGGCAGAAGCCGCATCCGGAAGCACGCGACCTGTTCGTCGGCATATCCGCGGCATATCACGGTGATACCGTCGGCACCGTCAGCCTCGGAAACATCGACGTCTTCCATCGCAGCTACGAACGGTTACTGTTCCCGACGTTGCGAGTCCCCTGCCCTGCATTGTCTCGACGGCCACCCAGCTTCGATGCGGACTCGTGGCAACAGCACTGCCTCGATGAACTCGAACGAACCTTGGCCGCGAACGCTGACCGCATCGCCGCGTTTGTCATCGAACCACTGGTGCAGGCTGCCGCCGGAATCCTGGTGCATCCGCCCGGCTATTTGCGTCGCGTGCGCGAACTGACTCAGCGACACGGCATCCTGTTGATCGCCGACGAAGTCGCTGTCGGCTTCGGACGCACAGGAACTTTGTTCGCCTGCGAGCAGGAAGATGTCGTCCCGGATTTCCTGTGCTTGTCGAAGGGGATCACCGGCGGCTACCTGCCGCTGGCCGCGACGCTGACGACCGATACGATTTATGACGCGTTCCTCGGCGAACCGGCTTCCGGTCGGACTTTCTTTCACGGCCACACATACACAGGCAACCCGCTCGGCTGTGCGGCCGCGCTTACGTCACTCAAACTGTTCGAAACCAACCGTGTGCTCGACAACGTGGCCGAGTGCTCAACGCTCTTGACTCAGCGGCTGGCGGAGATTCGCGTCTGGCCGCATGTCGGCGAAATCCGTCAAAAGGGCATTCTCGTGGGCATCGAATTGGTCGCCGACACAGCGACTCAACAAGCCTTCGCATCAGAACAACGCATCGGCCATCAAATCACGCTGGCCGCTCGACGGCGAGGACTTTTCACACGACCGCTCGGCAATATCGTGACGATCGTGCCGGCTCCCGCCATGCCACCCGATTCGGTAAATCGAGTATGCGATTATCTATTTGAGTCAATTCAGGAAGTCCTCTTTCAGTAGAAATGGGCGACTGATGGCTGAGTGAAATCTGTGTAACAAGGTGAATGTAGCAGGACATATCATGTCGCGATGGACAACGACTCATCCCTTCGGCTGCGCGTTTCTGACGCTCGTCGTCATCGGCGTCAGTTCCGTGTTTTTTCTTCTCGTGAAGGACTTCATTGATGTGCGAAAGTTGAAAGCAAAGCGAGCACTTTTTATCGACGTGATCCGAAACGCGGATGTACTGCAAATCAGAGTCATTGATCGAAAATCGGTATCGCACGAAATACGAATCACCAATTCCAAGGACTTGAAATTCATCGAATCCCAGTTCGCCTCCGCCGGTATTTACTCTTTGCCATTGCTTTCGATAACAGATCCGTCGTGGTCGGAGTGGTCGCATTGTGAAGGTGTCTGGCGACATGACGGGAGGCAAATCAGCCGATGCGATATCGCGCCAATGATTGTGCATCCGGATGTGCCTGGTGATATTTTGCTCGAAATGAAATCCATTGAATTCGCAAACTTTCTCCGGAATCGAGTGATGCTGGAGTTGAACAAGCAAGGCCGGGAGTAACGTTGGCCGCAGCGTTCGGTGATGTGCTGAAGGACTCGTCAACAGTAAAGCACGAATGTCAGGAACGATCGAGCCATGAGAAGTCCGGCGGAGATTCCGCAGGCTCCAGCGGCCGGGCCTCTTGCCGACGAGAACGTCCTCGGAAGATCACCTCCATGGCCACACCGACGATGAGTAGCGCGACCAGCAAGCCGATGGCTAAGTACGTCAGAGAGTCGCTGTAACCCGCAGGTCTCGGCGCTGCTGTTCGAGTCTGTGACAAGACAGTCAATGTTTTCGCCAAGAGCAGCGGAGCTGTATGAAAGTCTTGAGCCGTCGCGTAACTGAATCGCTTGAAGAAGTAGCCAGAGAGACGAGCCCGTATCGGCGGCTGCAAGTCGTCCCCCAAACGAACACCGTCTGGCACGCTGGCGAGCACAATTCGGTACGGGTTGATCCCCGAGTCGGCAGTGAACAGCCACGCCTCAAAAGTCTGGTCCGTCAATTGGTTGAGCCGTCGAATGTCCCCTTCGATCGTCAGCACTTCTCCGCGATAACGATCCGCATTGAGCATCAGCACGGCAAACGGGACGTCCTGCTGTGCCAGCGGTTCTAGTTCAGTGAGTGCTGTGTTGCGGACCTTCGCTAAGATCGCATCGTAGGCGGGCTTCTCCGCCGCCGTGACGCCGAACGTGTTGTCTTTGATCGACACCAAGGTTGACTTGTCGAGCCGAACATCGCTGCCGGCTTGTCGTGCAGGCGTCTCGCCAACATCGTCCGCAGAACCGACAACGCGAACCGCATCGCCTCGCAAAGGTGACGCCTCCGCTTGTGGTTCCTTCAAAATCCGTTTCAACCGCTGAATCTCTTCCGCTGTGATTCCCACCGAGCCGAATTCCGGTTTCGGCAAGCGAGCCTGACGCAGCGACCAACCCAGGATGAACAACGCCGGCGCGAGAGTCATCGTCCACAGAATGATTCGCCAACTCGGTGTGAGCGGCGGCGGCGTGTTTGTGGAAGTGTCGAATCGCATGGGTGAGATTGTAGAGCGGCGAGGTGCAAAAAACGTGGAGCACGTTTTCAACGTGCCTGAGGTGAGACGAGCAAGTTGAAAACGTGCTCCACAATGAATTGTGACTGCGTTTGAAAAACAGACGTCGCGTCGTCACGATACTCCCCGACGTGCCGTTCAGAAGATTTCGCGGGGATTTTTTCTTTTGGGAGTTTGCTCATGCTGCGCAACCGTTGCCGTGGGGTGTTCGCCATTGCCCCGTGGTTGTTTTTGATGGGAGTGCTGGCTCTGGCTAGTTCGAGCCTTTCGTCAGCCTTCGGTCAGGATGAGGAAGAACCGGCCACCGAAAAGCCGGCCGCCAAAGCCACAGACGCGGGGGATGCCGCCGATCCAGCCGCCGAAGCCGAAAGCCAGTCGATGCTGATGTGGCTGATCGAGACGTCGGGATTGATCGGAGCGATCATCCTCGTCATCTCAATTTTCTTTGTGCATCGCGTCGTGACTCTGTTCCTCGAGTTTCGTCCAGAGATTGTGGCTCCGCCCGATTTGCTGGAGCAGATCGAAGGACTGCTCACCAAGCGTGACTACAACGGCGTCTATCAGGCGGCGAAGAAGAGCGAATCGGCGTTGGGACAATTGCTGATCGCCGGCATGACGGCCATGTCGTCCGGGCTGGGTGAGGCTCGCGAGGCGATGGACCGCACCGGAGAAGCGATCACCGTTCACATGGAAAAGCGGATCAGTTTGCTGGCCGTCATCGGCTCACTGGGGCCGATGATCGGATTGCTGGGAACTCTCAAGGGGATGATCGGTGCCTTCAGCGGTATCGCGCTTTCGGGAACACAACTGAAGGCGAGTCAGGTGGCCGGCAACATTTCGGAAGCCCTCGTGCTGACGTTCGAGGGTGTGGCCATCTCGGTGCCGGCGATTTATCTCTTCGCGTTGTTCAAAGATCGAGTTTCGACACTGACCGTCGATGTGCAGAATCTCTCGGACGAGTTGATTCGCAAGATGCACGCGGCGGCGCACTCCAAGACAGCTCCCCCGCAAGCCTAGTTCTGACTCGAAAGGAGGCTGCCGGTGTCGCAATCATCCGAAGGGACGGCGGAGCCTGACCTCACGCCCCTGCTCGACATGGTCTTCCAGTTGATCACCTTTTTCATGCTGGTGATCAACTTCAAGGGAGCGGCGTTGGATCAGTCGCTGCAACTCCCGGTGCTGGGCTCCGCTCGGCCACTGGAGTGGAAGGGTGACTACGAGCCGCTGATGCTGAACGTGGACAACGAAGGGCGAGTCAAAATCTACGGAGCGGTCGTGTCGGCCGAAAAATTCATCGCCGACGAGGCTGCCGAACTGAAGAAACAACTCCGCGCCGCAGGCGAATCCGATCCGAAAGAACTCCCCGTGCCCGTCGTGTTGCGAGCCGACAAAGGGACGCGGTTTCATCTGGTTAACCACGTCATCAAGCTCTGCCAGGACAATGGCTACGTCCAGTTTTCGCTCAGCGCGATGACCGGGGCCGGCGAAGGAGGGCGTTGACATGGGCCGTCGTCGTCATCGCCGCAAGAACAGCGGAGCCGTCAAGCTGAATGTGACCGCCATGCTCGACATGGCCTTTCAGCTTCTGGCATTCTTCATTCTGACGTTCCGCCCCGCACCGATTGAGGGGCACCTGTCGCTGAACATGCCCCCGCCGATCCCGCAGACCAACGTGCAATCAACGCAGACCGTTGGCACCGAGGGGAATTCGGCACCCGCGCTGCACGCCCTGCATCTGTTCGTCACGGCAACCGAAGCGGGAGACGCGGACCAAATTCGCCTCGAGTCGAACGTCATCGCCGCCGGACGATTGACCCCGGCGACGGTGGCCGGAATCGGTCGCCGCATCGCCCCTCTGTTCGCCACTGGCAACGTCTTGTACGACCGGATTCAAATCGAGGTCGATCGAAACCTGCGCTACGAAGAACTCTTGAAGCTGGTCGATGTCTGCGCTCAACAGAAGCTGCCCGACGGCAAGCCGCTCGGCAAAGTCAGCTTCGTCGAGATGCAGCGGTAACGGGAGCCACTCATGCGACGCCGCTTGGCACGACCGTACGGGCACACTCTTCCGCCGGCGCGAGCGATCTCGCTGCTGATGGGATTGCTCGTCATCGGCATGCTGTACCAGCGAGCCAAAGAGCCGCAGTTCTGGCGCTGGCTGACCAACGAAAGCCGAGCCGACAGCGCGGACGTTTCAGAAAGTGTTCCCCGCAAAGATCCCCTCGCCCCTCGCCCCTCGTCCCTCGCCCCTGATGAAAACCTCGTTCCCGGTCCAAACGAAACCGACGCGGAGGAACTCGCGAAGCTGCGAACCAACCTGAAGGCGGTTCAAGACCGTCAGGCGTTGCAAAACTTCGACATGCCCGCGTACTGGCAACTGATGCGTTGGAGCCGCACGCGGCCGATCGCCGAGTTGGAAAAACTCGCGCGGCGCGACCTGTCGTACTCGCACTTGTGGGATGAGCCGAACTTGTTTCGCGGCCAACCGATCCGCTTGAAATTGCACATCCGCCGAGTCCAGAAATACGAGCCGTCGAAAAATCCACAAGACTTGAAAATGGTCTACGAGGCTTGGGGCTGGACCGAAGACTCCCGTTCGTTTCCGTTCTGTGTCGTCTTCCCGGATAAACCAGAGGACCTGCCGATCGGAACGGACGTTGAAGCCGACTTCGTTTTCGTCGGCTACTTTTTGAAATGGATGAGCTACCAAGCCTTCGACGTAAAGAAGAACGCGCCGCTGCTCATCGGCCGCCTGCGTCCCGCCACGAAAGCGGCCGGCTCGGCGAAAGGCAGCGACTGGGAGAGCGCCTTCCTGATGCTCGTCGGCGGAGTGCTGCTGCTGAGCTTCTTCGGCTGGTTCGCCATCTACGGCTTGCGTCGCCCACGCACCATCGTGGCCGCAACGACCGCCGTCCCGGATCAATTGCCGGACAACTGGCTCGCCGGAACCGCAGACGATTCTCGCTCTGGGCAGACTGCAGCGGGTTTCGACGTCGCTCCACCATTCACCGTCGAGACAACCTCAAACCCGACTGTGATGACACCCGCTGCATCTCCAGGGTCAGCTTCCACGAGCGTAAGTTGATCCCGCTGTTGGGCACCACAATGAGCGATAACGTCTTCGTAGCTACGAACACTCTGGAGGTTTACCTCCAGCAAGCCATGTCCGGCCGCGTTTCGATGGATGAGTTTCTGAAAGTTTTCGTCTCTTCTGAACTGTTCATGCCAAGCGTCACAGAATGCGGTGACAATCCTTCAAAACTCGTCCCGCTTGTGTTTAGGAAAGGCAGCACTTCAATGGCTGCCTTGTTTACCAACCTTCAGCGCATTGACCCGTTCAAAGACAAGATCAAGGATGTTCTCGCAATGAAGGGCGGTGAGTTTCTGCTGCGCGCAGCACCTGGCTTTGGCATTGTGGTCAATCCCGGCTGGCCAATCGGCTTTGACATCGCAGATTACGCAATCAAAGACCTCGTCAGCAGGTTCGTCCCAAACATTGGCACCCAACACGACGCTCCAGCCGACTTCTATCCCGCCGTTGCACAACAAAAGGACTGCAACTGATCTTGAGCATCGTCTCGTCTTCCCACGGCGACGCTCTCTGAACTACCACTCGCGTCGCATACTGCACGCCTTGTGATGTTGGGAGCCATGATGGAATGGATTCAACAGGTCATTGACCTGTTTCTGCACTTCGACCGACACCTGCGAGAGATGCTCGATTGGGTCGGGCCTTGGACGTACGTCATTCTGTTCCTGATCATTTTCTGTGAGACGGGACTCGTCGTGACACCGTTCTTGCCGGGCGACTCACTTCTGTTTGCGGCCGGAGCACTCGCGGCCACGCATTCGCTCAATCTGGCGGTGCTGCTGGTGTCTCTTGCGATCGCGGCAATCTTGGGGGACGCGGTGAATTACCTGCTCGGTGCGAAGTTCGGCGAGCGATTTTTGGCCGCGCAAAAGATCCCGTGGATTCGCAAGGGGCACCTGGACCAGACACACGCGTTCTTTGAACGCTACGGCAGTAAGACGATCGTGTTGGCTCGATTCGTTCCGATCGTGCGCACGTTCGCCCCGTTCGTGGCCGGCATCGGCCAGATGAGCTACCGGCAGTTCGGCGTCTACAACATCGTCGGGGGGTGCGCCTGGGTGCTGTCCTGCACGCTGGCGGGCTTTCTCTTCGGGAACATTCCAATCGTGAAAGATCACTTCTCGTTAGTGGTCCTGGGAATCGTCGGAGTGTCGGTCCTGCCGATTGTGTGGGAAGCGGTTCGCAGTCGTGCTCGACGACGAGCCGCAGCTTCCGAGGCCTCGGACGAATCGCCGTAGCGCGATTATTCCTCGGACACTTCGCGCACCGAGAACAAAATACGACCGATGCCAGCAGCGTGGCAGGCGGACATGACCTCGGCCACTTTTTGGTGCGGGACGCGGCCGTCGGCGCGAATCATCACTCCCTGATCCGGGTAGTTCTTGCGAGCCGCGAGCATCCGATCTTTCACCTCGGAGATATCGATCACGTCTTCGTTGTAGGCGATGGTCCCTTCCCGCGAGACACGCAACTGGATGTCGTCCGGCGCGTCGGTCAGCGGCTGAGCACTCGAAACCACGGGGACTTGGACGTCGAGCTTTTGTTCGTCCCAGTCGTAGAGCTTCGTCGCCGCCATGAAGAAAATCAGGAGCGTCAAAATCACGTCGATCATCGGCGTGAGATTGATGAACAGCGTCTCTTCAGTGGTGGCGGATTTGCTGTGCAGCATCGTAATTCAGAGCTCGATCAAGCGGACTTCTGATCGGTGGCGAGGGCGGGAATGCGTCGCGGCTTCTTTTCCGTGTCGCTCGGCCGGCCATCGCTGGAGGCCAATGCCACGGCCTGATTCGTGAGTACGTCCATTTCCTGGATCAGCCGGTCGACTCGGCCCAGCAAGTAGTAGTACGCGGCCGAGGCCGTGATGGCGACACCCAAGCCACTCGCGGTCGCGATCAACGCCAAGCTGATTCCCGACGCGAGCAACTCGGTCTTGCCGCTGCCGCTTTGCTGCGACAACGCATGGAACGCGCTGATCATGCCCAGCACCGTGCCGAACAAGCCCAACAGCGGAGCCAGCATGGCCAAGCCGCTGATGGCTCGGATGTGCTTGCGCAGGTGAAACAGTTCAGAGTCCGCGAAGTCGCTGACCGTGACTCGAATTTCAAACGCCGGCCGGCCGGCATTGGCGACGACGATTGCGAAGAAGTTCGAGATCGGGCTGCCGTTCTCGCGGCAAACCTCGGTCAATTCCTGAACTTTCGCGGCGTCCAGCGGACCTTCGCGCAGACGTTGCAGGAAGCGTGTCACGAAGGCTCGCGGCATCACGCGGCGAGATTGCAACGCGGTCAGCCGTTCGATGACCAGCATCACAGTCAACACGGAACAGCCCACGAGCGTCCACATCGGAACGCTACTGAAGCCGAGAAACAGCTCGCGGAGCTGCCTCCAACCGAGCGTCAATCCGGCCTGTCCGACTTCGGCGGGACGATCCGTTTTGGAAGGTGCGGCCTTGGTCGGCTCGCCGGCTGGAGCGGGAATGGCGGTGATCGAGTCCGTCTCTTGAGCGGGCAGCCTCGTCGGCGAAACGGACGAGGCAAATCCCAGCAGAGTCACCGCCAGCAGAACAAAAACCAACAACCGTGTTTTCATGGAAGTCTCGAAAGAGGCCTCAGTCGAATCCGTGAGCGGCGGGACTATACGCGATGCTCGCGAAAGCTGTGAAGCCGAGCAGGACCAAACCGAGGCGGTCCCGACACTTGCTTTGCTGGCTCAAGCCTGGAACATGAGCGGCCCCAAACTCACGCCGAAAGGACGCCGCTGATGTCGGAAGCCGCCGAGTACGACCCGTATTCCATGCCGAGTGATGCCATCCAGGAGCCGCCCGTTTCGCTGTGGGCCGCGCTGCGGAAAACCGGGCCGGGAATCATCTTGGCTGGCTCGATTGTCGGGTCGGGCGAGTTGCTGCTGACCACCTCGCTGGGGGCAAACCACGGGTTCGCCTTCTTGTGGCTGATCCTGTTTAGCTGCGTCATCAAAGTCTTCGTGCAGACGGAACTGGGCCGCTACGCGATCTCGTCCGGCAAGCCGACGCTGGGCGCGATCAACGAGCTGCCGGGGCCGCGACTCGGAGCCCATTGGATCCTCTGGTGCTGGCTGTTCATGATGCTGACGACGATTTTTCAGCTCGGTGCGATGACCGGGACGGTCGGGCAGTCGCTGAATCTCGCGTTCCCGAATGTGTCGGAGAGCCTCATCCAGTTGTTGACCGAGTCCTTTCCGTCAGTGGCGAAATCCATCCGCGCTCGGCCGGAAATGCCGTGGGCCTTCCTGACGTGCATCACCGCCGTGGGATTGCTGTGGAGCGGCAGTTATCGGCGCATCGAATTCGTCACGACGGTTCTGGTGGTCGGCCTGACGTGCATCACGTTGACCGCGACCTGCGCCCTGCCAGCGACCAAGTATCCGATCCCGTGGTCCGAGGTGGCGGAAGGGATGACGTTCATGCTTCCGGCTGCGGGCATCGCCGCCGCGTTCGGTGCGTTCGGGATCACCGGCGTCGGGGCCTCGGAACTTTTTTATTATCCGTACTGGTGTCTGGAAAAAGGCTATGCCCGCTACGCTGGCCGCTGTGAACCGGGCGAGGCCTGGGAACGACGTGCTCGCGGCTGGATTCGGGTTATGCACCTGGATGCCTGGGTGAGCATGATCGTCTTCACGATCTCGACGCTGGCGTTCTACTTCATGGGAGCGACGGTGCTGCACCCGCAGAAGCTCGACCCGAAGGGGACCGAGATGATCAAAACGCTGTCCCGAATGTTCGAGGACACGTTCGGCACTTGGACCGTCATCGTGTTTCTGATCGGCGCGGGAGCGGTCCTTTTCAAGACGCTCTACATCTCCAGCGCCGGCAATTCGCGGCTGCTGGCGGATTTCTTCAGCCTTGCCGGCTTCGTCCGTTACGAGCAGCCGGAGCAACGAGCCAAGATGATTCACCGCTTCTCGCTGCTGATTCCGGTGATCGCACTGATTCTGTTCATCACGTTCAAAGACCCGCGTCAGATGGTGGTCATCGGCGGCTTTGCACAGGGCTTGATGCTGCCGCTGATCAGCGGAGTGACCGTTTTCTTCCGCTACCGCCGCACCGACCGCCGCATCACGCCGTCCTTCCTGGGCGATCATTTCTTGTGGATCGCCTACCTGCTGATTTCTGCCGTGGCGATGTATGCCGCCAAAGATCAGATCAGCAAATGGACGGCACCGCCGGCAGCGGTCGCGAAATGATCGAACGGCGACAGCAACCACATTCGTATCGCAAAATATTCATTTGAAATTTGGAGGACCGAACGTTAGATCACGCTTCCGTTCAATCATCCGATTCGTTCAGAAATCTACTGAAACGGAGGTTTGCATCATGTCTACCCAACAGGTCGCGTTTGCGGGATACCCTTCAGCCGTCGTCTATGAACAGCCGGGAACCGGAAAGAAGGGCACGAATCCCGTGCAGCATCTGCTGTGGGGGGACTGGTTGCTGAAGACCGGGCAGACACAAGGTGCCTGGGTCGAGGTGAAAGCACGGGGAGTCAAAGGTTGGATGCACAAGGACAGCGTGCAGAAGGACCGGCTTTTGGAAATCACGTTCGTGGATATCGGGCAAGGGGACGGTGCGCTGGTCTGCACGCCGGACGATAAGCACCTGATCATCGACGCCGGGCAGGGAGACAACATGTATCGCTTCCTGCGCTGGCGGTACGGCAGGTTTCTCAAACCATTTGAATTCGAAGCCGCGATCATCTCGCATCCCGACTCGGACCACTACGCCGGCTTTGAGCCGATTTTCGCAGAGCCGACGCTGACGTTCGGCACCATCTACCACAATGGAATCATCGAACGAGCGGCCGCGTCGAAAAACCAGTCGCTCGGCACTCTGCGCGGGACTGCCAAAGAGAAATTCCTGACCGAGGTAGTCCGTGACAAAGCGGAACTCAAAGACTTGCTCGACCAGCCGGCTAAAATCAAAGGCAAGAAGTATCCGACCATGCTCAAGAAGGCGATGGATTCGGGGCATGTGAACGACATCCAAAATCTGTCGATCGAAAACCAGTTCCTCCCCGGTTATGACCAGACCAAAGACCTGCAAATCGCAGTGCTCGGCCCGGTCATCGAACCAGATACGTCGGGCGATCCGCGATTGCGTTGGTTCGGGGACGTTGGCAAAACGAAAAACGGCCATTCCGTCGTGCTGCGACTGCAATACAAAGATGTCAGCGTGATGCTGGGCGGAGATTTGAATATCCCTTCCGAGAATCTACTGATGGGACATCACACCGGCCTGGAATCACCGCCGGCCGAGGCAGACAAGGAGAAGTTGGTGAAGGCAGCCCGGAAAGTCTTCGAGTGCGATATCGCCAAAGCGTGCCACCACGGCAGCGCGGACTTCTCCGATCTCTTCCTGCGGTCGGTGAACCCAATCGCGACAGTGATCTCTAGCGGTGACGACGAGCCGCATTCGCACCCACGTGCCGAGTCGCTGGGTGGGATCGGTCGGCATTCACGCGGCGACCGGCCGCTCATCTTCAGTACCGAATTGGCGCGGTCGGCTCCCGAAACAATCAAACACCCCTTCGTTCTGAAGAAAGAAATTGAGGAGTTACGGAAACAAATCCGTGAGACCACGGACGCAGACAAGAAACAGAAAGCCGAGGGCAAGTTGGACAAGCTGCTGGCCGGGGTACTCGATCGTAGCGTCGCCGTGTATGGGGCCATCAATCTGCGCACCGATGGCGATCGCGTTGTTATCGCCCAGAAGATCGAACGGCCGGGCGGCAAGGACAAGAAATGGGACATCTATAAGGCAGCCGGTCTGAAATGTTCTACCGGTTATTGCGGGCGGATTGTCAGGCTCCATTTGGGCAAGGTGTCGGAGCGTTGGATGTGAGGAGCGTATTTTTGGAGGGCGGTCTTGGTGAGTGTCACGCCGCGTTCGTAG
>SXGT01285330.1_pt1 | contig 12031 bp, 9 predicted proteins | sample 3176221 | NCBI WGS metagenome assembly SXGT01 (sample SAMN11356862, study PRJNA531348) | freshwater metagenome | isolation source: freshwater sample F1-120 | place: China: Fuxian Lake, Yuxi | collected 2017-12-25
GATGTCTGTTTCTCTATTGAACCGGGCGAAGTGGTTGGCATCATCGGGCACAACGGCGCAGGTAAAAGTACGCTTCTGAAGATGCTGGCGAAGATCAGCACGCCGACGCGCGGCAGCGTCAAAGTTGATGGACGTATCGCGCCGCTGATCGAAGTGGGGGCAGGGTTTGTGCCGGATTTCACCGGGCGGGAAAACGTCTATTTGAATGGCGCAATACTGGGTATGTCGCGACAGGACGTAGACAAAAAGTTCGATGAAATTGTGGACTTTGCCGAGATGGCGGAATTCATCGATACGCCTGTAAAGCGCTATAGCTCGGGTATGCAAGTTAAGTTGGCCTTTGCCGTCGCAACCAGCATTGAAGCGGAAATTTTGATTGTTGATGAAGTGCTGGCGGTGGGGGATTTGGCATTTCAGCGCAAATGCTTTGATCGGATGGAAGATCTAATTAAAAGACAGGGGAAAACAGTTCTATTGGTTTCGCACAATATTCGCCAAGTAGAAAGACTATGTTCTAGAACAATATTGCTTTACCACGGAAAGGTCGCTTTGGATGATGAGTCAAAGCAAGTATGCAATGCATTTTACGAAGCTAGCGATAAGCAGATACATGAAACAAGGTCGTCATCTAAAGCAGGTCGCGTAGAATCGAGCGGCGATATTGAATTAGAGGCCGTCGAGATGTTTAACTCGGCAGGCGAGATGATATCGACAGTACAGCACCTCGAAGATATCGAGTTGAGAATTGAATATAAAGTCAAAAAGCTCCTGCCCGAGCCTATATTTGGTTTGGGAGTGCATACGACAGATTTTCTCTACTTGGCCACTAGCCAAAGTATCGGACAACTCAAACCGGGGAATCTTGCTCCTGGCACTTACCAATTAAGTTATAAAGTTCATAATTTTCCCTTTTTACCTGGCGTTTATTCTCTTCGTTTGGGCGTTGCACTTGCTGGCACATTTCAGCCGGTCTTTTACGGAGAAAATGTCATGCCTATTCAAGTCGTTGCGCCAAATATTAATCGCGCAGTTATTTCCACACAGGACGAAGGTTTTGTTGCCCTAGATGGAAATTGGGCATTAAATGCCATTTAATTGACGAATGTACAAATAGCATGTGCATTTATTAAATAATTTACACTGACTACAATATATGCCAAACGACATTGCCGCCAATTCTTCTGACGAAGAACATAACATTTCGACAGAAAATAACATAACGCCGGGTTGCTATTATTTGCATACAAGGCCTGAAATCATCGAACTTGTGCCAATTACAGCCCGCAAATTACTTGATGTTGGTTGTGGTGCAGGTGGCTTATGTGTTGGGCTAAAAAAGAGGCAAGAGATAACAGTAGAGGGGGTAGAACTTGTTGAACAGGCTGCGATACATGCGCGCGCGCACATGGACAAGGTACTGAATTGCACCATCGATGAAGCTCTGCCAAATTTGCTTGATGATTACTACGATTGCATCGTTGCGGCAGATGTTCTTGAGCATGTCATTGATCCCTGGGTCACACTGACTGGCCTAAAAAACAAATTGGCTGATGACGGAAAAATCGTTGTGAGCCTTCCTAATGTGCAGAACTGGGAAGTTGTTTCCAATTTACTTGAAGGCAAATGGGATTATCGCAACGAGGGCATACTCGACCGAACGCATTTGCACTTCTTTACGCGCAAATCAGTTGAAGAATTGTTTTGGAACGCCGGTTTGCACATCACCCATATTGGCACCACAGTCCATGGCCCTTCTCTACCCAATAACCTCGTAGACTCTCTCCAAACAAGTGGCTTGGTAACCGGTTCCCTTGAGCAGGACGCAGAAACATTTCAGTTTCTGGTTGTTGCAGAAAAGCCAAAACATCTTTCCTCTCCGAGTGTCGCCATCATCATTCTTAACTGGAATGGCAAGGAAGACACTCTTGAATGTTTATCTACTGTTGTTCTGGTTGAATACCCTAATTATGAAATTATCGTTGTGGATAACGGTTCCACGGATGACTCAGTTGACGCTATTTCAAAGCGATATCCTGCAATAACAATCCTGCAAACGGGTGCCAATTTGGGGTACGCAGGAGGAAACAATTTTGGAATACGGTGGGCACTTGATCATGGTACTGACTTCATTATTTTGCTTAACAATGACACAATTGTTGCTCAGGATTTGATAATAAAATTCGTAGATGCATATAAGTTATTGCCTGTTGATTCCGTGCTCGGTGCAAAAATATACTTTTATGACAAGCCTGACACAATATGGTTTGCAGGTGGCAAGTGGAATTCCCAACGGAGTTGTTTTGAGCATCTTGGTTTTGGCCAGAAAGATAGTGCAGAATTTAATAATTATTTTGCGGTTGACTACATAACAGGCTGTGCATTGTTTTCTAGCTCGGCAACATTCAGGGACGTTGGTCTACTTGATGATAATTTATTTCTAACCTATGAAGAAACTGATTGGTGCTATCGTGCTCAAGAAAAAAAACACAAGTGCATCTTTGTGCCTGAAGCCAAACTTTGGCACAAAGTATCTTCATCCTTCGGTGGGGCAGACTCACCTCTAGTTGCTTATTTCATGCAAAGAAACTTATTGCTATGGGCTAAGAGGCATCTTTCCCCTCAAGCTAATGAACGGTTGAGAAAAACATCATTTTTTACTCTTCGCCGAATTCTATTGCCGCCATTAATTTTGCAAAATAAAGACATCAATTTTGTAAAACGCTTGCTTTGGTCATTTATCAGTTGGAAAAATAACATCAAGCGGAACCTGTCCGATCCAATGAACCAAGCGACCTTAATGGCGTTGCGAGACTATTACTTCGGCAAGTTTGGTGACTGCCCGCCTAAGGTCAGATTGCTAAATAAAAATAAATAAATGACGTCTTGCCGTAAAATGACTCGAACAACAAACGTGGTTTGCATCATTATTTGGTCAAGATAAATCCAAGGTAAATATACGCTATGGCAAAAATATTGTTTGTCCACGATCATTTTCCTATGCCTGATCGGGCGTCAGGGGAGTTGCGTCTTTTCACAATGCTTCAGATTCTTGCAAAAGCCCATCAAACATATTTTCTTGCTATAGATCGAGATGGCTCTACTGATTCTCTCAATCTCGAAGAAGTCACGCGATATCGGTCACAAGTAATTGATTCGGGTATCGAAGTCTTGGATCAATCAATCGCTCAAGCACTACGTACGGATAAATATGATCTCATCATATTTGAGTTTTTTAATATTGCAAAACCCTATCTGCGGCAGGCAAGGTTTTTTCAACCCTTGGCGCGAATTGTAGTGGATTCAGTGGACGTTCACTTCCAACGACTTCAGGCAAAGGCAATTTTATCAGGCTTATCTGAAGATGGATTGATAGCCAAACACACTAAACGTGATGAAATAGCAGTCTATTCTGCCTGTGATGCGGTGATTACGGTAAGCGAGGATGATAGGTCAGTCTTGACGGCAGAGCATTCGCTGTTACAAGTGGCTGTTATCCCGAATATACATTCCATTGAAGAGAATATATCCATGCGTAGCGGTGACGCTGATACTTTGGTATTTGTGGGTGGTTTCCGTCATCACCCGAATGTTGATGCAATGTTGTTCTTCTGCCAAGATGTGCTGCCATTAGTAATGCAGGTTGTGCCTACCGTTAAAGTCAAAGTTATCGGTAGTTGGCCGCCAAAGGAAATTACAGATTTGCAAAGTGATGTAGTGGATGTTCTTGGCTATGTTAAAAATGTCACACCTTATCTGCTTATTAGTGATGTTTCTATTGCACCTTTGCGATATGGAGCGGGTATGAAAGGGAAGGTGGGTGAGGCCATGGCGCATGGTTTGCCAGTGGTTAGCACATCTATTGGAAGCGAGGGTTTTGGATTGACGCCTGATGAGAATATACTTATTGGAGATAACCCGCATGACTTTGCTGGCCAAGTAATAAAACTTCTATCAGATGCCGCGCTGAGAGAGAAGATTAGCGTTAATGGTCGTGATTTCATTTTGAAACATTACTCTGTTGCGAGTGTGACAAATCGCCTACTTGAATCAGTTGAATGGATACTATCCTTGCCTGTCAGAAAGATTCCGCTAAGTGATTGGTTAATTGATAAAGCAGCGTACGAGTATTCAATTAGATTGGGTTGGAGATTCGGTTCCAATCGACTTGATTATTAATATTCATGGCGCCTGATTATGCATATTATACGTTGACTATAATAAAGGCATTACGCTTGATATGATTTCGTCAATAAAAAATAACTATCCGTATGTTGTTATAATTATTCTTAATTGGAACGGAAGACAAGATACTTTGGATTGTTTATTGTCAATTAAATCTATTGATTACAACAATTTCTCAACAGTTATTGTCGACAATGGTTCGGAAGATGATTCGGTCATCTCCTTTCGCAGAAATTATCCGGATATTACAGTACTTGAGACCGGTAAGAATCTTGGCTATGCCGGTGGTAACAATATTGGAATGCGCTGGGCGCTTGAGCATGGTGCCGATTATGTTCTCCTCCTTAATAACGATACGGTTGTCGATCCAGATATTCTTAATGGGTTTGTTCTATCAGCGGAAGAGCTAAAAGATGGCGGGTTATTTGGCGCGAAAATATACTACTTCGATGCGCCGAATAAGTTGTGGAATGCAGGAGCAGATTGGGATCCGAAATTAGGTGATCACATCACACGGGGTAGTCAGAAACGCGATGATGGATCGTATGACCAGATAAGTGAATCTGCCTATGCAAATGGCTGCGCCTTGTTTGCTCGCGCAGACGTGCTTGAAAAAGTCGGTCTGCTAGATGAATCCTTTTTCTTAATTTACGAAGAAACTGACTTGGCTTATAGGGCAACTAAGGCGGGTTATCGCGTTTATTATACACCTTATGCCAAAGTCTGGCATAAGGTGTCTATTTCCATTGGTGGCAACAACTCTCCAATTGCTCGCTATTTTACTGCGCGCAATCAGTTGCTATGGTCGAGGAAGCATTTAAGCCTGTTAAATAGGCTGCGAGTATATCGTCACGTATTGAAACGCTTGCGTGTCAGCTATATTCCCATATTTCATCAAAATTCGCATTGCCATAATGTCCTCCGGAGTTATGCATGGGGCCTGTTTAGTTGGTATCGACAATTTCAGCGTAATCTAACTTTGCCAAGTAACAGTGCAGACCTTCTTGGTTTGCGTGACTACTTCAGGTCTCGTTTTGGTGATTGCCCCCCGGAAGTAAGGCAACTTGCTGCTCTTGCAAAGACTAAAAATAACAGCCATGCCAAGCCTTGATCATTTAGCCAATAGTTTCTATTTTGACTGCTCAATATCGGTATCACCTGTATTCACTAAAGCAACATCTATGGTGATAATTCTATGACGATTTATTACCTCTGTCCTGAGCACAAAACCCCGGTTGGCGGCGTTCGGGTTATTTATCGGCATGTCGATATCCTCAACAAACACAATATCCCGGCCTATGTCGTTCATAAAACCCGTGGGTTCCGTGTCAAGTGGTTCGAGAATGAGACGCCTGTCGTTTATTGGCGAAATAACCAGTTGGATAAGTTGGCCGCGAAGTTGAGGCGCCGTGCCGATGCAGATACTGTAATTGATCTCCCGATTTCTGGTGGGGCGAAGCCTAGTATCGATTCCACCGATCTTCTGGTTGTACCTGAGATGTATGGTCCGGATTTGGCTGCGGCGTATGGGAGAGGGATTAAGAAGGTCATATTGAATCAAAATTGCTACTTGACCTTCAATGGGTATTCTCTTCAGCGTGACCGTCTAATTACACCGTATCACCATAAAGATGTATTGGCCACGCTGATCAACTCGTTTGATGGAGTGGACTACCTGCACCACGCTTTTCCTCGGTTGCCTCTCCATCGTTTCCGTCTTTCAATTGATCCGAAACTGTTTTCTTATCAAGCCGAGAAGAAAAAGCAGATCTGTTTCTCTCGCATCAAGAATGAAGCGGATGCAATGCAGGTCATTAATATTTTAAAATTTAGAGGCGTTCTTAAAGATTACGAGATCGTTCCTTTCATCAATAAACCTCAGAGCGAAGTGGCTCAGATTTACAAAGATTCCCTTTTATTGTTGAGTTTTGGCTATCCAGAAGGCTTTGGTCTGCCGCCAGCCGAGGCGATGGCTTGTGGGTGTGTAGCCATAGGTTTCCATGGTGGTGGCGGGCGTGAATTCTTTAATCCAGAATTTTCCTACCCAATTGCGCAGGGCGACATCATTGGTTTTGCTCGCACGGTGGAGGGGGTCATCCAAGCCTATGAAACAAATCCAGCGCCGATTCTCGAAAAGGGGCGTAGGGCAGCGGAATTCATTCGAGACTATTACTCGCCCGAAAACGAGGAGGCTGAGGTGGTTTCTGCTTGGCAATCTATTATTCGCGACTTTAAGCAGCACCAATAACTACATGGGCATAGATACCAAACCCTTCTATCGATATTCTGAACATCGCATCGTGGTTAAAGCCACTCATACAGGTGTATTGCTATGACTTCACGTGCTCGTCTCATCGCTTTTCACTTGCCCCAGTTTCACCCCACCCCCGAAAACGATGCCTGGTGGGGTAAGGGTTTTACAGAATGGACTAACGTTGCCAAGGCGAAGCCCTTGTTCCCGGGGCATTACCAGCCTCGCGTGCCTGCAGATTTAGGCTTCTACGACTTACGTTTGCCTGAGGCGCGACATGCTCAGGCGGAACTCGCCAAAGAATATGGTTTGGGAGGGTTTTGTTATTACCATTACTGGTTTGGAGATGGCCGTCGTATCCTTGAGCGCCCCGTTGATGAAATTCTGGCAAGTGGGGAGCCGGATTTTCCCTTCTGTTTATGTTGGGCCAACCATAGCTGGAATACGGTCTGGCAGGGCACCAATGAAATGCTAATGGAGCAAACCTACCCTGGTTGGGAGGATCATGCCGCTCATTTTGATTGGTTGCTACGGGCTTTTAATGATCCACGTTATATCAAATTAGATGGAAAGCCAATTTTTGTTGTTTGGGCACCTGACGATATTCCTGATGTCCGGCAAGTCATGGATTTTTGGCGCGAGCGAGCAGTTAAAGCCGGTCTTCCAGGATTACATCTTATTGGCGTTTCTCACTTCAGTCCTGGTTGGGATCCTCGTGAAGTGGGTATGGATGCGAGCCTTATGGAAGTGTTGCCGAATAAGGACGGGCATCTACCATCGCGTTACCGGTTGCCTTTCTTTATACAGAGACTTATCCGTGGTCGGCGCAGTAATTTGACAATTTGGGATTATGAAAAGGTGATGCCACTTTTGCTTCGTCGAAATAAGGTAGATTGGCCGGATTATCCCGTTGCACTCCCTAATTGGGACAATACCCCGCGTTCTGGAGAGCGTGGCCTTGTTATGCAAAATGCCACCCCGGAATTGTTTAAACAGCATTTGCATGAGGCTGTGTCGCGTGTCATGGATCGTCCGCCTGAGCACCGAATTGTTTTTCTCAAGGCATGGAACGAATGGGCTGAAGGGAATTATGTGGAGCCTGATCAAAAGTGGGGGCGCGCCTATTTAGAAGTAATTCAACAAGAATTGCAGGGAAAATAAATAATGTGTGGCATCAATGGGATTTATGCTTTTGGACGTAACTCAACACCGGTCGATATGTCGGAAGTTATCTCAAGCCGCGATTCGATGCGTCCACGGGGCCCCGATGGTGCTGGTGTGTGGTGTTCTGATAACCAACAAGTTGGATTTGGTCATCGCCGTCTTGCAATCATTGACCTATCCGAATTGGGTTCTCAGCCGATGTCAACGGAAGATGGTCGTTACACCATTACCTTTAACGGCGAGATATACAACTATCGTGAGTTACGTGATGAACTGCTGCACGCGGGGGTGACTTTCCGCAGTCACAGCGATACTGAAGTCCTCCTTCATTTGTATCTGCGTGATGGTGTTGCCATGTTGAAAAGGCTGCGTGGCATGTTCGCGTTTGCCATCTGGGATACCGTAAAGCAACAACTACTCTTGGCGCGAGATCCCTATGGCATCAAGCCGCTTTTTTACAGTACAGACGGAAACACCTTTCGTTTCGCCTCTCAGGTTCAGGCTTTGCTTGCTGGGGGGGGCGTTTCAAAGGAAATAGATCCGGGCGGTATGGTCGGATTTTTCCTTTGGGGCAGCGTTCCAGAGCCGTTGACTTTATATCGTGACATTCGTCTCCTGCCGGCTGGCAGTAGTGTTTGCATCAGTGCGCGTGGTATCGAACCCGTCAGCCGCTATTGGCAGATTGGCTTGGTGATCGCAGCGTCGATGGAGGCTGCAAGTGATATTCCAATGGGTTCTGAGCGCGACTATTTCAGGGAGGCCATGCACGAATCGATGCGTTTGCACTTGGTTGCGGATGTCCCGGTAGGCGCATTTCTTTCTGCGGGGTTGGACTCCAGCACCATGGTTGGCTTGGCGACAGAAATCTCGCGGCAATCGATTGAAAGCATCACGTTCACCTGCGACGAGTTCAAGGGTAAATCAACCGATGAAATGCCTCTGGCCAGCTTGGTAGCCTCGCATTACCAAGCCAAGCATCACAAGATCTCGATTACCACTCAGGACATGGAGGATTCTTTGCCGCAATTTCTGGGGGCTATGGATCAACTGACTGTAGATGGTATCAATACATGGTTCGTTTCCGCAGCGGCGGCCAAGGTGGGACTTAAGGTCGTTCTTTCAGGTCTCGGCGGCGATGAGCTTCTAGGTGGATATGCCAGTTTCCGTGATATTCCAGCACGAGTGCGGGCCGCCCGCCGAATGGCCTGGATACCAGGGGTGGCGCAGTTGTATCAAGCTGGTGGCAGGTTGCTTTCAAGTGTGCTTCCGGCATTCGAGCCGAAGCGTGCCGCTTCCCTTTCTCTGGGGGCAAGCTATGAGGGGAGCTATCAAATACAGCGGGGCCTGCTAATGCCATGGGATCTGGCTAAGGTTATGGATAAGGAGTTTGCGCATCTCGGGCTGCGACAACTGGATGAGGTTGAGCAGGAAACAAGAAGACATGCGGCGACGCGTCTGGATGGTTTTGCCCGCGTAGTAGAACTTGAATCGACGCGCTATATGCGCAACCAGTTGCTTCGCGATACTGATTGGACAGGCATGGCACATTCTTTGGAAATTCGTACACCACTGGTAGACTCTCGACTTACCGAAAAGGTTGTTGGCCTTGCTGCGCTAGGCCGTCTCGGGGAGGGTAAATCCATGCTCCCGCAGGCCTTGGAAAGACCGCTTCCACAAGCGTTGATGAGCCGTCCAAAAACCGGATTTACCGTACCGATTTGGAAGTGGTTGCGGCATTCCGAGTCGGTAGACGCATGGCGGAGAGTTAAAGCGTTACGTCAACCCCAGGTTCACGATGAAACACGCTGGGCTTTCAGTGTGGCCGCGCACTTGCCAGAGATGAGGAACATCCTGAAATGACCACCTCCACCACATCTGCTTATTCAGCAAGCAGAGATAATCGCCCACTGATTTCTGTTGTAATGCCCTGCTTCAACGCGGCCCCCTATCTCGCTGAAGCGGTCGGTTCCGCGCTTGGTCAGGGTTATGGCAATGTCGAGGTGGTTATCGTCGACGATGGCTCCACCGATGGTTCCGCTGATATTGCCGCTCGCTTGGCGGAGGCACATCCGGGTCGCGTGATCGTTATTCATACCAGCCGACTTGGCCCATTCCCAGCACGTAACAAAGCGCTGAAGTTGATTAGGGGTGATCTGGTTGCTTTTCTTGATGCGGATGATTGGTGGGAACCTGCCGCATTGGAAAAACTTCAAGCCGGCATGGCCGCAGCGGATGTCGATATCGCCTACTGTGGTTGGCAAAATGTGGGGGAAGGTATTGTTTCTCTACCTCATGTTCCGATAGCTTACGAACAGGATGATCCCGTCGCTTGCTTTGTGCGTTCCTGCCCTTGGCCGATCCATGGTGCATTGATCAGGCGGGATCTTGTCAGTCGCTTGGGTGGTTTTTCCGAGCGCCGCTTTTCAGCTATGGATTACGACTTCTGGTTGCGCGCTCTGGCTATGACGCGGCGCATTGTGCGTGTGCCCGAGGTGTTGGCCTACTACCGGTGGCATGGCCAGGGCCAGGTATCCGCAATTAAGTGGCGGCAGGTTCTGGATGCCCTCACCGCACAAAAAGACTTCATTAAAGACAACCCGCATCTGGTTCAGCATTTACCCAACAGCAAACTGAAGGATCTGACTGAAGGCCAGGTTTTGCGCCAGGCTTATCGAGCAGTCTGGAAACGGGATTTGGTTTCCGCGCAAAAACTGTTTCGGCACGCGGCGATGGCCGGCGCTTTTCAACGCAAAGATTTACGGCACATTTTGTCTGCTACGTTGCTACCTCTGCCGGTTTATCGTTGGTTGGTGTCGCTAGTAGATAACCGGGTTGGGTAGGTAATGAGCGCGGGGCGTGTGCCGGTTCTGATGTATCACCGCGTGGGTGAGGCAAGGTCGTCTTGGGAGGCGCGTTACGCTATTCCGGCGGAGCGTTTCGCAGCCCATATGTTGACTTTGGCGCGTTCAGGATACCGGGCCGTTTCGATTGATTCGCTGGTTGAATGGTTGGAAGGTGGCGCCGCATTGCCCGATGGCGCTTTTGTGCTTACGTTCGACGATGGCTATCGCGGTGTTTATGAGTATGCCTTGCCTGTTTTGGAGCATATGAAATGGCCGTTTACCGTGTTTCTGGTGAGCGATTTGATCGGCAAAGAGGACTTTTGGTCCGCTGAAGCCAATCCAGAGGGGAAGACGTATCCGCTGCTGAATAGCGAGGATATTCTCACTATGCAACTGCGTGGTTGCAGCTTTCATTCGCACAGCCGAAGCCACGAGAAATTGCCGTCCCTGGACGATGTTGCGCTAACGGATCAAATTTGGGGGTCTCGTCAAGCGCTGGGTGAGCGGTTAGGTGCTGAACTCGCATACCTCGCCTATCCTTATGGCCAATTTGATGAACGGGTCATTGCGGCGACTAAATCGGCGGGTTATCGAGCTGCATTTTCTACTCGATCTGGTTTTAACCAGCGCAATAATGATCTCTTCAGTATTCGTCGTATTGATGTCTTTGGGACGGATACGCCAGCCATGTTGCTACGAAAGATTCGTCTCGGCACCAATGATGGCAGTCTGAAAAGCCTGCTCAATTATTATTTACGTCGAATTGGGTTGAAATGATTATGTCTGCAACTCGGCAATTCTCGATGGGGCACCTTGAAAAGCTTTCTTTAGCAAGCCCATCACGAACAGATGTGGTGGATTTAAATGGAGCAGTTCGCCGAACGTCTGTCAAAGGTTGGGTTTTTTCGAGGTGCGCCATGCTTATTCTTGCAGCCCCCGATAAATTAAATTTCATCATCAATGTCTCTGGTTTGCTTACCAGTAAAGGGCCAAAGGCTCATTCATGACGATGCTCACTGTTGCCTTCTGCACATACAAACGCGCCGATCGTCTCGAAAAACTTGTGGAAGCGCTACGCGCCCAGTTCTGCCCGGTATCTTACGAAATCCTGGCGGTCAACAACAACAGCCCAGACGATACGTTGGTGGTTCTAGAGCGCCTTGCCGGTGTATCGGGCGCACCGTTGCGATATGTAACCGAGACAGCACAAGGCATAGTGCCTGCTCGCAATCGTGCCATTGAAGAATCACTTGATAGCGATATCGTTGTCTTTATGGACGACGATGAACTGCCCCGCCCGGGCCTGCTAAATGCAGCTTATGACGCTATTGTCAAGGAAGGGGCGCAATGTGTAGGTGGGCAAGTCAACGTAGATTTCACTCCCCATGGCAGACCGACATGGCTTGAGGATGACTTGCTTGGGTTTCTGGCTGAGGTGAATTACGGAGATGCTTCGTTTTGGATAACGCAAGTCAGTACCCCCGTTTGGACTGCCAACATCGCATATGACATGAAACTGTTTCGCATGGACACTAACCTGCGTTTTGACAGAAGATTCAACCGTGAAGGCACTGACGTGGGTGGCGGGGAA
>SXGT01266038.1_pt1 | contig 12027 bp, 12 predicted proteins | sample 3176221 | NCBI WGS metagenome assembly SXGT01 (sample SAMN11356862, study PRJNA531348) | freshwater metagenome | isolation source: freshwater sample F1-120 | place: China: Fuxian Lake, Yuxi | collected 2017-12-25
CGTTCGTCGACGTTCGTGCCCTGGACGCGATGCCGGCGCTGGTGCCGATGGCCAGGTGAGTCTCGTCGGGGCTGACGGCGAGCGCGGTCGGGCCGTCTTCGGCGGATCGGCGGCAGCCCGGGGAACTTGCATCCGGGGAAGGCCAGAGAGCCCGCGACAACCACGAGATGGAGGGGCGTCGTCTTCATGATCCCTGCCTCGGTCCGGGAAGGGAGGTGAGCACCACTTCCTCGGCGGACGGCCGGACGAGACGGTGGCGCCCTTGAGCCGGAGGAGCGCATGCGTTGCACAGGCCGCCGTCGCCTTCGATCGGAACGTATCGCGCCGCGCGCCCGACGCGTGTGACGAAGAATCAGGTCAGGGGCTTCGGTTCTCCAGGGTGCTTGTCCCCTCGAGGTGCGAGCGAACGCTCCAGAGGAGCGCCTCCGGGCGAAACGGCTTCTGCAACGCGGACGCGAGCTGGCGCTGCAAGATCCGCGTGCCGAGCGAGACCAGGTCCGGTTCGTCGTCCACGACCAGGATGCGCGGGCGGCGCTGCTTGGTATCGCTCTCGGGTGTACTCGCGGGTCCGTTCATGGCATCGGACGCGGCCCGGGTCGCACCTCCTGGTGGCAACCGACACACGTCGTGAGCAGCTCGCCGTAGAGCGCGGTGCGGGCGGCGGGGTCGCGCAGGTTCTGAGCCTGGGTGGCCAGCGCCCGCACCCGGGCGACCGCTGCCTTCACCGCTGGACCGGACGGGCCGTCGGCGAGGGAGCCGACGTCGAGGCGCAGCGTGGACAGCGCCGAGGAGCCTTGCCGCCACAGCTCGTCGGAAGGCCCCACCACACCCTGCCACAGCCGAGCCGCCGCCCACTGGTGGCGCCGCATCTGTGCGGCGAGGCTCGCCTCGTCGGGCGGTTCGGGCTCCCACTCGAACGTGGCGATCGCGCCCCGCGCGTCGTGGCAACTGGCGCAGGCGCTGCCCAGCGCGGCGAGCCCGGCGGCGGCGGCCGGCAGGTCCTTCGCCTCCGCCACCACGACGGCGGCGGCGCGCAGGCGTTCGACGTCGGCGGCAGCGTCGGCCAGCTCCACGTGCTCGGGATGTATGATGAGCCACGCCCCGTCGCGCCGAACCTGGTCGAGCTGTCCACGGACGATGGCTTCCTGCACCCGGACGACCGCGGCCAGGTGCTCGCGCATGTGTTCGCGCAGGTCGGTCTCGGCGTCCATCGCCGCGTCGAGCATGGCCAACGCCGAAGCGGGGCCCGGTGCCGGGTCGGCTTGCGCGACCGGTGGAGGGGCGTCGCTGCGCTGGGAGCACGCGGCGAGCAGCCAGGGAAGCAGGGCGGCCGTGATCGGGCACCCGCGTCGTCGCGCGATCATCTGTTCGCTCATGGCTTCTTCTCCGGACACCCTCGCGCGCTCACGCAACCGGGCTGCGGCCCGGCACCGGGGGCCCTGGTTCGCTGGAAGAAGAACGGGATCACGGCGGTCGTGAAGCCGGCGCGCACCGGGAAATGCCAGGACTGCGCCAGCTTCTGCACACACGCCTCGAGTCGGCGCCCTTTGACGCCAGGCGCGACGACTCCGAGCTTCCATACCGACCCGTCGCGGTGAACGATGATCTCCAGCCGCAGCGCAGCCGACGGGCTCCGGCCGCGGGTGTGGGTCAGGTAGCAGGCCCGGATCGCCGGGACGTAGGGCTCGATGTAGCGACCGAGTTCGGCCGCCGTCAGCGTCCGCTCGTCGATGGACCCCGGCTTCGGCTGGGCGTGCGCCGGTTGCGGGCAGGCCACGATCCCCAGGCCGATCGCGACGAGCAGGACCAAGGAGCGCATGACCCCTGCCAGAGCATCCCGCGTGCCGATTCCGGCGCCGGGTTGTGCGCAAGAGCTGCGTCGGGCCGTTGGCCGCGCGCGCAGGGCGGCAAAACGTTCATGCCTTCATGGAGCGCCGTTCCAGAACTCCCACACCGCGCGGGTCGCCGACAGGCTCCGGCCCGTGGTCTGTCGACATGCCGGTGGCGTAGACCCGCGCCGGGTCGATGCACAGCTCGGCCTCGAGCGATGGACAGCCCACCCGTCGAGCTCACATCAACGGCCCGGACGCGACGCGGCTGGCGCCGGTGACGGCGGCCCCTGCGCCGGTCGCGTGCAGGGTGAAGACGAACGACAGCGTCACCTGCTGGGTGCCGTTGCGCAGCACGGCGGTCGCGTTGATGAGGGTGTTGACCGGCATGGGCAGGTCGCTGATGGAGAAGCCGATCGCCGGGGTGTCGCTGTCGAAGCGCGGCTCGGTGACCAGCGGGCCGATGTGGGTCTCGGCGGCCGACGACAGGTTGCCCGCCGCGTTGCCCACCGGCAAGGGGGCCGCCGCGGCCACCGGGATCAGGACGCGGATGGTGGCAACCGGGTGATCGTCGACCACGCTGGCCACGAAGAAGGTGGACAGATCCAGCGCCTCGAGGTTGGTGCCCGGGTTGATCACCAGCGCGGTGCTCTGCGCGATCACGCCGGTGATGCCGCGGAACGACCACGCGTTGGCGTACGCGAGCTCGAAGGGCGTGGTCGGTCCCAGCGGCGCGTCGACGGCGACGTCGGTGGGCGCGTCGAGCTCGATCGCGTCGATCGTGGCGGCATCGATCGCGGCGGCGTCCACGTCAGGGCCGTCGGCGACCTCGGCGTCGAGTTCGCCGCCGTCCACCGTCGCGCCATCGCCGTCGCCGCAGCCGATCAGCAGGGCCGTCAGGAGCGCGGCGCGGATCGCGGACGACATCGAATCAGCGTACACGATGATGGGCGGCGGCTCGGCTCCGCGATCGTCCCGAGAGCACAAGCCCTGAACCTCTGCTAGGGTGGCGCGCGATGGCCGCGAAGGCATGAACCCGCTGGCGCCCGGCAGCAGCGTCGATCGCTACACCATCGTCCGCCTCCTCGGCGAGGGCGGCATGGGCGCGGTCTACGAGGCCCGCGATCCCGAGCTGGCGCGTTCGGTCGCGCTCAAGGTGATCCACGAGCCCGACGCCCACCGCTCGATGCGCATGTTGCGCGAGGCCCAGGCGCTGGCCCAGCTCCAGCACCCCAACGTGGTCGCGGTCCACGAGGTCGGCACCGACGGCGAGCGCTTCTTCATCGCCATGGAGCTGGTCGACGGCGACACCCTGGACCGCGGTGGTCCGCGGCGGTGGCGCGAGGTCGTGGCGCTGATGGTGCAGGCCGGGCGCGGCCTCGCCGCGGCGCACGCCAAGCAGCTCGTCCACCGCGACGTCAAGCCGTCGAACATCCTGGTCGGCACCGACGGCCGGGTGCGCATCGGCGACTTCGGGTTGGCGCGGCGACGCGGCAGCGATCTCGCGGGCGACGACGTCGCGCCCGAGCGCGCGCGTCCGGCCATCTCGGACGTCACCACGGTCGGCGACGACGAGTCCCAGCGCGGCGACGACGCCATCGCGCCGGTGACCGGCGCCGGGCTGCTCGGCCTGTCGCTCACCGGACACGGTGTCTACGTCGGGACGCCGCGGTACATGGCGCCAGAGCAGCGCCACCGCGCGCCCGCGACCGCGCGCAGTGATCAGTTCTCGTTCTGTGTCACCGCCTGGGAGCTGATCCACGGCGAACATCCGTTCGACGGCGAGGTGCGGCGTCGGACGCGGTCCTCGCCGGCGCCGCGCTGGCTCCTGCGCGTGCTCGACCGCGGGCTCGCCAGCGATCCCTCCGACCGCCATCCGTCGATGACCGAGCTGTGCGATCTGCTCGAGCGCACCCCGCGTCGCCGCCGAGCGATGGCGCTCGCCGCGGCCGGGGTCGCCACCGTCGGCGGTGTCGTCGCCTTCGCGCTGATCTGGCCGGGGTCGGCGGCGCGCCCGGTGGTCGACTGCGATCGCGCCGGCGACGCCGCGGCAGCGGTCTGGACCCCGGCGCTCCGCGATCAGGTGGGCGCGCGCTTCGCCGAGGTCGCGTCGTTCGGGCCCGACGCCGCCGAGCGCACCCAGCTCCAGGTCGACGCCTGGGTGGAGCGCTGGCGCGACGCCCGCATCGGCGCTTGCCGCGCCCACACCCGCGGCGAACAGTCGGCCGCGGTGCTCGATCGCCGGATGGGTTGCCTCGATCGCGAGCTGATCCTGGCGCGCGGCGTGTTCGCCGGCCTGGCCCGCGGTGGCGCCGCGACCGTGCGCAACGCCCACGGCAGCATCGCCGGCATGCCATCCCCCGAGTCGTGTGCCGCCGATCGGCTCCAGCACGCGATGCCGATCCCCGACGATGCGCGGGTCGCCGCCTTCGACGCCGAGCGCACCGCGCTGGTCGCCGCCAACCTCGCCGGCGATCTCCCCGAGGCTCGCCGCCGGAGCGTCGCGCTCCTCGCCATCGCCGAGCAGTTCGGCCATCCCGGACTGCTCGCCGACGCGCTGTTGCAGGCGTCGTTCCATCACCTCAGCGCCGATCTCAAGGTCGCGGCCGCCGCGCGCGAGCGTGCCCTCGCCCTCGCCACCGAGGCCGGCGATCCCGATCTCCAGGCCTTGGCCGCGATGCGCATGCTCCACGCGGCGTCGGTCGCCGTCGACCCCCGGTCGATCGAGGCGCTGCTGCCCATCGCCCGCGCCGCGGTGGCCCGCCCCGGCGTGCCGCCCGCGCTGCGCCTCGACTTCCTCGAGGACGAGGCCACGGCGTTGCACCGCCTCGCTCGCTTCGAGGAGGCGCTGGCGGCGTGCGAGCGCCTCGCCGCCGCCGAGGTTGCGCCCGACGTGCGCGCCACCCGCTGCCGCTGCGCCACCGCCCTGGCCCAGTCCGACTACGCCAGCGCCCAGGCCCACTGCGCCGCCGCGCTCGCCGCCGCCCAGCAGGTCCACGGCGCGTCGAGCCCGCACGTGACCAGTCACATGAACAACCTGGCCCAGTCGTGGCGTCGCGTCGGTCGCTACGACGAGGCCTCGGCGCTCATGACTCGCGCCGTGGAGATCGAGGAGGCTGCCTACGGCCCCGATTCACCCGAGGTCGCCGATCTGCTCAGCGCCCACGGCGGCCTGCTCGGCGCGCTCGGCCGCTATGACGAGGCGCTGCCGGTCCTCGAGCGCAACCTCGCCGTCACCTTGCGCCTCGACGCCGCCGGCCCCCCCAGCACCAGCCAGGGTCACGCCGAGATGGATCTCGCGGAGCTGCTGGTCCGCATGGACCGCCCCGACGAGGCCCTGGCCCATGCCGATCGCGGGCTCGCGATCTTCGAGCAGGTCTCCACACCCGGCGACCCCGACCTCATCCGCATCTACGCCTCGCACGGCAACGTCTACACGCAGGTCGAGCGCTGGGAGGTCGTCGAGCGCTCGATGTCGAAGTGCGCCTCGCTCGCGCTCGCGCTCCATGGCGCGCACCATCCGCTGCGCGTGATCTGCCTGTTGTCGCTGGGCCAGGTCCGCATCGCCGAGGGCCGCGCCGCCGAGGCGGTTCCCGATCTCGAGCAGGCCGTCGCCGCGCTCACCGCGATGCAGGCCTCGCCGTTCAACGTCGGCACTGCCCACGCCATCCTCGGCCGCGCCCTGGGCGAGAGCGGTGATCGAGCGCGGGCCCGCAAGCACCTCGACGAGGCCATCGCCACCTTCATCGCCGTCGGCCCCAATGGCGCCGAGAACCTCGCCGAGGCCCGGCGCCAGCGTCGACGCTTTCGCTAACGAGCGACCTTCACCTTCTTGGTGAGCGCGTCGACCAGCTTCCTGGCGTCGGCGTCCGTGGGATCCTTGGCTTGCAGGCGCCTGGCGATGGCGAGCGCCGCCTCGTACTCGCGGCGCGCCCCGGCGCCGTCCCCCCTGGGTCCTCGCCGACCTTGTTCTGCATGGCGGCGAGGTACCACTGGCGGTCGGCGTTGGTGGGGTCCTTGGCCACCAGCGGCTCGAGGATCGCCACCGATGCTCGATACTCGGTGATCGCGCCCGCATGGTCTCCCTGCGACCGACACACGTCGCCGATCGTGTCGTGACTGGCCGCGACGTCGGCCTGGCTGGCGGCGTTGGTCGGGTCCTTCGCGGCCAGCATCATCCGGACGACTTGCGACGCCCGGTACTCGGTGAGCGCCTTCCTTGTCCCCCTGGTCGAGGAGGGCCCCGCCGTCGACGGAGTCGCCGCTGACGAGTCACCTGCCTCGAGGACGTTGACGATCGACGGGTAACCTCGCGCGGAGAGGATGCGGCGTGGGATTACTTGAGATCGCCGCGACCCTCGGCGGCGATGAGGACGTTGTGCAGGCTGATCATGGTGTTGTAGACGGAGATCAGCTCCTCGAACTGCTTCTCGACGGCCTTGGCAGCGGCCGCGGGGGTCTTGGCGGCGCGGACGCTCTTCTCAAGCTTGGTGGTGGCGCTGGCCAGCCGATCGACCTGCTTCATGTAGCCGGCGAAGCTCTCGTTGACGCCGGCGCCCTTGGCGGTCGCGAAGGCCTTGGCGCCGGTGATGGCGTCCTTCAGCGCGGTGAAGCTGGCGTCGAGCTTGGCGGGATCGCGGCGGGCGACCCGGAGGAACTCGTTGGCCTGGATGGTCATGAAGCGGAACCAGTAGCCGTAGGTGTCGTTGCCGTGCTGCTTCAGCTCGGCCAGTGACTGGGCGTCCTGCACGCGATCGAGCTCGGCGCCGAGCCCGCCGACGGCCTGGTTCCAGGCCTCGTGGGCGGCCACGACGGTCTTGTGCAGGTCCTTGGCCTTGGCGCCGCCGTCGCTCTTGAACTCGCCGCCCTTGACGTACTTGCACACCACCTCGCGCTGATCACCGAGCGCGACACCGGCGGCGAACATGGCGTCGCCCAGCGCCGGCATCTTGGCGAACTCGCCGCTCGACGCCCGCCTGGCGGTCTCCAGCTTCTCCTTGGCGCCATCGCGGGAGATCTTCATCCAGCCGGCGCCGGCGCAGATCACGTTGCCCCACTTGGTCATGTCGTCCATCGACAGGCCGTTGTCGTCGGCGTACTCGAAGTAGTTCTCGAGCGGCGACGGCGCCTCGGCCAGCACCTCGTTGAAGAAGTCGACGTAGTAGTTCATCACCTGCAGCGAGCGATCGCTGGTGACGTCCTTGGTGTCACCCGCTGCGGCCGGCTCGTCGTCCTTCTTGAACACCTTCTTCTTGCAGGCCGCCGCGGTGAACAGGAGGACCAGCGACAAGGCGATGCCCGAGCGAGCCAGCGATGGGTTCATCCCTGGTGGAGACCGCTCGCGGAGAACGTGACACCCCGCGGATCAGCGACACATCTCGAGGGTGGGCCGGCAGTCCGCCTCGCCGCACTTCTGCCAGACCCAGGCCCATTCGAGCGCCCAGCCCGCTTCGCCGCCCACCGAGATCAACTCGGCGGTGCGGTCCGCTGGAAAGCCGAGCACGATCTCACGCGCGCGCTCGTCGCTGCAGGCGCCGCCGATGGCGAGCGTGTCGGCGTCGGGGGCCAACCAGCGGTCGCCGAACTGGCAGCGAAGCGAGTCGCTCGCGTCCCTGATCGATCCAGCCTGCCCGATGCAGTCACGGAGATGTTCGAGCTGGCCGTCCTCGTGGAAGTGGAACCAGCTCGCCTCGTAGCCGGCGTGGAACGGTTGCTCGACCAGCCACTCGCCCACGAACCGCTGGCCTGGTTCGGGATCGCCGGCGGTGGTCGGCTCGAAGCACCCGGCCAGGAGGAGCGGCAGGAGCAGGAGTGTGCGGCCCACGCTTCGACACTACAGGTGATCGAAGCGGTCAGGGGCAGCGCTGAAACTCATCAAGAGAGGTCGCCAGCAGAGGACACCGCCGCCGCTCGCTCGACATCTGGTGGCACCGCTCCAGCAGCCTCGGGCGCGCTTCTTCGAAGCGCGCGCGGGCCGCCTGGGTTCCTTCGCGCGCGGCGAACAGCCCTTGAACGTGATCGAGCACCGCGGCGCATTCGCTGGACGAGCCTCCCGCCCCGCCGCGCCATCCCACGGCTCCGGCAGTCAAGGCGGCCGCCAGCGCGAGCAGAAGCACCGCCGTCACGCCGCCGATCGGGGCATCGTTGTCGGCCAAGCGCTGCCAGACGTACCGCAGACTGACGAGCACCATCAGCGCGCCGAACCCGAAGCCGGCGAGCTGGCCCCATGCCTTCGAGCTGAGCGGCGGTGTGGGAAGCCCCTTCGCGAGGCCCTGGTACATGATCGCGGCGCCACCGACGAGCGCCAGGAGATAGAGGAGCGTCTTCATGGGTACCTTCTCGCCACCGGCGAGCTCCGGTTGTGTCCGAAAATGACGAAGCGCCCGGGTGGGCGCTGTGGACGGCCTTGTGAACCGCTCGTCTTCGTGACCCCAAAGGGACTTGAACCCTTGTTTTCGCCGTGAGAGGGCGACGTCCTAGACCGCTAGACTATGGGGCCGCGGGTGGTGTCTTGTGCCAGATGGCCGTCGGGGCGTCAAGCCTGCCCGGAGGGCCACCATCGTTCGGGGACTTGGATTCGAACCAAGATAGTCAGCTCCAGAGACTGACGTCCTGCCATTAGACGATCCCCGATTGTCACGCCCCCTGGCTGGCCAGGCGACGGGTGAATCTCTACTCGGTCGACCGGGCCTCGTCAAGGGGACGGCGAGGGGGGACGGGCCTCGGAACGACCGAGATCCACGTGGTTCCGGCGGTCCGCCAGACGTGGACCGCCAGCCAGTCCCCGGCCTGGTCGGTCCGCACGAAGCGCATCACGTCGACTCCGCGCACCCGGTACGGCCCGGTGGCGGTGACGGCGATCCCGGCCGCCTTCCAGCGCTTCGCGTAGTGATCGATGGTGGCCCGGAAGCCCAGGCCCGAGACGTGGCGGCCGTCGGCGTCGCGGGTGCCGCGGGGCAGGGGGACCCCGTGATCCTCCCGGATCGCGGGTGCCGCCGCGGGCGACCCCATCCCCAGGGCGATCATGCAGATGGCGGCGAGGGTCCGCGCACTCCCCACGGCCTCCAGGCTAGCATGGCGGCCGGAGGAACCATGCGCAGGCTCACATTTGTACTCTTCGCGGCGACGCTGGCGTTCGCCGCCTGCAAGAAGAAGTCGACCGAGGGAACTGCCAGCGGCAGCGCGGTCGCCACCGGCAGTGGATCGGCGTCGGGCAGCGGCTCGGCGTCCGCCTCGGGCAGCGGCTCGGCCTCGGGCAGCGACGTCGGCAGCGGCTCGGCCTCGGGCTCGGCCACCGGCGATACGACCATGGCCAACAAGGCTGGCAACTGCCCGTCGGCGGTGGCCGGCGCGACCACCGCGATCGTCGAGGACAAGGACAGCCCCGGCAAGGTAGCGCTGGCGATCACCGCCAAGGATGCCGCCGCCACCGACACGATCCGCAAGCGCGTGGCTCACCTCGTCGCGGTCCAGGGCGCGCCTGATACCGAGGTCAAGCACACCGGTGACGGCACCGGAGGCGCCGCCAGCGGCATCTGCCCGGTGGTGACCGCCAAGGACGCCAAGATCTCGGCCAGCGATATCGAGGGCGGCACCAAGGTCGTCATCGAGCCGACCGGCGCGCTCACCCTCGAGGCCCTCAAGAAGGACGTCGAGGGCCGGATCGCCAAGACCAACGAGTGGGCCCAGGCCAACATCAAGGGCACCGGCGACTCCGGCGGCGGTGGCGGCACCGGCGGCGGCAAGGGCGACCACGGCGGCAACCACTCCGGCGACGGCGACGGCAAGGGCAAGGACGACGGCGCCAAGCCGCCCGCCGCCGGCTCCGCCGGCGCGCAGGCCGGCGGCAACCAGATGTGACCTGACCGGATCAGGCGTGGATGATGGTGCCGACGTCCTCGCCGCGTAGCGCGGCGAGGACCTGGCCCGGCCTGGTCCCGTTCACGATCTGGAGCTCCTTGCACGCGCGCGCGCGGGGCAGGTACTCGACCACGACCCGCTCGACCACGAGATCGGGCAGATCGCGCGCCACCAGCTCCTTCACCGAGATGCGCGGGATGTGGGTGGCCGCCGGGTTCTTCTTGGGATCGTCGGTGTAGAGGCCGTCCTCATCCTTGATGAAGATGGCGCGGCGCGCGCCCAGGAACTCGGCCGACAGGAACACGCCGGCGTCGGTGCGGTGGGGGGGGATGCGGCTGCCCTCCTCGCGCTTCTCCCAGTAGCCGAACGGCGGCATGCCGCTCATCACCGGCACGCAGCCGAGCTGCAGGTAGAGCGGCAGCTTCTCGAAGTCGTCGGGCAGCATGTAGATCCCGCCGTGCTTGGCGAGCAGCATCTGCACCATGCGGGCGTTCTGCATGGGGATGTACTTGCCGAGCGTGGCCATCACGCCGACCGGCATCTCCAGCTCGCTGGCGATGCTGTAGATGTGGCGGGCGCGGGTGCCGCCGCCGACCAGCACCACCACCTGGATGCCCTCGCGGCGAGCGGTCACGATCTCGTCGAGGATGGGGAAGAGCGCGGCGCGGCCGCGATCCATGACGCTCTGCCCGCCGATCTTGACGACCTTGACGTCGGGCATCACCGCGATCGGGCGGTAGTCGATGCCGCCGGCGTCGTGGCCGGTGAGGTTGGAGCGCGAGAGCGCCGACTCGATGATCTTGCGTTCGCTCACGACGCGCCTCCGAGCTTCTCGATGATCGTACCGACCTTCTCGCCGCGGAGGGCCGCGGTGAGCTGCCCGGGCTTGAGCCCGTTCACGATCTGGATCCGGCGCACGTTCTTGGCCGAGGCCCAGGCCCGGAACAGCTCCTCGTCGAGGATGTTGGTAGGTGGCGGCGAGGCCAAGAGGTCCTCGAGGGTGATGTACGGGATGTGACGGGCGTCGGCGTGCACGGCCGGGTCCTTGTCGTAGAGGCCGTCCTGGTCCTTCACGAAGATGAGCTGGCCCATCGACAGCACCTCGGCGAGCTGGAACAGGCCGAAGTCGGAGCCGTGCTGGGGCAGGACGCCCTCCTCGGGTGGCGGCTCCCAGAAGTGGTAAGGCGGGATGGAGATGGCGATGGGCAGGATGCCGGACGCGAAGTAGAGCGGCAGGTCCCAGAAGTGATCGCGCTGCATCGGCATCGAGCCGTGCTTGGCGAGCAGCGCATTGAGCAGGATGGCGTTGAGCTCCTCCATGGCGCCGATGAGCTGGGCGATGCCGCCGACCGGCAGGCCGAGATCGAGCGCGACCGAGAGGGTGTGGCGGACGCGGGTGCCGCCGCCGACGGCGATGACCATCTTCTTGCCGTCGCCTTCCTTGATGGCGGCGATCTCCTCGACCAGAGGCAGGATGGCGTCCTTACCGCGGTCGAAGACGCTCTGACCGCCGATGCCGATGAGCGCGGCGTCGGGGAAGATGTGGACGTCGCGGTCGCTGTCGGTGCCGGCGATGACCCGGCGGTCCTGGAGCGACTCGCGCATCAGGCGAGACTCGATGTGGGTGCGGCCGTCGCCTTCGACGAGCTTGGTCATGCGGTGGACTCCGTTTCCTTCGTGCGATCGAATGCTGCGAGCAGGGGGGCGGTGACGACGCCCGAGAGGACGCCGAAGATACCGTGGACCATGAGGCCGGGGAGCAAGACCGCGTACACGAGCGCGGGAGGCTGCACGGCGAGGGCGATGAGGGTGATGGTGGCGAAGCGGCCGACGGCGGCCAGGAGCCCGAGCACCGACCACGCCACGACGCGCCGGGTGCGCCCGGTGCCGGGGGCGGCGACGCGGTGGGTCAGCCCGAAGAGCAGATCGACGACGATGCCGGGCGTCACGTGTTTGGCGATCTCGAACACGCCATAGCGTCCGTCGCCGAGGAGGAATGCGACGGTGCCCATGGTCAGGCCGGTGAGGGTGGCGCCGGCGCGGGTGCGGGTGACCCGGGCGGCGACCAGGTAGAGCGGGATGAGGATGACGCCCTTGTAGCCGGGCATGAACGGGATGCCGGGCAGGATCTTGAGGGCCTTCACGCCCAGCATGGTCAGCGAGACCGCGGCGATGGCCGCGGCGTCGCGGGCGCCGCCGGGCGGCAGGTCGGGATCGACGGTGCTCAGGTGGCGCTCGACCCTGCGCAGGTGGCGGTCGAAGGCATCGACGAGGAAGCCAACGTCGCCGCGCGCCATGCGCTGGACGCCGGCCCAGAAGCCGCGAAGGCTCCGCGGTC
>SXGT01201649.1_pt1 | contig 12025 bp, 11 predicted proteins | sample 3176221 | NCBI WGS metagenome assembly SXGT01 (sample SAMN11356862, study PRJNA531348) | freshwater metagenome | isolation source: freshwater sample F1-120 | place: China: Fuxian Lake, Yuxi | collected 2017-12-25
CCGCGAGCGGCGCGGCGACTACCTCGGACGCACCGTGCAGGCCATCCCGCACGTCACCGACGAGATCAAGCGGCGGGTGCGCGAAGGCGCCAAGGACGCCCAGATCGCGATCATCGAAGTCGGCGGCACGGTCGGCGACATCGAATCCTTGCCATTCCTCGAGGCCATCCGCCAGATGCGCCTCGACATCGGCCACGAGAACGCGGTCAATATCCACGTCACGCTGCTGCCTTACATCCGCACCGCCGGCGAGGTGAAGACCAAGCCAACGCAACACTCGGTGCAGAAGCTGCGCGAGATCGGCGTCCAACCCGACATCATCCTGGCGCGGCACGATCACGCCATCGACGACGACGTCCGCGACAAGCTGTCGAACTTCTGCAATGTCGCGCGGCGCGACGTCATCCTGGCCCCGGATGTCGACTGCATCTACGACCTGCCCTCGCTGATGCACCTGCACGGCCTCGACGACGCGGTGTTGCGGCGGTTCCAGGGCTTGGCGCCGCAGCCCGAGGGCTTCGCGCCGCAGCCCGACCTCGCCGCCTGGAAGCGCTTCGCCCACACCTTCAAATACGCCGAGCGCAACGTCTCGATCGCCATCGTCGGCAAATACGTCGATCTCAAGGAGTCGTACAAATCGTTGCACGAGGCCCTGGTACACGGCGGCGTCGCCAACGAGGTCCGGCTCGACCTGCGCTACATCGACGCCGAGGAGATCGAGGCTCGCGGCCCAGACGCGCTGCTGGCCGGCGTCGACGGCATCCTAGTGCCCGGCGGTTTCGGCAGCCGCGGCGCCGAGGGCAAAATCCTAGCGGTGCAATTTGCCCGAGAGCGCGGCGTTCCGTTCTTCGGCATTTGCCTCGGGTTGCAGATCGCGGTCATTGAGTTCTCGCGTCATATCCTTGGGTTGACTTCCGCCAACTCCGCCGAGTTCGACAAGGATGCGCCCGACCAAGTGATTCACCTCATGGCGAGCCAGCAGGAGGTCACCCACAAGGGCGCGACCATGCGGCTCGGCAGCTACCCCTGCGTGCTGCGCGAGGGCTCGCTGGTGCGGCGCCTCTACGGCGAGCCGAGCGTCGCTGAGCGCCACCGCCACCGCTACGAGGTCAACAGCGCCTACGCCGCCCAGCTCGAGGCCGCCGGCATGGCGCTCTCTGGCAACTCGCCCGACGGCACCCTGCCCGAGATGTGCGAGATCGGCGCCCACCCCTTCTTCGTTGGCTGCCAATTCCACCCCGAATTCAGGAGCAAGCCGCTGCGTCCCCACCCCTTGTTCGTCGGCTTCGTCGCCGCCGCTCTGCAGCGCTCGCAGCGCCTCGTCGCCGAGGACAAAGCGCCAGCCTCCGCCACTTTGCCCGACGCTGGCGGCGTGCAGGCCGCGATGATCCAGTTCACCAACGGCCTCACCAGCAACGGCCTCACCAGCAACGGCCTCACCAGCAACGGCCTCACCAGCAACGGCCTCACCAGCAACGGCCTCACCAGCCACGGCGTCTCTCACCCCGCGGCCGCCAACCTTGGCGCCAAGGGCGCCGAGCCGTGACGCTAGAGCGCCCGGGGACCCTGCACGTCGTCGCCACGCCCATCGGAAACCTCGAAGACCTCAGCCCACGCGCCGCCGCGACGCTGCAGGCGGCCGACTGGGTGCTGTGCGAAGACACCCGCCACAGCGCGATCTTGCTGCGCCGCGTCGGTAGCCCGGCGCGGACGCTGTCGCTCAACGCCCAGAACGAGGCCGGGCGCATCCCCACCGTGCTGGCGGCCTTGCAGCAGGGGCAGATGGTGGCGCTCGTCAGCGACGCCGGGACGCCGTGCCTCTCCGACCCTGGGGCGCGGCTGTGTGCGGCGGTGCATGAGGCGGGCCTGCCGGTGCGGACGGTGCCGGGCCCCTTCGCCGCTGCGGCTGGACTCGCCGCCTCGGGCCTCGCGCCGCAACCCTTTGCGTTTTGGGGCTTTCTGCCCAAGCGCTCGGCCGCCCGTCGCACCGCGCTGGCCGCCCGTCTGCGCCCCGACCCCGACGGCGACGCCATGAGCCACGCCTTCTATGTGCCCGGCCGCGATCTGGTGGCCTGCCTGCAAGACGTGGCGGCGGTGGCCGCGACGGCGCAGGTCGTCGTCGCCCGCGAGCTGACCAAGGTGCACGAGGGCTACCTGCGCGGCCTCGCCGGTGCGCTGGCGGCGTCGCTGCCAGAGGAGGTCCAGCGCGGTGAGGCCGTCCTGCTGGTCGAGGTCGAGGCGGCGGTCCAAGTCGGCGCCCCACCGCCGCCAGCGCTGGACGATCAGCTGCGGGCCTTGGCCGGCGCCGCTGACCGCAAGGAGGCGCTGCGGGCGCTCGCGAAGCGCAGCGGGCTGTCGCGGCGGGCGCTTTACCAGCGGCTGCTGGCCCTCGGCGGCGGGCCAGAGCGAGCCGACCTCGCCGATGACGACGGCGCCCCCGCCGCCGAGAGCGCCCACGATGACGGCAGGGCGCTCGCCTCCGCCGCCGCGCCCAGCCCCGCCGCAGCGTCGGAAGACTGAGCCCCCCGCGCGCCGAGCTGTCGCGCCGACGCGGCCCCACAGCGCCAGAGATTTCCCAGCGCGCGAGAGATGACCCGGCGACAATTCTCCGCCGGCCCTGACAGATCTCACCGCGCCGAGGCAATGACAGAGGGCGGAGCCCTGCGCAGGCCGCGCCGTTGACCCACCCGGTCCCCCGGGAGGCCCCATGAACCGCTCCGCCCTCCACGCCGCCTTCGGCGCCCTCGCCGCGCTGGCGCTGTCGCCGCCGGCGTCGGCCCTGGCGCTCCTTCAGCGCGCCGACGCGGCGCTGGCGCCGACCAGCGCAGCCGTCGCCGCCACGCAGAAGATGACCTCGTCGAGGTCGACCTCGCCGTCGGGGAGGCCGGCCCCCATCTTCGTCATCTTCGACGGGACCGAGATTGTGTCGACGACCAAAGGCCCAGCGCCCATATTCGTCGGCAGGACGCCGCGCCCGACCTTTGAACGGCTGCTGAAGCTCCGCAAGAGCCTGCGCGCCGAGTTCGTCAGTGGCCACACCGATCCAGCGCTGCGCTGACGTCGTTCGCCGGTCGGCGCCTCGCCGCTCCCCGGGGCGCCTGGACTCCGACGCAGCGCCGCTACGCCGGCCGCAGGAAGCGGGCGACCACCTTCTTCACGCCGGCGCGCGGAAAGCGGACGGTGATGCGCGCCATCGCGCCGTAGCCGCTGACCTCCAGCACCTCGCCGACCCCGAAGGCGTCGTGGGCCACCTTGAGGCCGAGGCGGAATGGACCTTCGATCTCGCGTTGAATCTCCGGCACATCGCTCAAATCGCCGCGGCCGCGTGGCGGGCCGGCGGCCTCGGCGTCCTCGCCCAGGTGGCGTGGCCGGGCGACGACGGCGCTGCGGTCGCCGAGGCCGAGGCCACCCGTGCCGCTGCGTCCTCCGACGGCGCTGGCGACCCGCATGAAATTCGCAGCGCCGCCGCCATAGCCGCCGCCGCCATAGCCGCCGCCGCCGGACATCGCCCCGGCGCCATAGCCGCCGCCGGCCACCCCGGAGAGCTCCAGGTGCTCCTTCGGCAGCGCGCGCAGAAATGGCGACGGCTGCGTCAGCTCCTCGCGGCCGAAGCGCGTCCGCAGCCGCGCCAGCGTCAGGTGCATGCGCTTGCGGGCGCGGGTCATGGCGACGTAGAGCAGCCGCCGCTCCTCGTCCTCGTCGACGTCGACGTTGCTGTGCGGCACCAGCGCGGCCTCGAGCCCAGTGACAAAGGTCACATCGAATTCCAGGCCTTTGGCGGCGTGCATCGTCATCAGCGACAGGTGTCGGCCGTCGGCCTTGAGGGCGTCGATGTCCGCCACCAGCGCCACCGTCTCCAGGTAGGCCTGCAGCGAGCGATCGGCCGCCTCGGCTGCGAACTCGGCCATCGCCGAGACAACGGCGCCGAGGTTCTCGAGACGCGCCTCGGCCTCGTCGCTGCCATCTGCCAGCAGGGCGTCGCGCAGCCCGCTGTCGCGCAGGACGCGGTCTCCGGCGCTGTCGGCGGGGAGCGTGGCGCAGCTGTCGCGCAACGCCTGAATCAGCTTCGTGAAGCCCGCCAGCTTGTCGCGGGCCCGGCCGCCCTCGCCGCGGCGCACTAGGTCCTCGGCAGCGCGTGGCAGCGACATGCCCATGGCCGTAGCGTGGGCCTCGACCAGCTCGATGGTGCGGTCGCCGATGCCGCGCGTCGGCGTGTTGACCGCCCGCAGCCAGGAGGCGGTGTCATCGGCGTTCACCACCAGCCGGCAATAGGCCAGAAAGTCTTTGATCTCAGCGCGCTCGTAGAAGCGGAGGCCGCCGACCACGACGTAGGGCAGGCGAAAGCGCGACATCGACTCTTCAAGCAAGCGGGACTGCGCGTAGGTGCGGTAGAAGACCGCGATCTCCGAGAGCTTGACGCCGGCGCGGGCCTGCTCCTCGATGCAGCGCGCAACCCAGTCGGCCTCGTCGCGGTCGCTGGCGGCGGTGTGCAGGACGACCTTGGCGCCGTCGCGCTGTTCGGTCCACAGCGTCTTGTCGTGGCGCTTGCGGTTCTGACGGACGACAGCGCCGCTGGTCGCCAAGATGACGTCGGTGCTGCGATAGTTGCGCTCGAGGCGCACGACCAGGGCGCCGGGGTGGGCCTCCGGGAAGCCGAGGATGTTGTCGATCTCCGCGCCGCGCCACGAGTAGATGCTCTGATCGTCGTCGCCGACCACCGCGAGGTTGTGGTGGACCGAGGAGAGCTGCTCCAGCAGCTGATACTGCGCGCCGTTGGTGTCCTGAAACTCGTCGACCAGCAGGTGGCGCAGGCGCCCAGCCCAGTGCAGGCGCAGCGCGTCGTTGGCTTGAAAAATCTGCACCGGCCGCATCAGCAGGTCGCCGAAGTCGACCGCGCCGGCGCGCCGCATCTCGTCCTCGTAGAGCCCATAGACTCGGGCCGCCGTGCGCTCGCTGCTGTCCCCCTGCGAGAGCCCATTGTCTCCGGGGAGCTGGCAGCGGTTCTTGGCGCGGTCGATGTAGGCGGCGACCTTGCGCGGGGTGTGGACCTTCTCGCTGATGCCGGCGGCGCGCATGACCCGCGTCAGCATTCGCTGCTGATCGTCCCGGTCGTAGATGGTGAAGCTGCGCGGGATGCCGGCGAACTCCCCGATCTGCCGCAGCAAGCGCACGCCGATGCTGTGAAAAGTGCCGAGCCAGAGATCCTGCGCCGCCGGCCCGAGCAGCGTCTGTAGCCGGTGCCGCATCTCGCCGGCGGCCTTGTTCGAGAAGGTGACGGCCAAAATCTGCCACGGCGGCACGCCGCGCTGGAGCACGAGGTGGGCGATGCGGTGCGTGATGACGCGGGTTTTTCCCGAGCCGGCGCCGGCGAGCACCAACATCGGGCCGGCGTCGTGCAGGACCGCGGCGCGCTGCTCGGGGTTGAGGCCACGCAGCAGGGGCTCGTCGGCGTCGCGCATCGCGCCCTCTACCGCGTTGTGCGCTGCGCTGCCGCCCGCCGCAGCGTCCGGGGCGACCTTTCGGTGATCGCTGCGGTCGAACAGGTCAATAGTCATGACGCCACAGCCTCCCATCCCAGCGCCGACAGCTACGGCCAGAGCCAGTCGAGCATGCACCGGCCACGGCGGCAATGCCCAGACCGCAGCGCGAAGCGCCCGCGATCGCCGCCGCGCGCTCGGCGTCCGCCGGCCTGTACGGCGGGCGCTTCAGCCGGCAGCCGCGTAGCAGAAATTTGCCCCCCGATCGCCAGCCGTTAGCCTCGGCCCAGCCGACGCGCGGCCCAGCGCCCGCGATCGCCCCTCACCCGAAACGCCCACCGCCCGGGCGCCCATCTCCCCCGCGAGGTCGCCATGAAGCTGCTGCGCCACCCCCTGCTCCCCTGGTCCCTGCTCGGTCTCTGCCTCCTCGGTTTCGGCGTGGTCGCGCTGCACGACGGCGGCACCTCCACAGCCGACAGCGCCGCGGCGGCCATCGACACCGTCGCCAAGGCCCCGGCGGCGGCGATCCGCTTGCAGCCAACGGCCGTGGCCGCCAAGCCCGAAGCGCCGGCCAGCGCGATGCCTGTCGAGGCCGTTCGCCTGAAGATCCAAGGTTCGGCTGCGGCCACCTTCGCCCGCGAGCTCGGCCGCGAAGACGGCGACAAGATCAGCGCCGCCTGGGCCCGCCTCTTCGTCTGGGACGTCGACCTGCGCCGCGGCATCCACGCCGGCGACGAGGTGGCCGCGCTCTGGACCTGGGACGAGAACGAGCTGCCCATCGCGCTAGCGGCCTCCCTGCGCAGCAAGGGCAGCGCCACGACGCTACAGGCCTACCGCTTCCAGGCCCCTGGCGACGCCTTCGCTAGCTACTGGACGGCCGAGGGCGTCGAGGTGCCGCGGCGCCTCGTCGGCGGGCCGATCGAGGGCTACGAACAGATCACCAGCCTGCTCAAGGACCGGCCGACCCACGGCGGCATCGACTTCAAGGCGCCAGTCGGCACCCCGGTCACCTCGCCGCGCGATGGGGTGGTGGCGCGCATCAACTGGAACTGGAAGGCCAACGGCAACTGCGTCGAGGTCCAACTCGCCGACGGCACGGTCGCCAAGTTCCTGCACCTCTCGAAGAACTTGGTCAAAGAAGGTGACACCGTCAAGCAGGGCCAGACCATCGCCGAGAGCGGCAACACCGGCCACAGCACCGCGCCGCACCTGCACTATCAGCTCGAGCAAGGCGGCAAGGTCATCGATCCCATCGACTACCACGGCGTCGAGCGCCGCAAGCTCCAGGGTGAGGGCCTGAGCGGTCTGCAGGCGGCCGTCGCGGAATTCGAACGCAAGCTCGCCGGCGTACAGGTCGCCGCCAACTAGAGGGTCCGTCGAGCGAGCGTGCGTCCGCCGACCCGCCACCGGACCGCCGCCGACCTGATCTGCGCGACCGCGCCGACGTTGACGCCGCAGACCCCGGCTCCTAGCCTCGGCGCCATGTCCACCGCCCCGGCTACCGACGCCCGAGATGACGCCATCGCCCTGCCCTTCTGCGCCGACCGCGTCGACGAGACCGGGCCGATGCACCTGCGGCCGGTGGTGCCAAGCGACCTCGACGCGCTCTTTGCGCACCAGGCTGACCCTGAAGCGGCGGCGCTGATCCCTCGCCAGCCCCGCGGCCGGCAGGCGTTTTTCGACAAGTGGGGCGAGGTGTTGGCGGACCCCGCGTACTGCGCCCGCGCGGTCGTCTGGCAAGGCGAGGTCGCCGGCCACGTCATCTGCTTCGAGCGCGATGGCCGGCGCGAGATCGGCTGGCACTTGGACCGCGCGCACTGGGGCAAGGGGCGGGCGACGCGAGCGGTGGCGATGTTCCTTGCCTCGATCGACGAACGCCCCCTGTGGGCCCGGGTGTGGTGCGGCAATCAGGCGTCGCGGGCGCTGGCGCTGCGCTTGGGCTTTGTCTCGGTCGAGCGCCGCCGAGTGGTCGACGACGACGGGCAAGAGCGCGAGGATGAGCTGCTGCGGCTGAGCTGAAGGCGACGCGTGGCAGCGACGATGGGCTGGCGACGAAGGCGACGCCACCCGTGGCGGCGGCGCGGCCAGTGGACCCCTCCGCTGCCTGCCATGGTGGGAGTACCCGCGGCCCGGTCGTCGTCGCGCCATCGGCCCGCTGGGCCCCGAATCGCCACCGACCGCGTCCTTGAAAACCACCACCGCCCAAATCAGCCTCGACCGAGAAGACCCAGGGCCCTCAGCCCTCCCCACCGTGCGCCAGACACAGCCCTGAGGCCGGGAGCGACGATGTTCAACGCCGCCGCCCGCCTCGACTTGTCCTCGGCGCAGGAGTCTTGCTGTCTCTCTCGCGTCCGCGCCCGTGTCATCTGCCAGCCCCGCGCCATCGCAGGCAGCGGCGCCACGGGCCCCGCCGGCCCGCCCGAGCGCCTTCCAGCCCGCTCCGCGCTCGCCCATCGCAGCGGCGCGGCGATCGCAGGCGCTGGAGGTCGCGGCGTCCTGGTCGCGGCTGGTTCGGCAACGCAGGGGATGACGCGGCCATGATTGGCCATCCGCGCTCCCAGGATGAGGTCGTCCACGCCCACACTGACTTGGAGATGGGCGAGTCTTCGCGGGACGGCGGCCCGGCGCTAGAAGAATTCGCCGGCGGCCAGGTCATCGACCACTTTCGCGTGCTGCGGGTGCTCGGCCAGGGCGGCATGGGCCGGGTGCTGCTCGCCCGCGACACCCGCCTCGGCCGCCTCGCCGCGCTCAAGATCATCCGCCCCGATCGAGTGGACCCCGAGCCGGTGCTGGCACTGCTCGACGAGGCCAGGCTCACGGCGCGCCTGTCGCATCCCCACATCGTCGCCATCTATCAGATCGGCCGCTCCGGAAATTCGCCATACATCGCGCTAGAATATGTCGATGGCGTCTCGCTGCGTCGGCGGATGCGCGAGGGGCGGCTTGGCGAGCGCGAGGCGGTGCGCGTCGCGGTGGCCATCGCTTCGGCGCTGGCGGCGGCCCATCAAGCCGGCATCACACACCGCGATCTCAAGCCCGACAACGTCATGGTGCCGGCCGACGGCCGCGTGCGGGTCCTCGACTTCGGCGTTGCGGCGGTGATGGAGACGCAGACCGGCGGCCCACGCAGCGGCCAGGCTGGCATCATCGTCGGAACACCTGCCTACATGGCGCCTGAGCAGTCGGCTGGCGAGGCGCCGACGCCGGCGGTCGACATCTGGGCGCTCGGTATCACGCTCTACGAGATGCTGGCGACGCACCAACCCTTTGACGAACGCGGCGCTGGCGGACGTGCCCTGGCCGACCGGCTCGCCGACAGCGCCTTGTTGCCGCCGCCGCTGGCCGTCGAGTCGGTAGAGCTGCAAGAGATCGTCATCGCCATGCTCGATCGCCAACCATCGCGACGGCCGACTGCGGCCCAGCTGGTGCCGCGGCTTGAGGCGCTGCTGCGGGGTGCTGAGGTGAGCGAGCGCGGCGTCGCCGGGACCTTGCTGAGCGAGACCACGGGTCCAGTCTGCGGCGACGATCCAAGTCGTACCTACCTGCCAGATGAGTCGAGCAATTGCTGCCCCAATGTCAGCAACACGGTCAGTAAGATACATAAACTTAAGGCCATCGCTGCTTGGAAGCGTTGTGAGACGTGCGAAGGCGAGATCCAGTCCGTTCCCATCTCCGAGCTCCCGCCGGACCTCAAACTTTTTGATCGGGTCTTGATGAAGAAGCGTGTCACGGGGCCGTGCCGGGCTTTATACGTCCTTGAAGCCTTGAGACGGCCGCTCAACCGTGGGGAAGTTCGGTACCAGCAACTCGTTGGCTAGGTCACACCCGATGAAACGGTCATCGACGACGCTCGCAGCGACGTGAGGGGCCGCCACTGTCCCAAGCGCAGCAACCCGGCGATGTTGGGTGTCATCGCCGCGGCGCTTCAGCCGTACAGTGTCTGCGTCGATCTCGTCAACAAGCCGCCGCTCGAGACCTGCGTCCAAGACGAGGGCTGCACCGCGAATCCACGCCGCGCTCCGCTTGAGCGCTCGGCCGTCAGCCTTGTCGTCGCGCTCATCGCCGCGCTCGTGATCGTCGCGTGGCGCCTGACCACTGGCGCCTCAGCTCGCCGTTGAGCCGCTACGGGCTCGACGCGGAGGCAGCCATCAGCGGCGCCGGCGCCGAAAAACGCAGCAAGCACCTTGACCTAACACTGGCGTAACCAGTCGTCGAACAGGCTAGGCTGCATGGCCGATTCGTTGCAGAATTGCGCCACCGGCACCCTCTCGATCCAGTGACGCTGGACCAACTCGACGTTTTGCTCGGTGGAGGGTGGGAGGTCACACACGTCGTCCTGCGCGAGGTGCTGCAACGCGCCGACGCGGTGTGGAGCTTTCTGCTCTTCTCCGCTACCTCAAGGCGGCCGCAACCTTGCGCGACGAAGAGGGCCTGACCGTCGACCTGCAGGTGCCCAACGTCGAGGTCACAGGCGCCCTGCGCCGGCTGTTCGCGCAGTTTCTCGACGACGGCCTGCACGGCTCGGACCGGGCATTGGCGCTGTGTCGGGCGCTGCTGGCGGGCGAAGGTGCGGCATTCGAGGCCCTGTTGGGCGACCTGCTGCTGACCGTCACCTCGTACCACGGCACGGCGCGCGGGCAGGCCGAGGCGGTGTACCAAGCCTTTGTCGCGGGTCTTTTGGTGCGTTTGGATGAGACGCACCTCGTCAGCACCAACCGCGAGGCCGGCTACGGTCGGGTCGATGTGCTGGTGTGCCCGCGGCAACACGGCGGCGTCGGCGTGGTGCTGGAGCTCAAAACGCTCGACCGTCGCCGCGGCGAGACGCCCGAACGAGCGCTGGCCGCTGCGCTGCGGCAGCTGCAAGAGCGCGATTATGCGGCGGGGCTGCGCGGTCGGGGCGCTGGGGCGGTGCATCAGCTCGGGGCGGTGTTCGACGGCAAGCGGGCTTGGGTTGGGGTGGGTGGCGTCTGAGGCGGGCGCGGGATTGGCTGGCGTCTTGCGCCTACCTTGGCGCTTGACAGCACTGCATCACCAGCCTCCCTCCAGCAGATCCAGCCCCCACGGCTCCAGCAGCCTTCGCACCTGCACCCGGTCGAGCCCCGGATTCATTTCCACAATGTTCTCAACATCTTGCCGGTCGCGCGGGCGCCCCGCAAGCACCTTGAGCGCGACCAGGTGCTCTACGTCGACGAGCCGCACGCGCCCGACCCGCAGGTCCGCCTCTTGGGCGCATCGGACAGCAGAGCGTTGCACGTCCACCTCGGCCGTGACGAGGTCGGCGTACTGCTCGCCACGCCACAACCGCAGGTGCCATGGGGCCTTGCGTTCGACGCGCATCCCGGCAGCTTCGGCGCGAGCGATCACGAGCGCTTGTTGATCGCCTTGAAAATCGACCAGAAAGTCCACGTCGCGGGTCCGGGCGCGTTCGCCATACGCCATCACCGCGGCGCCGCCGATCAGCGCGTACGCGGGCGCCGTGTCCTGAAGCAGCGCAGCGACCGCCAACAGGATGTCGGCCAGCTCATCGCGCGAGTAGCCGCTCACGAAAGCTCCTCAAGAATGCGTCCTTCTCATCCGCTGGCGTCGGCGAGAGCTCGGCAAGGCGCCGAAGGTCGTCCAGGGTGAGCCGCTGGTCTGGCGCCCGCGCCGGTCGCTCGCCGACGGTCGCCATGCGGGCGCGAAAGGCGGCGAGGCGTGCCGCAGGGGTGTCCGTGGCCTTGGCGTCGCCAGCTTCGGATCGATCGCCCATGGACATACCCCCGGCGGGCCACCGCGCCGTCGGGCGGCCTCGCAGCGGGCAGCATAGGCGGTGTCACGACGACGCGCCAGCGCTGGGCGCTGGCGACGCCAGCTGACGGTTGGGTGCTGGTCGCCTGCGTTTGCCGTCATGGCTCGGCACGCTGCTGGATATCAGCCGCGCGAAATGGCGGTCGTACACGGAAATGTACGGCCTCGAATTCGCGCAGGCGCGGTTCGCCAAGCTCCTGCCATCCACCCCCAAGCCAGCCAAACTCGATAGGGCACAGTGCCCTCCCGGCCGCACGGAGGGCGAAGCAGGCCGAGCGACCGGTCCACGCAAGCGGAGATGACCATGGCCACTACCCTGCCCACCGTCGCCGTCAACGCTAGCTTTGATGCGATCGTCCAAGCGCTCGAAGACCTGACAGGAACCTCGGCACTCAACGGTCGCCACGATTTATGGACCCGAGCCACTGGAAGTCGGCGCCAAGAACTCGAACTCCAAACGCTGCGTGTCCCGGCGTAGCGCTCGCCGGTTGAGGTCCGCGACCGCCAGCACCAGGTCGGCCATGAGCGCTGCGTGCCGCGGGTTGGGGTGAATCTGGTACAGGCAGCGGGCCTTGGTGGTTCGGACGGTCACAGGGAGTTGCATGAGTTGCTCAATGAACGTGCGCCACTCCATCGACGCTCCCCCGAAGTACTCCTTGAGCACGAACTCCAGCAGCGCCATCACCGTCAGCTTCATGCAGGTCATCAGGCTGTCGCGCCCGGTGTCGCGCTCGTAGATTTGCGTGGGCAGGGTTTGCAGG
>SXGT01157041.1_pt1 | contig 12023 bp, 8 predicted proteins | sample 3176221 | NCBI WGS metagenome assembly SXGT01 (sample SAMN11356862, study PRJNA531348) | freshwater metagenome | isolation source: freshwater sample F1-120 | place: China: Fuxian Lake, Yuxi | collected 2017-12-25
GATGAAGATGCCGTAGGGTTCGATCCGCGCCAGGGGATAGGCCATTCGCGCGGGCAGCAGGCTGACCGCGATGCGGCCGCCATCGAGCGGCGGCAGCGGCAACCGGTTGAGCGCCATCAGCACGGCGTTGATGAAGATGCCGGCCGCCCCCATCAAGGCGAGCGGCATGGCAAAACCGCTTTCGGGCATGGCCAGCGCGAGCTTGATCAATCCGGCCCAGATCAGGGCCATCAGCAGGTTGGCGCCGGGTCCGGCGGCGGCGACCCAGAGCATGTCCTGCTTCGGGTTGCGCAGATTATTGAAATTGACCGGTACCGGCTTCGCCCAGCCGAACAGGATGCCGGCGCCGCCGGTCAGTTTGGAAATCACCAGGATGGTCAGCGGTACGATCAGCGTGCCCATCAGATCGAAATGGCGGATCGGGTTGAGCGTGATGCGGCCCAGCATTTGGGCGGTTCGGTCGCCAAAGCGCAAGGCGGCATAACCGTGCGCAGCTTCATGCAGGGTGATGGCAAAGATCACCGGCAGAGCGAACACGGAGATTTTCTGAATCAGGTTGAGTTCCAATTTCTGCTCTTTATTGCTGGTTGTTGTTATTCGAAGCCAAGCTGCCGCACATCGCCGGTGCCACGCCGGATCAATTCGGGGGTTGCGCCGGTCAGATCGATCACGCTGGTCGATTCGATGCCGCAAAAACCACTGTCCAGCAGCACGTCAATGCGATTGCCGATGCGATCCAGGATTTCTTCCGGGTCGTTGAGCGGGTATTCATCGTCGGGCAGTTGCAGGGTCATCGACAGGATCGGCTCGTCCAGTTCGGCCAGCAGCGAGGCAACGACGACATGTTCCGGCACGCGCAAGCCGATGGTGCTGCGCTTGGGGTGCTGCAAGCGGCGCGGCACTTCCTTGGTCGCTTCCAGGATGAAGGTATAGCCGCCCGGGGTGGCGGACTTGAGCATGCGGTACTGCTTGTTATCGACCAGCGCGAAGCGGGCGATTTCGGACAAGTCGCGACAGATCAGCGTGAACATGTGCTTGTCATCGACGCCGCGCAGCGCGCGGATGCGTTCCATGCCTTCCTTGTTGCCGATCATGCAGCCGATGGCGTAGCAGGAGTCGGTGGGATACACCATGACGCCGCCCGCACGCAGCAATTTGACCGCCTCGCGTATCAGTCGCGCTTGCGGGTTATCAGGATGAAGATGGAAATGTTGACTCATGTTGACCCGCGCTCAGTTCCAGGCCTGCCAGATCGGCCGGCAACGCTCGGGCAAGGCGGTCAGACGCCCCAGTTCACGGCCACCCTCGCCGGGAGCATGAAAATCGGAGCCGATCGAGGCCATCAGATCGAATTCGACCGCCAGGTCGGCATACACCGGTACCTGGTCCGGCGTATGACTGCCGGTCACCACTTCGATGCCGACACCGCCAAGGTGTTTGAATTCGCTCAGCAACAGACGCATCCTTTCGCCGCCGATCTGATAGCGGCCGGGATGGGCCAGCACAGCGACGCCGCCGGCGGCTTGAATCCAGTTGACCGCCTCTTCCAGGCTGGCCCATTCATGCGCGACATAGCCCGGCTTGCCCTTGATCAGGAATTTCTTGAATACGCTCTTCATGTTTCTGGCAATGCCGCGTTCGATCAGAAAACGCGCGAAATGCGTGCGGCTGATCAATTCCTTGTTTTCCGCCAGTGCGCTGGCGCCCTCGAATGCACCGGCGATACCCAGTCGCGCCAGTTCGTCGCCGATGCGGCGCGCGCGCTCGGTGCGGCCGCCGCGATTGCGTGTCAGGCCATGCAGCAGCACATGATCGAGCGGATCGACGTTCAACCCGACGATGTGCAAGGTCACATTGCCCCAGGTGACCGAGATCTCGACGCCGGGAATCAGTCTCAAGCCCGCTTCCTGCGCGGCTTCATCCGCCTCGGCCTGACCGCTCAACTCGTCATGATCGGTCAACGCCAGCACCTGGACGCCTTTTTCGTGCGCGCGCAGCACCAGTTCACGCGGCGAAAGAAGGCCATCGGAAGCGGTTGAGTGGCAATGGAGGTCGTAAATGGTCATTGAAACGGGATCACCCGGGAAATGGATCAAACGGAGCCGTTGCCGGCGTTATAAGGCTTCCAGGTTGAGCCCAGAGCGGGAATCATAGCAAAATGCCCGCCGCCCTTCCCTTCCGGAGGCCGTTTGCCGCGGCGTCGCAGTGAAAATTCTTTTTGATCTTTTCCCCATCATCCTGTTTTTTGCCGCCTATCAATACGGCGCCTCGCATCCGGATAACGCCACAAGCTGGCTGGCAGCGCTGGGCATCATTCTGGACAGCGGCGCAAAGCCGGGAGTCTTTCTCGCCACCGTGGTCGCGATTGCGGCAACCTTTCTACAGATCGCCTGGGTCTGGATGAAGCACCGCAAAGTCGAAACCATGCTCTGGGTTTCACTCGGATTGATCGTGGTCTTCGGCGGCGCCACGCTGTTTCTGCATGACGAAACCTTCATCAAGTGGAAGCCGACCGTGCTTTACTGGTTGTTCGCGTTGTCGCTGGGGCTGGCGCCGATGCTGTTCGAGCGCAATCTGATTCGGCTGATGATGGAAAAGAACGTGTCCTTGCCGGACCCGATCTGGGCGCGCCTGAATCTGGCCTGGGCGGCCTTCTTTACCTTGATGGGCGTCGCCAATCTGTGGGTCGCGATGAACTACTCGACCGACGCCTGGGTCAACTTCAAGATGTTCGGTTCGCTGGGATTGATGCTGCTGTTCATCATCGGCCAGACCGTTTATCTGTCGCGTCATATCAAGGAAGAGCCATGAATCTGTTTTACGCCATCACCGGCGAGGATGTTCCGGATAGCCTGGACAAGCGGCTTGCTGCGCGTCCGGCGCACCTGGCCCGCTTGCAGCAACTGCGCGACGAAGGCCGCCTGCTGCTGGCCGGCCCCTTCCCCGCCATCGACAGCCCGGACCCCGGACCTGCCGGCTTCAGCGGCAGCCTGATCGTCGCCGCCTTCGACGATCTGGAAGCCGCGCAAACCTGGGCCGCCGCCGACCCCTATGTCGCCGCCGGCGTTTACGTCCGGGTCAGTGTCAAACCATTCAAGAAGGTATTGCCATGAATGCAACCATCGCGGAAATCGAGACCCGCCTGGCCGTGCTGGCGCCGCAACATATCGAGATCATCGACGATTCCGCACTGCATGCCGGCCATGCAGGCGCCCGCTCCGGCGGCGGCCATTACCAGCTCACCATCGTATCCGACGCCTTCAACGGCCAGAACATCGTTGCTCGCCATCGCGCCATTTATCAGGCACTGGGCGATCTGATGACCACCCGCGTGCATGCCTTGTCGATCAACGCCAAATCGCCGGATGAATTTTTTTCATCTTGACGGGAACCCGGCATTGATACACTTGCACTATTTTTGTCCCTGCAACCAACCTGGAAATGAAATGAAACAGAAACTTCTGTTCGCGGCAATCGCCGCCTGCATGCTTTTGCCCGCTCAATTTGCAACCGCCGCCGATGCCGTCGCCGCGCCTGCTGCCGCCCCTGCCGCCGCCCCGGCCGCAGCACCTGAAGCCAAAGCCGCCGCGCCCGCCAAGCCTTTGGCCGTGGTCAACGGCGTCGCGTTGCCGCAGGTTTTTGCCGTGTTTGTGCGGCAAAGCCGGAGTGATCGTGGCGGCTCGCCCGAAACATTGACCGATGAATCCATTCGCGACGCCGTCATCACCGCCGAGGTGCTCTCCCAGGAAGCGCTGCGCAAGGGCCTCGACAAGGATCCGACCGTGGCCGCCGCGATGGAATTCCAGCACAAGGAAACCCTGAGCCAGGCTTTGGTGGAGCACTATGTGCGCACCAACCCGATCAGCGAGGAAACCATCAAGGCCGAGTACGACAATGCCAAGGCCAAGGCCGGCGATACCGAATATCACCCGCGTCACATCCTGGTGGCCAATGAAAAAGAAGCGAAAGACATCATCGCCAAACTGAACGGCAAGAAGGCCAAATTCGAAGACCTGGCCAAGAAGCATTCCAAGGACAGTTCCGCCGGCAATGGCGGCGATCTGGGCTGGACCCTGCCCGCCAATCTGGTTCCCGAATTTTCCACGGCCATGGTCAAACTGAAAAAGGGCGAAATCACCAAAACCCCGGTTCAGACCAAATTCGGCTGGCATGTCATCCGCCTGGATGAAGTCCGCAAGCTCGACATTCCTGCCTACGAAAATCTGAAAGGCCGCATCGCCAATCAGATCCTCCAGCAGAAATTGCGCAAGTACGCGCAGGAACTGCGTGCCGGCGCCAAGATCGAGTAAGGCAAGCGCAGTCTCGCGTCTTTCAAAACCGCCGGCCAGACCGGCGGTTTTTCATTTCACAGGCCTGTTTTCAGGGCAACCAGGCCCGGCTCCAGACATCGAGATTGTCTTCCAGCATCCAGTTGGACTGGATGTAGTCACGCAGGACATCGCCGCGCCGGGCGAGTTCATCCCGATCGGCAACATGGCTGCGGATTGCCTCGACCCAGTCCTTGAAGCGATTCGCCACTCGCGTCACCGGATAGTCGCCGCGATAGGGCGTGATGTCGGTGCAGATCACCGGATAGCCCAGCACGCCGTATTCGAGCAGACGCAGATGGCTCTTGCCGTGGTTGAACGGCACATCTTCCAGCGGGGCTACCGCCAGATCGAGATCGAGGCCGGCAAGCTTGGCTGGATAGGCCTCCAGGTTGACGCCGGTCTGGTACTCCGCGACAAAGGGCCTGATTTCCTCCGGGCACATGCCGAGAAATACCCAGTCGACTTCCTTCGCGGTGGCCTTGACCACGTCAAAGATCACTGCCAGATCGCCATCGTGGGTGATGCTGCCGGCCCAGCCGACGCGCGGCCTGGCCTGGCGCAGTCGCGCCGGTACGTGGCCGCCCCAGCGTCCGCGTTCGATGTAGTTAGGCACGACGCGGATATCGTCGATATAGCCCTTGTAGGCTTCCGCCAGAAAATCGGTGGAAACGATAAAGCGGTCGCACATCGAGATGCCTTTGCGGAACCGCTTGTGCAAATCTTTCTGCTCGACAAAATGCTGCTTGCGGATGCTGCGCACCGGTATGTTGGTAATCAGGTCGTCGATTTCGTAGATCCTGAATGCCTTGCTGTGGCGGATATAGCGCTCCATCAAATCAAGCTGGCTAGGGTCAACCTGGCGTTGCAACAGGATGACCTCGGGTTCCATGCGAAACAGTTCGGCCGGCGACAGGTAATTTCCGGTTTCCCACCCCATGATGCGGCCGTCGTCGTTCAGCGCGCGCATCGGCGCGATGATCCGATACTCGCCACAACCGAATCGATCGGCCGGATGCGCCAGCACGCGCGGGCGCGGGCGCCATTCAGGATCCCACGCCAGCGCCGGGGCGATTTCAATCAGGAAATCGCGGCCATGCGTGGAGAGATTTCTGTTGTAGGCCGGGTCGAACGCCACTTGCCGACGCCAGGCGTCGTAAAAATCCAGCTCGGCGCGTGAGCGCGCATCTTTGTTGCCTGCATTCTCAGGTGCCGGCTCAGGCATGCTGAAATCGGGTGCTGCGTCGTGCAGCAGTTGCGCATGCGGCGTGAACACCACGCGGTAACCGCGCTGGCGCACGCGCAGGCAGAAATCGGCGTCGCCCAGGGCAACCTGGAAGCGCACCTCATCCATGCCGCCCAGTTCGAGATAGAGCGCCCGTTTTACCAACATGCAGTCGGCGCTGACGGCCGAGAGTTCCTGAGTCAGCATGGCGCGGCCGAAATAACCGGCCTCGTCGGCAGCGCGGCCGATGAATGGACGCTCGACCGGTGCGTCATTGATGCCCAGAATCAGGCCGGCCTGCTGGATCAATCCATCCGGCCGGAACAGTTTCGCGCCCACTACGCCGACATCCGCCTGACCGGCAATGCCCAGCATTTCCTCCAGCCAGGACTCGTGCAGCACCGCGCATGCGCTGTCTATCAACACCAGGAATTCGCCCTGCGCCGCGCGTGCAGCGCTGTTGAACAGACTCGCGTCTCCGGCTGCATCGGCGTTATCCAGCACGCGCAAGCGGGCTGAATTCAGGGCCTGCAGTTCGTTCAGGTAAGCCGCCATTTCCACTGTCTCGCTGCCATTGGCGAGCAGCAGGATTTCGCAGTTGGAATAGCCGGTGCCCTCGATCAACGTAGTCAGGCAACGCTTCAGCAACTCGGCCTGATTCCGGACCGGAATCAGGATGGAGACCAGCGCATCAGCCGCCACCGCATATCGGAGATGCAGGGTGCCCGGCAACAAACCCTCTTCCAGATCAGCAGCCAACCCGGCGCGCGCCAGATGCGCCTGCACCACAGCACGATGAACGACCGCAGTCTCCTCGCTGCTGCGGCGGTTGTGGCCGCCCTCGGCGTGGCGGTGATACAGAACATCGGCGAGATGACCGATTCCGGCATGGCCGACCACTTCCCAGGCGCGCAATGCCAAGTCGAGCGATTCAACGCCCTCACGCTCCGGATCGAAGCCGCCCAACTCGGCGAACAAACCCATTTCGAGCAACAGCAGCCCCCCTACCGCGAAGGGCGCAGCACGCAACATTTCCAGATTGAAGTCGGTCTTGAAAAAGGGGGAGAAATGCTCGTCGTTGGCCTCCAGCTGGTCTTCATCGCTATACAGCACACGCAAACCGGGATGCCGGGCGACATGGTCGGCGTAGCTGAACAGGGCATGCGGCGCCAGCTTGTCACCGGCTTCCCATAGCCCGACCCAGTCCGCAGGGGTTTCCAGCAACACGCGGTTGACGGCAGCCAGATGCTGATCGTGGGGAGCCTGTATCCAGTTGAGGGCATCTTCGCCCAGCAGCGCGGCGGGTGCCGACTCTGCGGCGACGATGCTGAGCCGCCAACCGGAATGGAACTGGTGGCCGAGCGAACGGATATTGTTGCTCAGCAAGTCCATGTGCCCCTCCGGCACGAGAATGGCGAGATGGAATTGCAGGTTGCCGGAAAGCTGTTCCATGCGTTCCGCGATCCAGAGCGCGTCGCGCTTCAAATAGGAGTGGCCCAGTTGCCAGAGCCGGTAGAAATCGGCGGGCTGGGTTTCCGTGCCAGCAGGTTCCGACACGGAGCTAGCGGCAGTTCCATCCGCTGTCCTGCTTGAATCCGTACCCTCGGCAAGCACCAGGTCTTCTTCAAACGCCGCTGCGGGTGTCGGGGCATCCTCGCGCGCCCATTCCAGGCTGGCGGCAAACTGCGTGAAGCGTTCGGAAAGGCGTGCGGCGCCTCGGGCCGGCTCGGACTCGAACAGCCGGAGCAGGCTGATGAACCAATCCAGCAATTCGCGGCTGAAAACAGGTTTTTGCGAAAACGGCGGTGAACAAAATTGTTTGATGCCGGCCAGAATTTTGGGCTTCCGTTCGATCTGGCTGGAGACCTCGGGCCGGGTGATGCCGTCCGCCAGCGCGGGCAAAAAGCTGGACTTGAAAATGTGTTCGAAAACATGCCGCGCACAGGCCCGCCGCTGGCCGGGATCGCTGATCGGAGACAGATTGCCGAGCAGGAAGATCGCGCATTGGATCGCCGAGCTGAGCCCCATGAAATAGAGCGCAGGATAGGCCAGCCCGACATCGCGGCAGAGCAGGTCGTAAAAACGGCCGGAACGGTCCCCCTGCATGGAACCATAGGCGGGGTAATGCAGCAGACAACCCGTTCCCGGTTGCGTGACGAAGTCGCCCAGCGCCAGCCGGTTCAGTTCCCACAAATCCTCGACCAGCGTCATACCGGGCAGCGGAGTCTGGCGCAGGAATTGATCCGCCGCTGCGAGCGCGGTGCGGCGGGATACGTTGTACATGGTGACGCGGGCGGTGACGCCATTCCATTTGCGCATCCGCTCGAGCGGAGTGCTGCCGCGCATGTTCGGCTGGCTGGCATTGATCAGCTTGTGGTCGCCCATATCGACCAGGGTCGAACCGACTTCGGCGCAGGCGATGCCGGGGTTGTCGAGCATCAAACGGTAGGCGTCCGGGAAATAGCCTGGCGAGACCCAGTCGTCATCGGCAGTCTGGGCGAGGAATTCGATGTGCCGCGACCAATCGTACAGATAGTGGAAATTGGCCTGCGCACCGATGTTTTTCGCGTGCGCCACCGCGAGCACATGCGGGTTGATGGCGCGGATGCTTTCCAGAAATGCGCGTTTCTCGGCGTTCTCGCTGTTGTCGGCGATCAACACACAGATTTCTTCGTTGGCGACACCGACCATCGAGCCGATCACCGATCTGGCCATCGGGTTCCAGCGCGCAGTGGGGATCACGATCGCCAGTCGCGTCGTGGCCGGGATATCCGGAAATGCCGATTTATCCTGGATTACAGGGACTTCGTGATGCATGCGACCCCTCGCTGAAATTTGATGTCAAGTGCGACTTGCCAGGGCTGCCCCGCATCAGCCCTGGCTCGGCCCACGCTCAGATTGTTCTGTACATCGGATTTTCGCCAGAAACGGAGCTACCCGACGAGCGAACAGCGAATTGCGCTCAATCCACCCACAACCCGCCGAGAGAAAAGCTGATGGCGTCGAAAGGCGGCAGGCTGACCGGGTCGTCATCCTTCAATGTAGCGATCAGCAACCAGCGGCCATCCACATTCTCGTAGGCTTCCAGAGTGCGTAGATCGGGATCGAGCAGCCAGACATGCTGCACGCCCCAGCGGGCGTACATCGGCAGCTTCTCGACCCGATCCACGCGAGCGGTAGAGGGCGAGAGAATTTCGCACAGCCAGTCCGGAGCGAGGTCGAACCAGGCGGTTTCGGGAATTCTGGGCATGCGTTCTCGGCGCCAGCCGGCAATGTCCGGGACCAGGATATCGCCGTCGAGGTGAATTTCCGGCTCATCCAGAATCCACCAGCCGCCGGGGCCGCCACGCCCCATATCGAAAGGGCCATCCAATTCCCCGCCCAATCTCGAATAAGCGCGCGCATGTTTAGGTGCCGGGCGTGGATGTGTTACCAAACGTCCATTCACAATCTCGCCGACGATGTTTTCCGGCAGATCGAACAAATCTTCAAAGGTCGCGAAACGTTCAGCAGGCAATCCCATTCCAATCTCCTTACAACAACACCTTTTCGATGCCGCCATTGTTGGCCTTGGCAACAAACTCGGCCAGCCAGTTCTCGCCCAGCTTCAGTTTGGCCAGTTCGACCACGATGTAATCGGCTTCGATCTTGCTGTCTTCGCTGTAACGCAGCATACCTTGCAGGCAGGACGGGCAGGAGGTGAGGATTTTCACCGTTTCGGAATCCGGACCGCGCACGGGTTTGCGTAGCTCGCCGGCGACGCGGTCGATTTCCTCGGCCTTGCGGAAGCGGACCTGGGTCGAGATATCCGGTCGGCTGGCGGCGAAGGTACCGGCTTCGCCGCAGCAGCGTTCGCTTAATTTCACGTCCGTGCCCATCAGGGTTTTCACGGTATTGATCGGGTTGTGCAGCTTGATCGGCGTGTGGCAGGGGTCGTGGTACATGTATTTCGTGCCGCCGACCTGATCCAGTTTGACGCCCTTCTCCAGCAGGTATTCATGGATGTCCATGATCCGGCAGCCGGGGAAAATCTTGTCGAACTGGTATTCCATCAACTGATCCAGGCAGGTACCGCAGGACACCAGCACAGTCTTGATGTCGAGGTAGTTCAGCGTGTTGGCGATGCGGTGGAACAGCACGCGGTTGCTGGTGGTGAGGGCGTCGCCCTTGGGCCGGTCGCCGGTGGCGGTTTGCGGGTAACCGCAGCACAGGTAAGTCGGCGGCAGCACGGTCTGGGCGCCGAGTTGGTATAGCCAGGCCAGCGTGGCTAGACCGACCTGCGAGAACAGACGCTCGGAACCACAGCCGGGGAAATAGAACACCGCGTCGGATTCTTCATTGACCTTGCTCGCGTCGCGCAGCACCGGCACCACCTTCGGATCGTTCAGCCCAAGCAGCGCGCGCGCCGTCTTGCTGGGCAGATTGCCGGGCAGTGAGCGGTTGAAGAAGTGGATGACCTGCGCCACCGGCCCGGGTTTTCCGACTGTCGCCGGCGGTTGCCGCATGGCCTCCTTCACGACTGGCAAGGTGCGCATCACGGCCGCGCCGCTGCGCTGGCCGAGATAACCCCATTCGATCGCGCCCTTGCGCATGATGCGGATGGCATCCTGATCGGTGCTGTTGAGGAAGGCCATGGCCAGCTTGCTGGCGGGCGCTTTCTTTTTCTTGCCGGCGGCATTCAGGAAATTGCGCATCGCCACGGTGACATCGCCGAAGTCGATATCGACCGGACACGGATTGACGCACTTGTGGCAGACCGTGCAATGGTCGGCGACATCGTCGAACTCGTCGAAATGCTTCAGCGAGACGCCGCGCCGAGTCTGTTCCTCGTACAGGAAAGCCTCGATCAGCAGCGAAGTCGCCAGAATCTTGTTACGCGGGCTGTAGAGCAGATTGGCGCGCGGCACATGCGTGTTGCACACCGGCTTGCATTTGCCGCAGCGCAGGCAGTCCTTGATCGAATCGGCGATGGCGCCGATCTCGGACTGCTCCATGATCAGTGATTCCAGTTCCAGCAGGCCGAACGAAGGCGTGTAGGCATTCGCCAGATCGGCGCCGGCGAGCAGCTTGCCCTTGTTGAAATGGTCTTGCGGATCGACCTGCTTCTTGTAGGCGGCGAACTCGGACAGGGCAAGGTCGGACAGGAATTCCAGCTTGGTAATGCCGATGCCGTGTTCCCCCGAGATGACACCGCCCAGGTCCTGCGCCAGCCGCATGATGCGCGCCACGGCCTGATTGGCGGCTTGCAGCATGGCGTAGTCATCGGAATTGACCGGGATGTTGGTATGCACGTTGCCGTCGCCAGCGTGCATGTGCAACGCGACGAAGACGCGGCCCTTGAGCACGCGCGTGTGGATCGCATCGCATTCGACCAGCACCGGCTCGTATTCACGACCAGTGAATATCTGGCGCAGTTCCGCGCGTACCTCGCGCTTCCACGAAACGCGCAGGCTGTGATCCTGCAATGCGCGGAACACGCTCTTGCTTGCCGGCTGCGGCGCATGGTCGGAGACATTGCACAGGCTGGGCGGCAGCGGCGCGTCGAGATCGCCCAGATAAGCTTGCCAGCGTTCGCGCACCTCGCCGAGCAACGCGCCGGCGCGCTCCCGCCGCGCCTCGGTCAGCACCGGGTCGGCCACACCGTCCTCGTCCTCGGTCAATGGCAGTGGGCCTTTGACGAAATCAGCCAGAGTATCCAGCAGGTCCAGCTTGTTTTGAATCGACAACTCGATATTGATGCGCTCGACACCATCGGAATAGTCGCCCAGACGGCTGAGTGGAATCACTACGTCCTCGTTCACCTTGAACGCATTGGTGTGCTTCGCGATGGCTGCGGTGCGCGAACGGTCGAGCCAGAATTTCTTGCGGGCTTCAGCGCTGACCGCGATGAAACCTTCACCGCCACGCGAATTGGCCAGTTCGACGATATGCGCCGCTGCGGCATCGGCTGCCGCCGCGTCGTCACCGGCGATGTCGGCCAGCAGCACCATGTTCGGCCGCCCGCTGCGTTCGGCCTTGGTGGCATAGCCGACAGCCTTGATGTAGCGCGCATCCATATGTTCCAGGCCAGCCATGACCACGCCACCCGGTCGGCTGTCCATGTGATTCTTGACCTCGACGATGGCCGGTACCGCATCACCGACCGGCCCGAAGAACTCCATGCAGACCGTGCGAATGTGCGGCGGCATGCGATGCAGCACGAAAGTGGCCTGAGTGATCAGGCCGTCGCAGCCTTCTTTCTGGATACCGGGCAGGCCGGAAAGAAATTTGTCGGTGACGTCCTTGCCCAGACCTTGCTTGCGGAAGGCATGCCCGGGAATGGCGAGAATCTCGGCATCGCCCTTCGGCTTGCCATCGGCCTGGAAACGGCGCAGTTCGAAACGCGCGGTTTCCACGTCGTGAATCTTCGACAGGTTCTGGTCGAGGCGGCTGACTTCCAGCCAGTCGGCGTCCGGCGTCACCATCTTCAA
>SXGT01506268.1_pt1 | contig 12022 bp, 12 predicted proteins | sample 3176221 | NCBI WGS metagenome assembly SXGT01 (sample SAMN11356862, study PRJNA531348) | freshwater metagenome | isolation source: freshwater sample F1-120 | place: China: Fuxian Lake, Yuxi | collected 2017-12-25
CGCCTTCGCTGAGCCGGCGGGTCGTGCCGTCGGCCAGGCCGACGTCGACGCCGCCCGCCGCGATCAGAAACATCGCATCGCCCCGTTCGCCCTTGCGCACGATCGTGGTGCCGGCCGGCACAGTACGCGCGCGCATGGTGCCGACGAGCTCGGCGAGTGCGGCCGGATCGAGGCCTACGAACAAGGGAATGCGCGCCACCATCGCGAACGTGACGACGAAATCGCGGCGCCTGATCTCATCGTAGAAGCCGCGGCCGAGAATGGCGACCGGCAGCGCGAAGCAGAGGATGCCCAGCATGACAGTCACCGCCGCAATGATCCGGCCGAGCGCCGTCACCGGCTCGAGCTCGCCGCCGCCGACCTTGGCCAGCATCGATGCCGACCACCACATCGCCTTCGGCAGATCGCCGAGTCGGTCGGGCTGCAGCCGGCCCTCGACCGACATCATCACCGCGGCCGAGGCCAGCATCACGCCGGCGATGATGATCACGCACGCCATCAGCGCCCGCCGCTCGGCAGCAATTACCCGGCCGATCGTCGCCAATGCCGGCGAATAGCGCGCAAGTTTCAGGAAGCGTACGAGCCGGGTGAGCCTTGCCGTTGGGTCGCCCGGCAGCAGCAGCTCGATCAGCCAGGGCACCAGCGCCAGTGCATCGATGATCATCATCGGCGAGCGCGCCACGCGCCACCTGACGGCGAGCACCGACATCTGCCGGCCGAGCGGATGCTCTGGCGCGACCCACAATCGAGCGACAAGCTCGACCGCGAACACGATCACGCACAGACGATCGAACCGCTGCAGTGCAGCCCCGTGCCGCTCCGCGACCTCAGGCACGCTCTGGGTAATGGTCGCGATTACATTGGCGATGATCAGGGCGACGAGGATGCCATCGACAATGCGGGCAGCCCCGTCGCGCCGCCGGCCATGCTCGAGCACCTCGAACACGCGCGCGCGCAGCGTCGCCGGAGCGGTCGCAACTGGCCGAGCCTCGCTCTCCGATGTCCCCATCGATGGCCCACGCACCAACGTTCACATGCCGAGCGTGAATGCTTGGCAGCGCGCCGGGCCCAAGGCAAGGACAGCTTTGGGTCGGTGTGAATCGCGAGAAGGTCGGGTCGAGCAATGCGAGGCCCAACGATCCCACGACGTGCAGCGAAACGTTGGGCCTTGGCCCGCCATAGCGCGGCCCGAGACCCGCCCCACGGCCGCACGTCTAATCCGAAGAGATGCCTGCGCCGCGGATCGCCTTGCCCCAACGATCGATCTCCTCGGGCGTGAACTTGGCGAGGTAGGCTGGCGTCCGGCGCGCCTTGGTGGGGATGGACACGCCGATCTTCTCGTAGCGCTCCTTCATCGCCGGCAGATCCATTACCTTGTCGATCGCAGCCGCCATGCGCTGTACGATCTGGGCCGGCACGCCTTTGGGATAGACGAGTGCGGCCCATGAGCCGCAGTCGAGCCCCTTGAACCCCTCCTCCGTGAACGTTGCAATGCTGGGCACCACGGGCGAACGCTCGAGCCCCAACATCGAGATCGCGCGTATTGAGCCGCCCTGCACGTGGCCGACCCCGGTCGAGATCTGCTCCGCGACGTAGTCGAGCCGGCCCGCGACCAGGTCCTGCATGGCCAGCGCCGAGCCGCGATAGGGCACGTGTGCCACCTTCGCGCCGAGCACGCCGTCGAGCAGCACGGCGCATACATGGCTGCCCGAGCCAACGCCGGCGGAGCCATACTGGAGCTTGGCAAGGTTGGCCTTGCCGTAGGCGACGAACTCCTTGAGGTTCTTCACCGGCAGATCCTTGCGCACCAGCAGCAGTCGGGCGCTGTCTGCGAACATCGAGACGAAGGTGAAGTCCTTGGCGCCGTCGACCAGCGGCTTCTTGTAGATCGCCTGGTTGAGGGCCAGCACCGCGCTGCCCGCGAGTAGGACCGTGTAGCCGTCGGGATCCGACTTGGCGACGCGTGCCGACCCGATCATGCCGCCCGCGCCGCCGACATTCTCGATCACCATCTGCTGGCCGAGCTCGTCGCCCAGATACTGGCCGAGAATACGCCCGATGGTGTCGACCGGACCGCCGGCCGCGAAGGGGATGACCATCGTCACCGTTCGGTTGGGCCACCCCTGTGCCTGAGCCTCCACCGCTGCAGTCCCGACCAAAAGCGCAGACAGGAACGTTCGGAGTATCGTTCGCATCATGGCGTCTCCCTCTGATCGCCTGGGGGCTTTTTGGTTCGAGCCCCAACCGCCTCGCCAATTATTCTGGCCGCATCTGCACGAAACCTGACCCGCGAATCATCGCGACTATAGAACATATGCCCGCCAGCGTAGACTTCGAGCCCGATTCGCTGCGCGGCGCCCCCTTCGGGGAGTTGTTCGAGCTGGAGAACGCTGGCGAAGTAAGGTGTCACCAGATCAGTGTAGCCGTGCATGACGAGCGTCCGTAATCGCGGATCCTTACGGTGGAGATCGGCGAGTGCGGCCAGCACCTGCGGCGGGTGGGGCGAGTTCGGCCAGCGCCAGCGCCGATTCACCTCGCCCGACAGCATCGTGTAGGTGCGCTCCGGACACCAGTCGAGCCGGCCATGCAGGACCCCCATCGCCGCCGTCAAGGGCTGATCGAGGCCAGCCGTGAACGGGTCGGCGAAGCCGCCTCGCGCCCCGCCACGCACGGGCGCGAGCCCGGTCATGCCGACGTCATAGATCGAGACGACGCTGCCCCTCAGGTCGGGACTGCCCTCGACGAAGCCGCGGATCGTCAGCCGGCCGGCACTGAGCCGCAAGGCCTCCTGGCCGACCCCGCTCAGCGCACCGACCTTGTGGGCGAGGCGCTGCACCGCGGCGAGGTCGCGCGGCCCCCTCATCAGATCGGCGATGAACTCGCCGCCGGCATAGCCTTCCGCTTCAGCCAGCAGCGCACGTCCTGGCACCCCGCCTGTCCGCTCGATCCGGGTTGCTGCCAGCGACGGCAGCAGTGCTGCGTAGTGCACCGGTGTCCGCCAGCCGCGCCTGCCATCGAAGTCCAGCACGGGCGATACCAGCAGCATGGCAGCGACGGAAATGCCATGGGCCTCAGCCAGCGCTTCTGCGATCGGTGGCGCGCGAAAGCCACCGTAGCTTTCACCCGCAAGCACAACCGGCGACCCTTTCCGGTCGTGGCGCTCGAGCCAGGCGGCAATGAACTCGACGAACGTGGCGATGTCGCCTTCGAGCGACCAGAACCATTCCGGCCCACCCGTCAGCCGGCTTGGCTGGCCGCGCGCTGCACCGCGCTCAACGCGCCGCCCGGTGCCGGTCATCCGCGGCCGGATCGGCTCGCCATAGGCCGACCCCGCCATCGCGTAAACATGCGCCTGTCCTGACGGCCAGATGCGGCTGTAGCCCGTGCCCGGTGGATCGATGAACACGAGATCGGCGAAATCGAGCCAGGTCTCATCGTTCCCAATCGGCTCAGCCGCCGCGAGCCCGGCGATCGTCTCAGCCGTCAGAGGCACCCGCCAAGGCCCCAATGCGCCCAGATGCAGCCATGTCGAGGCCGATCCCGGGCCGCCGTTGAAGGCGAACACGATCGGCCGTTGCGCCGGGTTGGCGCTATCGGCGAGGTAGGCGGTATAGGCGACGTCGGCCAGCACCTCGCCGTCGAGCCCGCCGATCGCCAGCGCCCCAGCCGTAGCGGCAAACCGCAACGCGCGCCCGGCACGCGAGATCACATGGTCTGTCCGACGCGCTTTGGGCAGCGGCCCAATTTCCGGCGGCGCCAGCACTTCCGGCAGGCGCGGCCTCGCTGCCTCCTGTGCCTGCAGTGGCGCACCGCTCGCCACCAACAGCCAACCCGCGACAAGGGCTGCTGCAGGCCCGGCCAGCATGCTAAGGAGCTTTCCTCGGCGTTGCATGCGGTGCTCCAGGGGACCCCGGCTGAACGGCGTTGATGTGACAAGGTGGAGGAGCATGGTGCGCGAATCAAGGCAATTGCGCTCGCACACGGCTCAGCCGTCACCATGATCCTCGCCGTTTTCGCGCTGTGCTCGTTCGCGGCCTCGACCTCCCGCACTGCCGTCGATCCGATGGTCGCCCTGATCGCCGGCGACTTCGCGGTGCCGATCGCCACCGCTGCATTGCTGTCCTCGGCCTACGCGCTTCCATTCGCCCTGTTTCAGCCGATCCTCGGACCGATCGGCGACATCTGGGGCAAGTCGCGGCTGTTGCGGGCCTCGCTGTGGCTGGTCGCACTGACCATGCTGGCCGGGGCGTTCGCCCCGACCCTGGGCCTGCTGATGGCGTTGCGCTTCCTCGGCGGCATCGGCGGCGGTGGCACCATTCCGTCCGGCATGGCGCTGATCGGCGACCGCTATCAGGGGCCCGCACGCCAGCTCGCGATCGGCCGCTTCGTCGGCGCTGGCCTCGCCGGCCAGATCTTCGGCGGCAGCATCGCCGGCGTGATGGCCGAGGCGCTGGGCTGGCGGGCGACCCTGCTGGCGGCCGGCGTGGTGGGGCTTGCCGCGGCCGTTGCGGCCAGCCTGACGCTGCGCGAGGCCGCCGACCGCGCGGAGCGGCGCTTCAGTTTCGCAGAAGCCATCGCCGGCTACCGCCTCGTGTTCGCCAATCCACGCGCCGTCCTGTGCTTCGGCACGGTGATGGCGGAGGGCATCGCGCTGTGGGGCGTCACGCCGTTTGTCGCCGATCTGTTGATGCGGGCAGGAACTGGCGCCACCAAGGAGGCCGGCTTTGCGATCGGTGCGATCGGGCTCGGCGGCCTCGCCTATACGATTGCGTTGCCGCTACTGCTGCGTGCGCTCGGCCGCTCGCTGATGATGGCGCTCGGCGGCTGTCTTGGTGCCGCTGGGCTTGTCGCACTGGCGCTAGGCCTGCCCGCGCCCTGGGTGATCGGCGCGTTCGCCGTCAGCGGCTTCGGCTACATGATGCTGCACAACTCGATCCAGAACGAATCGGTCGAGCTCGCCCCCACCGCGCGCTCCTCGTCCTATTCGATGCACGCCTTCTTCTTTTTCACCGGCCAGTCCCTCGGGCCGATCGTGGTCGGCTTGGGCCTCACCCTCGTCGGCCCCGCGTCCACGCTTTCTGCGTGCGGCGCGCTGTTCGCGCTGACCGGCATCGTCGTGTCGATCCTGTTCGCCCGCCTCGATCGCAGAAGTCCCTGAGCCCCCGCCGCGAATCCGACTATGCAGTGCGGATGATTGCGAGGGGACCGCCATGCGCATCAGTCTGCCGACATGCTTCCTGCTGCCCGCTGCGGCCCTCGTTGCTACGCTCGCGGTGGCGCGCGCGCAGGGCACCGCGCAGTCGCCGCCGCTGCGCCAGCACACCCTGCACCAGGGCGACCTCAAGGTCGCCCCCGACCCCAATGCCTTCAAGCGCCCCAAGCGCGAGAGTGCGCTGAAGGACGGCACGCTTGCGCGCGGCAGCGCCAACATCGCCGCGGCTTGGTTCTCCGAGCCGACCACCCGCTACCGCCGCTCGCCATTCGGCACCGACCAGCATCCGACTGCCGTAACCGCCTCCACTGCCGAGAAGCGCATCGTCAAATTCCAGCTGCCTAAAGACAGCGTGTTCGAGGATCGCACGCCGCGCCTCGCCGATATCGACGGCGACGGCAACGACGACATCGTGGCCGTGCGCTCCTACGAGCTGCGCGGCTCCTCGTTGGCCGTCCTCGGCATTCGCGGCTCAGCGCTCGAGATCATCGCCGAGACGCCGCCGCCCGGCACGCCGTTCCGCTGGCTCAACCCCGCAGGCTTCGCCGATTTCGACGGTGACGGTCGCAACGACATCGCGCTCGTGGTCTCACCCCACACCGAGGGCGAGCTGCAGATATGGACGCTGCGCGACGGCCAGCTCGTGATGCTCGCCGAAACCGACGACGTTTCCAACCACGCCAACGGCTCGCGCCACATGCGCTTGTCCGCGATCGCCGACTTCAACGGTGACGGCCGCCCCGACATCGCCATTCCGAGCCAGGACCGCAAGCGCCTCCGGTTCCTGACGCTCGCCCGCGGACAGCTGGTCGAACTCGGCGAGGCGCGCCTGCCCGCCGCCGCATCGGAGGATTTCGAGGTCGTCACCGTCAACGGCCAGCCTGCCGTCCGGGTCGGCCTCAGCGGCGGCCGCGGCGTCGTCATCTCGCCGTGCCGCGACATCCAGGACTGGGAAATGGCCGGTGGGGAGTGTTGAGGGGGCAGGTTCAGGCGCGCGGCGGCAGGTGGCGCCCGCTCCAACGTCCGTAGCGCCAGGGTGCCAGCGGATGCCGATGCGCCTTGATATCCGGGACCGGATCATAGCCTGACGTTCCCCACGGCCGGCAGCGCGACAGCCGGGAGACGGTCAGCCACAGCCCGCGCCACGCGCCATTGCGGTCGATCGCCTCCAGCGCATACTCCGAGCAGGTCGGCAGATGCCGGCAGCGCCAGCCGACGAACGCCTTCAGTGTGAAGCGATAGAGGTGGATCGGCAGCTTCAGACAGAACGCTGCGGCCCTGTGCGCGCGGTCGATCATCACGGGTAGGGATCGCCGTTCTTGTGCAGGAAGCGATAACGCCCGCCCCGCTTCTCCCCCTTCATGTCGACATCAGGATAGACGACGTCGTCGTCGCTCGCGCGCGTGCCGATCTCCAGATAGGTCGCCGGCGCATTGCCCTTGTTGATGAGCTGGTGCCCGTCGGCCTCCCCGCGCGGGAACCCGGCCGCCATCGATGGGCGCAGGATTCGCTCGCCCGCGTTGGTGACGAGCGTGATCTCGCCCGACAGCACGTAAATGAACTCGTCCTCCTGCGCATGCCAGTGGCGCAATGCCGACTTCGCCCCCGGCTCGAGCGTCGTGATGTTGACACCGAACTGAGTGAGGCCCAGCGGCTCGGTCAGGGCGCGCTTGATGCGCCCCTCGAGGCCGCCGGCGTGCGCGCGCGGATAGATCGTCCCGCGCCGGCCAGGAAGAGCCATGGGATCATCGATAACGGGCATTGTCGTCTCCCTCCTCGCGGAAGCCAGCTCAGCCCGCGCCGGCGCCGTTCTCGACCTCGTTGCGAACATCGAGCTCGCCGAGCGCCCGCTCGACCGCCTCGAACACCAAGAGCGTCGAGGTATGGCGGGCCTTGTGATCCTTGACCGGCTGCAGAACGCCGAGATCGGCCCATCGCCCGTCCGGTGGCTCGCCCCCCTCCTTCAGCATCCGCCGCATCGCCGTGCCTACCGCCCGCAGCTCCTCCGGCGTCGAGCCGATGACCTCCCGCCCGAGCACCGAGGCTGCCGCCTGTCCGAGCAGGCAGGCCTTGACCAGCTGGCCGAACGCCGCTACCCGGCCGCCTGCCATCTTCAAGTCGACCGTGATGGTCGAGCCGCACAACTTCGAATGCGCCGTTGCCGTCGCATCGGCAGCCGGCAGCCGCTCGGCGCGGGGGATGGCTGCCGCCAGCTCGATGATTCGTGAGTTGTAGATTTCGCTGAGCGCCGTCATCCGATCCCCTTGCCGTTCAAAGTCCACGACCATGCCGGTTTCCCAGTGGAATTTGCCAAGAGATGTGCCCTGCGGTGGCGGTTGGGCGGGTCTGGTCGTACAGTGCTATAGATAGCGGCGACCCGGCGGGAAAGGGAGTCCCTCGAGACGAGGATCAGTGCCGTCGCCGCGCATGCCTGCCTATCGCCAACTGCGGGAAATGAGCCCTTGAAGAAGCTGCCGATCGACGACTCCCTGCCCGAACTGCTGCGGCCGCGCCCGGCCCGACGGCCCGAGCCTGTCTCCCGACCCACCCGCGCCCAGGCCGAGGCTGCCGTCCGCACCCTGCTCGCATGGGCCGGCGACGACCCCGATCGCGAAGGCCTGCGCCTCACCCCCCAGCGTGTTGCCGACGCCTATCGCGAGTATTTCAGCGGCTACGGCGAGGACGCGATCGCCCTCCTCGCCGATCCGGTCGTCGACGATGTGTCGGACTACGACGACATCATCCTCCTGCGCGATATTCCCGTGCTCAGTCACTGTGAGCATCACATCGCCCCCTTCATAGGCCGCGCCTGGGTCGCCTACCTGCCCGGGGGGCGTGTGACCGGCTTGTCGCGCCTTGCCCGCGTCGTCGACATCTACGCCCGCCGCCTGCAAACCCAGGAGGCGCTCACCGCCGAGATCGCCGACGCGCTCGACAAGGGGCTCGAGCCGCGCGGCGTCGCCGGGCTGATCGAGGCCGAGCACCAGTGCATCGCCGCTCGCGGCATCCGGCAGCGCGGCATGACCGCGGTCACCATGCGCTTCACCGGCGCATTCGAGACCGACCAAGCCCTGCAGGCGCGCTTCCTGCGCGTCGCCGGCCGCACCGCGGCAGCCTGATCGAGGCGGCTGATCTCCACCCGCCAAGGTGGCACTTCGCACTTCGCAATCCGCCTACGGGTCTCAAGCCACTGGGGCTCAGGGAGACTTCAGCATCTCCAGGTAGCGTTGCACCTCGGTGTGATCGGCCCCGCCACCGATCCTCTCCTCGGCATCGTTCCAAACGTTCGATACGATTTCGCCAAGCGGCATCGGCATGGCGAGTGCCCGCCCGAGATCCTGAGCCGTCCGGATATCCTTCGCCATCAGCCCGAGGGAAAAGCCCGATCCAAAGCTCTGCGAGAGGACGAATTGCTTGAGCTTCAGCTCCGTCGAGTTGTTCCGGCCCGACGAGGCATTGAGCACATCGACGATCAGCTTGGGCTCGATGCCGAAGCTCGCGCCAACCGCCAACGCCTCCAAGCTTGCCACCAGCCCCGCGGCCGAGACGTAGTTGTTGAGGGCCTTGACCGCGTGGCCAGAGCCCAGCGGCCCGGTGCGAAATATCGAGCGCCCCATCGCCGCCAGCACCGGGGCCACGCGATCGATGGTCGCGCCGTCTCCGCCGACCATGATCGCCAGAGAGCCGTCGACCGCGCGGCGAACCCCGCCGGACACGGGCGCATCGATGAACGCCACCCCGGCAGCGGCGAGCTTCTCCCCCAGCGCCCGCGTCCCCAGCGGCTCGGAGGAGCTCATGTCGATGACGATGGTCCCATCGCCCAGATGCGGACCAAGCCCTTCGATGACGGCGCGAACGATGGATCCATTGGGCAGCAGGGTGATCACCACCGCAGCGCCAGCCACCACTGCGCCGACATCTGTGCCCACCCTGAGCCCAGCCTTGACGAACCGCTCGCGCGCCTTTGCAGACACATCGTAGCCGATGACCTCGAACCCCGCTCGCGCGAGACACGCCGACATCGGCAATCCCATGTTGCCAAGGCCGATGACCGCGATGCGCGCCGGCGGACTGATGATTGACGTGGTCACGGGCATTCTGCTCCTCGCTCATTCAACCCGGAAGACGGCCATGCGCCCCAGCCAGGACGGAGCCGACACGTCCCGAACGGCATCGCATCACGCAATCCCGTCGTCAGGCTAGGCCCGCGGCGCCTGCTCCTCCTTGAGCAGACCCAGTCGGCGCAGCACTTCCCGGTCCGACACCACGAACAACCGTGATCTCTCCGCATTCGCGCGGTGAATCACCCAATTGCCAGCCGGCACCGAGAAGATGTCGCGGGGCGACCAGGTGAAGTTGTCCTGGCCGATGCTGCTACTCCCCGTTCCCTCGACCACACAACAAACGTAGCTGGCAGTCGAGCGAAAGCCTACGGTCTCTGCCCCCGGCGCCAGCTCGACCAAGCTACAATCCAGGAACGCCATCACCGGTCCGCCGTTGGTCGGATTGGCATAGCGAACCCGCCTTGCGCCATCCGTACCGACCGGTGCTTTGGAAACGGCTGCTGCCGCATCGCCCCAGGAATAGCGGAACACCGGGGAATAGTCGTTGGCAGCCCCCCCTCCCTCCGGAACCAGCATCGAGGACGTGAACGCTGCATCCGGCACTTGAGCCGGCAATTCATTGGGAGGGCCGGGCTGGAAAGCATCCGTGCCGAGATAGCGGTGCAGCGAGGCGTCGAGGACATCCAGCCACACAATTGGGCCGTCCCCCTGGTGCACGTGCTCGTGCCAGCACCACCCCGGCGTCGTCACTAGATCGCCGAACTCCATCGCGCACGGCTTGCCATCGACGACGGTCGTCGCCCCGCTGCCGGACAACACGAACCGCAGCGCATTCATTGAATGGCGATGGGGCCTCGCGCTTTCCCCAGGCATCAAAATCTGCAGGCCGGCGTTCAGGTTCCGCGTCGTTCCCGCTGCGCCTCCGACCATCGGCACGTGCGGGCTGATCAACGACAGCACCCGCCGCTCCACCGCCTCCATCGAGCGCACACCAATCGCGGCTTCGACCAGCTCCTGCATCTGGCTCCATCGCCAGACATGGGCCCGCTCGTGGCTATCGCTGTTTCTGTGTGCGGCCCTACTCTCCCACAAGGGAGAGACATTGTGGTCGGACCACAGCTGCTTGATCCGATCTGCCCCCGAAGCAACGCCAGACTGCCCATCATCGGCCATCACGAGCCTCCCGACCCCGCAAATTCATCGCTGCACGCTCAGCCCGCCACCGAAGGACCGCTGCGACAATCGCACCATGCCCGCTCACTCTTGAGGCTAGCTCACCACGCTGGCAGCGCCCAGTCAATCTTTTAATTCTTAGTTTATTCGCTAAATGTTCTTGACGCAGTTGGTTGCGTAGGCTACTCTCGAAGGAGTTGTCGGATGCGATTCGGAGTGGAGTGTTGCGTCATGGGCAGGAACCTTTCGTGGGAAAGCGTCAGCTGGCGGAGTGGGCTCGATCATTATCGGTTCGACATCGAGCGTGGCGGGCTGTTTGCAACATTGAATGCGCCAGGGGACCGGGCGATCACCTTGCCGATGGCGGTGTGGGAAAGTCTGCTTGACGCGCTCAAGGCCAATCGTGCGACCAGGCAGCGAGGCGAGCAGCAACATCCCGCCCGGTCGCGCGCCCGCTGGTATGATGGCGAGGTGTCGGAGGTGGCGGCAGCGTTTCAGTCCGGGCGGTCCATTCCCGAGATCGCGCACGCCCACAACCGCTCGGCCTATGCGATCGAGCACCAACTCGATCGACTGGGATTGATTTCCAAAGCGCAGATCTACGGTCCTGATCGTAACATCGGCGATAGGCCATATGCGGGTGGCTTCAGTGCTCGGGTGGAAGCGGCAGGGCTGGACGTGGTTGGATCGGTCGAGGAAGAACGGCGATGACTGGGCGTTCCGTCGCGTCTCGCCATCGGCGCCGCTCTGGCGTATGTAGTCCGGGTGGCGCGACCGGCCGTCGCGCGCAACCCGACGCACGTCATGGCAGCACGCAACAGCCCGTTGTTCGAAATCTCGCCGCAAATGCTGTTGCGAGCCTATGCTTGCGGCATCTTTCCGATGGCGGAGAGCGCCGACGACCCCCAGCTTTATTGGATCGAGCCACAGGCGCGTGGCATTCTGCCTCTCGACGCTATGGTCAGTCCACGCAGGCTCGCTCGGACGGTCCGCCAAGGTCGCTTCAGCGTCACATTCGATCAGGATTTCGATGGGGTGATCGAAGGGTGCGCGGCGCCACGGCCTGGGCGGCGCTCGACGTGGATCAATGGGCAGATCAAATCTCTCTACAAGGATCTTTTCCGTCAGGGGCACTGTCATACCGTGGAGGTGCGCCTCGGCGAACGGCTGGTGGGGGGGCTCTATGGCGTTGCCCTGGGCGGAGCATTTTTTGGCGAGAGCATGTTCTCACTCGAGCGCGATGCATCAAAGGTCGGCTTGGTGCACCTTTGCGCGCGCCTGTTGCATGGCGGCTTCACGCTACTGGATACGCAGTTCGTGACCGTTCATCTGCGCCAGTTTGGAACAGTCGAGATCGAAAAAGTCGAGTTCCAATCGCGGTTGCAAGATGCCGTCGAACGCGTGGCGGATTTCAGCCGGCTGCGGTCGAATGCCTCGCCTGTGGAGGTGCTGGCAATCCTCGAGGCCGAAGCGGTCTAGCCATCACGCCTGTGGCGAGACCGCAGCGGGTTCGAGTAGCAATAGCTGCTTTGCCAGTTTGGCTAGAGTCAGCGGGAGACCCCCCGGCTCTGCC
>SXGT01750539.1_pt1 | contig 12021 bp, 11 predicted proteins | sample 3176221 | NCBI WGS metagenome assembly SXGT01 (sample SAMN11356862, study PRJNA531348) | freshwater metagenome | isolation source: freshwater sample F1-120 | place: China: Fuxian Lake, Yuxi | collected 2017-12-25
GAGCGTACTATTCCGTCTTTAGTCAGACGAAGAATATTCGATGCAGTGCGAAACTGAGAAGGAAGAGCAGTAAAATTTTGCTCCACTAATTTAGGAGTATTCAAATGAGCTCCTTGCCGACGCCGGTCTCGCCGCGCACCAGCACCGTGGCCTCGCTGCGCGCGACCTTCTGGACCAGCTCGAAGGTCGCGGCCAGGCCGTGCCCCACCACCGGCGCCTTGCCGGTGCGCGAGGCCAGCTCGCCGACCAGGGCCCGGTTCTCCTCCTCGAGCCGTTCCTTGAGGCGGACGATCTCTTTGCGGCGCCGCTCGGCCACCTCGACCTCGCGGCGCAGGCGCTCGGTCATGGTGCGCAGCGCGTGGTGCGCGCGCGCGTTGCCGATGGCGATCGAGAAGCCGGCGGTGGCGGTGACCAGCAGCTCGACCTCCTCGTCGTCGAAACGCGACTCGCGGGCGACCACGGCGACCGTCGGCGCGCGATCGTCAGCGTGGATGGGGAGCGCCAGGGCGCCGCCCGGCAGCTCGCGCGGCGCACGCGCGGTCAGGGCGGCGTCGAGCGCGCGACAGGCTTCGTCCCAGTCGGGCGCGCCGGGCACGAGACCGTGATCGCCGGCCTTGGTCTCGCAGCGCCATCCGTGGTCGCCGGCGACGAACAGGCCGACGCCGTCGGCGCCGAGCGCCACGCGGGTGCGCTCGACCAGGCCGCGCTCGAGTAGCTCGATGTCGAGGGTCGCGACCGCGGACTCGGCGGCCTCGCGCAGGAGGCGGCGGGCGCGGCTGCGATCGCGGGAGAAGCGGTTGTCGACGAAACGCTGGACCTTGACGCGGAGCGGGCCGAAGACGACGGCGGCGGCCAGGGTCGCGCCCAGCGCCGCCGAGAAACTGCCGCCCGAGAGCGTCGAGGCCGCGCCGCCGAGCAGACCGATGAAGACCAGGTAGAGGCCAGCGGCGAGGGCGGTGGCGAGCAGGTAGCCACTCGAGCGCCGCCACAGTCGATCGAGCTCGCCGAACGGCATCCGGGTCATGGCCAGGACCACGCACGCCGAGCCGCCGACCATCGCCACCGCGACGTACGGGCCGAACCCGCCGGCGATGAACGACGTCAGATCGTGGATGGCCACGCCGGTGCCGATGAGCAGGGGCACCGCCATGATCAGGCCGCCGACGTGGAGCCACTTCGCGGCCACCGGATCGATCTCGGCGCGCTTGGCGCGCAGCCGCCGCGCCCGTGCGATCGCGCCCCACGACAGGTAGCCGGCGGCCATCGCGCCGCAGGCGCCGCCGCCCCACAGGGAAAGCTCGTGGCGGTGGGGTAGCGGATGGCCGATCCAGAACGCGGCGTAGTTGAGGGCCAGGAACGTGGCCAGGATGAGCGGCGGCGCGTAGAGCAGGAGCCGCTCCCGGAGCGAGAAGTAGTGCTGCCCGTTGGGAAAGCGCAGCATGAACTGACAGGTGGCCGGCGCGGCCAGCACCATCGAGTAGAGCCACGGCACCTGCAGGTAGGGCCGGTGCACGATCACGTCGAGGGCGAAGGCGCCGGCCAGGAAGACCACGTAGATGACGGTCGAGCGCAGGAACTGCTGGGGCAGCTCGTGCGAGCGGCCGCGATCGGCGAGCAGCGCCAGCGCCAGGAGCACCAGCGCCAGCGCCACGCCGCCCGCCGAGGCGAACGGCATGCGCCGCTTCATGGCAAAGCTGATGTCATGCACCTCGGTGCCGCGCAGCACCGTGAAGGTCACCAGGCGATCGGGCCCGATCGCGGCCAGGGTCTTGGCCCGGTGCACGTCGTCCGTGATCCGGACACCATCGACGCCGATGATCAGGTCGCCAACCAGGAGGCCGGCCGCCGCCGCGGGCGAGCCGGCGTCGACGACCACCACCTCCGAGCCCTGATAGGTGAAGAAACCGCGATCGGGCGAGGTCAGCGCGGCGGCGAACAGGCCCACCGCGTAGATGAGCGCGATCGTCACCATCACGGCTACCCGGCGGCGCGTCCGCGCGAGTCGCTGCGGCAGACGGCGACCGGGGTTGGTCTCCTCATCTGGCGAGGCGAGCGGAAGCGTGATCGCGCGGGGTTGGTCCACGACGAACTGGCGTTCAAGCAAGAAGCCGGCCCGTACCCTTCCCCACACCATCGCCGCGAGATCCTTGGTTGCATACAACGATAGTTACGATGGCTGGACCGATCAGCGGGGCGATCTTCCCCGGACGATCGCGGGGCAACGTCGCGAAATGCCACTTGCGCCGAGCGATCACTGAACAGCGAAATGACGCGATCGGTCCAGAGTTCGGTGAGGCGAAGCCGTCGATCGATCGGGGGAAAAGTCCCCGATCCCGATGACTTGTTCCCCACGTTTCGGCGGCGGTCGGCGTGTCCGGAATCGATCAGGTCTTCGACGGAACAAGGGCTCGGAACCTTGGCTCCAGGTGCGGTGGCCCGCGCCTTGAAACCTACATCGTTCATGCGCACCGCCGTTCCCGTCTCGTGTCTGGCGACTCTGCTCATCCTGCTGTCCGCGGCGTGTCAGGTCGGCGACGTGAACGCCACCGGCCCGAACGGTGGCGATGATGATGACGAGAACTGGCCGGTGCCGGCATGCGACGGCCCGCTCGGCTCGGTGCGCGATCCTGACTCGCTGCCGGCGTGCTGCGAGGACTTCGTCGGCGGGGCGCACTGTCTGCCCGACGCGGCGGTGCCCGGCGTGCTCGCCGGTCGCTTCGCCGCCTGCGCCGGCGGCGGGTTGTGCGTGCCCGACCCGCTCATCGCCACCGGCGGCGTGTACACGCCGCCCGCGTGCACGTCGCTGCAGGGCGCCGAGGGGGTGTGTCTCTCGGGCTGCATCCCCGAGGTCAACTCGTACTGGGGCATCCTCCCGCAGGACAGCTGCGACCAGGACGAGCGCTGCGTGCCGTGCACCAACCCGCTCGACGGCAAGGTCACCGGCGCCTGCGAGCTCAAGTACACGTGCGAGGGCGGCTTCGGGAGCGGGCAATGCCCCCACAGCGGCCCTGATCTCATCGATCCGGCCACGCTCCCGGCCTGCGAGCCCGGCGCTCACTGCCTGCCGGCGATGCTGGTGCCCGGTGACATGCTCGCGCGGCTCGGCGACTGCGCGTCGCCCAACGCCGGCAGCAAGTGCGTACCCGACGATTTCATCCGCACCGGCGGGAACTTCATCCCGATGACGTGCGACTCGGTGGCCGGCGCCGAGGGCCGCTGCCTGTCGAAGGCGTTGCCCGAGGTGAAGGCGCAGGCCGCGCTCCTGCCCCAGAGCACCTGCGGCGCCGCCGAGCTGTGTGTGCCTTGCTTCAACCCGCTCGACCAGACCGACACCGGCGCGTGTCATCTGTCGTGCGATCCGGGCCCGACCGAGAGCCCGACCGGCCTGCCCGCGTGCTGCTCGGGCCGCGGCACCTGCGTGCCGCGCTCGGCCGCCGGCGCCAACGCCGATCGCCTCGGCGTCGACGAGTGCCCGACCGACGCCGGCGACCTCCTGTGCGCGCCCAACGTCTTCCTCGAACCCGGCTTCCAGCCCCAGACCTGCGAGACCGGACTCATCCAGAACCTGTTCGGCGCCCAGTACGCCGAGGGTCGCTGCCTGCCCGACTGCTTGCCCGACGTCGACAACTTCCTCATCGGGCAGGACAACTGCGCCGACGGCATGAAGTGCGCGCCGTGCCTCGCTCCGCCCTTTGGTCAGGAGTCGGGCGCGTGCGACCCGATCATGACCGGGCCGCCCTGATGACTCGCCCGACTACTTGCGCAGGATCTTGACGTTCTTGATCGTCACCGGCGTGATCGGCTTGTCGCCAGCGCCGCGTGGCACGCCGGTGATCTTCTTGACCAGGTCGACCTCGGCGCACTTGCCGAACACGGTGTGCTTGCCATCGAGCCACGGCGTCGCCTTCTCGGTGATGAAGAACTGGCTGCCGTTGGTGCCGGGGCCGGCGTTGGCCATGGACAGCATGCCGCCGGCGTCGTGCCGGCGCGACGGCACGATCTCGTTGTAGAACTCGTAGCCGGGGCCGCCGACGCCCTGCCCCAGCGGATCGCCGACCTGGACCATGAAGTCAGGGATGACGCGGTGGAAGATGATGCCGTTGAAGAACGGCACGTTCCGTTTGATCTCCCCGTTGTTGGGGTCCTTGAACGGCTTCTTGCCGGTGGCAAGGCCGATGAAGTTGGCGACCGTCATCGGCACGTCCTCGTAGAGCTCGCAGTGGAAGTCGCCCATCGAGGTCTCGATGGTCGCCATCAGCTTGCCCTTGCCGGGCACGTCCTTGAGGTACGTCGCCAGGTCGGCGGCGACCGGCGGCCGCACGTCGTCGTGCGCCGCAGGCGACGGCATCGAGCCACCTGGAGACGTCTGCCCTTTCGACGCGAGGTCGTGGCCCGAGGCGGCGCCGCTGCCCTCGTCCGCGGCGGCGTCGCCGGCCGGCGGCGGCGGCAGCTTCTTGACCGTCGAGCCCTTCTGGATCGGGGCTTCCTCGACAGACTCCTTCGACTTCTCGCAAGCGGTGCCAGCGAGCGTGATGGCGAGCACGGATACGATACGGACCAGCTTCATCGCCGGCATCCTGTCGCATGGTTCCTGCCTGTGCAAGACGCTCGCAGGTGTATGGTCGGACCATGCGGACGCACCTCCTCGTCGCCCTGATCACCGCGGCCGCGCTGTCTGTTGTCGCGACCGAGGTCGCGCACGCTCAGCCGGGCGCCGCACCTCCTCCGCCGCCGGTCTACGCGCCGCCACCACCACCGCCGCCGGGCTACGCGCCGCCGCCGCCGCACTACCAGCCGATGCCGGGCGGGCTCTCCGCCGACGATCAGCGCCTGCTCGCGCGCGGCGAGATCTCGGCCGGTGCCCACGCTGGCGGCGGCATCGCCAGCCTGTTCTTCGGCTTCGGTCTCGGCCAGGCCGTGCAGGGCCGGTGGGGCGACACCGGCTGGATCTTCACCGTCGGCGAGACCGCGTCGATCGTCGCCATCCTGGTCGGCATCAACAACGAGATCGAGGACTGCGGCTTCAACGATGACTGCGACAACGACAACGACACCCTGATCGTCGCCGGCATCGTCGGCATCATCGGCTTCCGGGTCTGGGAGCTCGCCGACGCCTTCGTCGGCCCGTCGAACCACAACCGCAAGGTGCGCGAGCTGCGTTTGCGCCTGGGCTACCCGCCGACCCAGTACTACGGCCTCGCCCCGTACGTCGCGCCCACGCGCCACGGCGGCGGCGTCGCCGGCCTCACCTTCCGCTTCTGATCAGCGCCGGGTCAGCTCGCCCCAGCGGCGGGTCATGTCGAGCGTCACGCGCCAGCCTGGCGTTGGCTCCATGGCCGCGATCTCGGCGTTGGCGTAGAAGCTGCGGCCAGCCTCGACGGTAGCACTGGCGTTGAACCCGGCGCGATGCGTGCGCGCGCTCAGCGCGACGCCATCGGTCCAGTAGGTCTCGCCGGCGACCGTCCGATCGCTCCACAGCCGGGTCCGCGCCGCGAACAGCGATCCGTCGACCGCGAGCTGCTCGCTGGTCCACGTGGCCGCCGTCGACGCGCGGTCCTCGAGCGCCAGCATCGAGTCCATGGTCAGGTAGAGGCTGCGCTGGTAGCGCAACTCGGCCGCGAGGCGTCCCTGCCGCCATCGCAGCGCGCCATCGGTGATCGAGGCGGTGACGTCTGGGTGCCGCTCGTTCACGAACTGCTGGCCGTCGAGCGTGGTCTCGCCGGCGTTGGTGGCGAAGCCGATGCGGAAGTCGGCCGTCCATCCCGCCCATCGCAGCGGCCGGCCACGCTCGGCGTAGACGATGATCGTGTCGGCGACCGCCTGATCCTCGCGATCGTGGAGGTAGCTGTCGATCGCGATCACCTCGCGGACGTGGGCGTCGCCGTCGCCGTCGGGATCGTCCCACCAGTGGCCGAGCGCGATGCGGAAGCGGTGCAAGACGTCCTTGCCGCCCTCGACGCGACCGACCAGGTTCAGCTCCCACGACAGCGGCAGGAAGGCCCCACCGTCGCGCGGATCATCTTCGCCGAGCGGCACCGCCGCGAGCGTGAGGTGCTCGCCGGTGTGGCGCCCGCGCGCCAGATCGCGGCGCCTCGATAGCGCCGCGCGCACTTCGTAGTCGAAGCGATGATCGAGCGTGACCCACGACTCCGCGGTCACCGGCTTGCCGGTCTCCTCGGCGTGGCGCATCGCCACGTCCTGGCGATAGTGCAACCAGTGTGTGCCCCGCAGCGGCCCCAGCTCGCCGGTCAGAAGCTGACCGTCGATGCCGCTCGCGATCGCGTCGGCCGTGTTGCGTCCAGATCCGACCTCGCCAGCCAGACGCAGCGCGCCGACGCCCTGCGCGCCGGCGCCACCGCTCTCGCCGAGCACCGTCGCGCCAACCTCACCGCCGACATCGGCGCGGGCCGACGGCGCGGCGAACGAGGCGGCGAACGAGGCGGCGATCAGGAGCGGTAGCGCCAGGGCCGACGAACGTGCGGACATGCGCTGGCTTGATAGCAACCGCCGTTCCACAGATCGGATGGCCCGTCCAGTTTGTAACTATTCGGAATGTCACCGACAATCAGTCCAAGATCTGCCGATCTGGCTACCCCGCCAGTCAGGTCCAGAGTCACTGCCGTGGCACAGCACCCGATCAACGAAAGAGCTTGCCGCGCAATTCGGGCGCCGGCTGGGCGATGCGCTCGAGCAGGACCAGGCGCTGATCGGCGGCGGCCGACGCAGCGGCGGCCGAGGCGTCGACGGCCGAGAGCGCGCCGGTGAAGGTGAAGACCGCCTTGCCGGCGAGGTCGACGGCGAGGCGGACGTCGCGGACGATGACGTCGGCGGCCTTGCACGCCGCGTCGGCGGCGGCGATGGCCGCGCACACCGTGCGGGTCTCGACGATGGCGACGGCCTCGGCGGCGTCGTCGCTGGCCCAGTCGGCGGAGGCCACGATGCCGCCGGCGGCGAGCATGGGCCAGACCTGGGCGTCGGCCATGGCCAGCTCGACGCGATCGACCAGCAGGTCACCGGCGGCGGCGCGGCCGGCGAGCATGGCCTCCTCGACGGAGGCGACCTCGCCCTCGAGCACGATGAGGTGTTTGCCGCCCGACAGCGTGCGCGACGAGAGCAGGACCGCGGGCGCACGCTTGAGCGCGGCGTCAGCAACGACCACGCCGCGCGCCACGCTCGACAGCTCCAGGATGCCCAGGGCCGGCCCGGGGAGACCACGGATCTCGGACCCGGTCGACATCAGACGAAGCGGAACGCTTCCTTGAGCGTGCAGCGGCGCTCGCGGGTGAAGTTGAGCGCCGTGGTCAGGCCCTCGCCGGTGGGGCTGGCGATCGTGAACGAGGTGTAGCCCTCGCCGCCGAGGCCGAGGCCGGCGTAGCTGGCGTCGTTCTTGACGAAGATGCTGCAGTTGCAGACCCGGGCCATCGCCGCCATGTTGTCGATGTTCGACGACTGCATGGTCGCGGTGTGGTGGAAGCCGTGCTCGACCCGCACCGCCATGGCGATGCCCTCGGTGGCGTCCTTGACCCGCACGAAGCCGAGCACCGGCGTGAGCAGCTCGTGCTGCACGAACGGGTGCTGCTCGTCGACGTCGGCGACCAGGATGCGCAGGTCCTTGCCGTGCCCGTGGATACCGGCGGCGGCAGCGATCAGCGACGCGTCCTTGCCGACCCAGTCCTTGTTGACGTGGTCGCCGTCGAGCACGACCTTCTCGACCGCCTTGGTCTGGCGAGCGTCGAGCAGGAGCGCGCCCTTCTTGACCAGCTGGCGCAGGAGCTCGTCGGCGATCGACTCGACCGCGATGATCTCCTTCTCGGCGATGCAGACGATGTTGTTGTCGAGGGAGGCGCCGCGCACGATGGCGTCGGCGGCCTTGTCGAGGTGCGCGGTCTCGTCGACGACCGCGGGCGGGTTGCCGGGGCCGGCGCCGATGGTCTTCTTGCCCGAGCCCATCGCCGCCTTGACCACCGCCGGGCCGCCGGTCACGACGACCAGGCGGATGAGCGGGTGCTTCATCAGGAGGTTGGCGCTCTCGATGGTCGGTTGCTCGACCGAGCACACCACGTCGCGCGGGCCGCCGACGCCGATGATGGCCTCGTTGAGCAGGTGCACGAACCAGTTGCACACCCGCGCCGCCGACGGGTGCACGTTGAACACCACGGCGTTGCCGCCGGCGACGATGCCGATGGCGTTGTTGAGGATGGTCTCGGTCGGGTTGGTCGTGGGCGTGACCGCGAGCAGGACGCCGTAGGGCGCGCGCTCGGTCAGCATGAGCCCGTCGTCACCGGTGTACGCCAGCGGGCGCAGGATCTCGACGCCCGGCGTCTTCTCGGCGACCAGCCGGTTCTTCTGGAGCTTGTCCTCGTAGCGGCCGAGGCCGGTCTCCTCGACGGCGTAGCGGGACAGGAGCTCGTTGTTGGCCAGCGCCACCGCCCGCATCGCCGCCACCATCTTGATGCGGGTCTGCACCGCGACCCGTTCGTTGGCCTCGAAGGCCCGGCGCGCGGCCCTGGCGGCGGCGTCGGGATCGGCGTGGACGCCGAGCGTGCCGCGCGGAATGTTGGGCCCCGCCTTCTTTCCATCCCGTCCAGCGTCGGGCCCGATCGAGACCGGCCGCGGCGGCGCCGCCGTGGGACCGCCGCCGAGGCGCTCGACCACCCGCGCGACGATCTCCTCGATCTTGGCCTCGTCGAGGCCCATGCCCCTGAGCGCCATGGTCAGTCCGGACTCGTGGACTTCGAGTAGCGCGACTCGTTGCCGACGGTCACGGCGTCGACGATCGCCATGATGGTGGCGTCGACCGGTCGGTTCTGGGTGACCTGGGTCTGGCGCGCCGAGCTGCCCGAGCAGTACAGCACCACCTCCCCGATCCCCGCCCCCACCGCGTCGACTGCGATCACGATGGCGCCCGACGGCTTGCCATCGACGTCGCAAGCGCGCACCACCAGGAGCTTCACGCCTTCGAGCGTGGGCTCCTTGCGGCTGGCGACCAGCGTGCCGATGACCTTGCCGAGGACCATCTACGACCCCGACTACTTCGCGGTGCCTTGGCGACCCAGCGGCAGGACGCCATCGACGTTGGCGTGCGGCCGCGGGATGACGTGGACCGCCACGACCTCGCCGACGCGCTCGGCGGCGCGCTGGCCGGCCTCGGTCGCCGCCTTCACCGCCGCGACGTCGCCGCGGACGATGGCGGTGACGTAGCCGCCGCCGGTCTTCTCGTATCCGACGAGCTCGACCTTGGCCGCCTTGACCATGGCGTCGGCGGCCTCGACCATGCCGACGAAACCTTTGACTTCGATCATTCCAAGCGCATCAGCCATCGGATTCTCCCGGAGCGGTGATCATCGATCCACGAACTTCTCAGGCTCCTTGCCGGTGACCCCGGCGAGGGCGCCAATCGCCGCGGCGGCCGCGGCATCGATCTCGGCCTCGGGGCCGGACATGTAGAGGCGCCCGAAGGCGCCGTAGGGCGTGACGTTGACCAGGTAGACCTGGGCCGCCTTCTCGGCCTCGTTGGCGGCCAGCACGACGTAGCCGGCGGGCTCGCACTCGAGGATGAAGAGCGACTGCCCGGGGAGGATCATCATGCCCTGCGAGGTGCGGTTGATGATCTGGGTCTGGTAGGCCTCGACGCCGCGAATGATCTGGTTGGTCAGCAGCTTGGGCTTGAGCCGTTCGGCCTCGCCGACCGCCAGGTGCTTCAGGATCGTCGACCCGGCCGACAGCACCTCGCCCTGATCGTGGTCATGGACCTCGAGCAGACCGTAGGCACGCTCGACGACCTGGACCGCGGGCTGGACCTTGGTGGCCTTGAGCGCCGCGTCGGTGACCTGGTTGATGGCGATGCCCGGCGCGATCTCGACCCACAACGACGCCTGGCCGGGCACGGGCAAGAAGCCACGCGCCGTCTTGGCGATGAAGGTCGCGAGCTGCGGCTGGAGCGCGTCGAGGAAGCAATAGGTACGAAGGACCGTCGCCATCGCTGGGAAAACGAACCTACCACCAGATGAACGGCCTTTGCTGGGTACGGACACGGGAAATCCTTCGGCTCGTGCGAGCGGCCAGCGAGCGTTCACCAGGTCGTGTTGACACCCGAGCGACCCACCGACATGGTTCGGGCCCCATGACCTCCCGCGCGCGCCTCTTCGTCTCGCTCTTCGCAGCGCTCGCCGCCGTCGCGCCCGCGGCCGCTGATCCGCTCCATCTCGCCGTGCGACTCGCCGCCCAGGACGGCGGCGGTGGCGGCGGCGCACCACCCGCGCCGGCCCGGCCCGCCATGCTCGCCGACGTCGCAGGCCCGGCGACATCGATCGGCCTGCCCGAGCTGCTCGCGCTGGCGGTGCGGACCGCGCCGACCCTGGCCCAGGCCCGCATCGACATCGAGGTCGCCGAGGCGTCGATCCTGTCGACGCAGGCGTGGGCCGACTGGGCGCTCCAAGCCCAGGCCGCAGGCTCCACCAGGGTCTCGGGTGGCGCCTTCAGCCGCGCCGACGATGTCACGCTGTCGGCGGATCTGACCCGACGGATCTCGAGCGGCGGAACGCTGTCGCTCCACGCCGAGACCGGGTACACGCGCCAGGACTTCCTCGTGATGGGGATCCCTGGAACCACCCGCAACTACGACACCGGCGTGAGCATCGGGTTCACCCAACCACTCATGCGCGGCCGCGGCAAGGCCCAGCTCTTCGCCGCCGAACGGGCCGCTCGCACCAGCCGCGACGCCGCCGACGTGGCCACGCGCGCCGCCGCCATCGCGCTGGTCCGCGACGTGGTCCTGTCCTATCTCGGGCTGAAGGCGGCCGAGCGCGAGCTCGAGATCAGCCGCGCCAGCCTCGACCTGGCCAACGAGCGCCTCAAGGTGACGCTGGCCGGCATCGACAAGGGCGGTGTCGCCAAGGCCGAGACCATCCCGGTCGAGCAGGCCATCGCCACCCGCGAGGAGGCCGTGCTCGCCGGCGAGCTCACCATCCTCGACCAGTCGCTCGCGCTGCGTCGCCAGGTCGGCATGCCGTCGGCGCCCGGCGACATGGTGCTGGCGTCGACGGTCGACCTCGCCATCCCGTCCAAGACCTGGGATCAGGTCGCGCTGGTCACGGCCGCCTCGACCAACAGCCCCGAGCTGGCCCGCCTGGCCGCCCTCGAGGCCGGCGCCACCATCGAGATCGAGGTCACCGAGAACGGGCTCCTGCCTTCGCTCGATCTGGCCGCGTCGATCGGTCCCAGCGTGATCGTCACCGATCCGACCGGCGCGTTCGACACGTCGACGGGCGTGACCGCGGCGGTGACGCTCACCTACCAGCAGGCGATCGGCAAGACCGCGGCCCGCGCCGAGGTCCGTCGCTCCCGCGCCCAGCGCGAGTCCTTGCGGGTCAATGCCTCCGACGTGAAGAACCAGATCGTCGAGGCGGTGGCCCGCGCCGTCGCGCAGATCCAGGTCGCCGAGCGGCGCTACGCCATCGCGGTGCGAGCGGTGTCGCTTGCCGAGCAGAACCTCGCTGTCGAGCAGGCCCGCCTCGGTCTGGGCAAGTCGCGCAACGTCGACGTGCTCACCCGCCAGGACGAGCTGCGCGCCGCGCAGCTCCGCGTCGCCAACGCCGTGATCGACTGGCACCGCGCCGATGCGGCGATCGCCGCCCTCACCGGCGAGATCTTGCCTCGGTACGGCATCTCGATCGACGCGAAGTAGCAGGGTCGGTGGGTCAGTCGCCGCCGCCGGGGCCGCCGGGGCCGGGACCGTCGGGCTCGGCGCAGAAGTCGACGCGGGTGATCGCCTCGCGCCGACCGCCGGGGACCGTCCACAACATGGACTCCGACCAGTAGCGGTCGCGCTCGGTTCGGACCTCGTAGCGCACGTCGTCAGGACCGCTGAGGGTGAACCCGACGAGGACCCCGCTGTCGGCCTGCCACGCCTCGACGACGTACGTCCGCATCTCCGCGGTGACACGAAGCCCGACCACACCGAGGTTGGCGCGCTCGACGCGACAGTCGACCATCGGCGGCGGCGGCGGCGGCGGCGGCGGC
>SXGT01272495.1_pt1 | contig 12020 bp, 7 predicted proteins | sample 3176221 | NCBI WGS metagenome assembly SXGT01 (sample SAMN11356862, study PRJNA531348) | freshwater metagenome | isolation source: freshwater sample F1-120 | place: China: Fuxian Lake, Yuxi | collected 2017-12-25
CACGGACTGCGCCGAGCCCGTCGCGCCTCAGGTCACCACGATCACGGAGTGCGACCAGTTCGGGTCCGTCGTGATGCCGAAGACCGAGGGCGTGGTCTACACGCTGACGGTCGGCGACGGCAAGCAGGGTGCGTGGGAGGTGACCGCGACTCCCGCTGACGGCTACTCGTTCATCGGAGAGCAGTCGGTCGTCTACTCGGGCAACCTGGGCACGTACACCGACTGCTCCGACCCGCTGCCGGCCATCTTCGTGAACGAGGAGTGCGTCGAGATCGTGGATGAACTGCCGATCGACTCCGCGTCGGCCGAGCTCCACTTCGCCCTCGTCGGCACGCTCGTCGCCGGAACCTTCGAGATCCCGACGACCGAGGGCGTCCAGTACACCGTCAGCATCAACGGCGGCCCGTACACGGACTACTCGGCCGGGGTGTACGAGGCCGCCAACGGCGACCTCGTGTCGGTCAAGGCGGTGGCCCTCCCGGGCTACACCCTGACGGGCGAGACCCAGTGGGATCACACCTTCGTGGCGTTCGAGGGCGAGTGCGACCCGCCCACCCTCGGTGAGGTGTTCCCCGCGGCATCCGCGACCAACCAGACCTGCACCGCGTCTGGCACGATCGACGTCCTGCCGACCGAGCACGTCATCTACTCCATCGACGGCGTGGAGGTGACCCAGGCCTCGACCCCGAAGGCCCCCGGCACCTACACGGTGACCGCGGTGACGGACTCCCCGGAGTACGGCATCTTCGGCCCCGATGAGTGGGAGCTGACGATCGCTCCCGTGGTCGGCCCGTGCACCACGACGGCGCTGCTCGCGTCGACGGGGTCGTTCATACCCCTCCTGGGCGTCTCGGCTGCGGTCGGACTGCTCGCGATCGGCGGGATGATGCTCGTCGCACGTCGCCGTAACGCGGCCTAGGAGGTACCAAGGCTGGAGCCCCGGCGCCGGGTAGCGCCGGGGCTCCTTCACGTCCGACCGCACGGGCGCGCGCAGGGACAGACCGTTCCATGGCCCCCGTTCGGGTGATTTGTCCCCCAAAGTGCCGACATGCTAGCGTGGTGACCGCATCGCGCGGAGATGACCCGAAATCATGTCCGCAACCCGAACCGATGCATTCGAGCCTTACCCCGATCAGGCATGCACATCTCACCCGAGAGACGTGTGTCACTGGGCGCAGCCCGAACTCCCTTACCCAGGAGATCGCCCCGTGCTTAAGAAGACCCTTGCCGTTCTGACGAGCCTGCTACTGGCCGCTGGACTGTCATTCGTCGCTGTTGCGGCACCCGCATCCGCCACCAGCTACCCGCCGAGCGGCGCGGCCGGCAACAACCCGGACAACTGGGAGGTCGCCAACGGCGAGGTCTGCTACAAGATCGAGCCGGTGACGACGGTTCCGTACCCGCTGCCGGCGCCTCCGGCGAACAGCGCCTGGTCGAAGATCGTCGTCAAGGCGGGCTCGGGAGACGCCGCCAACACGATCTACACCACCGGGTCGGGATCTGCAGCGAACACGGTCTACGTGGACGAGCTCGTCCAGGGCACGCTCGTGCAGCACGCGACGAAGGACTCGATCAGCCACCTGATCCTGTGTTCGACACCCCTGCAGGACACGGTCGACTGCAGCGCCGCCACCGTCTACCTGGGCAATGCGCTGACCAACGGCAACTACATCAACATGGAGGTCCGCCAGAACGGCCAGACCTACACGACCGCCGCCTACATCGACTTCTGGCGTGCGCAGTGGGGGATCCCGGAGACCGAGTCGGGACTCGCTCTCCGCATCACCAAGATCGACGGCAGCCAGATCTACCTGCCGATCTCGAACGCCCAGAAGAACTCGGGTGTACTGAGCTTCAACTACTCCGAGTACCTCTCGGGCAGCTGGGATGTCTCGTGGGTCCAGTTCGACGGCCACAACTGGCACTTCGGCGCCGACGGCGAGACGATCACCTGCGGAACCGACGAAGCATCGGCCGCGCTGACCTTCACCGACGCGACGTGCGACACGCGACAGGGAGTAGCGCTGGGTGCGATCAGCAACGCCACGTGGGGAGAGCTCGTCGTCTCTGACGCCGGCGTCTACTCGGTCACGGCGACCGCGATTGGAACCGCGAAGTTCTCCAATGGACTCAGCACGCTGACCTTCAACGGCACTCTCTCGCCCCCGGACCCCACGAAGTGCGAGCCCGAACTGAAGTGTCTTCCCAAGACCGCGGTCAGCTACACCTACACCCCCGGCACCAACTCCGGCGTCATCACCGTCGTCAACCCCGACCCCGCCGTCTACTCGGACGAGCTGTGCGACGGCTTCTGGGTGACCGCGACGAGCTGGAAGTACACGACGAGCAACGTCTGGCCGCAGGTCAGGGACGTCGTTCAGAAGCTCCCCAAGATCACCACGGTGGGCACCTACCCCTACGAGGCGGCCGTCACGTGCGGTCAGGGCGACATCTACGCGTCGTACACCGCCCAGCCGGACCCGACCGAGAACCTCTACGGACCGAGCAACCCGTTCAACGAGACCTTCCTGCACGGGATGGGCTTCACCGGACCGAACCCGACGTGGGTGCAGCAGACCCCCGGCTGCAACACGATCAACCTGATCGAGCCGACCGCAACCGCGATCACCGAGTGCGGCACCTACGGCAGCGTCCAGGTTCCCGCTGACACCGAGTTCATCGACTACACGCTCACCGGCAACGGCCAGACCGGCATCAACACGGTCACCGCGGTGGCTCGTGCGCCGTACGTCCTCAAGGACTACCCGACCGGTGGCTGGACCTTCGACCTCGGCGAGTACTACGACTGCACGGTCGAGCTGACGATCAGCTACGTGCAGGACTGCCCCGTCGACCCGACGAACACCTGGCGGGTCTACAACCCGACCGAGGACACCGTCGTCGTGACCTACGGCGTCGACTCCACCCACTCCGCGACGCCCGGCTACTCGACCTTCACCACCCCGCGTGCGGCCGAGACGATGACCATCGCCTGGGGCGCCGCCGGTAGCGGCACCGCCGTCGGCACCGCATCCGCCACGGCCGGCACCGACCTCGACGTCAACGACCCCGAGTGCATCAAGCTCGCCGAGCCGGTCGAGCCCGCCATCACCACCGTGACCGAGTGCGGCGTCTACGGCACCGTCGTCGCCGCGACCACCACGGGCGTCGATTACGACGTGGTCTTCAGCAAGGAGACGGGCGACTACACGGTCACCGCGACCCCGCAGGACGGCTACTTCTTCGCCGATGACAAGACCGAGGTGGTCTACACGGGCAACGTCGGCGCCTACTACGAGTGCGTCATCGACACCGACGCCGTTCTCGTCGTCGGCGAGTGCACGTGGAACGAGGACGGCACCGCGAACTTCCGCGAGGTCGCCATGACGTTCGACAACACGAAGAGCAACATCGACGTGCCGTTCGAGGTCGTGGGCTTCCCGGAGCACAACAAGATCGTTCCCGCCGGTGAGAAGGTCACCTTCTCGGTCGCGAACATCTGGCCCGCGGGCGGCGGCTACACCGTCATCGCCGGCACCGAGACGTTCGAGCTGACCATCGAGCCGTGCGACGAGCCCGTCAAGCCCGAACCGGAGATCCGCGAGGAGGTGCTGTCGGCCTACGACTGCACCACCGCGCTCGTCGACGTCACCACCACGACCTACACGACGGACTGGGTGTTCAACACCGAGACCGGACAGTGGGAGAAGGGCGAGGAGGTCGCCGGCACCCCGGTCGTCACGCAGCGTGCGATGACGCCCGAGGAGATCTCGCAGGAGACCTGCCTCGTCACGGTCACGGACCCCGCGGCATCCACCTGTGAGGCGACGGATGCCACGGAGCTCACGAGCTGGATCCGCGTCGAGCTCAACGCGAACGTGCAGTACACGATCGACGGTGTCGTCGTCACCGAGGAGTACACCGCGGTGACCCCCGGCGCCCACACCGTCGTCGCGACGGCGCTCAACGGCTACACGCTCCAGGGCGCGAAGCCTGCGCCCGACGACTGGACCGACACGACCCACACGTGGACGTTCACGGCGATCGACTCGGCCGACTGTGAGCCCCCGACCCTCGCGACCGTGCTCCCCGAGTACGACTCCACGCCGCTGACCTGCGACGCTCAGGGCAGCTACACGATCGGCGCCGAGTTCGGTGACGTGACGTGGACGGTCAACGGAGTCGAGACCGAGGCGGGTACCTACCCCGTCACGAAGCCCGGCACCGTGACCCTCGAGGCGACCCCCACCAACCCGGAGGACACCTTCGAGGAGGGCTGGGTCGACGAGCCGATCGTGCTGAACTTCGCCTTCCCGAACGGGACGTGCGAGAACCCCGCCCTGCTGGCGATGACGGGTGCCGCGGCATCCTTCGCCCCGATCTGGGTCGGCGCCCTGCTGACCCTCACCGGACTCGGACTGTTCCTGGTCCGCCGCAAGAGCACCGCCCAGTAAGACACAGCGCACAACGCAGTATCCGTCGTCATGGTTCTCCCGTACTCTCGGGAGAACCATGACGACGACTGTCATTAACGACGCCCCCGCAGGCAAGGCCGGAGCAGGGTTCATCGCGGTGTACGCGATGGGCTACGTCGGCGCCTACATCGCCCTCATCACCCCGGTCGCGACGACCCTCGCCCTGAAGGTCGGCGAGCTGGATCCCGCGGGCAAGGAGACCTCCCTCGGGCTCATCAGCGCGATCGGCGCCCTCGTCGCGATCGTGTCGAACGCGTTCAGCGGCGCCCTCAGCGACCGGACTCGGAGCGGACTCGGTCGACGACGCCCGTGGATCCTCGGCGGGGCTCTCGGCGGTGTCGTCGCGCTCGCGATCGTGGGCTTCGCGCCGTCGCTCGTCGTCGCGACGCTCGGCTGGATCTTGGCCCAGCTCACGCTCAACTGGGTGCTCGCCGCCCTGCAGGCGCTCCTGCCCGACCAGGTTCCGCTCGCTCAGCGGGCGCGGGTCAGCGCGGTCCTCGGCATCTCCCAGCAGGTCTCGCCCCTGCTCGGCATCGGGATCGCGTTCGGCGTGCAGGCGGCGGGCGGCGGGATCGGGCTGATGTTCCTCGTGCCCGGGATCGTCGGAGCGATCATGCTGCTCGTGGTGGTCGCGGTCATTCGCGATGTGCCGCACGAGCAGGCCGGCCCCTTCAGGTTCGGCGAGTTCATCCGCGCGTTCCGCATCGAGAAGGGCAAGCGCGGCGACTTCGGCTGGGCGTGGTTCGGGCGGTTCTTCGTCATCCTCGGCTTCGCGGTGTACACGACGTACCAGGTGTACTTCATCGGCGATCGCCTCGGCATCCCCACCGACCAGGTCGTGCTCATCCAGCTGTACGCGCTGCTGATCTTCTCGGGTGTGCTCACGGTGAGCGCCATCGTGTCGGGGCGGCTCTCGGACCGGATGGGCCGCCGCAAGCCCTTCGTGTTCGCGGCGGCCGCGATCGTCGGCGTCGGCCTCGGGATGCTCGCCCTCACCTACACCCTGCCGTTCTTCTTCCTCTCCGCCGTCGTGATGGGCATCGGCATCGGCGCCTTCTTCGCCGTCGACCTCGCGCTGCTCACGGATGTGCTCCCCGACAAGGAGCACGCCGCTGCCAAGGACATGGGCATCTTCAACATCGCCAACTCGCTGCCGCAATCGGTGGCGCCCGCGATCGCGCCGCTGTTCCTGGCGATCGGGGGCGGCGGCAACTACAGCGCCCTGTTCATCGCCGGGGGAGTGTTCGCGGTCATCGGGGCGGCGCTCATCGCGCCGATCCGCGCCGTAAAATAGTGTGGTTCAGGGTCTTCGTATCCCCCGCTCCCTGAGGTTCTCGAAGGGAGTGACCACGTGATGTCCCCTTCGAGAGCCTCAGGGAACGACTCTCACGCCTCAGGCAACGACTCTCACGCCTCAGGCAACGTGCTCACCCTCGAGGAGAAGGCCGCGCTCGTCGTCGGCAGCGGCTACTGGGCGACCGTGGCGGTACCCGGCATCCCGTCGGTGTCGATGAACGACGGGCCCCACGGCCTGCGCACCCAGCCGAACGGCGGCGACAACCTCGGGCTCGGGGCGAGCCTGCCGGCGACGTGCTTCCCGCCCGCGACCGGGCTCGCGTCGAGCTGGAACCGGGAGCTCATCGAGCGCGTCGCCCGGGCGATCGGCGTCGAGGCGATCGAGCAGGGGGTCGACGTCGTGCTCGGCCCGGGCGTGAACATCAAGCGGTCGCCGCTGTGCGGCCGCACCTTCGAGTACTTCTCGGAGGACCCGTTCGTCTCGGGGGAGCTCGGGGCGGCGTGGGTTCGGGGCGTGCAGTCGGTCGGGGTCGGGGCATCCCTCAAGCACTTCGCCGCCAACAACCAGGAGACCGCGCGCATGACGGTGAGCGCCGAGGTCGACGAGCGCACCCTCCGCGAGATCTACCTGCCGGCGTTCGAGTCGATCGTGACGCGCGAGCGACCGTGGACGGTGATGTGCGCGTACAACCGCGTCAACGGGGTGCCAGCGGCGGAGAACCGGTGGCTGCTCACGGAGGTGCTGCGCGACGAGTGGGGCTTCGACGGGATCGTCGTCTCCGACTGGGGCGCCGTCGACCAGCGGGTGCCGGCGCTCGCCGCGGGCCTCGACCTCGAGATGCCGGGCCCGCAGCGGGACTCCACCGAGGCGGTGATCGCGGCGGTGCTGTCGGGCGAGCTCGACGAGGCGGTGCTGGATGCGGCGGTCGAGCGGATTGCGCGGCTCGCTTCGAGAGCCTCAGCGAGCGGGGTCGCCGCAGCGAGCGGGTCGTCCCCTGAGGCGCTCGAAGGGAGCGACCACGCGATGCTCCCTTCGAGAACCTCAGGGAGCGAGGCGGTCGCGCGGGAGGCCGCCGCGGAGTCGATGGTGCTGCTGCGCAACGAGGGCGGTCTGCTGCCGCTCGACACCAACCAGTCGATCGCGGTGATCGGCGAATTCGCCCGCACGCCGCGGTTCCAGGGCTCGGGCAGCTCGCAGGTGAACCCGACGCGAGTGGATGCCGCACTCCCGTCGATCGAGGCCCTCGCACCGGTGGAGTTCGCCGCCGGGTACACGCTCAACCGGCGGGCGGACCCGGAGCCGCTCATCCGGGAGGCGGTGCGCGTCGCATCCCGCTCGTCGGTCGCGCTCCTGTTCGTCGGCCTGCCGCCGGACGAGGAGTCGGAGGGGTTCGACCGCGACCACATCGAGCTGCCGGCCGCGCACATCCGGCTCATCCGGGAGGTCGCGGCGGTCAACCCGAGAACCGTGGTGATCCTGTCCAACGGCGGGGTCGTCTCGCTCGAGCCGTGGCACGACGACGTGCCCGTCATCCTCGAGTCGTGGCTGCTCGGGCAGGCCGGTGGTGCGGCGGTCGCGGACGTGCTGTTCGGTCGGGTCGCACCGTCGGGCCGGCTCGCGGAGAGCATCCCGCTGCGACTGCAGGACACCCCGAGCTACCTGAACTTCCCCGGGGAGAACGACGTGGTGCGCTACGGCGAGGGCGTCTTCGTGGGGTACCGCTACTTCGAGTCGGCGGATGTGCCCGTGCGCTACCCGTTCGGATTCGGCCTCGGATACACGACGTTCGAGCTGAGCGACCTGAGGGTGGCCGCGGGCCGTGACACGGTCAGGGCGCGGGTCACCGTGACCAATACGGGCGACCGGGCCGGCAAGCACGTCGTGCAGCTCTACGTGGCGCCGGCGCCGTCCGCTGTGGCGCGCCCGCGGCGGGAGCTCCGCGGCTTCGAGAAGGTGGCGCTCGAGCCGGGCGAGTCGACCGAGGTCGCCTTCGAACTGGATGCCCGCGCCTTCGCCCACTGGGACACCCGCACCCGCGACTGGCTCGTGCCCGGCGGCGACTACGTGATCGAGGTGGGGGACTCCGCGCACGACATCGTGCTGTCCGCTCCGGTGCATCGCCGGGGGCCCGCGCCCGGGAGGCTCACGCTCGAGTCGTCCGTGGGGGAGCTGCTCGAGCATCCCGTCACCGGGCCGATCCTGCACCGGGCGGTGCGCGGCGCGAACGACCAGAGCGACATGCACGGGAGCCTGTTCGACATGGTCGCGACGGTGCCGATCCGGCGGCTCATGCGGTTCCCGGGGGTCGGGGACTCGATGCGGCACCTGCCACTGCTCCTGCGGCTCGCCAACAACCCCGTGGTGCGGACGGTCGCGGGCTGGTTCCAGCGCCGCTGAGTGCCCTCATGTGGGTCGAGCTTGTCGAGACCAGGCGCGAGGTCTCGACACGCTCGACCAGCATGAAGGGGCTCGACCAGCAGGAAGGGGCTCAGTGGCCGGAGACGATCGCCATGACGACGACGTCGGACCACTCGCCGTCCCAGTACCAGGCGTCGCGCAGCAGCCCCTCGCTGTGGAAGCCCACCTTCTCGTAGACGCGCTGGGCGCGAGTGTTGAAGTCCACGACCTCGAGGCTGATGCGGTGCAGTCCGACGACCTGGAGCCCGTAATCGACGACCGCCTTCGTCGCCTCCGAGCCGTAGCCCTTGCCGAAGAGCCCCTGCGCGCTCAACGAGATGCGGAACCCCATCGACTCGTTGTGGGGGTCGAGGTCGTTGAGCACCACCTCGCCCACGTAGGCGTCGTCGGTGATGCGGATGATCGCCCAGTCCGCCCGATCGTGGGCGTCGGCCCGCGAGGCGAGCCACTCGCGGATCTGCTCCTGCGTGAACTCCGTGTGGGTACCGGTCAGCCGACGGGACTCCTCGTCCTGCAGAGCCGCCCACGCCCCGTCGAAGTGCTGCGGCCCGAGCGGTTCGAGGCGCAGGTTGGGGGTGGTGAGGGTGACCTGCTCGCGGAAGTAGTCGGGGGCGATCATCCTACGAGGGTAGCCCGCGCCATTCCCTCGCGAGGATGGCGTAGACGCCGGTGTCGGCCCACTCGCCCTTGAACCACATGTCCTCGACGAAGTGCGCCTCGCGTCGCATCCCGAGCCGAAGGCACAGCGCGACGGATGCCTCGTTCCGCGGGTCCAGCTCCGCTTTGACGCGATGCAGCCCGAGGGGACCGAACGCGAGATCGAGGATGCTCGCCGCCGCCTCCCGCGCGAAGCCCTTGCCCCACCACTCGGGCCGCAACACCCACCCGATCTCGCCCGTCTGGTCGTCGGTGGAGGTGATCGTGAAGTACATCGCGCCGATCACCTCGCCGTCGTGGACGATCGCCGGCTGGATGTAGTCGCCCTTCTCGGCGAGGGTGCGCGCCTGGCCGTATTCGGCGACCTTCTCGGTCACGACCTCGAGGGAGCGGGGTTCGTACAGCTGGTAGCGCACGACCTCCGGGTTGGACATCCACGAGTGGACGGCGGGAACGTCGTCGGCGTCGAGGGGGCGGAGTTCGAGGCGATCCGTGCGGATCGGCTCCGAGAACTCCCAGCGGTTCATGCGGGTTCGCCCCCGCGCGCAGTGCCCCCGAGCGCGGCGGTGCCGCCGCTCCGAGCATCCGTTACCCCGGCCGCCGGTCGCACGGCGAAGACCGCGTCGAGTCCGGCGACGAACTCGTCGAGGCGGCCCTCGGCGGCGAGCTCCCGCGCGCGGACCGAGGGACCGTGCACGAGCACGCTCGCGAGGTGCCGCAGCGCCTGCTCCGTCTCGGGGCCCGCACCGCGCGCCCGGGCGCGGACGAGCTCCTCGTCGAGGACGTCGAACACGTGGCCGCGGAGGGCGACGATGGCGGGTTCGGCGGCGGTGTCCGCGGTGAACTGGTGCGCGGCATCCCGCACGATCGCCCGCGCGTCATCGTGGGCGGTGAGCGCCTCGACGGGCGCGTGCAGGCTGATGGTCTCGAGGTCGAGCAGTTCGACGCCGGGCAGGAACGCGACCGCCGGGTCGACGTTGCGGGGCAGGCCCAGGTCGATGACCATTCGGCCGCCGCGGCCCGGGAAGCGCTCGACGCCGAGGACCGTGTTGCTCGTGCACGTGATGATGACATCGACCTCGAAGTCGTCGCTCACCGTGAGGCCGTGCTTCGCGGCGAAGGGCGCGCCGCGGCCGCGCGGCGAGTGCACGCGGATGTCGTCGGCCCCGCGCTGGCGGAGGGCGGCGACCGTGGTGGCGGCGTACTGGCCCGTTCCGACGAGCAGGACGCGCATCCGGGACCAGTCGTCGATCCGGCTGGAGGCGAGCTCGAGGGCGAGGCGCACGATCGATCGGCCGGCGCCGCCGAGGGCGGTCTGGTTCTTGACGCCGCGGCTCGTGGAGGTCGCACGCTGGAAGAGGCGCTCCAGGTCGCGGCTCGTGGTGCGCTCGCGGCGGGCCCGCGCGAGGGCGCCCGCGACCTGGCCGGAGATCTCGTCCTCGCCGACGACGACCGACTCGAGACCGGAGGTCACGGCGAAGAGGTGCGCGGCGACGTCGGTCCCCTCGTGCACGGCGATGGATGCCCGAAGCTCCCCCACCGGGATCCCGCTCGACTCGCTCAGCGCCTGCAGCGTCGAGGCGACCGCCACCGCGGTGGCCGCCGTGAGCGGCTCGTCGATGTCGAGGTAGGCCTCGAAGCGGTTGCACGTGGCGAGCACGACGGCGCCGGAGACGAAGTCGCTCGAGGCGACGAGGCTCGCGGTGGTCTCGACCGCGCTGACCGAGAGCCGGTCGAGGAGCTCGAAGCTCGCGTTCTGGTGGTTCGAGCTGAGGCACAGGAGCACTCCGGAATTCTACCCCGTGTAGTAGTCGGCTTAGGCTGGGGTCGTGCTTCCCCCCGAACATCCGCTGTCCGACGGCCGCACCTCCGGCTCCCGGCTCATCCGCGCGTACCGGGGCGACCGGCCCGAAGTGACGCCGATCTGGTTCATGCGCCAGGCGGGCCGCTCGCTGCCCGAGTATCGCGAGCTTCGCGTCGGAACCCGGATGCTCGACGCCTGCCTCACCCCGGAGCTCGCGAGCGAAATCACCCTCCAGCCGGTGCGCAGGCACGGCGTCGACGCCGCCATCTTCTTCAGCGACATCGTGGTGCCCGTGCTGCTCGCGGGGGTGGGGGTCGACATCGTCGCCGGGAAGGGGCCGGTGATCGAGAATCCGATCCGCTCTGCCGCCGATGTCGCGGCGCTGCGGCCGATCGACCCGGCCTCGCTCGCGCCCATCTCGGAGGCGGTCGCCCTCACCGTCGCGGCCCTCGGCGACACCCCGCTCATCGGCGTCGCGGGGGCGCCGTTCACGCTCGCGTCCTACCTCGTGGAGGGCGGTCCGTCGAAGGACCAGCAGCGCGCCCGCACCATGATGTACGCCGACCCGCAGTCGTGGGCGGTGCTCCTGAACTGGTGCGCGGATGTCGCGGGGGAGTTCCTCAAGGCGCAAGTGCTCGCCGGGGCGTCCGCGGTGCAGCTGTTCGACTCGTGGGTGGGGTCGCTGTCGGAGCAGCAGTACGTGCGCCGCGTCGCGCCGCACTCGGCTCGTGTGTTCTCACACCTGCGCGGCTTCGAGGTGCCGAAGGTGCACTTCGGGGTCGGCAGCGGCGAGCTGCTTCCCGCGATGCGGGCGGTCGGGGCCGACGTGGTGGGGGTGGATTGGCGCATCCCGCTCGACGAGGCGGAGCGGCGGCTCGGCGGCGGTGTTCCGCTGCAGGGCAACATCGACCCGGCGCTGCTCGGCGCGCCGTGGAAGGTGCTGCAGGCCCACCTCGACGACGTGCTCGATCGGGGGCTGGCCGCGCCCGCGCACGTGATGAACCTCGGGCACGGTGTTCCGCCGGAGACCGACCCCGACGTCCTCACCCGCATCGTCGAGTACGTCCATGAGCGCGCCTGACCCCGCCTCGTTCCCTGAGGCTCTCGAAGGGAACGCCCCCGCGGTGCTCCCTTCGAGAACCTCAGGGAGCGAGGTCACCGTCGTCGGCGGCGGCATCGCGGGCCTCGTCGCCGCGCGCCGCATCGCCCGCACCGGCCGCCCTGTCACGCTCCTCGAGGCCACCGGTCGCCTCGGCGGAACCCTCGCCCGCCAGCGCGTCGCCGACATCGAACTGGATGCCGGCGCCGAGAGCTTCGCGACCCGCGGCGGCACCGTGGCGGCGCTCGCCGCCGAACTCGGGCTCGCCGC
>SXGT01705826.1_pt1 | contig 12017 bp, 10 predicted proteins | sample 3176221 | NCBI WGS metagenome assembly SXGT01 (sample SAMN11356862, study PRJNA531348) | freshwater metagenome | isolation source: freshwater sample F1-120 | place: China: Fuxian Lake, Yuxi | collected 2017-12-25
GCTGCCAAACTCACCGCAACAGGCCTGCACGCTGCGCTCACTGACGGCTCCGCGTTCCGGCCTGTTGCTCAACCTGCCCAAACGGGCTTACAACTGCTGGAGGCTCTAAAAGCTGCTGGATGAAACTTCAATGGCAGGTCATCTGGTCTCGAGAAATGAGTATAGCCATTCAAGTCCACCGCAATATCGAGTTCCAATTCACGAGCGACTTCTACTGCTTCAGTAGCGGAGAAGGAGTTCATATCTATATGTCTATCCAGGCTATCAATAATCCGATTTTTCATATTCTTGCGCAACATCGGCCCGTGAGTAAGGCCAACGATCTCAAACTGCTCCCTGTTGTGACTTTCCACAACTCCGGTAAAGCACTGGTACATTGGGTGCTGAGTCCAAAAATCTGACGAGAAGTAGCCTATCCGTATCCTGCTATGCTGCGCTCGCTTTTCACCCATCTTGCGGGCCGAACTAAAAAACCTCTTCGAGAATATCTGGGAAGATTCCAACTGCACTCTCGGGTCATCGCAATTCATCATCACGACAAAGGGATTACAAACATCCTTCCCGAGTAAGGTCGCTTCAATGATGGTTCTTAAATTTCGATAATAGTCCTTCCAACTACATAACCTGTTTGCAACTCCAAAAGCTGCGCCCAAAACACCTCCTAGGTCAGGCTTGAGCGCGACGCACTTCTCATAAGCTATCAGGGCTTCATCAAGACGCTGCAGCTCGATTAAGACACTTCCGCGGCCAAAATGAGCGGCAGCATCTTGTGGATCTAGCAAGATTGCCCTGTCGAACCTGGCAAGAGCTTCATCGAACCTTCGCAATTCGAGAAGTACGTTGCCACCGTTGCTGCAAGCTGTTGCATACGCTGGATTCAACGTCAGCGCCTTGTCGAAATGAACCAGTGCGTCGTCAAGCCGATTCAGTTGTCTCAAAACATTGCCACAAACATTGTGTGCCTCGTAGTAGTGGGGGTCTTTCTTGATCGCCTTCATCAAGGCACTTAAGGCAAGGTCGTACAAACCCTGTTTTAGATAGATGGCGCCGATTTGAGTGGGCCCAGCGGCATTGTCAGGATCAACACAAGACAGACGCTCAGCAGCAACTTTCGCTTCAACCATCTTGCCCTGACCAAGCTGAACCAGCGAAAGGTTCAAGAGAGTCGATGGGCGATCTGGTATAAGCCTCAACGATCTTTCAAACATGGCCTCTGCCTCTGTCAGCAGGTTCTCCTGTTGATAGTCGAGACCTTTCAAAAAAAGTCGTTTAGCTTCTTCAAATTGTTGCATGTGCCCAACTTCGCGATAGTTGCCTCATTCGGAGTTTTTCACACTATCTGAGATCGAATTTTGATTGGCGCGATTGGATTGATGGCGCTGCGCAAGGGGATCATTTCGTCGATTCAACTCTTCCCAGCCGGTGTTCCCTTCAATTTCACCCTAGATCACTCAGCAGCACTATTGTTTTGTAAAGCAAATCTTCCCATCGCCGACAATTGCTCGTCTTGGCTCATGGGTCGGACTTGCGCCATCCTGGATGAGACCTCGCGCCTAAGGGCAGCAAGAAACTTTTCGAATTGGTCCAGCGCTTCCATTTGGAATTCAGACAGGGGGTCTCGCTTGGCGTAGGACCGCAGGCCAATCATTGAGCGCAACTGATCGAGGTGTATCCGGTGTTCACACCACTTCGAGTCGATTGTCTGCAATAGAATCTGTTTTTCAAGATTGCGCATCAATTCTCGGCCAAGAAGTTCAGTCTTCATCTCCATGGTAGAATTTGCGACGTCGCGTATGCGAGAGCGAATTTCGATAGTTTTTATTGCATCTTCTTTCGTCCAGGCGACGATCGGCAAATCCAACTTCAATGAGTCTCGGCATGCCCTTGCAAGGCCTTCTGCATCCCAGAGTTCGGCATATGAATTGGCTGGCAGATAGGCGTCAACCAGATCATCGATAAACTGGTCGCGCCAGGCGCTAACAATCTCTGACAGATCAAAGCATCGCATGAAATCCAGCCGCAGCGCGTATATGACCTTCCTTTGCTCGTTTATCACACTATCGAACTTCAAGAGCTGTTTCCTGGTTTGGAAATTGCGACTTTCAACCCTTGATTGCGCCTTGTCCAACAGCTCTTTGAAGAGAGATTGGTTGGTTGCCTGGTTTTCCTGGAGTCTTGCCTTCGAGAGGATAGTGCCAAGCCAGTCAGTCTCTACGTTCTTCATCAACTCGTCTTCAAGTGAGAGGATGAATAGGGTCGAACCTGGGTCGCCTTGTCGTCCCGATCTTCCTCGTAACTGGTTGTCGATCCGCCGGCTCTCGTGTCGTTCAGTTCCAAGAACAAGGAGGCCGCCCGCAGCCATCACTGCGGCTTTCTCTTGCCGATTCTCGATTTCAATCCGGGTGCGAATGATGGCAAGTGGAAGATCGGGATCGGCGGCAATAGCCCGTTGAAGTCTGAATTGCGGATTTCCACCCAACTGTATGTCGGTTCCGCGGCCAGCCATATTTGTTGCAATAGTCACCGCTCCTAGCTTTCCTGCGTCAGCGATAATTTGGGATTCACGTTTATGATGGTGTGCATTTAACACGTTGTGCCCGATCCCCTCATCTCGGAGCATCACGGAAAGCCGTTCAGATTTTTCGATGCTTGTTGTTCCCACAAGTATCGGCTGGCCGCGCCGATGAGAATCCCGGATGACTTCCATGATGGCAAAGTGTTTCTCGCTCTCAGTGCGGTATATTTCCTCTCCTTTGTCATGACGAAGGACCGGACTATTGGTGGGAAGCTGAATAACATCCAGACTGTAGACCGCCTTGAACTCCTCTGAATCCGTTAGTGCAGTTGCTGTCATGCCAGAGAGTTTTGGATAGAGGCGGAAGTAGTTTTGTACTGTTGTGCTGGCAAGTGTAACGGCTTCAGGCTGTATGGTGAGGCCCTCTTTGGCTTCGATCGCTTGATGCAGTCCATCTGAAAGACGACGCTTTGGCATCATTCGTCCGGTGGATGAATCTACCAATATCACATCTTGCTCGCGTACGATGTAGTGCTGATCGCGGTGATACATCTTGTGGGCACGCAAGGCCTGCATGACATGAAGCATCATGGTTTGGTTCCCAGCATCATAGAGGCTCTGGCTTTCGGGCAAAAGCCCTGAGGCTTGCAGTTCCTTTTCGACAATGTCGTAGCCCTGTTCTGTCAGCGTGACCGACGGCTGCCCCCTCCGCTGATCGAAGTGCTCCGGCAGGACCCGGGACATGATCTCATTGACTTTGACATAGAGTCCACTCCTGTTCTGGCTTGGGCCAGAAATTATGAGAGGTGTGCGCGCTTCATCAATCAGAACGCTGTCGGCCTCGTCGATAATAGCGTAAGAGTGACCGCACTGCACGATGTCTTCGACGCTGCTTCTCATGTTATCATTAAGATAGTCGAAGGCGAATTCGCTATAGGTGGAATAGATTATGTCTGCGCGGTATGCGGCCCGCCTCCTGGGTGTAAGCTGGCCAGGGAAGACAAGGCTGGAGGTCACGCCGAGGGCAGAGTAGGCCTTTCCCATCCATTCGGCATCACGTTTTGCGAGATAGTCGTTAATGGTGGCGACGTGCACGCCCTTTCCAGCCAGAGAGTTGAGGTAGGCAGCTAACACCGCCACCAGTGTCTTTCCTTCGCCGGTGGCCATTTCAGCGATCTTGCCCTGATGGAGAACAATGCCCCCCATCAATTGGACATCGAAAGCACGTAGGCCAAGGATGCGGCGGAGCGCTTCTCTGCAGTTGGCAAATGCTTCCGGCAAGAGCTGTTCAAGCTTCATTCCGTCCTGCACTCGGTTCTTGAGGAAGTGTGTCTTTTCTTGCAATGCAACATCTGGCAGGTTTTGAAATTCGGTTTCAAGATCATTGATCCTGGCTACAAGCGGGCCAATAGATTCGAGCGTTTTGTCGCCCGTCATGCCAAACAGCCTACGTCCAAACTTGGCAAAACCCCGCATTTCTTCTCCAACTCCAACCTTGCGGGCAGTTTTGGCGTACCCGCCAGCCTAGCCGCAATTCATCCAGTCCCAGTATAACATTAATCCGTGGAACTGGTGATGTGAATTGAACTTGGCGCCTGAACCAAAGCTACCCGAATGGCGCTGCGCGGCTTCGGTGTTTTCATGATTTGCGTTCGTGCGGCCTGCTGCTAGAAGTCGGATAAATGGATATTCGCTTGAGGGTGCCTAGCAATGACATTGAGGCTATTGGGTGCAGGATTTGGTCGAACGGGCACCTCATCGACCAAGATGGCCTTGGAAATGCTGGGCTGGGGGCCGTGCCATCACATGCACGAGATTCGAGACCATCCCGAACAGCTTCCCCGGTGGAACGCCGCTGCACGCGGCGAACCAGTGGATTGGGATACGGCATTCAAGGGATATAGGTCTCAAATTGATTGGCCTGGGGCCTGCTACTGGCGCCAACTTGCCAGCCACTTTCCCGAGGCAAAAGTCTTGCTCACCTGCAGGGAGCCGGAAGCATGGTACAACAGCCTCAGCCAGACGATTGTGCCCTCGGCCGCTATCGGCAGGGCGGCTGACCCTAACCCCCACACCCGCGCCATGGCTGAGATGGTCTATCAAACGGTTCATTTGCAGGTTTTTGACGGGCGCATTGGCGAGCGGGACCATGCGATTAAGGTCTACCTCGACCATATCCGTGAGGTTCAAGCCGCCGTCCCGCCGGACCGCCTGCTCACCTACGACGTCAAGGACGGCTGGCAGCCTCTATGTGATTTTCTGGGCGTGCCGGTTCCGACGCAGCCCTTCCCGCACCAGAACACGAAAGATGAATTCCTGGCTCGAAAGAGCTTCCTACGCGGGCCCACGTCTCGGCCAGAAACCAGCTAGGTTTGGAACCCGACGGGCAGTTCTCTGGTCGAATGCAATTCTCGACACAAAAAGGCCGACCGTCCCCGGTCGGCCTTTGTCTCACATTTGCAGACTTAGAAGTGGAAGGCAGCGCGCAGAGTTGCTTGATAGCTAGGATCTGGATCCGGATAACCCGTCCAACCGTAGGTATCGATAACCGAACGTCCCAACACCTCGGCACCAAGTGAGAATTTCTCGGTAACCATATATTCCGCACCCAAGCCATAATTTACGCCAAAGAAAGCGTAGTCGTCATTCTGGTTGTGAAATCCACCACCCGACGGGCCGGCGAAACCGTAAACCAACAGGCCAGAACCAAGGTCCATTCCCAACTTCAGTTTGGAATCAACGGTGTAGTCAACCTTGTATGGTTCGATTGAATTATTATTGCCATCAGCGTCAACACCGCTCTGAAGAGCAAGCTCGATGCCCACCACGAGATTGCCCATTTGGTGGTTCACTCCGACGAAACCACCCACCGAAACATCATCGCCCAGGACGTAATCGGTGTCATAGCGCATGGGAGAGTCACCCGTCTGCATTGCAGCAGACAAACCCATGTAGAAGCCGCTCCAATCAACACCAACATCTGAAACATCGGCCGCATCTGCAACCTGAGCACCGGTCATTACGGCCGCAGCAGCCGTTAACCCACCTACAACGATTTCTTTTCTATTCTTTGCCATTCATTCTCTCCCAAAGGTTACCGCGACCAAATCAATTTAACTAATATCGTCGATATGGCTTTTTAAGTCAACCTTCAGCATTGGCAATTTTCCAAATACGCTTGTAGTCGTCGATATTTCTTCGTGACTGTTGCATTTCGGACACGTGATTTTTATCACGCTTTTTCAATATCTTACGCAGAGTGGCAACAGACTCGCATGATTCTGGTCAGGTCGCCGTTTCTTCAATCAGGCCGGCCAGCGACTGATAGCTATCCACTGCGATTCGGCTGGAAGAGCCCGGTGGAAACGAAGCCCGGAAAATTTCCAGGCTCATGGGACCATTATAGCCCGTGGCTAGAACCGCTCTCACGAGGGATTCCACATCTAGACCGCCCTTGCCCGGGAGTGTGCGATAGTGCCGCGACAACTGGAGGACGTCCATGTCGATTACTGGCGCATCGGCAATTTGAAGGAAAAAGATCCGATCGCCTGGGATTTCTCGAATGGTTTCAGGATCATTCTTTCGAATCAGGGCGTGAAAACTGTCAAGAATGATTCCAACACTCGGGTGATTGCATTTGCGGACGATCTCCCATGCCTGAGAAACATCGCGGATATGCTGGCCCCAGGCCAGAGCCTCGTAGCCGACGCGGAGACCGCGCGCGGCCGCCATGTCACCCAGCCGTACGAAATCTTCGACAATTCGCCGCACATCGCCCACTGATTCGGATGCAACCGCTGAACACACAAGTAAAAGATTGGTTTCAAGCTCCGCCATCAGGTCGAACTTCCGCTTCGCCTCCTCGAATGCGTCCGGACGAATTGAATCAGAGCGTCCTTCAAAATCACGAAAAGGCTGCAGAATCGCTATTTCCAGACCGTGATCGCGAATCAACATTCCGGCCTCGCGAGCCTTGCCTCCAAAGGCCGTAAGATCGGGTTCAAAGAGTTCGATGGCATCAAAGCCCGCGCCGCTTATAGCGGAAATCTTTTCTCGAAAACTGCCCGGAATGGAAACTGTAGCGATACAAGTCTTCATGATAACCATAATAGCACGCCGCGCGCATTCGTCTTGTGGTTTGAATGGTTGGCATGATACCTATCAAGGGTCGACGCAATGTCTTGCAAACTGGGGCACTGCTATTCAAAGCCAGATCAATCTCAGCCGCAGATGCTTATGCCGCTGCAGGTGATCGTCGACTTCACGCTGTTGCAAGTCGCCAACTGCACCGATGACAGAGTAATATCTATTCGCTATCCAAGCTGAAATGAGAATCATGCGACGGTGCCTGATGCTATTTTCGGGCTTCCTGCAAGCAACTGGAAAATCTCCTTTTTCCACCGTATAACAAGGCCTCCAACATGAATAGCATATGGCGATGACCTCTAGCGTGACGATCACTAGGCAGAACATGGACTCTGAAATACCCACATCATTGGCATCGTATTACGGGCGAATTGCAACCGAGAACCAAGGGTTTCCCGCAATCCTTCGCGAGCAGCAGGTGATAACCCATGGCGACTTCTGGGATGTTGTGAAGTCATTTGCGTACCATATGCGAAACGAGGGCGTGAGGACGGGCTCACTGGTTGCCGTTAACACCACGGACATGCTCGCGTCCCTCGCAACACTCTTTGCTACGTCGCTACTTGGTGCACGCTCAGTTGTCGCAAGCATGGTTCTGGCCAATGCCAAGATACTGCGGCCCACACACTTCTTTCGATCACCAGAAGTCATCGGAAACAAGCGGGTCAACTTCAAACTCATTGACGACAGCTGGATGCCAACGCCGCAAAGTCGGACGCAAGAAATCGACTATGCTGGCAATGCGACTCCGGACGCGGACTGGCTCTATCTGCATACATCCGGCACAACAGGGCGCGCCAAGTTCATTGCCTTGAGTGAGAAGCTCGTCATGGACAGGACAGCGGCAGTTGCCAAGGATTTCCCCTTTCAAAGGACTACACTCGCCACAACCTTCCCCGCCGCATCCCGACCGTTCTTTGCTCGCGCAATCGCGACCCTATTGAACGCGGGAGCCATTGTAGACAGCAAGAGTCTTGACTTCTGGACGAAGGTCGGTGTCAACTTGGTCTGCGGGTCTCCGCTGCAAGTTACGAAATTGTTGGACGACATCAGTTTTTCCCCGCGCGTGGCGCGGATCGAGGTGAGCGGAGCCAAACTGCCGGACGACATCGCGGCGAAACTGCTGAGGAATTTTGAACTTGTTGTAGATGTCTATGGTGCGGCGGAAACAAACAAGACTTTTGAAAATATTGTCATGCGCGATTCCGAGGGGCGCGTCTTTCGGAAAGGTCAATGGCTAGACAGTGAAATTGAAATTGTTTCAGCGGGCGGCCGGCGCTGCGAAACCGCAGAAGTGGGGTCGGTGCGCATCAGAAATAAATATATGGTCCGCAGCTATCTGCAAGCACCCGAAGCGACCGCTAAGTCCTTCCGGGACGGCTGGTTCTATCCCGGCGACATTGCAATGTGGGGAGAAAACGGCGAACTCTTAATAATCGGTCGCGAAGATGATGTCATCAACATTGGCGGGTACAAACTAAATGCCGGTATGCTTGACATGCTTTTTCGTTCAGTACCTGGTATTCGCGATGCCATTTCGTTCCATAATCCAAAACCCCACGCAGTGGACAAGGTTCTTGTCCATGTGGTCTTCGAGAAGGATGCCGTGAGAGCCAACGTCGTCGATGCCGCCTGCGAACTCGCCAAAGCTAGACTAGGCTTGTCAGTCGGAACGAGCAGCATCAGGGCGGTTCATGCTATTCCAAGAACGGAGGACGGAAACCCCGATCGCGGAGCATGTCAGAAAATGGTATTGGAGCGGACCCGGCTCACCTAGGGATTACAGAGATGACATCCGTCCAAGAGATGAATATTGGCAGGTGTTTCGCCCGCGTTGCCAACGAAAACCCTGCTCACGAAGCGATCGTGGCTGCCGACATCACCCTAAGCTATGCGAAACTGTGGCGGATCGTTCGCGGCTTTGCGACCCGCATGCAGGAAATCGGTATTGAGCGAAATTCAACAGTGGCAGTTCACTCAAACGACATGATCGCTTGTGTTGCCTCGATGATAGCGGCATCACTTTTGGGTGCGCGCTATGTCTCATTTGAGAAAAAAATACTCGACGGTGGCACGGTTAGTCCAACGCATTTTCTACGCTCGCCCGATGTTTCGCCTTACGCTAGCGTGAACTATCAATTGATGGACGCGAGTTGGCCTCAAGCCGCTGCTTCAGATCCAAGCTCGGACGGCTCAGAATTTGCCGGCTATGCCGACGCTGGCGATCCCTGGTGGTTAGTTCACACCTCAGGAACAACGGGCGAGCCGAAATATTTGAGCATCAGCCAACGCGATGTCTATCGTCGGTCGAAGGCGGTGCGGGAAGATTTCAGATCGTTGCACTCTCGGTTTTGTTCTTTGTTTCCCTGCAATACCCGGCCATTCTTCGCCAGGGCAAACGCCGCTTTGCTGAACGCCTGCACAATCGTAGACAGTATTGACATTGCTTTCATGCAGGCGCACAGGGTAAATTTGGTTTGCGGCGCTCCGCGCACGACGATGGAGTGGCTGGGGGGCCGTCGCATTTCACCTAGAATCCCCGTGCTTCAGGTTAGCGGCGCAAAACTTCCCGCTGCGGACGCGGCTTTCCTGCTGCAAAGCTTCGGGACGGTCGAAGATGTCTATGGAGCAAGCGAAACAAACAAATCATTTGTCAATGTAAAAGCGCTAGATAGCGGTCGACTGACGACGCGAGGAAAACCTTTGGACAGCGAAGTGCAAATTGTTGGAGCCGATGGCCTGCCCATCACCGCGCCGGGCTTGCGAGGTTCAATCAGGATCCGAAACAACTACATGGCGTCCGCTTATATCGGGGCGCCCAAGGCTAGCGAGCGGGCCTTTCGCGATGGCTGGTTCTATCCTGGTGACATCGCGTGTTGGGGGCCTTCGGGTGAGCTTGTCATCGCGGGGCGTGTCGACGAAATCATCAATCTGGGCGGGCTCAAGGTGGATCCAACCAGTATCGATGAAGTGCTTTGTTCCGTCCTCGGCATATCGGCTGCCGCCACTTTTCGCGATCCCACTGAGCCGATTCCTCCTCGTCTCATGGCGATGGTGACGGTTGAAAACCTTGCGGAAGCAGATAAATGCGTTGCCGCCGCACATTTTGCGTGCAGCAAGCGGCTTGGAGCAGACGTCGTACCGCATGTCATTATCGTGGTACCGTCAATTCCAATGACGAGTGATGGGACACCGCGCAGAATCGAGTGTCAGCGACTGGCGCAGTCCCTAATAGACACAAACAATCAAGAAAAGATAACTTAGTCTAGCAAGGTAGGGATCTCACATGCCGCTCAATGGGAACATCTACGGCGCTTTTGTTCGGGAAGCTCGCGAGAGGCCGGGTGCGCCGGCAATCATCTTTCCTGAAGTATCATTCAGTTACGACCGGATGGACCGCCTGGCCATGGCCTTTGCCAGCAGAATGAGTCTAGCCGGTGTTGGCCCACGGTCTACAATCATGGTGCAATCCTCGGATCCGCTAGTCGTTCTTGCGACCTTGTTGGCCACTTCCCACTTGGGGGCTTCAATTGTCCAAGACAATGAGGGGCTTCTATTGCCGTCTGGCTTGTCCGTGACCCACTACTTTCACACTGTAGAGCCCGAGCGCACGCCTTCGGCAGACAGCTTGCTTATCGATGCCGAGTGGTCGCCTGCGTTGAGCCCTATTCAGACACCAGCGGCAGAGGAAGATCCCGAGAAGCCGTGGCTCTATGTCTACACCTCGGGTACGACTGGTGTACCAAAATTCTTGGCATTAAGTCAGCAAATGGTTTGCGATCGGTCGAAAGCGGTTGCTGACGAGTTCTTGGCTGGCAAGACGCGATTTGCCTCACTCATGCCCTGCAACAGCCGCGCCTTTATTGCTCGTGCACTAGCGGCGCTATTGAATGGTGCAACGATCGTTGACGGCAAAGATTTCGAATTCTGGCGTCGGTCCGGAGTAAATATGGTGAGCGGTTCAGTGGCGCAAATGCTAGGTTTTTTCGGAACGACTACGCTGAACCCGCGTCTCCCTGTCGCCGAAGTCATTGGATCGAGGCTGTTGAAATCTGATGCGCAAAAGCTCTTGCGGAGTTTTGTCAGTGTTCAAGATGTTTTTGGCGCAAGCGAAGCAAGCAAATTATTTGCCAATGTGAGCACACTTGCTCCGGACGGCACAGTCACAACCAGCGGCCAAATGCGTGATTCAAAGATCGAAGTTGTAGACATCGACGGCAATCCAGTGGCACCCGGCACGAATGGAATTCTTCGGATTCGTAACCCCTATATGGCCGCAGGCTATGTCGGCGACCCAGTCGCCAGTCAGGACGCCTTTCGTGATGGTTGGTTTTATCCGGGCGATGTTGCAGCCTGGGGCGAGGCAGGAACTCTGCAGATTCTCAACAGAACTGACAACATTCTCAACATCAAGGGCTTCAAGATCAATGCATTCATTGTTGACCAGGTATTGCGATCAGCTACCGGCATCCGGGAATCGGTCTGCTTCAAGAACCCAAAAGAAGGTGCGCCAGATGAGCTTTTTGCTTTTGTTGTTTTTGAAGAGGGGTGCAATCGCCTTCAGGCTGTCGAAATTGCCCGTCAGCAATGCCGCGTGAAATTGGGTCCGGCTTTGGTTCCCCGTGTTATTCGAGGAGTTGCAGGGCTTCCAAGAGGTTCAGATGGGTCACCGGATCGCAAAGCCTGCGCTGGGTTCATATTGGAGTTGGACAAGCGCAATTCGGGCCAAGGTGAATTGAGCAAGGGCGGAAGTTAGCACTTTCAGGGAATTTGGTGTTCCACCGTCCGTCCTCCATGACTAATCTGAAACACAAAGATTAGAATTGAACCAAGGGTTCGCTTCAATGTTGTGCTGAGATTTGTAGACGTTGGACGAGCGAGGTAACAAGATTTATTCTCTCGCGGAAATGACTATGTCGTCAACTTCGTCTTGCGGTGAAGGGTGAAAAACTCGTTGGGAATCATGTCCCCCAGCGTGGTGTAGCTTTGTGGCCACGCTGATGCTGACCTGACCGGCCTCTTCCGAACCAGACGATATGAGAGTATTGAACTGGGAAGGAGAAAGACGATGGGAAGGGAGAGACTTGCGGCGGAGCAGATTGTGACGAAACTACACCAGATTGAGGTGCTGCAGGGACAGGGCAAGACGATTGTTATGGCCTGCAAGGAAGCCGGGACAACCGAGCAAAACTACTACCGCTGGCGAAAAGAGTATGGCGGGCTTGGGGTGGACCAGGCCAAGCGCCTTAAGCAGCTTGAGACAGAGAACGGCAGGCTGAAGAAGCTGGTAGCTGACCTGTCGCTTGAGAAACAGGTCCTGCAGGATATAGCACAGGGAAACTTGTAAGCCCTGAAC
>SXGT01284769.1_pt1 | contig 12016 bp, 12 predicted proteins | sample 3176221 | NCBI WGS metagenome assembly SXGT01 (sample SAMN11356862, study PRJNA531348) | freshwater metagenome | isolation source: freshwater sample F1-120 | place: China: Fuxian Lake, Yuxi | collected 2017-12-25
CCTCCACCACCTCGCCAGCGACGGGGCAGTAGAGGTCGCTCACGGCCTTCACGGCCTCAATGGTGCCGAACGTCGCGTGCGCGTCAAACTTTGCGCCCGGCTTCGGAAGGTCGAGAAAGACGATGTCGCCGAGTTCTCCCTGCGCGTAGTCGGTGATGCCGACAGCGTAGATGCCGGGCGTGCCGGTGGCCTTCAGGTACTCGTGGTCGCTGGTATAGCGGAGGTCTGCTGGGACGTTTGACATGCGCGAATCCTACGCCCCGCGCGCAATCTTCTCAAGCAGGAATGTCGGCCTTTAGGGCGTCCCAGAGTGCGGCGACTTGGCGGTCGAGATCGTCCAGCGAGCCCGCGTTGTCAATCACGTGGGTGGCCCGCGCGCGCTTGGCGACGGGGTCGGCCTGCGCCGCCATGACGGCACGCGCGTCTGCGTCGCTCAAGCCACGCTCGCGCATGAGACGGGTGAGACGCAGCTGTTCCGGCGCGTCCACGACCACGATGCGGTCGAATTCGCCTTCCAGCCCTGCTTCGAAAAGCAGCGGCACGTCGGACACCACAACGCGCGCACCAGCGGATCGTGCCGCGGCGAGGGCCGCCGCGCGACCGCGGGCGACTTCCGGGTGCACGATGGCCTCCAGGTCTCGCCGCGCCGACTGGTCGGAAAAGACGAGCCGACCGAGGGCGGCTCGGTCGAGTGCGCCGTCACCGGCAAACACGGACATTCCGAATCGCGCCCGAACGCGGGCCAGCGCGGAAGTGCCCGGCTCCAGGACGGCCCGCGCCAACGCGTCCGCGTCAATCACCGTCGCGCCGCGGGCGGCCAGTCGTTCGGCCACGGCGCTCTTTCCGCTCGCAATGTTGCCGGTCAATCCCACGTGAAGCATGCGTTCCGTCGCTCGGCGGCGTCCGCGAAAGGGGGGTATTACGTTTACCCATTCTACCGATGCGCACCACGTCACGCCGCCCCGGCTTCACCGTCATCGAGCTCGCGATCACCCTCGCGATCGCGGCCATCGTCGCGGCCATGGCGCTCCCGGCGGTCGATTTCAATCGCATTCGAATGGACTCGAACGCGCGTCTCGTGCAGAACTGGTTCCTCGGCGCGCAGTCGCGTGCGGTGCAGCGCAACATGCAGGTGCTGGTCGAGGTGTACTACGAGCAGAATCAGGTGCGCATCATTGATGACAGCACGGCCGACGGTGCCTATACCTCCGGGGAAACCCAGAGCGCCCAGACGCTCTCAGAGGGGATGAAGTTTGTCACGCCGCCGTCAACCATCGACGGCGCGACCGCCTACTACGCCACCGGCACCGGAATCTCACTCACCGGCGCCCAGAATCATCCGCTGATCAAGTTCTATCCCAACGGGTCCACCAGCGGCGACGCGGTCTTCTACCTCGGCAGCCCACAGGGACGCTTGAAGGACAACCGCGCGATCAAGGTCACCGGCTCGACGTCAAAGATCTACTTCTACCGCATGCGGCCTGACGGGACGTGGGCACTGAGCGAGATGTAAGAACGGCGGTGCCGGATGCCGCGGTCAGCCGCGGCCAACCGACTTCAGGAACTCTTCCACCACGAAGCCCGCACCGCCTTTCGAGCGGATCTCCTGCGGGGTGGCCTTCAGGTAGCGCTGGCAGGTGTTGCGAAAGGCGCTTCCCGACGGAAAATCAAGCGCTCGCGCTGCGCTGTCGGCGCTCCTGTTGGAGTCTTCGAGCATCTGCGCCGCGACAACGAGCCGCCCCCACGTGATCAGCTTTTGCGGGGCAGGGAACCCGTCCTGCTCCAACCGCGCCAGCAAGGTTCGCCGCGACGTGGTCAAAATGTCGGCGAGCCGGTGTGACGTGAGCCGAAGGTGGGCGCGGGTGATGGAGACCAGCACGGCGTCCCGCGAGATCGGGTTCAGCGCACCAAGCCGGTTGCGGAGCAGGCTGGCGACCCCGCGGGCTTCGGCCTGGCCGAGCACGCTCTTGAGCTGGAGCGGCGTATCGTCCTGGTCGACAATGATGAGGCCGTCAAAGCCGGCGCGACCTGCGTCGAACAGGTCCCGGGCGCGTGAGGGCGTAAAGGACACATAGGCGACGAGCGTGATGCGAGCGAAGCGCAGCTTCAGCTGCCGGACACGGTCGAAGTTCGCGCGGCCGTCGGCAAAGAGGTCGAGGGCGGCGATATGCACGGCCTCGTCTTCACAGGCGCGAAACACCTCGTCCCAGCTGTGGCAGGGTACAACGGTGTGCTGGCCACTCACCGCCTGAACAACACGGAGCAGGCAGCGTTCTTCAGGCAGCAGCGTGGCGATGACACCCATGGAGGAGACTCGGCGGGGAAAGTGACAGTCGGTGGTGCCGGGCTGAACCCTGCGCACCAAACAATATCATCACGGTCAGGAAAACACCATCACAAAGTGATAGTATTGAGTAGTCCGGTGACAATTGACCGCTAGCGCACAAGGCGTTTGCGGCTGACACTTCATAGTTGCGAATCATCCGTCCGTTTCCACGCGTGCCGTTGCCCGAATACGATTCTTTTGAGCTTCATTCGACCGACCTTGGAGTGTCCATGACGCCGGCGCGGCGTGGGCCTGCGGCGCGTGCGCGACGACGGCAGCGCCGCCGCGGGATGACGCTCGTCGAGGTGATTCTGGCGATCGTGATCCTGAGTGGCACGATGCTGGGTCTCGGCAACTTTGCGCGGAAGTTTCAGAGTTCCAACTCCGGCTCCACGTCCAAGGCACTGGCCAGCGACCTCGCGGCACAGCGTATCGTGGATGTGCTCGCGTACAAACCGTACTCGTCGATCGTCTCGACGTACAACGGAACCAGCGAGTCCTACACGACCGGCGCCTTCGCCGTCCTCACGCGAACGACGGCGGCGGCGCGGTGCTCTGGCTGCCCAACCGCCACAACGGACTACATCACCGTTACCGTCTCCGTGTCGGGAAACGATCTCGCCACGCCGGTCAGGAAGACCGTGGTCGTCGCGGCGTTCTGATATGCGGTCCCGGCCGATGACGCTTCCGAGGCGCGCACCAGCGCGTGGGTTCACGCTCGTTGAAATGCTTGTCGCGATGACGCTGACCATGCTCGTCTTCGCCATCACCATTCCGTTCTTCCGTGCCCAGGCGCGCGCAGTGGGCGCCGGCGCCGGGCGGCTCGATGCCCTCCAGAATGCGCGATACGCCGTCGGCCGCATTGACCGGGAGCTCCGATTGGCGGGCGGCGTGTTCGGGCAGCCGGTCATCGTGCAGGCTGCCCCGCTCTCGATCACGTTCAACGTCAACCTGTATGGGGCAGACACCACCACCGATCCGAACGCCGCCTACTACGACGCCACGCTCGACACGCTGACCACCGAGAGTTTCCAGGTTGGCGCAGCGTTGGCGCTTCCGACCTCGTCGTCCAAGAACTATCCCACCGCGACGTACACCGATTCCAACGGCACGCGGTCGCGCTCTGAAACGATTGCATTCTTTCTGCGGGCCGACGCGAGTTCCGGGCGCAGTGACATCTACACGCTCTTCCGACGCGTGAATGCGAAAGACAGCACCTTGGTTGCATCGAACCTCTGGATCCCATCGGACACGGGATACTTCTTCAAGTACTATCGCGTGGCTGCCAGCGGCACGGTGTCGGCGATCAACCGGGACTCGCTGCCGCTCTACTGGGACGACGCGACCCGTACGATCGACTCGATTGGCGCGGTGGAAATGCGCGCCGCCGGGTGGCACTACAGCGCGCGCGACAATGAGCACATTTTCCGTACGGTGTACGCCAAGACCACCATCTCCAACGTCGGGTTGCTGGCCGCGCGGACCTGTGGCGCGGCGCCGGCGGCGCCGACGGGGGTGACCGCGACGGTGACGAACAACACAGGCGGGAGTCCGGTGAAAGTGGCGATCGCGTGGACCGCGTCCACCGACGACGCGGCGGGAGCAAGCGACGTCGAGGCGTACAGCGTTGCCCGGCGCCTGTCCGCGGGCTCAACGTGGATCCCGGTTGGCAACCTCCCGGCACGTGGAACGGGCAGCTACACGTTTGAACATTTCGGCTTCGCTCCCGGAACGTGGGTATACGGGGTGCGCGCGATGGACTGCGGGCCAACGTGGTCGTCTGCGGCAGAGCACAGCGGCACGGTGGTGATCCCGTGATTCGCAGGCGAGGGCGTGGCCTCCGGCGCGGCTCTGCGCTGGTGCTGGTGCTGGTGATGACCTTGTCCATGGCCGGATTGGCCATCTCGGCTGTGCTCCTCACGTCCAGCGCGGCATTCGTGCAGCGCTTCTACGACAAGGAGAAGGACTTCCGGTTCATGGCCCGCGCCGCGATCGCGCTTGCCAAGGCAACGGTCCAGCGCGACACCACGCTCAGCATTCCGTCGGATTCGGCGTACCGGGCAGCCACCGCCGCGACGCTCAGCGACGCCGGTGGAACGGCCATCGGCCTGATGAAATACAACTCCTACGCTGCGTTCACCGGTGATACCGCGGGCACGTACATCCCGTTCCTGACGCTGATGGCACAGGCCTACGACACGATGGGGACGCGCAGCGTGATGCGGCTTGATATGCAGGCGGAGTCGTTCAGCCGGTACGCGATCCTTGTCGACACCTTCCTGCCCTCCACTTCGCTTGATTCCGCCATGCACGTGCGCGGACGAACCCACGGCAATCGCAACTGGGCGTCTTCGGGTGGCGTCGGGAACACGTACTATGACACGCTCAGCCTGAGCGGAAGCGGTGCCCCGTCCGGAACATCGACATTCACCGGTACGGTCAACGCAACCAGTGCGAAGCGTATCAAGTGGCCGACGGCATCCTCTGTGGCAGCGCTCCAGACACTCGCATCCGCCGGAAACCTCAGTTTTGCGCCGGTGTTGCCGACGACGAGCTATTCGCCGGCTTACTCCGGAGGCCGCTACATCTCGGGCGACGCGACAAACTCATCGTCTTCCGCGCGCCGCGGCTCGAGGCTGCGCTTCCGGACGGTGGACGTCGATAACGACGGAACCATCGATGCGGAGGAAGGCTTTTTTCAGGTGTTCGACCTCGCAACCGGCATGGACACCTCGAATCTTCGTCCCGACCTGACTACTGCCAGTTCCGAGACGTCGCGCCCGACAGACTGCAACGGAACGAATTCTCAGACGGGGGGCTCCACGGGCACTTGCCGCAGCACCATCGTGCAGAACAACTGTGGACTGATGGTCACCATCGCGGGGCGCAAGGAGTTTTTCCCGGTCGCTCGGTTTCGCGAGTCGTGGGTCAAACAGCGGGTGATGCTGAGCACGGCTCCGATTATCACGGCGGCCGATACCGCCCTGATGGACAGTACGCGGAACTCACCTGCGGAGACCGATACTGTCGCCGTCAAGCGCATCCTCAGCTACGGCGCCGGCTACTCTCGGTGCTTCCCTTCCGGCAGTCCTTACCTGATGCTCACGGAGCGGTACACCACCTCAGCCTGTGCTGTCGATTCGACCACTGGAACCAATTATCCGTATGCGTTCGGCGCACCGGCAGGGTGCACCACCCAGCGCTATGGTGGCCAGGACACGACGTTCACGCCAAACGCAAGCCGATGTTACATCCGCGGTACGGATGGCCAATGCTACGACGAAAGTCTGGGCGCCGGTTGGGGGCAGGGACTTCGGCGGCTCGGCTCATGGCGGGCTTTTGGGGGCACGTCCACCGCGACCCCCCCGTCGTCGGTCCTGCAGGCCGCGGAAATCCCCTACCTCTGGCCCATCTCGACGACGTACAACTCGGTGTCACGCGGCGTGATCTACGCGTCCGGATCACCATTGTTCGTGGGCGACACGCTTCGCGGCTACGCCACTCTTTATGTGCGTGGCCGAGTGGTACTCGTCGATGACATGGTGTACGACAAGGAACCAACAGATTCCAGCGCCCTCTGCAGGAACATGCTCGGCATCATTGCCGACACCAACGTCAAAGTGGCCAACACGCCGATCAATTTTCCGCGTCGCGGCGCGAGCGCCGGCTCGTACGTCTCACTCGGCAGCCCGAATTTCAGCTTGCACGGCTTCATACTCGCCCTTTCGACAACCACCTCCACCAGTAGTAGCACCAACATCCGGGCGCATGGCTCGTTGACAGTCGAAGATTCGACGAGCAATGCCGCCGGCGGCCTCACGTGCTACGGCCTCTCCACGTCAGGCGGCTGCTTGTTCCATACAGGCGGCGCCGCGATGAAAGTGTTTCACCGAGCGCACGGGTCATCCGGGCAGGGCCTGCTCCGCGTGGTCACGCCCGACCCCTGCATGGAACAGCAACCCAACCGCCGCCCGCCGTTCTTCCCGCTCACGGGGCGCTTCGTGGACTACAAGTGGTCGGAAGTTGACCCGCGTGTGGCCGACACCTGGGGTGAGGTCAAGAATTATTTCTCGCGGCTGCGCGGCAGCGGCCGAAAGGTCCCCTAAGAGCCTAAAGCAGCCGACCCTGGTCGTCGCCCGCAGTGGCGATGCGGTGGCAGGCCCGGCAGCGCGCCTCGTACGTATCGGCCGCGCCAACCATCACGACGGGCGAGTTGACGGGCGCGGGCTTTCCGTCAATGAGCCGCTGATTCCGCGTGGCCGGCGCGCCACAGCGCACGCAGATCGCGTGCAGCTTGTCCACCACCTCGGCCGCACACATCAGGAAGGGCATCGCACCAAATGGCTCGCCGCGAAAATCCGTGTCGGTGCCTGCAATGATGACCCGACGGCCGCGCGCGGCCAGGTCGTTCGCGACGGCCACTACGCCCGTGTCGAGGAACTGCGCCTCGTCAATGGCGATCACCTGCGCCAAGGGGTCCAGGCGCAGCGAGATCTGCGCTGATGAATCGACCGGTACCGCCTCAATCGAGCGCCCATCGTGTGAGCCGATGGTGAACACGCCGGCGTAGCGGTCATCGAGGTGCGACTTGAATACCTGCACCCGCTTCCTGGCGATGAGCGCACGCCGCACACGGCGGATGAGCTCTTCACTCTTGCCGCTGAACATCACTCCGGAAATCACTTCGATCCAGCCGCCATTGGGCTGGAACAGCCCGGCGCTCATCTGTCGCCACGCCTCGGCGGCGGACGATCACTGCGTCGGCCGCTGCTGGGCCGGTCGGAGGAACGCGGCGGACGGCTGCCTCGTTCGCCGCGGTCGCCGCGGTCATCAAACCGCGGCTTGCGATCGCCGAACGACGGCTTGCGGTCTCCGAAGCCCGGCTTACTGCCGCCACTGCGCGGCTTCCGGTCGCCAAAACTCGGCTTGCGATCGCCAAACGATTTCCGCTCACCGAACGACGGCTTTCGGTCGCCGAACGATTTGCGCTCGCCCGAGCGAGGCGGCCGGTCGTCACTGCGCGCGGGACGATCGAAGCTGCGGGCCGGGCGGTCATCGCTGCGCGCCGGCCGGTCATCGGTCGCCGGCTTGCTGCGCGGCGCCTCCACCGGGGCAACGGCGCGAGATTCGGCCGCACGGCGGGCCGAGTTTTGCTCGCGTTCAAAGAGACGGAGCAGCGCGCCCGCAATCACGAATGGGTCGAACTCCGCCAGCAACGGTTCCAGTGCGAACATCTCGCGGCCGGGCGCCGAATCGAGAATCGAACGGCGCACACGGTCGCGGAGCGCTTCGTCCGCGGCCACGGCGGCCGCACGGGCATTGACCGGAGCAAACGCGGCGATGCGCACACCGGGGACGGAGGCAATGAGTGCGGTCCGCTCGCGGGTGCTCATCAGCGCGACCACACGGCCCGGCGGGGCCGCGAGGACCATCGCCAGCTGCTGTGCACGCGGCGCGCCAACGAAGATCACCAGCGATGCACCACCGGTGTCTCCATCGGGGCAGAGCCGCGCGAGCGGAGATCCTTCCGCATAGCCGAGGGCGGCCAGCGCTTCGCTGACGGCCATGGTGTGTCGCGGATTCGTCGGGATGATCGCCGCAGACGGCGCATCGATAGTTTCGAGCACATCACCCAGGAGCGAGACCGGGGAGACCCCGGAGGTCGGCACGACCTCGATGGTCAGGTCCGGCGGCGAGGCGGCAGGGGGCGCGGCCACGCGCCGCGCGCCATGCATATGCGAAGTGGCCAGGCGCTCCACGAACGGCGTCATGGCCGGTGTGGTCACGATTCGCGCGGCTTCCTTCGGGCATTCCGACAGGATCTGCTCCACGAGTGCGGACTGCGCTTCCATCTCATCCGCACCGGCGATGACGATGCCCGACACCTGGTCGAGCTTCACGGCGCGGGCATGCACGAGCGCCTGCAGCACTGGCGCGGTTGCCGTAACCACGGCGGGCTTGGCTTCAGTCAGGAGCCGCTTGGCCCGCCGCTCGTTGCCGAGCGCGGCGGTGGGGAATCCCGTCGCGCGGACGCCTACGGAAAGGTCGCGGGCCAGCTCAGCGGCATCTGTCGCGGTCGGCACGATCAGGAGCACCTGAACCGCCGGATTCTCCGCGTCCACCCGGGCGATGAGCGGGGCGCAACGCACCGCGACCTCGTCCCAGGATGTGGGAATCAGGTGGATCACATTGGTGCTACGCACGCTCGACGAGTCGGCGCGCTCGGGGTCAGACACAGGTGCCTCCGCAGGGATTTGGCGCGGAGCGTGCCCCGCACTATCGTTCCGAAGACAATCTAGCTCCCCCGCCATGTCGCCGCCCGACACGTCGTTCGCGCCCTCTGAAAACATCGCGAAACTGAAGGAGAGCGCCACCATAGCCGTGTCACAGCGCGCCAAGGCGCTGAAGGCGGAGGGGCGCGAGATCATCGACCTGGGGGCCGGGGAGCCCGACTTCGACACCCCTGAGCCGATTCGCCGGGCGGCGCAGCACGCGCTCGATCACGGCGCAACCCGGTACACCGCCACGGAGGGGACCCTGGCGCTCCGCACGGCCATCGCCGCGCGCACGACCGTGCGGCGCGGGCGCGGAGAGACGATCACTCCGGCGCAGGTCGTTGTGTCGAACGGTTCCAAACAGTCGCTGTTCAACGCCTGTTTTTGTCTCTTTGGCCCGGGCGACGAAGTACTGATTCCCACGCCGAGCTGGACCAGTTACTACGAGATGGTCGCGCTCTCCCGCGCGACCGCCGTGGCGGTGATGGGAGACCCCAACGACGGATTTCGCGTCACCCCAGCCTTGCTCGCCGCGCACGCCACGGAACGCACGCGTGGCGTCATGCTGAACACCCCGGTCAATCCCACGGGTACGGTCTACACGCGATCGGAACTGGATGCGCTGCTCACGATGGCGCGGGAGCGCGGATGGTGGGTGATCTGCGACGAGATCTACCTGCGCATCGCGTTCGACGGCGACGCCACATCCTGCCTCGATGTGGCCGAGTCACTCGACCGCGTCGTGATTGTCGACGGCGTGGCCAAGGCGTACGCGATGACGGGCTGGCGCATTGGGTGGACGATTTCGGCCGCGCCGCTTGCGAAGGCCATGGCGGCTTTCCAGTCGCATACCACCTTCAATGCAGCCGCGGTTTCGCAGGCTGGCGCGGCAGCAGCGCTGACGCTGGGTGAACCGGTGGAACTCGCTGTTCGCGCGATGGTGGACCAGTTTCGCGTGCGGCGCGATGCCGCCATGGCGATCCTGGCCGAAGAGCCGGCGATGCGCGTGATACCGCCCGAGGGAGCGTTCTACCTCTTCATCCAGGCGCCGGGCGCCGGCAGCGTGCCGGACGCCGGTACCGTGTTTGCCGCGCGACTGCTGGAGAAGCACAACGTGGCGGTGGTGCCGGGCGCGGCGTTCCTCGCTCCCGATTGGATTCGGGTCGCCTACTCGACCGACATCGACCAGGTGAAGACGGCAATGCGGCGCATTGTGACAGCCTTCCGGGAGCGGTAGGGTGCGGATCGCGCTTTCCGTTGTTCCTGGCGATGCCGCGCCGGCCAACGTTCACTATCACTGGGATGCCGACACCGACATTCTTGGCGCTGAAGTTCGCGGCGCCGATGCCGGCGAACCGGGACTCACCGGCATCGTCGAGATCGAAGGCCGCGAAGGTTCCTGGCTCAACATCGATGTGCGCGGCGGCCAGATTGTCGGCGTCGAAGTGGCGGTGTGGCCGGATGTAAAAATCGTGCCGACGCTCGTGGCTCCTGCGCCGGTCCCCGCGGCACACCTGCGCGTTCCCGCGCGAACATCGCAGCCGGGCATTGCCTCGGTTGAACTCGACGCCCACCTGTCGGCGGAAGCGGACCGCGCTGAGCGCACGGTACATTTCCGGATCGGGCAGGGAAGGGCAGCGGCATCGTATCGTGCCGCGACGGACCTGCTCATCGACGTTGATGAATCGCAGCACCTCGCCGGGATCTGGCTCCTGAACGTTCCACCATTTCCGAGCGCATCATGATCACGACCATCGTTCTCATCCGCGCCGAACCGAAACTCATTCCCCAGTGCGCGCGACACCTCGCCGGGCTCGACGGCGTGACCGATGTCTACTCGGTGAGCGGGGAGTGGGACCTGATCGTGATCCTCAAGGTCCCGAACTACGAGGATATCGCCGCGATTGTCACGGAGAAGTTCCCGGAGGTGCCGGGAATCGTGCGTACGACGACGCTCACCGCGTTTCGCGCCTACTCGAAAGCGGATCTCGAGCAGGCGTGGGATATCGGCACGGGCTGACGGGCGCGGCTCCGGTTACGGAGTCGGCTTGCCGTCCGGCTTTGGCGGGTCCAGGCACCACCGTGAGGAGGCGCGGAGCGCCTCGTGCCATTGGCCGGCCTTGAAGTTCAGGACCACCAACTCGTTGTTCCCGGCGTAGTGCCACGACTCGATGATGATCTCATCGATTCCGTCGCCGTCAACGTCCATGTAATCGAGCACGCGCTGGAACTCGACGCTCCTCGCGTCGCCGCTCTTCACATGCCGATAGGTGGACACGTAGCCGGTGTCGACCTTGTCGAACAGCGCGAGTATGTGCGATGTGTGGCCAACACCGGGCGCGATGTCGCCGGCCTGCGCGTCAATGAATGAGACCAGCAAGGTCGGGTCCCGGCGGGCGCCGGTAGCGATCATGCGCGCGACGAAGTCGAGCGAGTCGAGTTCGTCACGGTCCATCTCGTTGGCCAGCCCGAGTGCGTGGCCCAATTCGCGGCCCATGCGCGCGATCGTTGCGCTGGACGGGAACTGGTTACCCTGTGCCGCATTGGGTCCCACGGGCAGCGCCGTGGCAATCAGTTCGACTGTCGGCTCATTCGATCGGCGCTCTACCTGAATCGAGGCGCCGCCGAGTGGGCGGAGGTCGCGGCAGCCGGGGAGGGGATACAGCGCCGAATCCTGACCCGCCCACATCCCGCGGGTGACCTTCACGGTGCCGCGCTGCGTATTGGCGATGTACACCGGGTAGGTGCTGCCGGCCGCGAAGTAGATGCTGTCCAGTTCCCGCCAACCCTGTCGAGTGAGCCCGATCTGCTGAATGGCGCCGCCAACAACAGCAGCGATCGGCATGATCTTGGGATCAGAGGCATCGCCAAAGACCTGAAACAGGATCTGCGGCTTGCCGGCGAGATCGAGCGCCGTGGCACCGGCAGGAAGCACTTGATTCGGGTCAACGGGCGGCGTCTTGTCGCACGCTGCGGCGAGCGCTAGCGTGGCAACAATGACCGCCGACGAAAGTCCTGGTAGCGCGTGGCGCATGGCCGAATCGTACGCCCCTCGCGCCGGGGGAGCAAGCGTTCGGGCGTCGGCCGCGATCTTGCGCGGATTGCCGGGCGCCAGCGTGGTCAGTGTATTGGGCGTCGACGCCAGCGCTCCCAGTCTCGAATCGCTCGATCCGGCCGGCGGTACGCCCGTCTCGGTTGCACCCGGCAGCCCACTTGAGTCGGGGCGCCTCGAGACGCGTTCTGTGGCCGCGGCACTGCACCCCGGGTTTGCGGCATTTCTCGATGGCATCCAGCGTTCCGTGGTGATCGGTCAGCTCGGAGGCCTCGTGCCGGTGGTGCACGGCACCGTGGGTGCGGTGGTGCGCGTGCGCCGGGAGCGGGTACTGTCCACCTGGGGCGACGGCGCGCTGGTGGC
>SXGT01664026.1_pt1 | contig 12015 bp, 6 predicted proteins | sample 3176221 | NCBI WGS metagenome assembly SXGT01 (sample SAMN11356862, study PRJNA531348) | freshwater metagenome | isolation source: freshwater sample F1-120 | place: China: Fuxian Lake, Yuxi | collected 2017-12-25
AGTCCAATCGCGCCTACCAGTTTCCCTGAGAAACTGCACCGGCAAGTCGTGATAAAGCCACCCTCGGGTGGCTTTATTGCTTTTGTGGCTCGCTCGTGAATACCATGTGGCTAGTTGCCCTCGTCATTCGGATTCTGGATCAGACCCTTGAGCAGATTGCTCATCGGAATCTGCAGATTCACTCCCTTTGGCGGAATTTCGGACATGAACCACTTGTTGTACAGCCGCTCCAGTTCGCCGCTGCTCATCATTTTCCTGAGCGCCGTATCTACGATCTTTTTCAGTTCCGGGTCGTCCCGGCGGAAAACGATGGCATAGGGTTCAAATCCAAAGTTGTCGTCGAGGAAACGCAATTTGGAACCGTCCGGTGAACTGGCTACCAGGCCTGCAAGCAAAGCCTCGTCGACGACAAAGGCATCGGCCTGGCTGGCTACTACCATGGCCAACGAATCGGGATGCGTCCGTGCCGCCTTGGAGCGCGCGGAAAGCTTTCGGGTATTGAGTATGCTGCGTACGATACGCTCCGTTGTCGTGCCCGCCGTGGTAACGACAACCTTGCCGTCCATATCGGCAATCGACATGATCGGAGATTCCTTACGTACTACGGCCTTGACGCCGGAGACGAAAGTAGTCAGCCCGAAGGCAACCTGTTGCTGGCGAATCCGGGTATTCGTAGTTGAACCGCACTCGATATCGATTGTCCCGGCCTGCAACATAAGAAAACGGGATGAGGACGTCACCGGAACCTTGACTACACGGATGGCTGGATCGTCCACCGCCTCCTTGATCGCATCGACGATATGGTTGCAAATATCAATAGAGTACCCGACAGGCTCATCACCCAAAATATAGGAAAACGGGACAGAGGCCTCGCGATGCCCGACGTAGATCGCCCGGTATTCGCGAATCTTTTCCAGGGTAGTCAGCGCTACGCCCTGAGCCATGACCCTCGGCAGCCAGAGCAACAGCATCAGGCCGGAGACGAGGCAAACAATTGCGCGCATCACCCCTCCGCCTTTGACCGCCGGGAACGCGAACCGCCGCGCTCGCCGACTGTTTCACGTTCGATCAGCCACTCTCCGCCAACCTTGACCCACTGCAGCAGTTTGCGCGTGGTGTCGCGATAGTCATCGGAACGGTACTGCTGAATGAATTCGGTAACCAGGTTCCCGGACGACGTCATGTGCTGGCGCACATCCTTGACTTCGACGGTGATGCCCGCTCGGCGCGATAGTCGCGTCTCGCGCTGTTTGGCCCAATCGGCACGGGAAGCCCCATCCGCCGGAACAAAGGACGGCGCATAGAATTTTTCGTAGCTGTCAAATCGGCCGGACGACCAGGCCGCAGCCCAGGCCGACACTTTTTCGGAAATCAGTTTGCTGTCTGCATCAACCGGCGACGGCGACTTGGCAGATTTTCTGGGCCCGGCATTGATTGAACTCGTGGCGCTCAATTGCAGTGCCGCATCGGCTTGAGCCGCCGCCTGAGGCGATGCCGCTGCCGGAGTCGCCCCTGACGCAATCGGCGCGGACACATTTGCTGGCTTCGGCGGCGGCTCACGCAAGGCAGCGGGTGAAGCCACCCCCGGCGCCAACGGAGCAGGCATCGGCGGAGGAAAGGATAGAGGCACTGCCGCAGGCGGGTTGGGTGCGGGCGCCGGAACCGCCGGGGCCTGAGGTACCTGAGGCTTGTTCGCTTCCAGCATCGCCAGGGCGCGGGCAGTCAATGCCTCCAGGTCGACCAGGTAGGCGCCGGGGGCCTGTGGCGGGCAAATGTCGCCGCCACTGTCGAGTTCGCGGTGGATCGCATCGTCCAGACCGCGCGGACGCACACCGAGGAATTCCATCAGGCGCCCGATTCCGGCCTGTGTACGCAAATAGGCGATCCCAAGGTCCATGTCGGAATTGACCGCGGTGCGTCGCGCATTCAGCAGTTCGTTTTCCGTATCGAGCAGGTCAAGCAACGAACGTTGGCCGATGTTGAACTGCGCCTTGTAGGCGTCCCGCGTCTTCTCGATCGAACTGACCTGAAGGTCGAGATTGGAAAGCTGGGCACGCAGGCGCTCCACGTCGTTGTAGGCAATCGCCAGGGTCTGCCGGATATCGCGACACGCTTTGTCGCGCAGATCCATGGCAAGGTTCTTGCGTTCGGCATACACCGTTTGCCGCGCCAAGTCGGCTCCGCCATTAAATATGTTGTAGCTCAGGATGATTTCAGCGGTGTTGTTCTGGCGCGTACCGACGGTGCCCTGATAGTTGTCAGTAGTCTCATTGCGCATGCGCAGATCGAGCCTCGGATGAAACCCGGCGCGCCTGAGTTCAATGTCATGCTGCGCCGACTCGAGATTTTCTACCGCAGCCCGCAACGCCGGGTTCTGGTTAAAGCCCAGCTTCAGGGCCTCCTGTTCGGAGATTGGAAAATCGGCCGACAATCCTGATGGAGGGAACAGCACCGATGGTGGCGGTTCGCCAACCAGACGGATAAAGCGCGCCGTGACGTCATGAAGATTGGCCGCCTCGGTGTTCAGGTTCAATTCGGCGAGCGCCAGGCGGCTGGCCGCGTGCTCCACATCCACCCGCCTGCCGGCGCCGCTCTGGGCGCGACGCAACAGTTGCTCATAGCTGGCGCGATGCTCGACGTAGTTGTTTTCCGCCAGCAGCAGCAGCAGGCGATAGCGCATCACGTCGTAGTAGGCGCGCCCGGCTTCCAGCGCCGCGGCTTCCGCCGCATCGACCAGTTCGAAGTACCGGGTCAGTCGCGCCTTGTCGAGTCGCTTGACGTCGCTCGACGTGGCGAATCCGTCGTAGAGCATCTGGTTCAGCGTCAATGTCTGTCCATTGCGGGTGAAATCGCGATCGACGGCGCCAGGCTGCCTCAAGAATTCGCGCCCGGTGCCGTAGGTATAGTCGATCTTCGGCAAGAAGCCGGCGCGTGCGACATCAACTTCACCGACGGCCGATTTGAAGGTATGCCATTTGACAAGAACTTCAGGATTGCTGAGAACGACCTTTTGCACGACGTCCTGCAAGGTCAAATGAGCGGCCGCCCACGCGTGCCCCGCCAGAAAGGCGAGCACGGCAACTACGAGTTTCCCTCCTCGTTTTAACGCCTTCATCGATAAGTTGCGACTATGCATTCAACCAATGGCCAAGGACGTGCGATTATAGTCAAACTTCAAAGATTGACCGCTGTGTGAACACCAGCCGAAATTCGCTCCAGTTTCCCTTTTGGCATCGACAGATGCGCCTGTTCGGCGGTATCTGCGCAGTCTTGCTCTTGTCGTTGACCTGGGCCTTTGATTTCCCCTTTTTTGAAAAACAGATCCTCGCCCGTTTCGGCCCGGCGCGGCTGGTATTGTTGCGCGAATGGCAGGCCAGCCTTGTGGATGCGCGGAAATCCGCTGAATTGGAAAAACTGCGAAAAGTGAACGATTTCATCAATCAACACGTCGAGTTCGATGAAGACTTGTCGATATACAACTACAGCGACTACTGGGCGACCCCGCTGGAAACCGTCGGCCATGGCCGCGCAGATTGCGAAGATTTCGCGATCATCAAATATTTTTCGCTGAAGGACTCAGGTGTTGCAATTTCGAAGCTACGCCTGGTGTATGTCAAGGCACGTCTCGAAGAAGCAGGAGGTCCGCGCCTTCAGGCCCACATGGTGCTGGCCTATTACGCAACGCCAAACGCGGAACCCCTGGTGCTCGACAATCTGGTGCCCGAAATCCTGCCGGCATCCCAGCGCAAGGATTTGCACCCGGTATTCAGCTTCAACAGCGAGGCCGTCTGGAACGGTGTCGCCGGCAATTCGGTAAAGGGCAAGGGGGGCACCGGCCAGCTGTCGCGCTGGCAGGATCTCCTGCTCCGAGCCCGCAAGGAAGGATTCGACTGACCATGTATCGCCCGGGAATATAAGGAAGGAAACGCCATGTCGATGTATCGCCAACTCTGGCTCGCCATCATCATCAGCATGCTGCTTGCCCTCGCCGGCAGCCTGTTCGCATCGCTGCTGTCGGCCCGCGCCTATCTGGAGCAGCAACTCAGCATGAAGAATGCCGACAATGCTTCAGCGCTCGCGCTCTCGCTGAGCCAGCAGAACCCGGATGCCGTCACCACCGAATTGGCGGTGGCGGCGTTGTTCGACAGCGGGCATTACGAATCGATCCGGGTCCACGATCCCAACGGCAAGCTGATCATCGAGCGCGTCGCCGAAGCCGGCGACCTAGGCGCTCCGGAGTGGTTTGCCAGTCGCCTGCCGATTCGCGCCGAACCGGGTGAAGCGCAAATTACCAGCGGCTGGGCGCAGTTGGGTACGGTGAGTCTGGTCAGCCACAGCCGTTTCGGCTACGAGGCCTTATGGACCAGCACCCGGGAGATGATTGCGGCACTGACCCTGGCCAGCCTGATCGGTGGCTATCTCGGTAGCCTGATCCTGCGGCGACTGCGCCGTCCGCTGCAGGCCGTGATCGACCAGGCCGAGGCGATTACCAACCGGCGCTTCATCAGCATTCCGGAGCCCGACGTTCCGGAATTGCACCAGTTGGCGGTGGCGATGAACTCAACCGTGGCGCGCCTCAAGACCATGTTTGAAGAAGAAGCGGCACGACTGGAAACCCTGCGCCGCGAAGCCAATTGCGACAAACTCACCGCCCTGGCCAACCGCGACTTCCTGATCGCCGAACTTCGCTCCACCCTGGAGGATGAGAACTCGACGGGCGGCACCCTGCTGCTGATACGCGTCGCCGACCTCGTCGGCATCAACCGGCGGCTGGGCCGCGAAGCGACCGACGACCTGCTGCGACGGGTTGCCCGGGAAGTCGGCGCTAGCGCCACGGCAAATCCGGACGCAGTCGCGGCACGGATGAATGGCGCCGACTTCGCGCTCTTGCTACCGGGCCAAAAGTCCTGTCACGACATCGCTGAAGATCTGCTGCACACACTGGTAGGTACCATGGATCCCTATGTCGATGGTGGCGCTTCGGCGTTCATCGGCCTGGGTAGCTTCGGGCGGGATGCCGGCCTGCGCGTTGTCCTGTCGCAGATTGATGCCGCCCTGATATCCGCCGAAGCCGAGAACATCAACTGCATTCGCGAAGCGGTATTCGATGCCGGCGACGATCTGCCGGAAAGCAATGAGGAATGGGCAACCATCATTCGCCAGGCTCTGCAGCAACGCTGGTTGCGGCTGGTGGAGTTCCCGGTGGTGGATCGCCAGCAGCGCCTGCTGCACCAGGAATGCCCGCTACGCCTCAAGCTTGAGGCCGAAGGTCAATGGCTGCCTGCCGGACGTTTTTTCCCGGTGGCCGAGCGCCTTGGGCTGGTCAAGGATCTCGACCTCGCGGCGCTGGAACTGGGACTCAGGGAACTCGAACAGCAACCCGCGCTCACCGGCCTGGCGATCAACCTGTCTGCAAGCTCGCTCGGCGACGCCAGCTTCCTCCTGCGCGTCGATGGCCTGCTCAAAAGGCATCGCTCTGCCGCCCGTCGAATTTGGGTGGAAGTCGCCGAAACCGGCGTCCTCAAGCATATAGGCTCGTTCCGCGAACTTTGCGGAATTCTTCGAACCTACGGATGTCGCGTGGGAATAGAACACTTCGGTCGCCAGTTCAGCCAGATCGGCCAGTTGCACGATCTCGGGCTCAACTACATCAAGATCGATGCCAGTTTCATTCGACGTCTGGAAGCGAATCCCGGAAATCAGACGTTCCTCGAAGGAGCGTGCTCTATAGCCCACACGATCGGACTGATGGTAATTGCGGAAGGCGTCGCAACCCAGGCTGAATTGAGTAAGCTAATGGAAGTCGGATTTGACGGTGCAACTGGGCCCGTGGTGAAACTTGCCTAGGCGACGCATCGCCATGACTCATTGGTTGCGGTAAACGCGACAGGTTCCATCGCACTTAGAAAACCGCTATTGTTGTTCCAACATGATTCCTGATACCGATACTCCGCTCTCGGAAGCACGCAGGCAGTTGCAGCGCGGCCAGCACCTGAAAGCACTGACATCTCTGGACAGGCTGGTTGCCTCAAATCCAGCATCAACAGGCGCTTGGCTGATTCGCGGGGAAGCCCTGTTGGCACTGGGCCGCCACGACGAGGCGATTTCATCACTCGACAAATGCGTGTCCATTGACCAGAACAACGTGGATGCCCATCTATTGCGCGCGGCGGTGGAACAGGCAATCGGCCGGACAGCCGAAGCGCTTGAGGGTTATGCCCGCGTACTCTCACTGCACCCCGGCAATGCTGACGCCCACAACAACATTGGCCTGATTCTGGCGGCACGACGTGAATTCGACGGTGCATTGGCAGAGTTTGATGCCGCGCTGCGAACCCGTCCCGATTCTGTCGAAGCAATAAACCATCGTGGAATGGTGCTCAAGGAAACCGGGAGCCTGCAAGAAGCGCTTGGCTGTTTTGACCGGGCCCTCGCGCTTCGCCCCGGCATGCTCCCGGCCATGTATAACCGTGCCGAGGTGCTGGGCAGCCTGAAGCGCAACGCCGAGGCACTGGACCAATACGAGCAGGCGCTTGTCCACTTTCCCGATGATCCGCATCTGCACAACAATCGCGGCGCAACTCTGCTCGCGCTTGGACGTTACGCGGAAGCGCTTGCCGCCTTTGACCGGGCTATCGAACTGCTTCCTGATTACGCCGACGCACTGGACAACCGGGGAACCGCACTGGAAGCGTTTGACGAACTCGAGCAGGCTGAAGCCAGCATTCGCGCCGCGATTCGCGTCGAGCCGCTCAAGGTGAGTGCGCACTGGAATCTCTCCTTGTGCCTGCTGCGGATGGGTCGCTTCGAAGAGGGATGGAAGCTGCATGAGTGGCGCTGGCGCAAGGAGGTTTTCCGGCGCTTTGATTTCGGACTCCGGCAGCCTCGTTGGGATGGTTCGCAGGCGCTCGCCGGTAAGTCGATTCTCCTGACGGCGGAACAGGGGCTCGGTGACACCCTGCAATTTGTCCGCTATGCCGCGCTGCTGGAGGCTAAAGGTGCGCGAGTGTTACTGTTCGCGCAATCGGCCCTGGTCGAGCTGGTGGCGCACAGCATGCCGAATGTCCGGGTATTCAACCAACTCGGGAATATCCCGGCTTTCGATTTCCAGTGCCCCTTGTTGAGTTTGCCTCTGGCTTTTGGTACCAGGCTTGACACCGTGCCGGCGGCGGTTCCCTATCTTCGTGCGCCACTGCGACGCCGCGTCGCATGGGAACATAAGCTGCCACCGTCCGGGCGTGCGCGTATTGGCTTGGTATGGGCAGGGAGTACCAGCCACGCCAACGACGCCAACCGGTCGATGACAGTGCGAGACATGCTGCCTTTGCTGGACGTCGACTCCTGCGAGTTCGTCGTGCTGCAAAAGGAAATCTCCGCCGAGGAAAGGCTCCTTCTCGAAGGCCGCTCGAATGTCCGGATCGTCGGCGACGGCTTTGCCGACTTTGCCGACACTGCGGCGGTTGTTTCCCAGCTTGAGCTCGTGATATCGGTTGACACGTCCGTGGCGCACCTTGCCGGCGCAATGGGCAAACCGGTCTGGATACTCCTTCCGATAATGGCGGATTGGCGCTGGATGCTTCAGCGCCACGACAGCCCCTGGTATCCGACTGCGCGCCTTTACCGACGCGCCAACACGGATATGTGGCCTGCCGTAATCGCCCGGGTAAGCGAAGACTTGCGTGGCTTCGGCACCTCACTTCCGGCGCACTCCGAAAGCATTGTCACCAGCCCGCATGACGCCCTGCACGCCGCCGCGGCAATGCACAACGCTGGCAATCTGAGCGACGCGATAGCGATCTACGAGGGTGTACTCAAGCTCGACCCGAACGACTTCGACGCAAACCATCTCCTCGGCATTGCCCGGCGGGCACAAGGCAGGTTTGCCGAGGCCGAATCACTGGTTCGCAACGCGGTGCGCCTGCGACCGGGCAACGTCGCCGCCCACAAGAGCCTTGCCCGGGTACTCGGCGCGGCCGGAAAACAGGATGAGGTAGCCACTGTTCAAGATCACTTGACCGAGTTGGCCCCCAAGGATTCCGACGTTTGGTCAGAGCGTGCCGTACTGCGCCTGGCGCAGGGAAAGCATGAGGAGGCGTTGGAGGATATCGACCACGCCCTCGCGCTCCAGCCGACTCACGTAAACGCGCTGAACAATCGTGGCGTGGCGCTGATCCATCTCGGGCGCCATGCGGAGGCCCTCGACTCGCTTGATGCGCTGCTGGAACTGAAGCCGGAGTCGGCCGACGCCCTGAGCAATCGCGGCTTGGCACTACTGGGCCTGTTGCAGCCACGCGAAGCAGTCGCCAATTATCGACACGGTCTCGATCTTCACCCGGACTCGACGACCCTGCTCAGCAATCTCGGAATCTCGCTGATGGCGGTCAATCTACATGCCGAAGGCATCGAGTGCTTTCGGCGGGTGATCGAGGTCAGCCCGGATCACCTCGATGCGAACTGGAATCTGGCCCTGTCGTTGCTGGTCACGGGGGATTTTGAGAATGGATGGCCGCAGTATGAATGGCGCTGGAAGCGCGTTGAAATGGCACCTCATCTTCGGCAGTTTCTGGTTCCGCTGTGGACCGGCGCAGAGGAGATCGCCGGCCGCCGAATATTGCTCCACTTTGAACAGGGCTTCGGCGACACCTTTCAGTTCCTGCGCTACATCAGACCATTGGCCGCGAGAGGGGCTGTCGTGCTGCTGGTGGTTCCGGACCACGTGCGACGTCTGGCACAGGCCAGCTTCCCCGAAGTCCCGATGTTTGGTATCGGTGAGCCTTTGCCGTCTTTTGACCTGCATTGCCCACTGCTCAGCCTGCCGCGCGCCTTTGGCACCACCCTCGAAACGATTCCTTGCTCCAACGAGTCGTATCTGCGTGCCCCACCCGAGAATCTGGAAGTTTGGCGAAGGCGCTTCAAACCGACGGCGAACCTCAGGGTCGGCCTGGTCTGGTCGGGCAATCCTTCGCACAAGCACGACCGAACCCGCTCGTTCAGCCTGGAGACACTGCGACCGCTGCTGGACCTGCCCGGTGCCGAATACTACGGCCTGCAGAAGGATGTGCGCCCGCACGATGCCGAATGCATCGCATCGCTGCCAGCACTGAAAATGTTGGGCGGCGAGTTCGCGGACTTTTCCGATACGGCAGCCACGATCGCGCAACTGGATCTGGTGATTTCGGTCGACACCTCCGTGGCGCACCTTGCTGGCGCCATTGGCAAACCGGTCTGGATCCTCCTGCCATATTCAGCAGACTGGCGCTGGCTCACCGGGCGCGAAAGCAGCCCGTGGTACCCCAGCGCCCGCCTGTTCCGCGCCCGTGAAACAGAAGAGCCCGACAAACTTGTCGGCCAAGTCCGCACGGCACTTGCATCTATGATCAAGGCGCGGCGCAAATGAATACCCCGACTGCCGCCCCACCCCGCCTCGAACAGTTCAATGCTGCCTACGACGCGCTGCTGGATCGCATCCTGCTGCGGATTCGCACCAGCGATGGCGCTGAATACCGCTTCTGGATCACACGGCGTTTTCTTTCCTTGCTTTGGCCCGTGTTGATAAAAATGGCCGACGGATTCAGCGCCCGCAAGTCCGCCGATCCGCTAACCCGCTCCACCCTTGCCGAACTTGCACACGGCGCCGCCGTGGGGCAGGCTGACTTCTCCAGTCAGTATCAGGACGGCACACTCTTCCCGCTTGGCGAAGAACCCGTTCTACTCGCCAGGATTTCGCTCAAGGCACCAGGGAAAGACACCCAGACCATCATGCTGCTGCCGAATCAGGGAAACGGAATCAACCTTGATCTGGACGAGAACCTGGTGCACATCCTGGCACGGCTGTTACAGCAGACGGCAACCGCTGCCGAATGGGGGCTCAAGCTCGACATTTCCCCCGGCGCGACACCGAGCGACCCTGCCGCAGTCGGCGCGCCGCGGCTTCTCCACTAATCGCCAGCAAAGGGCTTCGACGCCGGCAGCGGCGAAAAATTCGCCGTGTCGCCAGCGCCGACTATTGCATCGGCGCTGGCGACAACCGGGTCAATCCGTAATCAGCTTGTTGTTGTCGATCAACTTCTGGATCATCTGCTGATCCGTGGCCGACAATCCAAGCCCGAAGTCGGTGTAGAGATTCACACCGCTCAGAACCACGGTCTGATCTTCGGCAGCCGTTGTATATCCGCCGCCAAAACCGCCGTTGGAACTGACGTGGACCTTGGTGCTGCTGCTGCCGGAGTCGTATTCGAAGCTCAGGAAATTCGCCAGATTTCCCGTGTTCACCGTATGGTTCTCGCCAGACAGAAGATCTCGCAAGTCGAGCACATCACCTCCAGACCCGGCTGCCGCCGAATTGAAGAGGTTAATCGTATCTACCGCCGGCGTTCCGCGGTCTCCGGCATCCGCCAGTGTCCATTCGAAGGTATCGGACAGCAGGCCGCCCGCCAGCGTGTCATTGCCGGCTCCACCGGCCAGGGTATCTTCGCCATCGCCACCCGTCAGGCTGTCGGCTCCCGACCCGCCTTCCAGTCGATCAGCACCGGTGCCGCCGTCGATTGTGTCGTCTCCGGCATCGCCCCGCAAGTTGTCGCTGCCGACGCCACCGGTAACGCTGTCGTTCCCGGCACCGCCTGACAGGACGTCATCGCCATCTTCGCCGGCCAGGGTATCGTTGCCGGCACCGCCCAACAGGATGTCGGCGCCCAGGCCGCCGCTCAGCGAATCGTTCCCGGCAAGACCCGAGATCATGTCGTTGGCGTTGGTGCCGGCAATCGTGTCGTTCGCCGCATCCGTGCCCGCCTTCTGGTTGGTCACGGTCGTGAGCGTCAAGCTTGCCGTCGATGTATCGAGCGTATCGTCCGTCAGCGTGTACTGGATCACTTCCGGCGCGATCGCGCTAGCACCCGTGTCGAGCGTCGGAACGTCGAAGGCGACATCACGTACACGCAGGCTCGGATTGGTCCGGTAGTAGTTGTAGTCACCGGCAAGGATCGCCACCGACCCGATATTGCTGAACTCCTTCGGTAGCTCAACCCAGCGGCTGCCCGGCGTCGCGGTCAGGTTAACCGCATACTGGCCAAGTTCGTTGCCATGAATGTCGTAAAGGGTGAAGGTAACCGGCACATCGCCGACATAGCTGAGGTAGAACTTCAGCCCCTCAACGCCCTGCGCATAGTTCGCGCGGTTAAAACTCACCAGCAGGGTCTCAAGGTCGTTCAAGTCGTTGCTGTTCGGGTTGTCGCCAGTGCTGCTGACGCCTGCACCGGCCGCCGGATCGATTTGAACGGTGCCCGTTCCCGCGACGCTGCTGTCCCTCGCGATGCCCGCCAGCGTAATGCCGCTCGCACTCGGATCTGAGGTAAAGGTAACCGACACGTCCTGGTTGGCATCGTTGTCACGCAGGGTCAATGTCACCTGGGGATCGCCGATCACGGCGCTGCCGGTCGAACTTGGATTGACACTGAGGTTGATATTGACTGTTTCGTTGCTGTCGGAAATCTGATCGTCGACCAGGTCAATAGTGAAGGTCTTGCTGGTCTCGCCGGCGGCAAAAGTCACATTACCCGAGCCGGAAAGGTAATCAACACCGGCGGTAGCCGTACCTGCAGTACTCGCCCAATCGATCGTGATGCTGCCCGACGCAGCGGCGGATAGCCTCATGGTCATGGTCGCCGTTCCGGCCTCTTCGTCGACATAGACATCTGCGACGCTGACCGAGCGAACCTCGTTCCCGACAATCAAGGCGGTACCGGTTGCCAGCGAATTGTTGGTCAATCCAGCCGTCCGCGTGGCGGAGAGTTGGAACGACTCGGTGACTTCGCTGACGCCATCAGCCACGACATTGGTTCTTACCCATGCTGTCGTGGATCCCGCAGCAATGGTGACCGAGGAGGCCGATACCCAAGGCCCCGTGGCGCTGGTCGTAGAAACTTCCAGTGGAATCGTCGTCGCGTAATCACTGCCGCTCGTCGCCGAACCACCGCCCAAAGCCAGATTCATCGTTACAGCCGCATCGCTGGCGCGTGA
>SXGT01782029.1_pt1 | contig 12015 bp, 9 predicted proteins | sample 3176221 | NCBI WGS metagenome assembly SXGT01 (sample SAMN11356862, study PRJNA531348) | freshwater metagenome | isolation source: freshwater sample F1-120 | place: China: Fuxian Lake, Yuxi | collected 2017-12-25
GCGCGCAAGCCCGTGCTCCTGAAGCGCGGTATTTCGGCCACGATCGAAGAGTGGCTCCTGTCGGCGGAATACATCCTGGCCGGCGGCAACAACGACGTGATCCTGTGCGAGCGCGGGATCCGGACCTTCGAGACGGCGACGCGCAACACGCTGGTCGATCTCGAGGCCGGCGACGGTCACCCCGGCGCTGCGCCAGGCGTCGAGGCGCGCGAGTACCGGTGTCAGCGAGAGGCCGGCCGGCGGCCGGCTGCCATCGAGGCGCACCACGGCGGTGATCGGGCGTGCGGCGCGGACCAGCGACGCCGGATCGACCGCCGGCCACACCGCGGTGCCGTCGCGGCCGACCTCGAGGGTGAGCACGCGCAAGCCGGCGAGCTCCGACGGCGCGCCGGCCACGGCGGCCCGCACCGAACCGGTCCAGGCCCGCTGCCAGACGTAGGCGTCGTGGGTCAGCGGAGGTGGCGAGGCCGGCAGGGCCGGTTGCGCCGCCGGCGCGCGCCGCGACGGTTCGCGGCCGCCGCAGGCGGCCAGGGCGAGCAGGAGCAGGACGCGCTGCACTCGCCGGTGAACGCGCGACCGCCGCCGATCATTCCGCCTCGATCGCAGGGTTGGCGACGTCCACCTCGACCTTGCCGCGCTTGCGGATCGGCTCGCGGACCCTGGCCAGCGCGTCCTTCTCGGCCTCGACCGCGCGAACCGAGGCATCGATCTCGGCGATGAGCCCGCGCTTGCGGCGGTAATCGACGCGCGGAGCCGACACCCGGGTCGACAGCTCGCTGCGCGCGCGCAGGAACTCGTCGCGCTCACGCATGCGGCGCTCGAAGACGGCGCGGCCCGCGGCCGAATCGTCGATGAGGTGCGGGGTGATCACGATCAGCAGGTTGGCCTTCTCCTTGAGTGTCTTGGTCGAGCGGAAGAGCGCGCCCAGCACCGGGATGTCGCCGAGCAACGGGATCTTCTCGACGTTGTGCTCGACCCGCTCGTCGATGAGGCCGCCGAGGACGAAGGTGTCCTGGTCGCGGAGAACCACGCTGGTCTCGAGCTTGCGTTCCTTCCAGGTCGGGCCGAGGCCCTGGAAGTCGACGGCCCCGAGCTGGTTGTGCTCGAGCTCGATGTCGAGCCGGATGCGCTCGTCGCCGGGCGCCTCGCCGGTCTCGGCGGGCGCGACGTGCGGGGTGATCTTCAAGGTCAGCGCGACCTTCTGGCGCTCGATCGACGGCCCGGTCGAGGCCAGCGAGGTCGCGGCCGCGCTCCGCGAGATGTAGGGAATGTTGGACCCGACCGACAGCGTCGACGTCTTGTTGTCGACGGTCATGATGTGCGGCGAGGCCAGCACCTCGATGTCGCCGGTCGAGGCGGTGGCCTTGATGAGCAGGCCGAGCGAGGGGACGCTCTGGCCGAGGAGCGTGCTCGACAGCGGCTTGCCGAAGATGCCGCCGAGGAAGCCGCTGCCGGCGTTCGCGATCGACTCGGCCGGCAAGGCCGACGAGAAGTCCTTGGTCTGAAAGCCGCCGAGCGACACGCCACCGGTGCTCGAGTCCTTGCCGAGGTGCCAGCTCGACGACAGCTCGCGGCTCGAGTTGTTCGAGACCTCGAGCACCATGGCCTCGATGTAGATCTGGCGGCGGGGCGCGTCGAGCTCGTCGAGCATGGCGCGCACCGCCAGGGTGTCGCGCGGCGAGGCCAGCACCAGGATGGAGTTGGTGCCCTCGTCAGCCGAGAGCTTGACCGGGCCGGCGACCACGCCGGCGCCGGCGGTCGTGCCGCCCCCGCTGCCCTGGCTGGCGACCAGCGGCTGCAGCGAGGCCAGCACCTCGACGGCGCGGGCGTGGCGCAAGCGCACCGCGCTCATCTGGGCATCGTCGCCCTGGTCGCCGTCGAGGATCTCGACGATGGCGGCGACGCGGGCGTGATCGGCAGAGCTGCCGACCACGAACAGCGCGTTGACGCGGCTGTCGGCGACCAGCCGCGGCGGCACGCTCGCCGGACTGTTCTTGGCGCCGGCCGCCGCGGTCTCGGCGACAAGAGGCGTGATCACCTCGAGCAGCGCGGCCGCGGGCCGGTGCTCGACCGGGATGACCCACAGCCCGGCGCCCTCGAGCGGCCGATCGAGGTCGTGGATCAGCGACTTCATCGCGGCGACATGGCGGCCGTCGTCGGTGATGAGCAGCGCCCGCAGAGCCGGCAGCGCGGTGACCACGCCGTTGCGCGACTTGACCAGCTCGACCGCGCCGCGCAGCTCGTCGACCGCGACGTGTTTCGGCTTGACCAGCACGCGCACCACCCCGCCTCCACCCTCGGGGAAGCTCTTCCGGATCGCCAGCGCCGCCTCCTTGGCCTGCGCCGACTCGACGATCTCCAGCACGCCGCCCTTGGGCACCGCCGCCAGCCCCATCGCCTCGAGCCCGACCTCGAACACCGCCCATGCCTCGCTCGCGTCCAGCGTGCCCGGCGTGATCATCGTCAGCTTCGCCGATCTCCCGGCCAGACTCGACGCATAGACGAAGCGCTTGCACGAGAACCCCATCGCCCACGCGATCAGATCCTTGAGCGCCACTTCATCCTTCATGTTCACCTCGAACCTCCCCTTCGGCTTCCCACAGCTATAGCTCTGCCCCTCGTCCTCCCCTCCCGTCTCCGCGCGCGCGCTGCCGCCCGCCACTGCCAGCAAGGCCACGACGATCATCACGTACGCACGGATTCGCATGCTGCGTGCCTTCAGCAACGCGCGTGCCAGCGGGCTACGTTGCCGCATGTGCGCGCAAGGCCGCGCGACCGCGGCGGCGGCGCGACCAGGCTCACGCGCGGCCGTGCCGAACTGTCAGTCGTCGCGGGACCGGCGAGACGCCACGGCGCTGCGTCACTTCAAGGGTGGCAAACACGTGCACTGGCTGATGCCGAGGCCGCCGGTGGCGTGGGGACACGGTGGGCACCGCTTGTGGTATTCGGACCTGGGGCCGTCGCCGAGGGCGTAGATGGACCTGGCCCAGGCGGGTGCTGCGTGGGGAGCGGCGTCGGGGGTGAAGACGGTGGCGGTGCCGATGGCGACCTCTCGGGCGAGGCGTTCGGAACTGACGCCCGGGGCGGAACGGGATGCGATCCAGACGAGCTCGGTCTCGTCGCCATCGAAGAGGGTGGCCCAGCCGATGTCGAAGGCTTCGTCGCCCGCGGGGAGCGCGGTCTCGAAGAGCTTGCGCTCTGCCGACGCCTTGGCGCGAAGGCTCTTCTCGGCGGCGCAGGCGTCGGACAGGTCAGCGGCGCAGGCCCGGTGGAAGAGGAGCGACGCGCGGAGCGGGGAGTATGGCGTGAGCACGCGACCCGCGTCGTTGCAGGCCGTGTCGACGCCGAGCGCGCAGGCATGGATCCACGCGATGCCGGCCTGGCGCGCGCCGTACTCGGAGATCGTGGTCTCGTTCCCGAGCGGCACGGCTCTCTGCCGGCCCAGCGCCTCGCAGCTCGCCGGGTCGTGGTACCGGCACCCGTCCATCAGCGCGATGGTCGCGCGCGCGCGCGCCGTTCCACGGAGCTCGCTCTCGGGCGCGAGGTGCACGACGCTCTGCAAGGTCAGCTCGGCGGCCGGGGCGCAGGCGGACGGCGCCGCGCCGAGCCCGCCCGCGCACGCCGTGTGGAGCAGCTCCTCGGCGCGCTTCTTGTCGACGGCCACACCGTCGCCGTCGCGGTAGCGCAGCCCGAGCCGCTCGCAGCTACGGGCGTCATCGTGCTCTTCACACCACTTCCGGTCGTGCCCGACCTCGCCGGCGTCGGCGTCTTCGCCGTCCGCGGCCACGCCGGTGAGCCTGGCCAGCAGCTCGCGGCCCAGCCCCTCGCAGGTGCTGGCCACGATGCCGGAGAACACGTCGGAGTCGCTGCCGTCCGATTCGGGATAGATGGCGTCGAGCCCGCCCAGCCCGTAGCTCGTGTACGAGATGTCCGAGGCCGGCATGGCGGTCGCGTGCAGGGTCGCCAGCGCGCGACCGCCGACGGTCAGGGTCAGGTCGGCGTCGACCTCGATGCTCGGGAACAGCCGCTTGCCGTTGGCGCGCGCGTACGCGCGCGTGCCTGCCCTCGCGGTCCACGAGATGCTCAACACCGGCCGCCCGCGATCGGGCGTCTCGCGCCCGAGGCTGATGAAGCGCTCGATCTCGACCTTGACCACGTCCCCGCCCAGCGCGTCGGCGAAGACGACGCTCAAGCCCTTGGCGCAGCCGTAGCTGGGCTCGGAGAGGTGATCCGCGACCGGCGCGACGAACGTGCCTGGCTCCACCATCAGCGAGGCCACGGTCTCGAACGATCCGCGCTCGACCTCGGCCTTCGGCATCTCGAGCACGATGCGGTTCTCGATGATGCCGAGCATCGCCTCGAGCAACGCGTTCATCGGCGCGCCTTCGGCCATGCCCCGCGCCGTCAGCCGGGCCAGCGCCGCGCCGTGGAGCCTCTTCAGATCGCCGCGCACCTGGCCGGGCTTGCCGCCGCTGTCGACGTAGCTGACCAGCTCCTCGGCGTTCTTGCTCTCGCGCGCCCACTCGAGGTTGAAGTCGGGCCTGGGTCGGCAGCGCAGGTACACGACGCCCCCGACCACCGCCAGCAGCGCGGTCCAGCGCGCGATCCTCCCGGGCGACCAGCTCGACACGGTGCCGTCATAGCAGAATCAAAAACCTGATGGCGGCGCGCTCCAACCTCCCGGAAGCCGACACCCGCCTACCTGGCCCGCAGGTTGCTGTGAACGCGCCCGTGCACCGCCGCTCGCTCCGCTCCGCCGCCCGCGCCGCCATCACGGCCGCCGCCGCCGCGGCGTCGACCGCGGCCTGCAGCGACCCATCGCCGCCGCCGTGCGAGAGCGTCCGCCTGCCCTACCGCACCGAGCTGCACTGCGCCGACGAGCTCGCCGCCCAGGGCGCGCGGCCACTCGATGCGAGCCTGCCCGGCGCGACCACGGTGAAGTCGATCATCGATCGCGGGGCGGGCGACGCGACGTACTTCCAGGACACCGTGGCGTTTCCGGTGCACCGCACCTTCGCCGTGCAACACCTGCAGTGGCCGCCCGGCGCGCCCTTCGTCGAGCAGTACCTGTCGCCCGGCCGCCGCTTCGTGCTCGGCGCGCTCACGTATTACGAGGAGCCCGACGTCCTCACCTACGAGCTCGCCCCCTACGACAGCGCGAGCGCCGCCATGATCGAGGCCGCCTACGGCCGCATGGCCGACGCCACCTACGCCGGCAGCGCGCTCCGCTTCCACCCGACCTCGGAGGAGCAGCTCGCGCTCGCCGCCACGCTGTCGATCCCGGTCGTCACCACCGACGAGCTGTTCGCCGGCATCACCTACCAGCCGCTCAACCTGGGCGAGACCTACGCGCGCGTCCACGTCCTCACCGCCACCGAGCTCGCCACCACCTACGTCTCTCCGCGCGAGCTGGTCGTGCTCGATCGCGTCCCCGACGACCTCACCGTCGTCGCCGGCGTGATCACCGAGGCACTGCAGACCCCGCTCTCGCATGTGAACGTGCTCTCCCAGCAGCGCGGCACGCCCAACATGGGCCTGCGCGGCGCCCGCGATCGCTTCGCCGCGCTCGACGGCCGCTGGGTGCGGCTCACGGTCGGCCCCTTCGCGTGGGAGGTGGCCGAGGTCACCGCCGAGGAGGCCGACGCCTGGTTCGCCGCTCACCGTCCCCCGCCGGCCCAGGTGCCGGCGCCCGATCTGGTCACCACCACGCTCCTCGACGTCGACGATCTCGGCCCCGCCGACGTCGCCACCGTCGGCGGCAAGGCCGCCAACTACGGTCGACTGCGCGACCTCGCCGGCGCCGGCACCACCCTGCGCGTGCAGGACGGCCTGGCCATCCCGCTCGCGTACTACCAGCGCTTCGTCACTGGCAACGGATTCGACACGCGCATCAACGCCATGCTCGCCGACGCCCGCTTCCGGAACGACGGCAACATCCGGCGCCAGATGCTCGACGCGCTGCGCGCCGACATGCAGGCCGCGCCGGTCGACACCGCCGACCTCGCGGCGATCGAGAGCGCCGTGAGCGCCGCCTTCGGCACCACGCCGATGAGGTTCCGCTCATCGACCAACGCCGAGGACCTGGCCCGCCACACCGGCGCCGGCCTCTACGCGTCGCGCAGCGGCGCGGTCGGTGACGCCGACGACCCGATCGCCGACGCGCTCAGGACGGTGTGGGCGTCGGTGTGGAATACCCGCGCGTTCGAGGAGCGCGACTACGCCGGCATCGATCACCTGCGGGTGGCGATGGGCATCCTGGTCACGCCGGCGTTCACCGACGAGGTCGCCAACGGCGTCGCCATCACCGCCAACGTCTACGACCCCGCCGCCGGCGGCGAGGACGGCTTCTTCGTCAACGCCCAGCTCGGCGAGGCCAGCGTGGTGCAGCCGCCGCCCGGCGTGCGCGTCGACTCGCTGCTCTACTATCACTTCCACGCCGGCCAGCCGGCGACCTACTACACGCGCTCCAACCTGACCGCGCCGGGCCAGACCGTGCTGGCCCGTGCCGAGCTGTTCGATCTCGGCCGCGCCCTCGAGGCGGTCCGCGACGGTTTCGACGACGACTACGATCCGCCGGCCGGCTACGGCGCCTTGCCCATGGACGTCGAGTGGAAGCTCGTCGACGAGGGCGGCGTCCGCACCATCTGGGTCAAGCAAGCGCGTCCCTTCCCGGGCCGCGGCCAAACTCCATGAGGTTCACCATGCGTCCCTTACCCTTGCCCTTCTGCCTCTTCCTGCTTGCCGCCTGCGGCGGCGACCCCTCCTCCGATCCCGACGCGCCCGGCTCCGGCATCGACGCCGCGCCCGATGGCGGCATGGTCCGCGACCGCACCGGCACCGTCGAGGTGACCGAGGATCACTGGGTCTTCACCGCCGACGCAGGCGGCGGCGAGAGCCGCACCGCCCAGGTCGGCGCCCGCTTCTTCGACGGCCGCGAACCCCAGTTCCACCGCGAGACCATGCGCGCCGGCGACTGCGCCCTGCGCACGTTCACCCAGGCCTCGTGCACACCGGCGTGCACCGACGGTCTTTGTGTCGAGGCTGATGTGTGCGAGGGGTTCCCCGAGTACGTGTCGGCCGGCCGCCTGACCATCACCGGCCTCCGTACCGCGGTGCAGATCGATCCGCAGTCCAACTACTACTACCCGTCGAACCCGCTGCCGCCCGACCTCTTCGCCGACGACACCACCGTCACCGCCAACCTGGCCGGCGCCGTTCTGCCGGCGATGTCGATCACCACCGCCGCGGTCGCCCCGCTCGCGCCCGACATCACCGGTGGCAAGATCGTCGTGCCCTACCCTGCCGGCGCCGACAAGGTCATCCGCTGGACGCCGGCCGGCGGCGACAGCCGCGTGCGCCTCACCCTCAACGCCAACAACCGCGGCCACGGCCAGCCCTTCGAAGCCGTCATCGAGTGCGACGTCCCCGACGCCGCCGGCCAGATCGCGGTGCCGGCCGCGATCCTCGACGCCTTCCCCGCCACCGAGGCCTGGTACATCTGCGCCGGCACCGATTGCCCGCCATCGAAGCTCACGCGCTATCGCCGTGGCGCGACCCTGGTCGGCGAGCGCGAGGTCGACCTGGTGGTCGGCAGCTCGTTCACGTTCGGCATCGAGCACCGCCGTCCGTGAGGCGGCGACGCCTGCCGTTCACCGACCCGTGAACTTCGGCGGCCGCTTCTGCGCGAACGCGGTCGCGGCCTCGGCCAGGTCCTCCGAGGCGAGGAACGCCGCGTTCCATGACGCGACGTAGGCCAGCCCGTCGTCGACGCTCTTGCCGGCGGAGTAGTCGAGCACCTGCTTCACGCCGCGCACGGTGAGGGGCGGGTTGGCGGCGATCTCGGCGGCCACCGCCTGCGCCGCCGCCCACACACCGTCGCGATCGGCGGCGACCTGGGTGACCAGCCCGATCTCCCGCGCCCGCGTCGCGTCGATGTCGCGACCGGTGAGCGCGAGCTCGCGGGTGTGCCCGGGCCCGATGATCGGCGGCAGACGCTGCAGCGAGCCCAGATCGGCGACGATGGCGATGCGCGTCTCGCGCACGCCGAAAACGGCGTCGGCGGAGGCCACGCGGATGTCGCAGGCGGCGATGAGATCGACGCCGCCACCCAGGCACGCGCCGTGGACCGCCGCGATCACCGGCACCGGGCACGCCGCGATGGCGGTGAAGCTCCGCTGGAGCTGGCGGATGAGGGCGCGCAACTCGGCCCGCTTCGGCGCCAGCCCACCGCCGGTCATCACCGGGCCCCACGCGCCCATGGCCTTGGGAAGATCGAGGCCGTAGGAGAAGCCCTTGGCCGACGAGCGCACCACCACCGCGCGCAGGCTGGCGTCGGCAGACAGCTCGGTGAATCGACGCTCGCACTCGGCGAAGAACGCCGGCGCCATGGTCGGGACGGTGAGGGTGAGGGTGACGATGTCGCCCTCGCGCGACTGCGAGATCAGGTCCATGGCGCGCACCGTAACCCGGGATCGGCCGAAAAGTTGCCGCAGTCGCGCGACCCGTGGAAGGTCATTTTATGAGGGGAGCTCTCCAGCAGGATATCGAGCTCGCGGGCTTCGTGATCACGCGCGAGGAGTGGCGCTCCATGGACCCGGCGCAGCGTGCGCAGCTCTTGCGAGCCGTGACCCGTCGCGACGAGCCGTGGATGCCGGCCATTCCACCGCGTCCGGTCACGGCCGTCGGCACCGCGCCGGTTCACCGGGCGGCCACGGTCGACGACGCCTACGAGCTGTACGAGATCACGGCCGTTCCGGCCTGAGCGGCGCCGGGCGTTGCCGAGCGCCGCGCTTCGTGGCACTCACGGCCGGTGGCCCGTACGCCGACCCACCGCTACGTCGATCCGCTAGCCGAGGTCTGGCTCGGCGCGGCCGCGCGCATCGGGCTACGGGTCGAGCGCAGCCCGCACGCCTACGCGTCGACCGACGGCGCCGGTACCATGGTCATCGGTAGCCCCGAGACCCTCGACGCCGACGACTCGCTGGCGCAGATGATCTTCCACGAGCTCTGTCACTCGCTGGTCCAGGGCGAGGCGTCGTTCGCCACCAGCGACTGGGGCCTCGACAACATCAGCGATGACGACAGCTGGCGCGAGCACGCGACCCTTCGGCTCCAGCGCGTGCTGGCCCGCCGCTACGGGCTCGACTCGTTCTTCGCGCCGACCACGGAGTACCGCGCCTTCTGGGACGCGCTCCCCGCCGACCCGCTCGCCGACCGTGGCGACGGCAGCGTGATCCACGCCATCGCCGGCCTGCGGCGCGCGGCCCGACCGCCGTGGGCGCCGGCGCTGGACGACGCGCTGGCGGCGACGGCGGTGATCGTCGCCGCGGCGTCGACCTGGAGCGAGGCGACGTCCTTGGCCCACGCCTATCACGTGCCGCCGCCGCACCCGACCGGGTTGCCGATGTCGCCGGTCGCCGGCCGGACCTGCGCCGGATGCGCCTGGCGCGTGGCCGGCGCCGGCGAGAAGAAGCCGCGCTGCCGGCAGGCCGACCTCGCCATCGACGACACCTGGCCGGGCTGCGAACGATGGGAGGCCGCGCTCGACTGCCAGACCTGCGGCGCCTGCTGCCGTGAGGCCTACGGCGCTGTCGTGGTGTCGGCGCGCGACCTGGTGCGCACCAAGCGGCCCGACTACGTCGTCGATCGCGGCGCGGGCGGCGCGCATCGCTACGAGCTGCGGCGCGAGGGCGAGCGCTGCGCCGGTCTGCACGGCGGCGACGTGTCGCGCGACGGTGCTCGCCGGCTGATCGGCCGCTACCAGTGCGTCATCTACGACGACCGGCCGAGAACGTGCCGCGACTTCACGCTGGGATCGGCGCACTGCCTGACCGCGCGGCGGCGCGTCGGGTTGTCGCTGTGACGGTGATGGGACAGACTCCAGCGATGAGAGCCAGAGATGTCGTCCTGGTGCTGGGGGTGATCGGGCTCGGCGGATGCGGGCCGCGATCGGGCACGGGCACGGGCACGGGCACAGGCACGGGATCCGGAACCAGGGAGACCCGGCCGGCGCCGCCGACGGCGGCCCTGCTCGAGCGGGCCGCCGATCTCGACGGCGTCGTCATCGGCGCGCTGGCGCCCGATCAGCGCGCCACCGTCGCCATCGTGTTCGCCTCGTGGTGTGGACACTGTCGCGACGAGATCCGCGAGCTCGAGATCCTGCGCGCCAATCATCCCGACGTGCGCATCGTCGGCGTCAACTACGTCGCCCACGAGGAGTACGACGGACGCGGCGACGTCGCCGCGGTCCGCGCCTTCGTCGCCGATCGAGCGCCGTGGATGCGCGTCATCCCTGCTGACGAGGCGATGTGGACGCTGCTGGGCCGCCCGCCCAAGGTGCCGACGCTGTTCGTCTTCGATCGCCAAGGCGCCCTCGCCCGCACCTACGATCGCCGCGTCGATCCGTTGCCCACCTTCCAGGACCTGGCGGTGGTCATCGCCGCGCTGCCGTGAAGCTGCCCTCGTGAAGGTCCACCTCATCGATGGAACGTACGAGCTGTTCCGCGCCTTCTACGGCGCGCCCAGCGCCGTGGTGCGAGGCCGCGAGGTCGGCGCCAGCCGCGGCATGCTGCGCGGCTTCGGCGCCCTCCTGCGCTCGGGCGCCGTCACCCACGGCGGCGTCGCGTTCGACCACGTGATCGAGTCGTTCCGCAACGCGCTGTTCGCCGGCTACAAGACCGGCGACGGTATCGATCCAAACCTGTACGGTCAGTTCGAGCTGGCCGAACGAGTCTCGGCCGCGCTCGGGCTCGCGGTGTGGCCGATGATCGATCACGAGGCCGACGACGCGCTCGCCACCGCCGCGGCCCGCTGCGCCGACGATCCCGCGGTCGAGCAGGTCATCGTCGCCACGCCCGACAAGGACCTGTGTCAGGTCGTGCGCGGCACGCGCGTGATCACCTGGGATCGCATGCGCGACCGCACCTTCGACGAGGCCGGCGTACGCGAGCGGCTCGGCGTGCCGCCGGCGTCGGTGCCCGACCTGCTGGGCCTTGTCGGCGACGACGCCGACGGCATTCCCGGCCTGCCGCGCTGGGGCATGCGCTCGGCGGCGACCGTACTGGCCCGCTACGGTCACCTCGAGGACATCCCGCGCACCGGTCCGTGGGATATCGCCGTCCGCGGCCAGGCCAACCTGCAGGCCAGCCTCGCCGAGGGCTGGGACGACGCCCTCCTCTACCGCCGCCTTGCGACCCTGGTCACCGACTGCCCGATCGACACGTCGCTCGACGCCCTGGCCTGGCGCGGCCCCGATCGCGCTGCGCTCGCCGCCCTTTGCGCCGAGCTCGACACCGCCGCGCCGCTCTGAGCGAGCAGAGCTACTCGTCCGGCTTCGACACGTCGACCGCCACGCTCGCGGTGGTCGCGCTGGTGGTCTTCGGGAACGTCGTCGCCTGCATCCACTTGGTCAGGCACGAGGTCGCAGCGGTCGTCGCACCTGACACCGTGACACTCTCGACCTTGCCATCCTTGGAGATGGTGAACTTCACCACCGCTCGCGTCGGCGCGGCCGGCTCCACACACGCGATCAACCGGGCGTTGCGATGACGCACGACCCGCGCCACCACCGCCTGGTCGAGGCCGCCCGTGGTCGCGAAGGTGCGGACGGTCTTGCGCTGCGTCGGCGGCTGCGCCCGCGCGCCGAGGCTGCCGCCACCGCCGGCGCCGAGGCCCCTGCCCTCACCGGTTCCGCTGCCGTGGCCGAGCGTGCCGATGTTGCCGAGGCCGATGCCGCCCTCGCCAGTGCCGCCGCCGCCCGCGCCGGTGCCGCTGAGGCCGAGGCCGCCAGCGCCAAACGCGTCGTCGCCGTGCACGTCGGCGACCGCGTCGCCATCGAGCTTGCCGAGCTCCTCGATGGGATCGCCCTTGGGCCCACCTTTGGTCGCCGCCCGCTCCATAGCGGGCGGCGGCGGCGGCGCCTGGTCGGCCCGGGCCGCCTCGGTCGTCGCTGCCGGTGCGGCTCCGGGCGCCATCGCCTCGGGATCGGCCGCCGCCCGCGCGGGAGGGGCCATCGCC
>SXGT01936262.1_pt1 | contig 12015 bp, 8 predicted proteins | sample 3176221 | NCBI WGS metagenome assembly SXGT01 (sample SAMN11356862, study PRJNA531348) | freshwater metagenome | isolation source: freshwater sample F1-120 | place: China: Fuxian Lake, Yuxi | collected 2017-12-25
CAGCACGCCCTTGGGGATGCGGCCGCCGAGGCGGGTGAACTTCTTGGGCTCCTTGAGGAACTGGACGATCTCCTGGAGCTCCTCTTTGGCCTCCTCGATGCCCGCGACGTCCTTGAAGGTGACCTTGTTGTTGGACTCGTTCAGCACGTGGTGGCGGCTCTTGCCAAACGACATGGCCTTGCCACCGCCGGCCTGGAGCTGGCGCATGAAGAAGATGAAGATGACGAACAGGAACACCATGGGCAGCCACGTGCCGATGATGGAGAGCCAGAAGCCGTTGGCGTCGTCCCGCTCGTACGCAATACGCACGCCATTCTCGATGAGCTCGCGCTCAAGCTTGGGCGAGAGGTGCCCAACGGTCGTAAAGCGCGACGGCGTGCCCGCCTTGTACTCGCCCTCGATCTCGTCGCCGCGCACGGTCACCTTGGCGATGTTCGTGTTGGCGCGTGCCTGCTCGTCCTTCTCGGTGGCCTGCTTGTAGAACTCGCTGAAATCGATCTTCTGGCCTGTGCTGGAGCTCTTGAGCGCTTGGTAGATGGTCACGAAGATGACGATCAACGTGAACCACAGAAGGAGCGTCTTGTAGGTCTGCTTCAACTCACATGTCCTCTCGCCGCGATCGTCGACACCACACCGCGGGCCGGGCTGGCGTGGTGGTCTTGGCCCTCACGCGATTGGAACGGGGCGCACTGCGCCTTCCGCCAGGATAGGTGCCGGGCGATGCCGCCGCAAGGTCGCGGTCGCACCAAAGTGCCGGTGGAGGTCACGTCGAAGGGGTCGACATGATTCGCAGCACGCGGTCTACGTGGATGGCGCCGCCTTCGAGCTGGACGCAGCCAGCGCCACGAGCGACGGCCACCGCGACCGCCGCGAGCCGCTCCGCGGTCGGGTTACCCGGCGCGACGAGGTGAAGCACGGCGGCGAGGAGCGCGGGTTCGAGCGCCTGCAGCGGCACGAGCGCGAGGCCGTGTCGAGCCAGGTGAGCTTGGGCCATCGCATCGAGGAGGTCGGCGTCCGAACGCAGACGCTCCGCGAAGGCCGCAAGATGCGCGTCGGCGGCATCACCTACGGCGTCACGCAGCGCAGGTAGGACGCGATGGCGGAGGCGGTTGCGCGTTGGCTCGAGCAGGAAATTGGTGGCGTCAACAGCGTAAGGCTGGCCCAGGGCTCGAAGGTAGTCGAGAACCTGCGCACGGCTGACTTCGAGCAACGGCCGCACGATGCGGTCGCGACGCAGAGGAATGCCCGAGGCCCCGCGCAGGCCCGCGCCACGCCCGAGGCGATGGAGGACGGTCTCCGCTTGATCGGAGCGCGTGTGGCCCGTGGCCAGGCGGTCGGTGGGAGCCGTGAGCAGAGAGTCCAGCGCGGCGTAGCGCCCCGTGCGCAGCGCCGCCTCCGAGGGCTGAGGCACACAAACGGCGAGCGCGTGGAATGGGAGGCTGAGGGTGCGCGCAAGCGCAGCGACGAACGCGACGTCGTCAGCGCTTTCTGGGCGCGTGCCGTGATCGACGCTCGCGACCTCGAGACCGAACCGGAGCCGCGAACGCAGGGCGTGCAGGGCGCGCAAGAGCGCGACGGAGTCGGGCCCGCCGCTGACGGCGACGACCACGCGCGCGCCACCCGGGATGAGCTCATGGCGCTGGACGGTCTGGAGGACGCGCTGGACGAAGCCATTCATCGAGCCGCTCGCAGGACACGGCGAGCCAATGGCGCTCTCGGTCGGGATGACGGCGCACGTTGATGCCCACGAGCGCGCCGTCCGCCGTAACGAGCGGCAGGCCGAACATCCCGTCCAGATCGTTGGACAGAAAGCCACCGGGCGGCCCGTCGAGGCGCTCGATGACGGTGCCGCGCGCGAGCGACGGCATGGTGCCACCCACGCCCGCGACCGTGAACACCACGAACGGCGCGAGGAGGCCAGTGGGCTTGGTCGTCGGTGTCTCGGGGGTCTCTCGGGGCTGGAGCTTGGCCAATGGCAGCGGCACGAGCTCGGCGAAGAGCCACGGATCGCGCACGGTGAGCGTCGCGAGCCCGCCATCGCCGAGCGTCCGCCAGCCCTCGGTCTTCAGCCAACGACCGGAGGGCGAGCGCACGCGCACCTCCGAGGCGCCGACCACGAGGCCGCCCATCGTGACGAGCGTCCGCGCGCCAGCGTGCTCGATGCAGACGGCGAGGCCGCCGTCGGCCGTCACGCGTGCCACCTCGGGAGCCACGGGCTTGCGGGAGGTCACGACCACGAACGACCGCAGCAGAGAGCGAGTGAAGCGAGCGCCCGCTTCGGCGTCGAGGAGCAGGTCGCTCAGGCGATCGGTGGCGCGCGCGTGGCTGGCCCAGAGCAGCACGCCGACGAGGCCGAGCACGACGCGGGTCACGCCCGCTCAGAAGTGCGAGAGCGCCGCGATGGGCGACTCGATGTTGGGCCGCATGAGCACGATCGCATGCGGCAGGTCGGTGGTGACCTTGACGAGCCAGAGCTCGGGCTCCTTGGTCGGATCGCTGCACCAGGGCTCAGGGATCTGCCGGATCCACTCGCTCATCGTCTCGCTCTTCTCCTTCCACTCGCCGGAGATGAAGCCGAGCTCCCGGCCAAGCGTCGTACACGAGACCTTCTCGACGTTCGCGGTCCCGAAGAGCTTCTTGAGCGCGGGCAGGAGCTTGGCCAAGTGCTTGTCGACCTTGTCGGCGATGACCTGGTTGCGACCATCGATGCCGTACTTCAGATCCTTGGTGACGGTGACCTTGGCCGCAGCGGCCGCTCGATTGGCCTTCATCGCGGCGACCCACTCTTCGCCGGGGGTGGCCGCCTGCGCGGGGGCAACGGTGACGAGGGCGCCGACGAGGGTCGTGGCAAGGGCGAGAAGCGGGTGACGTGACATGGATTCCTCCGTCATGAGGGGACGCGAATGGTATCACGTCCTCTCACGGGTGCGGCAACAGGAACTCCGAGAGCTGGGTCGCAAGCGCAGGCAAGGCCTCGGGATCCTGCGCGCGCTTCGGGCCAGGCACGGCCCACTTGACGTTTTTGCGCCCCTCGGTGCGTGACTCGCGCCCGAGGTGGCCCTGCTCCCGCAGCCAACCGAGCGCGTGGTCGAGCGTGACGCTGGAGATGCCTTCGCGGAACGTCGTGCGCCCTTCGCGCCAGAGTCGATCGCCAAGGCGCTGCAGGTCCTCCATGAGCTGCTTCTCCGGGACAGGCTCCGTCAGCTCCGCCACTCCGCGGATGGCGATGATGTAGCCCTCCAGCACCGGCAGCGTGAGGCTGGCCAGGAGCCGCGCCGTCCGTTCGCCGCGGCGCGTGACGGTGACGCGTGCGGCGCGATCGGCCCGAATGAGGCCCGCGTCCTCGAATCCCTGCAACGTCTCGCGGTACTGCGTGTCGAACGGCACACCCTGCTTGAAGACGTACTCGTACTTCAGGATTCCCGACAGCAGCGCGACGTCCCGGCGCAGGCGGTCACCGAAGAGGTCGTCTTTCGTGATGCCGCGGAGCAACGCGGCCGAAAGCAGGCTCTCGCGCGCGAAGTGATGAATAACGTTGTTCTTGTAGTAGTCGAGCTCGAGCCGCTTGTCGGGGGCGAGCTGATAGACCACGTCCTTGTTGGAGCCCGGGGAGCCGTAGTCCTTGCGCGTGAGCCACTTGTTCGCCACGAACATCGAGAGTGCTTCGTCGAACACCTCCGCCACGACCGCACCGAGCCTCTGGGCGCGCTCGCTCTCGCCGTCGAAGGCTGACAACGCGGCGGCGATGCTGGACATCCCCTCGGCGCGCGCGGGCTGCACCGTCCCAAGCAGCACGCGGTTGGCTGCAAGCGCCTGCGTAAACACCGAGCTCAGCGCAGCGCCGCTCTGGAGCAAGAAGTCCAGGATCGCGCCGATGCGGCCGAGCAGCGCCTCCCGACCAATGCCGCGGCGTGGATTCCCAAGCAGCGCTGTGGCAAGTACAGCAGACGGCGTAACGACCATCTCCTGATTGATGAGAGACAGCACGCGATAGGCCAGCCGTTTGACGACCCGCCGGCGTTGCGCGTCGTCCCCCGTGTCCTCTCCGGGAACGCAGCCCTCCGCGATAAGGAATTCGCGCAAGCTGAACGGCTCTGAAAAACGCAGATGCACGCGGCCGTAGCGCGAGACGAGGACGCCGGTCGCCTTCATCAGCTCGCCGAGATCTTCCTTTTGCTTGTCGGCGCCAGACAGCTCGCGGATGTAGCTCTCGCCCTCGATGATCTTCTGGTAGCCGATGGCGGCGGGGCAGATGGACAGGTCGTGCGTGTGCCCGGACAGCACCGCGTCGACGACGTGGGACAGCAGCCCGTACTTGGGTGGCAGGACCTTCCCCGTGCGGCTGCGGCCGCCCTCGATGAAGAACTCGACGGCGTAGCCCTCCTTCATGAGCTTCTGCATGTAGGTCTTGAAGACGAAGGAATACAGCGCGTTCTGCGCGAAGCTGCGGCGGAGGTAGAACGCCCCGCTCCTGCGGAAGATGTGGCCGAGAGGAAAGAAGTTGAGGTTGTTGCCGGCCGCGATGTGCGGCGGGACGATGCCGTGGGCGTGGAACATGTAGCTGATGAGCAGATAGTCGATGTGGCTCTTGTGGCTCGGGAGGATGACGAGCGGCGCGCGCTTGGCGGCCTCGCGCACCCCGGGCAGGCCTTCGAGCTCGATGCCGGCGTAGATGCGGCTGAAGACGAAGGTGAGCAGGATGGCCTGGACCTCGATGTAGCCGAGGCGCCAGTCGGCCACGATCTCCTTGAGGTAGCCGCGCGCCTCCTTCTTGACCTCCTCCACGGTGCGGCCCGAGGCGGTGGCGACCTCCTGCAGGCGATGCACGAGCGGATCGAGGCGCAGGATCTCGTCGCGCATCTCGGCGCCGGTCTTGAGCAGCGGGCCCTTGATGATGCGGTGCTCGACATCGACGCGCTGGTTGAGCAACCAGCGGATGTGACGCCCGAGCTCGTCCTCGGACACGGAGCGGCCATCGGCGGGGGCGCGCGCCTCGGCGAGCGTACGGCGCAGATCGAGCGGATCGCCGACCTGTACGAACGCGCGGCGGTGGTTGAGGATGAAGTTCAGGAGCTTGCGAATGCGCCCGGGTGCGTCCGGATCGCCGAAGATGAGATCGACGAGCGACCGCTTGAGCCGCGTGGGCGACCGCTCCCAGACGATGAGCACAGGGCAGAGCTGAATGGGCTTCTGGAGCCGATCTTGCGCGGTGATGAGCGGGCCGAGCGGGTCTTCTTTGAGCTCGCCGAACCACGGCAGCAACGTGCGTGCTCGGCGGAGGAAGAGGACGACGGGTCGACCGACGGCGGGCGCGCTCTCGATGACGGCGTCAGTGGCGGGTCTCCGGGCGCGGCCGGTCAGGAGGCGAAACAGCCGGCGCAGCTGCGATCCCAGCGTGCGGAAGGGCCACATCAGCATGCCGGTGCCGAAGATGGCGAGCGGGAGGCCAAGCCGCAGGAAGGCCCAGTTGAAGTACAGATAATCCAGCAGGCTCTGGCTGGGCATGACGTAGACGAGGGGGCCGTCGGCCACGGCGTCGCGCAGCCGTTGCAGGGCCGCGGTCTCGAAGCGCACCGGTCGGAAGAAGATGCGGCCCATCAGGCTCAGGAGCCAGCCGGGGCGCTCGGCCATCATCGTCGGGTTCCAGAGATCGGACGCGGTCCCTGTCGCGGGCGGGCCGACGGGGCCGGGGGACACCGGCACGGGGAGCGCTCCCTCTGGGGCGGGGCTAATCGACACGGGGCGCTGGCCTGACGTCGGTGGTGCTCGTGCCGTTGACCGTGGTACCCATGGGAAGGACCGTAGCGCCGTGCGATCCAGGGTGTCAACGCCGGGCCGCGGGGTGTGCTACGGTCACGCCGTGAACGCTCGTCTCACTCGTGACTCGGTCTGGCCGGTTCCCGTGGCCTTGCTTGCCCTTCTCGTCGTCACTGGCTGTCGTGCGAAGCCCGAAGCGGCACCCTCGCCTCCGGCTGCGGCGCCATCGGTGCCTTCAACGCCAGCGACACCGCCGCCGACAGCGCCGGGCGCACCGACGCCCCCGCCAGTAGCCGTGCCCACCGAGCCGCCCGCGCCGGTCGGCCCGCTCCGCCTCAAGGTATACGTCCCGCCGGGCGTGCAGAGCGCCGTCGCAGAAATTGGGCGCCGCTTCGCCACCGAGCAGAAGCTCGCGCTCGTCCTGGAGCTTCACGAGGTCGACGTCTATGAAGCGCTGCGCCGTCTGGGCTCCGACGGCGGGGACCTGATCATCACCGAGGGCCACGGGCCCATGGAGGTGATCCGCGCCTCGGGCGTGCTGCTCCCCGAGACCATCCGCACGGTCACGCATCTGCCGCTCCTCGTGACGATCGCTGGACCGCGCGCCGAAGCGCTCCGATCGCTCGAGGCCATCGACGCGCCGAGCGTCACCGTCGGCATCCCCGATCCCGGTAAGAGCACCGGTGCCGAGGCTGCGCGTCGGCTCGCGACGCGTGCTGGACTCAAGCGTCGCTATCGGGAGCGGGCGCTTCCGACCACGGGCGCGGGGCCGCTGCGCGACGGGACGGTCGACGTGTTCATCGGCTACGGGCGAATCGACACGGGGCTCGTGCTCAACCTGCCCGACGCGCTGGGCGAGCTGCTGCCGGTGCCCGCCGGCGTGTTCGCCACGTCGCGGCACGTCGAGGTGGCCAAGCGCCTCGTAGCCGCGATGGGGAGCGAGCTCGCGCTCGAGCCGTGGCGCTCCGTGGGCACGGTCCCGCGACGCAGCGATGCGAACGGACCGCTCGGTCCCGCGGCCGTGGGCACGATCCTGCCAGGCAAGCTGCCCGAGCCCCGCAGTGAGGCGGCGAGTGTGAGCGATCGTGGGCGAGTGTGGCTCTTTGGAGGCGAGTCGGGTGGCAAGCTCCTCGACACGATTACGGTCTACGACCCGGCGAGCTACACGAGCAAGAACCTTGAGGCTCGCCTCCCGGCAGCGCTGTCGGGGGCCGCTGCCGGTCGAGACACGGCGACCCGCAGGATCGTCGTCGCCGGAGGCTATCGGGCGTCGAACGACCCGGGTGCGCCGGTCGAGGGCGTGAGTACCCGGGAGCTGCATCGCTTCGATGTCGAGCGCGAGGTGCTCGAGACGCTGACGACCACCCTGCCCTCCGCGGTCGGCTACGCGGCGACGGCGCAGCTCGGGGACGTGCTCTATCTCTTTGGCGGAAGAGCGAGCGCAGCGGAGCCCCAAGCCACACCTCGGGATGTGCGCACGGCAGACATCATCGCCATCGAGGTCACCACCGGGACCGCCCAACGCGCGGAGGCGCGCTTGCCCTCGCCACGACATTCGGCGAGCGCGGCGCTCGGGCCCGATGGGCACGTGTGGATCGTCGGGGGTGAGACCGACTCGGGACCGTCTGATGAGGTGGTGCGCTTCGACGCAAGCACGCAGCAGGTGATGACGCTGGGCCCTCGCCTCGCGGTGGGGCTCGTGCGCCCGGCGGTGGTGAGCTGGCCGCTCGGGTGCCTCGTGGCGGGAGGCCGCACGCCGCGCGGGGTCACCGATCGCGTCTGGTTGATCACGAGCGAACGTCCTCCGAACGAGCAGAGCGTGCGCTTGCCCTACGCGACGATGGGCGCGGCCGCCTCGCGTGAAGGTGACCGGGCGCTGCTCCTCGGAGGGCTTGGAGATGAGCGGGTGGAGGGGCGCGCAATTCGGCTGCCCGAGTAGTGCGCTCAGCCGAGTCGCAGCTCGAGCTGAGCCGTGGGCAGCAGCGGCTCGGTCGGGATCGCGAAGCGCGACTGGAGCTCGGTCGCGAGATCCGTCGCGTGGCGCCCGACCGTGACGATGCGCTTCGGCCGCGCCTCGTCGACGTAGGCGATGAGGTCCGGGAAGTCGGCACGGGCGCTCCAGGGGAGGACGACGGAGGCCCGCAATCGGCGCGTGGCGCTGGCGTTGATGCCGATGCCGCTCGTCGCCAGGAACCGGGCGCGCTTGAGGTTGCGAATCGCGGGCGAACCGCGCAGGTGCGCGGGCCAGACGAGGACGCGGCCGAAGTGAGGGTGTCCGTCGAACGTACGGCACCGCGGCAGATTCACGCCAATGCTGCGGTAGACCTTGTTCATCTCATAGATGCTGCGGTGGACCACGATAGGCGTGTCGGTCTCGGCGCCAAGCAGATGGATGACGTCCTGTGCCTTGCCGGGCGTTCCTGCCAGAATGATGGGCACGTGGTCGTCACGCAGCGTGAGGCGCACCCAGTCGACGAGACGGCCGTAGACCTCGGAACGCGGAGGCAGGCGAAAGCTCGGGTGTCCGTAGTTGGCGTCGAGGACGAGCGTGTCGGAGCGCGGCACCTCGAGGCGCTCCGCCGTACGCGATGGCTGCCACGAGAACGGTCCGCTGACGGTGACGGTGAAGCCCGATGTGTGCGTGAGGCGAAACTGGCTGGCGCCCGGAAGGTAGCCCGAAGGCCACAGCTCGATGCCGAAGGGCCCCATGTCGAAGCGGCGATGAAACGGCGTGACGAGGCCGCGCACCTTCTTGCCATGGGAGAGGCAGGCGATGCGGGCGGTGCGATCGCTCCACAGCAGCTTGGACTGGCGCTCGGAGTGGGGGACCCGCGCGTTCGAGAGCGCGGCGAAGTCCCGCGGCTTGGCGGGATCGAACCACAGCACGGTGCCTTGGACGTGAACGCCGTGATCGTACACGACTCGGAGACTGATGGGCCCGTCCTGGGTGCTCACTCCGCGCGCTCTCCCGTCGCCTCGAGGCCGAGGTCGACCGCCACATGGTCGGGGTGGCGTCGAGCCGTGTCAAAAATTATGTCCGTCTATCCAACGTGCCCGCGCTCGAGCCCCGTGACGTACGAATCCAATGGCCCAATGAGGCTCGCCGTTGTACGGTCCGCGCCCGTCGAGCGACCCCCTTGGCCGCGCGGAGAGTGAGTGAGACGATGAGCAGAAATTCGATCATGAGCGTAACTGGCCTTCTCGCGTGCGTCGTCGCCGCGGGCTGCGGTGGTGCCAGCGGAACCGCGGCGGACGCGGGCGGCGACGCGAAGCTCGTCTGGCTGACCGACAGCGGCGCGGATGTGGTGAGCGGCGACCTCGGCGTCGATCCGGGACCGGCGCCCGTCGATTTGGGCGTGGACCTCTTCACGGAGCCGGCGGATCTGGGACCTCAGGATCTGGGCGCGCCAGACCTGGGACCCGCGGACCTCGGCCCGGCCGATCCGGGGCCCGCGCCCGATCTCCCCCCCCCGCCGGACGTGACCGTCAGTACGTCGCTGTGCTCGCCCGCGGGCGGCTCCAAGAACATCTACGATCTCCAGAACCCCGACTGCCCGGATCACCCGAACCCCGTGCCGCTCTCGCCGGAGGGCATCGACGTGGACCTGCAGGGCGTGGTCGTGACCGCCGTCTTCGCTGACACGGTCTTCATTCAGGAGGAGTCGGGCGGGCCCTACTCTGGGGTCGCCATCTTCGCGCACGGTCAGTCCACCGCGGCGCTCAAGGTGGGAGACGAGCTCCAGGTCAAGGGGAGCTTTGGCGAGTTCTTCGAGCTGAGCCAGATCTACCTGACCTCGTGGAAGGTAACCGGCAAGGCGACGGTTCCGGCGCCGTACGTGGTGGCACACCCCGAGTGGATCGCGAACGATGGCCCGCTGGCTGAGCTGCTCGAGGGCGTGCTGGTGCGCGTCGAGGGGGTCGAGACCATCCACACCAAGCCCGACTGCCCGCATGACTTCGGCGAGTTTCTGGTCACCGGCGGCCTGCGCATCGATGACAAGGGCTACACGTGGGCCGCGCGCCTCGGCGACAAGCTCGCGAGCGTGACCGGGCCGCTCAACTACACGTTTGGCAACTTCAAGATCGAGCCGCGCACCGAGGCGGACGTGGTCGCGACCAAGAAGGGCCTCGCTGACTCGGTCTCGAAGTGCATCAAGGGCGACTGCATCGTGCAGGCAGAGACTCCGGGCACAAAGAAGCTGCTGGTCAGCGAGGTCATGGTCGATCCGTTTCAGGGCGACTCGCTGCGGGAGTGGATCGAGCTGTACAACCCAGGGACGGAGCCGGTGAGCGTGGCGGGGTTCTCGATCCGCGACTGCTTCGAGCAGAAGGCCGTTCTCAGCGGCGAGGGGTCGGTCATCCCGCCGAAGGGATTTCTGGTCATCGGCCAATCGACGAACACGAGCGAGAACGGGGGCACGCCCGTGGACCTGGCGTATGGGCCCGGGTTCTACCTGGCGAACACGATTGGCGCGGTGCTGCTCTTCGACGCGGCCGGCAAGCTCGTGGACCAGACGCGGTACTCCGCGTTCGATCCGTGGACGGTCCTCAAGCCCGGGCACTCGCTGGAGCGCAAGAGTGCGACGCCGGCAGACGGGACGGTGCCAGAGGCGTGGCAGACCGCGAAAGGCAAGTACGGGCCCAGCGACGACCAGGGCTCACCTGGAAAGGCGAACGGCGGCTGGTAGCGGACGCTAGCGCTTCGTCTTGGGGGCGCGCTCACCCGGCGCCGGGCGGCGAAACGCGGGCTGATAGGGGGCGAACGTCTCGGCCGTCAGCGCCGGGATGAAGCCCTTCTCCTCGAGCCGGCTGAGGATGAGCTCCAGGTACGCGCGCCACTTGGCCGTCACCTCGTTCTTCTGCCACTGCCGATAGCCCCAGCGTGGCTGAGGCTTGAGCGCCATCAGAAAGGCCGTCTCGAGCGGATCGAGCCCCACGGCGGACTTGTCGAAGTAGAACCGCGCGGCGTTCTCGATGCCGTAGATGCCGGGGCCGTACTCGATGATGTTGAGATACAGCTCGAGCAGGTAGTCCTTGCCGAGGCGTCGCTCGATGGCCCAGGTGAGCACGGCCTCGCGCAGCTTGCGGGCCAGGACCTTCTTGCGGTCGAGGAAGAGGTTCTTGGCGAGCTGCATCGAGATCGTCGAGCCGCCCTGATGAAAGCGGCGCAAGGAGACGGCCTCACGGAGCGAGCGCTCGAGCGCGGTGACGCTGAAGCCGCCGTGGTCGTAGAAGCGCGCGTCCTCGGTGACGAGCGCGGCGCCTCCGACGTACGGCGGGAGATCAGAGAGGGGGACCCAGGTCGAGGTGCCGGGGCCCACGCGCACGCCGGAGTCGCTCCAGTGATGGACGTAGGTTCGGTCTGAGAGCGCCTGCAGCTTGCCGTCGAACTCGGGCCCGAGGCGGTCGAGGATGCAGCCCGTGAGGTCGCCGTCGAGCTCCAGGCGGGACGCGGGCGGATTGGCGAAGTCGACGACGACGCGGGCGGAGAACTGGCCTCGGCCCGAGACCTCGGCCTCGGCGATTGGGCCCAAGACGGCGTCCGGGACGGTGGCCAGGAACCCAGCGCACGGCTGAGGGTCGGCGACTGCCGTGAGGTCGAGGTGAGGCGACTCGCCGCTGCGTGGGACCAGGACGCGGAGGTGAAAGCGGGCGTCGTTGACCGCGATGGTGCCCTCGGCGAAGCCCGTGGGGGAGCCGTCGAGCGAAACTGCGGCGACGACTTCAGTGGCCGAGAATGAGAGGCCGCGGATGGGCTCTGGCACGAGGCGGCGGAGGCTGAGCCCCAGGTCGCGCACGGTCGCGCTACCGGCGAAGGTCGCAAGTTGTCGGACGGGGTCGAGCATCAGATTTCCGTCGACGTCGAGCTCCGCACCCGTGGGGACGCCGAGCGACGGGAGCACGGCGGCGAGGGCGGCGGACACGGGGAGGCGCGTCAGGCGCACACGGGCGGTCAGGACGTGCTCGGCGGGGTTGGCGACCGTGTCGAGCGCTAGCTCGTGACGGCGGCCATCGGCGTGGCTCAGCGTCGCGCGGAGGCGCAGCGTCGCCGCACCGTTGGCGGAGACGCTGCTCGCCTCGGGGACGTCTAGGAAGAGCGACTCACCCGAAGCGTGGACCGCCAGTGCGCCGCGCGTGAGCCGTAGGGTCGGGAGTGCCGCCGCGCGTGAGGTGAGGGCTTGGAGTGCAGGCACCGACATGGGGACGGTCCGGACAAGTTGCGATTAGGGATTGCCGGGCAACAGCGAGTCGCAACAG
>SXGT01008774.1_pt1 | contig 12014 bp, 11 predicted proteins | sample 3176221 | NCBI WGS metagenome assembly SXGT01 (sample SAMN11356862, study PRJNA531348) | freshwater metagenome | isolation source: freshwater sample F1-120 | place: China: Fuxian Lake, Yuxi | collected 2017-12-25
GGCGCTTTCACCAAGGTAATATCACTTTTATCAGCACCATGTCGAACCAGGGCATCAATCGCCCCGCCTTCCAATTGCTCAACAATAAAACTGTTAAAGCGTGATGAGACGATGCAAAACTTGCCGCCTTGTACCGAAAAGTGACCTTCCAGGGTAGTGACTGCTGTCATAAAGTTACCTTTGTTTAAAGTAAAAAAGATTATTGATTGATTTGTCGACTATTCAGACAGCAGCATCGATATGTTCGACCACTTCTAAATCGTATCCCGACAAGCCTATGTATTTTTTCTGAGCGCCCATCACTTTCAGTCGACGTACGCCTAAATCAGATAGGATTCTGGAGCCGGTGCCTGTAGTGCGCCAATCGGCGTCAGCACTCAGATCCTGGACATTTTTAACCCCGTGATCCTGCATTTGGTAAGCATGCACCAACTCAACCAGCGATTTGTTATCTTCCTTTTGTCGGATAATCACCAATACGCCACAACCGGTTTCGGCGATTTTTTTCAGTGCTTCGCGCACCGGCAAACTGCAATCACTGCGTTTGGAGAACAACAAATCGTCCATTAAATTGCGGGCATGCACCCTGACCAGCACCGGTTCGTCACCGGCGACCTCGCCCATCACCAAGGCTAAATGCACATTATCGTCGTTTCTGTCCTGATAGGCATACAGTCTGAATTCGCCAAACTCCGTGGGATAACAACATTCGCTGATGCGCTCCAGGGTGTTTTCGTGTTTGATCCGGTAATGAATCAAGTCAGCAATCGTGCCGATTTTTAAATGATGTTGTTCGGCGAACACTTCCAGATCGGGACGCCGCGCCATCGAGCCGTCGTCATTCAAAATTTCCACAATCACCGCAGCTGGCTCGACCCCAGCCAATCTGGCCAAATCACAGCCTGCTTCGGTATGTCCAGCCCGATTCAACACCCCACCGGCCTGGGCCATTAACGGAAAAATATGCCCAGGCTGCACCAAGTCGCAAGGTTGAGCATTTTTGGCCACAGCCGCCTGTATCGTCAACGCCCTGTCGGCTGCGGAAATGCCGGTTGTTACCCCTTCGGCGGCTTCGATGGATACCGTGAAATTGGTGGTGTAAGGGGTTTTATTGTCGCTGACCATCAAAGGTAAACGCAGCTGTTGGCAACGTTCACGCGTCAGGGTCAGACAAATCAGGCCACGCCCGTATTTCGCCATGAAATTAACGTCTTCAGGACGGGTAAAGGCCGCCGCCATCAACAAATCGCCTTCATTTTCACGGTCTTCATCGTCCATGATGATGACCATTTTACCCTCGCGCAAATCGGCGATAATTTCTTCTATGCTATTCATTTATTTGATAAAGCCTGCGTTTTGTAAAAAGGCCTCGGTGATAGGGCTTTGGGGTTGCGCAGCAGCCTCACCCTGCATCAAACGCTCCAGGTAGCGCGCCAACAAATCCACTTCCAGATTCACTTCGTCACCGGTTTCAATTTGGCCCAGCGTGGTTTCCTGCAACGTGTGCGGAACGATATTGACCGAAAAAACAGCCCCTTCAACACTATTCACAGTCAAGCTAATCCCGTCGATGCAGATCGAGCCTTTTTCCGCGATGTATTTGGCCAAATGATCAGGCGCTTTGAATTTAAAACGTATCGAGCGTCCATCAGGCTTTTTTTCCAAAACTTTGCCTATGCCATCGACGTGACCGCTGACGATATGTCCACCCAAACGGGTCGAAGGCGTCAAAGCCAACTCCAGATTGACAGGCGCCCCCGTTTTAGCCCCTTTTAAAGAAGTGCGAGATAGTGTCTCGTTGGAGACATCCGCACTAAAATAATGCTCACCCAATTCCACGGCGGTCAGACAAACCCCATTGACAGCAATGCTATCGCCCAAAGCACAATCAGCCAATGACAGTTTGCCGGTATCGATACTTAAGCGGCAATCGCCACCTTTAGGCTGAATGCCGCTGATTTTGCCTATGGCTAATATGATTCCGGTAAACATAAAAAGCTATTATCTTAAAATTAGGGTCGAGTCTGTGTTGCAGACTTGCTGTCTTTGATCGCTTCAGGTTTTGGCTGCCCTTCCGTCTCAGGCTCCCGATAAACATGTACCGAGTAATAAGTACCGCTGTGGTAATCGTAAACTTCAATTTCCTGTTTTTCTTTAATCAGTTTTCCGCCTTGAACATGGATGGTGGTGCTGACCTTTTGGTCATCGTCATCCGCTAAAACCACTACAGACATCAACATTAAAACTAAAAATACTTTTATTTTCTCTTTGATCATTTCAAGCGGATTCCATACAGTAACTTAACCTAATATCCGCACCCACACGACGAATATCCATCAATTGCAGCGTTTTTTTATCATTCATTGAATTAAGCGCAGGTAAATAAAACAAACCACGCCCTTGATGCCCCAGCACACAAGACGCCATGTAAATGATCCATTCGTCCACTAAATCAGCTTCGAGCAATGCGCCGTTCAAAGTCGCCCCCGCTTCAACCCAGACGGTATTGATGTGCAATTCCGCCAACAATTTAAAAGTGGCGAGCAAATCAGGACGACCATTAATGGCCTCAACTTGGAAAACTTTACAGCCAACATCTCGTAGTTTTTGCTGTTTTTCTTGATCTTCGCTGCAGGTGATAACCCACACCTCAATAGCATTGTCCAGCATTTTGGCCGATAACGGCATGCGCAAACTCGAATCCAGCACGACTTTAACCGGCTGCAGCACTTCAAAATCGACACGGGCATTCATTTGCGGATCATCGTAAAGCACGGTATCGATGCCGGTCAGAATCGCACTACTTTGCGCTCTAAATCGTTGCACATCCTGCCGGGCTTCAGGCGAGGTAATCCATTGACTCTGTCCCGAAGCCATCGCCGTGCGACCATCCAGGCTCATTGCCAGCTTACTGCGTATCCAGGGTAATCCTGTGGTCATACGTTTGAAAAAACCGCGATTCAGTTTCTTCGCCTCTTCTTGCAGAACATCCTCAACAACCTCAATCCCGGCTGCGCGCATCTTCTGCAACCCCCGCCCGGATACCAGTGGATTCGGATCCTGCATGGCTACAACCACACGACGAATACCGGCAGCGATTAAAGCATCACAGCATGGGCCCGTTCGTCCCTGGTGACTACAAGGTTCAAGCGTGACATAAGCTGTAGCGCCGTTGGCATCCTGGGTCTTGGATAGCGCATGGACTTCGGCGTGCGCAAAACCTGCGCGTTGAGTCCAGCCTTCGGCGATGACATGCCCGTCTTTGACCAGCACACAGCCTACATGAGGGTTGGGATCGGTAAGATAAATCCCGTTTTGCGCCAGCTGGATGGCTTGAGCCATAAAGTCGGCATCGTTCAAAGAGCTCATTTATTCCGGAGATTTTCGATCATTTCGGTGAATTCGCTGACATCCTGAAAACTGCGATATACCGATGCAAAACGCACAAAAGCCACATGATCCAATGCGCTCAGTTCTTTCATCACCAACTCGCCGAGTTCATGAGCCGGAATCTCACGCTCGCCTTTGCCCACCAGGGCTTTTTTAATCCGGCTTAAGGCGGCCTCAACGGCGTCGACCTGAACCGGTCGCTTTTCCAGGGCGCGTTGCATGCCTGCACGCAACTTGGACTCATCGAAAGCTTCGCGCCCACCATTGCGTTTGATAATACGCGGCAGAGTCAGTTCGACCACTTCGAAAGTGGTAAAACGTTCTTTACAGGCCACGCACTCGCGACGGCGTTTGACCTGATCGCCTTCGTCGGCCAGCCGGGTATCGATGACCCGAGTATCCTGGGCCGAGCAAAATGGACAACGCATTAATGAATCCGCTGGATAGCCAGTTTTGTAAAACCGTGCATTTTATTACAGATTGGTTTTTTAATAAAATCGTCTACTTAGCTAACAGCCTTAAGCAGGCAGGATACCCGCTGCGACCGATCGTATATGTACATCGCGTTGCGGGTAAGGAATTTCGATATGGTGTTGTTGTAATGCGAAATAAACCGCTTTATGAAATTCATGGGTCACCAGCATTCTGTCGCCCAGTTCGCTGACATGCACGCAAATCCTGAAATCGAGTGAATTTTCGCCAAAATTCAATAAGGTAATCATCGGCTCCGGCTCATCTAAAACCCTATCCAGCGAGTTAACCACATCCTTGAGTATTTGCTCCACCAAGACCACATCACTGCCATAGGCCACACCCACCATCAAGGTGACTCGGGTAATGGTGTCCGTCAACGTCCAGTTAATCAACCGATCCGTGATAAAAGCTTTGTTCGGCACCACTAATTCTTTACTGTCCAAATCCAGAATATGGGTGGCGCGCATTTGAATTCTACAAACTCGTCCTGTGATGTCGCCCACTGTCACGGTATCGCCTACCCGCATAGGCCGTTCAAACAGCAAAATGATGCCCGATACCATATTGGCGAAAATTTCCTGTAAACCAAATCCAAGCCCCACACCTAATGCGGCTACCAGCCATTGCACCTGAGACCAGCTGCCACCCAACTCATTCGCAATCAATAAAAAAGCAATACAAATCAGCGTGTAACGTACCAATTGGATCAAGGCATAACGACTACCGGCGGTCATGGCGAATTTGCCTACAGAAAACAAATCCACCAAGGCCGGAAAATTGCTGACAAAAATACCGGCCAGACTGGCGTAGACCAAACTCAGCAGTAAATTTGAAAGCGTGATGGGGGTGAATGATTCCTTGCCATCGATCAATTCGCTGTGTTGCCAAAGCTCAACCCGATCGAATATCGAAAAAGCCGGCAAAATATCCCCCCAGATCATCCATGCCCCAACCGCCAAGGCGACGCTCAGCAAAGTCGTCAGCAACTTGTCACTTTGTTGATTGATTTTTGAAATATCCAATAATACTTCTTCGGGGACATAATGACCTTCGCCGCCGGTATTGCTGGCCACTTGATCGGCTTGCTTGCGCTTCTGCCGGGCATTTTGCAACGCCAATTGGCGCTTGGTGACTGTCAGCCAGCGCAATACCAAAGCATGCACCAACGCCGTGGCAAATATGACTCTCAGCGTGCTGATTAATTTGCTCTGCAACTCCAGTGCACTTTGATAATAGCCTGTAACCGCAAAACCAATCACCACCCAAGGCAGCAAGGTGGCTATGGCATACCACAGGTAGCTGAGCCGCGTGAGCCAATTCTGGTTATTGGCATAATAATGCTTGGCCAAACCGTGCAAAGGATGACTCAAGCGATGCAGTACATAGGAAAAAGTCATCATCATGATGATTTGTGCGGTTCTGCCCAATGTACTGCTATGTTCGGCAATGAAATTATTGCCGGTCATCGCCACGACGAATATACATGGAATAATCACCAGCCTACCCCATTTGAGCTGGCTGTATAGCAAGCGTATGGTGGATTTTCGCCACTGAAAAAATACCTCGGCCACTCCTTCCGGTTTAAATAGTCGGTAAAAGAATTGCACGACCACCAGCGAAACTGCCGTATGTAATAGTCCATAAGCCAATGCCCGACTAAACCCATCATTGCCCTCGGCCAAGACAATCACCCAGGCAGCTATCCAAACCATGAGTAACGAAGCAGGCAAAGACAACAACATGATGTAAATCAGACCGGCTAATGTCTGACTGAAGTTAACCAGATACTGATTGGAACCACTCCGACTTAACAACACCATTAACTTGGTTTTTAAGGTTTTCCGGTAACGCAAATACAGCCCTAAAATCGCAATGATGGGCGCCAACAGGAAAACCGGCTTGGTTTTGACACCCTGCAGCAAATTATCCAGAACAATCAACCAATCATGCGGACTCAAAAACCAGGCTGCCGAGGCGACGATATTAGGCAAAAAAGCATCGGTAATCACCGGCGCACTGGGAACCCACAATAAACGCTGATCCAGGTACAAACTAAACTTTTCTGAACTGATCAACATTTGCTGCAGGGTAAAGTCTACATCCCCCAACATCCTGGCGTATTCAGCGTAGACAAAAGACAAACGACCGACCAAGTCTTTTTGTTCATTCAACAGCACCCGCAATTCAGTACGAATCCGCAAAATTTCAGAGGGATCAGCATCGGCAGCATGATACTGTTCGAACTTGGCAAACAAGGTTTTATCCATGTTTTGCAAGCGATTTTTGACTTCATCGAGTTTGAACATTTCCAGACTGGCAGAGGCGATTTCATTCTGCAGCGTCTCGATCAAGTTTTCGTACTGTTTACGGTGCGGCAAATTGCGGCGTTGCTCGCGCAACAGTTTGCCAAACGCCGGACTCAAACCGGCCAGATTGATTTTTTGTTCCGCACTTTGAAAATCTTTTTCCAATTGTTTGTAGCGGGCGTCGATGTCGTTTTTTTCCGCCAAATACTGCTCGATGTGGGTATTGACTTCCTTGAGTTTGCGGTTGTAGAGCATATTGTCTCTAGCCGCTTCGTAGATAAAAGGATGTTTGCCTTGAGCATCTTTCTGGATCTGCAATAAATCAGCCTGTTCTTTATCGATGACCTGCTGACGTTTATCCAGCAGATAGCTTTCCAGATCGGCAATCAATAAGGCCTGTTGTTCGCGTTGCAAACTCAATAAATGCGAACGGTTTTTCTGCAACTCCAGGCGCATGGGATTGCTGATACTTTCCAATTCCAGGGTTTTAAGACTGTTATTTAGCAAGCGGATGCGCGTATCCAACTGGATTTGCTTGGCTTCTCGTTCGAGAAGCGAATCGTTACTTTTGCCAGCCAGCAATTGCTGTTCGTGCAAACTGTTTGACAACCTGGATTTAAGATCAGCCGATTTTTCTCTAATGGCTTGCGGCCTGACCGTTAATTCATTTCTCAAGCCTTCATTGCGGGCAATTTCGGCATCCAGATCACTAAGGTGGGTTTTTTCGATAATTTGCCGCTGTTCCAGCTCATCAATCGGAAAACTACTCAGCCTTTCCGGTTTACGATCTTTCAGATCATTATCCAGTTCGGCTATTTGTGCACTCAGTTGCTTGTTCTCCAATGGAAAATTATTGACGGCACTTTTATAGGATTCGGCTTGATTTTTTTGGTTTTCAATTTCCCGCAGATTATCTTCAGCCTCTTGATAGGCTGCCAAAATGCGGTTTTTCAGATCTTCCGATAAATTTTGCTTGTCTTTAATAGACTGGATATGTTGTTTGATTTCACTTAATGTGACACTTTTAAGGGTCTGGGTTGGGTTCTCAGCCCAAGCCGTATTCACACCGATTAACCATAGAATGAGCCAAATGCTGATAGAAAATTTCCAGCTTTTAAATTTCATGTGTTTGAAAACAAATAATCAGAATGGAGAAAAGAAGAAACATGCATGAACCGGAAGGCGTCATCAAATATCAACTAAAACATAGCAGCCAGGCATTACCACAATCCATTGACATTGCTCCGATCATCGGCTGGCGCAGCTTGCTTTTCGATTTAAACTTAATTGGGCAGTGTCAAGAAAAATACGGCGGTTTAGGGTATGGCAATATCAGTCAACGCCTTAGGCCGGACGCTAATGAGTTCTTGATTTCCGGCACCCAAACCGGCCATCTACGGCATTTGAATAGCCATCATTTTGCCATTATTGCAGCCGCATCACCACAACATAACACGATTAGCTCCAAAGGCCCCAGTCAGCCCTCGTCCGAAGCGCTGACTCACGCCAGTGTTTATTTGCATGCCATGGAGGCACACGCCGTAATTCATGTACATAGTCCCGTGCTTTGGTTGCACACCACGAAATTAAATTTACCTTACATCAGTCCAGACATTGCCTACGGCAGTGTAGAGATGGCCGCGGCTGTCGCAGAATTGTTTGCATCAGGACAGCTAAGCAAATTGCCAATATTCAGCATGCTGGGTCATGAAGACGGTATTGTGGCGTTTGGGGAGAATTTGGCGGCGGCTGCCATGACGTTACTGACCCAGCTGGCTAAAGCTTTGGCTATTGAGCAAACTGAACAGGATGGATAAAATGCAATCTTTATTAGAATTTATTAATTTTTAAAATGCCTGAAATCATTATCTATACCGGCCGACTTTGCCCTTATTGCACGATGGCGAAAAGATTATTGGATCGCAAAGGGGTTAGCTATTCCGAAATTGATGTAGACTCCGAACCTGATCTGCGCCAACAACTGATGGAAAAAACCCAACGCAGAACAGTACCGCAAATCTATATCGGCGATCGCCACATTGGCGGCTTTGACGACTTGCAGGCGCTGGATATGAAAAAACAACTCGACCCGTTGCTGTATCCGTCCTAATCAATGCTCTGCGCCCAGGGTCACCATTTGCAACCCCACCAAAAAAGACTCATCGGTTTTATTGATCCAAACCACTTTACCCAAAGCGGCTAAGCCCAATTCCTTGATTTGCAATTTAACCGGCGCATTAACCCTGATGCCGGGATGCTGGACATTCAATTTGACACACAAACCTTTTGTCGAGCGGTTAATACCCTCGACAAACAAACGATCCTTATCCACAAACAATTCCGCATAAAAAGGTTCGGTTTTTCGGTAACCGCGACGTTTCAGCCACAATTTTTCGGCATTATGCACGACGGTTTCAAACTCCAAACCCATCATGATTCTACCGCGCATTTCCCGAACCCAGACCACCCGGACTTCGCCCGCCAACATCAACTCTTCGACAAAAATTTCCGCTTTATTGTTTTCTTTTAATAACGCTTCAAAATCCGCAACGGTCGATAGCAGTTTACCGGGCGGCAACTCAATCATCGCGCCTTTTACCGATACATCGTAGCAATTGAAGTCTAAAGTCTCTCCACCTATAGACAGAAAACCTACGGCATTGAAATTTTTTCTATACTCTTTTCTTTCTTGAAACATGATAAAAATCTCTCAGGTATCGGATGGTCATTCAAAGATAGCTTATTTTTAATCCCGGGTTTTATTTCTGCTATTTCTTACCCATAACATAACGCTGGTGGGCATTGTTAAGCATCTGCAGCCAACCCTTTTAATAAATCGGTTTTGATGTCTTCGATATTCTCCAACCCCACCGAAATTCTCACCAGACTATCTTTTATACCGGCTTCTGCTCGGGCTTCTGCACTAAGACGACCGTGGGTAGTGGTAGCTGGATGGGTGATCGTAGTTTTCACGTCGCCTAAATTCGCGGTGATGGATAACATTTGAGTGGCATCAATCAATCGCCAGGCGTGTTCCTGACCACCCGTCAACTCAAAGCTGACCACCGCACCAAACTGGCTTTGCTGGCGTTTGGCCAATTCATGCTGGGCATGAGAAACCAAGCCCGGATAGTGAACTTTGGCAACGGCAGGCTGTTGCTCCAACCATTTCGCCAACTCAAAAGCATTATCGCAATGCGCTTTCATGCGTAACGCCAGTGTTTCCAAACCGGATAAAAACGCCCAAGCATTAAACGGACTCATGCTGGCGCCACCGGTGCGCAGGTAAGGATATATGTCTTTTTCAATCAGCTCCGCACTGCCCACTACCGCGCCACCCACGCAACGTCCATGGCCGTCGATGAATTTGGTGGCCGAATGAACCACCAAATCAGCACCTAGTAGCAAGGGTTTTTGCAAAATAGGCGTACAAAAACAATTATCCACCACCAATAAACAATCATGCCGATGGGCAATATCGGCTATGCGCTGAATGTCGGCTATTTCGATCAGCGGGTTGGAGGGGGTTTCCAAAAACAAAAACCGCGTATTAGGTTTAATCGCCGCTTCCCAAGCCGCAGGGTCGGTAAGACTCACAAAGTCGGTAGTGACGCCGAACTTGCCAAAATAATTCTGAAAAGTCAGCACCGTATTCCCGAACACGCTACGCGAACAAACCACATGATCGCCGGACTTTAATAACGCCATGCCAACCGCCATGATGGCGGCCATGCCGGACGAAAAAGCCAAGCAGCGTTCGCCTTGCTCCAATAACGCCAAACGGGTTTGAAAAGCGCTGACGGTTGGATTGGTAAACCGGGAATACACATTGCCCGGCTGTTTGCCGGTAAACCTTAAAGCCGCCTGCTCTGCCGACTCAAACACATAACTAGAGGTCGCAAAAATCGGGATACTATGTTCGTCTTCATGTGTACGCCGTGTCCCTGCCCTGATTGCCTGGGTTTCAGGGGCAAAATCCTGCCAATCAAATTCGCTCATATTGAATCCTTTATCTATTAAGCCACGGCGCTATTAGCATTTCTTTGTTCTTGAGCACCGTCATTACGCAACGCTTCTATACGCGCCAGATACTCATCATCGATATCGCCGGTAATATATTCACGGCTAAAGCAGGATGTATCAAATTGCTTGATATTCGGATTACCTTTGCCAACCGCATCAATCAGATCATCGAGATCCTGATAAATCAATTTGTCAGCGCCGATGGCTTTGCACACTTCCTGCTCGCTTCTACCATGGGCAATGAGCTCATGCGCTGCCGGCATATCGATGCCGTAAACATTCGGGTATCGAACCGGTGGCGCTGCCGAAGCGAAATACACTTTTTTTGCCCCTGCATCGCGGGCCATTTGAATAATTTGTTCCGAGGTTGTACCGCGCACCACCGAATCATCCACCAACAACACGTTTTTGCCGCTAAATTCCAGGGAAATAGCATTTAATTTCTGTTTGACGGATTTCTTGCGCATTTTTTGCCCGGGCATGATGAAAGTCCGGCCTATATAGCGGTTTTTCATAAAGCCTTCCCGAAATTTGACTCCCAGCTCATGGGCAATTTGCAACGCAGCCGTGCGACTGGTGTCAGGAATCGGAATAACCACATCAATATCGTGATTAGGCCAGTCTTTCTGGATTTTTTTCGCCAGTTTTTTGCCCATGCGCATTCTGGCTTTATAGACAGAGATATTGTCAATAATCGAATCCGGACGTGCAAAGTATACGTATTCAAATATGCAGGGACTGTGATTCGTCTTCTCTGCGCACATTTTGCTGTGCAGCCTACCCGAAGTTTCGATAAACACGGCTTCACCGGGGGCAATATCGCGTATCAAACGGAAATCGAGTACATCCAAAGCCACGCTTTCAGAGGCAATCATGTAATCGGTAAAACCTTCATCATTTTTGCGCTCGCCAAATACGATAGGCCGAATGCCATGCGGGTCTCTAAAGCCTAAAACACCGAAACCGGCAATCATGATCACCACGGCATAAGCGCCACGGCAGCGTTTATGCACCACGCTGACCGCTTTAAAAACATCTTCAACCGTCAAGGTTAATTTGCCCGCCTGCTGCAATTCATGCGCAAACACATTCAACAGCACTTCCGAGTCGGAATCGGTATTGATGTGGCGCTGGTCATCGACAAATACCTGGATTTTCAATTCTTCGGTATTGGTCAGATTACCGTTATGCGCCAGGGTTAATCCAAAAGGCGAATTGACATAAAAAGGCTGAGCTTCTTCGGCACTGGTACAACCGGCCGTTGGATACCTGACATGGGCAATGCCCATGCTGCCCTTTAGTTTTAACATTTCTTCCGCAGAAAACACATCCCGTGTCAAACCACTTTCCTTGCGCAAATGCAGTCTGGAACCTTCACAAGTGGCAATACCGGCAGCATCCTGACCACGATGTTGCAAAACCGTTAAGGCATCATACAAATCCTGATTGACATTTTGGTTGGAAACAATAGCGGCAATACCACACATAACAATCCTGAAGCTAACGAAAATGGATATAGCCCGCCAAATCAGGCGGGAAGTGATCTTTCAACCAAATAGCGAAAGATTGAAACGGTGGAATCAGTACGGCTTGCTTCCACCAAGATTTTTCCGGCGCTCGCGTGACACCGGCCGATAACACCAACAGTGAAATCAGGACGGCGCCGCGTAAAAAGCCAAACAGCATCCCTAAAATTCGATCGATAAACGTCAAACCGGTTTTTTCGACCATATGATTCAAAATAAAACCAATCAACCCACCTAACAGCAAGGTTGAAAAAAATAATGCTGCGAACGCCAGCATGGTTTGAACCGGCGGCAA
>SXGT01251573.1_pt1 | contig 12014 bp, 10 predicted proteins | sample 3176221 | NCBI WGS metagenome assembly SXGT01 (sample SAMN11356862, study PRJNA531348) | freshwater metagenome | isolation source: freshwater sample F1-120 | place: China: Fuxian Lake, Yuxi | collected 2017-12-25
GGTCGAGCGGCTGGCGATCGATGGTCGTGTAACCGGTAACGACCTCTAGTGCCGCGGCGTAGGCCGCGAGCGTGAGATCGCCGTCAGTGTAGAGCGTCTCTCCGCGCCAGCCTTCGTCGATCGTGTGAAGCTGTTGGAGTTTGATCTTTACGGCGTCTTCGATCTCCGCCTCGATTTCCATACGGCGTGCGTTCGACTGCCCGATGCGCTTTCGCAACACGAGGCAGATGGTGCCTTGGACAAAGTTTCCGTCCTTAAGGGCACTCTGGGTCTCCGTGACGATGTTCCAGGCGGCACTGACGCGGAGCCCCGCAGCCCACATGATGGCGCCAAGATCTGCCCAAACGCCTGCGTCTTGATGCGTGAACATCACGACCTGAGCACCGTTGTCGGGCATATGTAGGGTCATCGTCTTGTAGGCTTCGACCATGGCGCGACGGAAGTCCTCGTCACGCCCCTTGATGGCGCGAGATCGCTGCGAATCCCAAGTCCATTTGTCTAGAGGCGGTGGAGCGTTTTTGCGCAGCCATGCAATGAAAAATTCTGTGATCTCGTGGTAGTTGACGGCATCGGCGTAGGGAGGGTCTGTGACGAAGACATCGACAGGCGATCGAACAGCCTTGCACTCGGACGGTTCAACGACATGAGTTGTACTCAGAGGATGGCTAGCATCTCCTGATCCGAAGACTTCGACCAGATCCGGCCACGCCCGCTGACTGTAATTGTAGAGTGTGTTTAGAGCTTGGTTGCTGAACACCATTGCAGTGAAGTCGCCATTCGGCGCTACACCGGGCTTGCCGCGACTACCAACGGACCATCTTGTGAGTTTTGAGGTGAAGTTTAGGGTCGCGCAAAAGGCCAAAGCTTCCTCTGCTGAACCAACTTTGCTTCGCGTAAGGGCCATGAGCAGCAAGTGCCGTGGGCTGAACAAGTGGTGCCAATGTGACCAACCCCGAGTTCGGATTGGCTCGTCCGTTTTTTCCCCCACCTCGATCGGCATGTCCGGCACGAAGCCTGCTGATTGCCAGTCCAGAATTTGCCCTCGGACGATCTCGATCACTTGCTCTTCACGCAGCAAGTCGTCGCTCGTCACACTGGCGAAACGGGTCTCTGGACGCCGCTTGGCGATAGAGTCCTTGTCGATCCATTGAACGGCGTACAACCGCTCCTGAAAAATGTCGTCAGGTCTCGGACAGAAATCTTCTCTCGCCCAAGCTCTCAGCTTTGTACCTGCTCTACCGTCGTCGTTCCGATGGTCGCCTCGTATTGTCTTGAGTTCAACGCCCGACTTTTCGGGATTCATCGGGTGAACGAGTCGCCCATCGCGAATTGTGCCACTTGCGGCCTCACCAAGGTCTGCCTCGGATACACCGGATTGAACCACTATCTCGTATCTTTTTTTCTTGGGATCGGGGATGAGCTTTGCAACTACATTCCGTGTCTTTGAGATTACCCACGATGGCGCCATCGGCACCATCCAGCCCGTCTTCGGACAGCGGGTCTCAAGGCAATAGAGAAACGCCTTCGCGCGGTTGCCGTGCTTATCGTGTTCAATGCCAAGCTTGGTGATCTCGGCATCGACGGCGACGGCGACCTCACGCTGCCGCTTCTCGATCTCTGCGCGCTTCGCAGGCGAAGCACCAATGATGTTGAATGCGCCCCACGTCAGCATGCATGCGATCGGGTTGAGGTCCGAAGCATACACATCACAGCCTATGCGCGCGGCCTCGAATGGGATCGAGCCTCCGCCGCAGAACGTATCGGCCAACTTGGGTCGATGCCCGAAGCGCGCGACGCCAAGCTGCTCCACCAGCTCCGGCAGGCTGAACGCATTCGTTCCCAAGTGTGCATTCACGTCCGGCCAGATCGGCTCCAGCAGCTCCGCCTCATCGCATTCCTCTGGCCGCCTCATCGGCGATTTCAGGCGGCCGTCGAAGCTGTAGGGCAACGTGGCGAAGGCTTCCGCCATCAGACAGTGCCGTGTAGCAAGGTCGATGTCCTCGCGCCACGCCCGGCCTCGGCCACGCTCTTCCGTAACGTGCTCGGCGTAGTCCGGCACCATGCGCGCGAACTCGGCCGCCGAGCCGCCGAACCGCCGTGCGAAAGCGGAGTCGTCCATGGCCATCAACTTGAGGAAGATGTCGAGGTCCAGTGTAGGATCTTCGGTGGCTGGAAGCAGGCAGCCGAGTACTACCGCGCGCACCAGGATCAGCGGCTTCCGACCCTTCCAGTAGGAGCCGAGGGCCGTGAGCGTTTGCCCCGCACCAGCCTTGCGTTCCTTGTAGGCTTCTGCGGAGAGCCGCGAGACTGGGAACTGCCGCTCGATGAATGACGGCGAGTCCTTCAACGCTAACGGCGCAAGGTCCAGCCTCGCGCTGTCAGCAGGTTTCCGTCGTGCAGCAGTCGCTGGCATCGCTCCCCCTCGTCATCAAGTCACGGCTGATTACTCTCTGACGCCGAACAGCAGCAGTGTGTCGTCTGCCTTTTTGCGACGCGGCTTGCGGGAAGGCGGCGCCTTCCTACGCGGCTCGGCATAGTTCTGGTTCGGCCGCGGCGGAAGTGTACTGCTCCATGGCTGGATGTTGGTCTCGTAGCTGTCCCTGCGTGTGCCGAAGCAGAGCGCATCCCGTAGCGCTCGCCGCCATCCGAGGCCGGCGTGGTGCGCATTGCCTGTCGCGGCTGCGGTCATCGTGTATAGCCACCAACGCTCCTCCGGCTTGAGTCCAAGCCAGTTCTTCTTGGCAACCTCGGTCTGCTCTGCCGACACGTCCTCCTGCTCGACAGCCCAGAGCAGAACTAGCATCTCCTTGCCGAGCAGCCGCTGTACCGCCGTCTCTTCGGCTCCAAATCGGCCGGCTGGCTTGCCATCCGAACGTAGTCGCCGATTGAACTCGGTTCGGATGTCGCCTGACACAGCATCCCAAGTTGCGCGCGGAACCTCGCAACGGAGGATCGTCTCCGGCTCCTCCATACGGTCGTTCGCATCAGGCACGCGGCCGAACACCTCGTAGACCTGAGCCTTGCCCGACCTGCCACGCGTCAACACCACGAGATACGCATGCTCGCGGTAGATGTCGGCGCAGTCGAAGCTTGCTGATCCTGTGCTCATCCAGACGCCTCTACTCCTGTTCCCAGGACAGTCTATCAAAGTCCAGGCCGGTCTCATCGCAGAAGTTCTTTAGATCCCGTCCGGACGGGAACGTGATGCCATCGAGCCTCAAATTCACCGCAGGCGCTTCGGAGCCGACTTTATCCACAAGACTTTTGAGGATGACCTCGAGGTCCAGGGCTTTGATCGAGACGCCCTTGCCAATACGCAGGGTCAAGTATTGGTCCTCAGTCGCAGGGCCAGAGATGGTGATCGAGCCGCCGCAAACATTCGTACCGATGATGGCGCCTAGACGTCCAAGCGCCTTGTAAGCGGCAGCCGTGTCGTTCGTGACGAAGCTCGATGTGAGCGAGGCTGGGGCGTCCAGTTTCAATGGAATCTTGGGCTTGAAGCCTGCACCAGGACCTTCGCTCATGCCGCCCGCAAGGTTGGCGGTCTCCTCGGTCGAAAATTGGCCCGTGATCTCAGCCACGGTTCTCAGAATACGAGCATCCGCTGGCGCTTCGACTACCCCGGAGACAGCAGGTGCGCGCTTCGGATCAGTGTCGTCCCACGACGCTCTGATGACCGCCGACCGCGGAAGAGCGAGAAACGAAATTCGGTAACCGTTAGAATGCCGGCGAACATCCGGCTTCACGCGAAGTGGAGCGCGCCATTCGTAGGGCTCGCCGGTCTTCGCTTCTTGGCGGCTATCGACAGCCAGGAACCAAACCGCAGCGGCCTCCGTCTCGTAAGTAAGCCCGTTGAGCTTCTGGTCCTTCGACGGATCTGGGACGCCCGTTTCACAGACATAGACTGTGTCAGCCTCCTCCGGCGTCACGATTAGCTGGAAGCGGCCCGTCGCCATCGGGTCCGGCGCGATAGCGTCCTCCCGCGCAGTCACCCGCGTCCGACGTTCCCACTTCTTCTGAATGAGCCCGCGCTCGTCGCGCCAGAAGCGGCGTTGGACAGCCATCTTGACGAGCTGGTCCAAATCCCCCCGACGCATCCAAAACCAGCTTGGACGCGACGCAGCGTTGCGCTTGAGTCCGTTCAACTGCATGGCTTCAGCGTCGAAGAGAATCTCCTCCGCTTCAAGACGCAGGTTCTCGAACTCGGCATCGATCCGATCCGTGGGAACAAACTTGCCGCGCTTGATGAGTAGATCGATGATCTGTTGCTCGCCATTGTAGTCGTTGCCCGTGAATTCCATGCGGAAGTCATCTACGCGGCGGAGCGATTTCTTCGTTGGGAACACGACCGACTTGAACGTGTCGCGCAGGGCTTGCGTGAACGGCCCGGTTTCGCGCGTGCGGACATCTTCCAGTTCTTTCATCTGCGAAGAGGTCGGACCATGTTTAGCCTTGATCTCATCCTCGACTTTGGAGATCGCGCGGATGCGACGCGCTCCGTCCCGCAGCACCTTGATAGCGTTCCTGTCTGCGGCAACAACCAGAACTCGGTTTTGGTAGTCGAGATTCTGCCACCATGCCTCGAAGTCTGGCGGCAACTTGTCTGGGGCACTCTCAAGCACGATCAGCGTCGGTCGCTCATCGTCGAGCTTAATCTCGTCGGGCGCCGGCAGGATGGCCATGTTCTCGGAGTACAGCGCCCCGGTTCTAGGCTTGAACACCTCTTTGATCTTGTCGCGCAACGTCTGGTCGACAAGTTCCTCGGCAATGTTGGTCGCGACTTCGGTGATCTGTGCCGTGACGTTGGCGGTCTGGCCGAAGAAGTCCCGTTGATCGACTCCGCGGAAGAGATACCACGCTTGCCCCTGAAGCTTGCCGAGCGCGTCGCGTATCTCGGAGACCGGCAAGAGCGGATCAACAAGCGTCTCGATCAGCTCGCCCTCAGTCAGGCCGCGAACCGGGCTCTCTGCGGTCGAAAGCGAGGACATCAGAAGCACCTTGGCAACTGCCGTTGCCGTATTCGTACCTTCCGCCGAGTCGATGCGTTCCGCGAGGGCTTGGCCGCGGTCGCAGATGTCCCGACTGATTGCGTTTCCGTACGACGTATTGATCTTCCGCAGTTCCTCGACCGCGCTGGGATCGGAGAGGTCGAGGTGATGCAGGCCCACCAGGAACACGTTGTCCTTGGAGGCAAGCGCTCCTTTCACCGCAAGGCGCAGCAGCCTGATCAACGCGCGCGTCTTCTGGTAGCCTCGGTTCTCGGCAAAGCGCGCAACGATGTCCCTAATCGAAGGATGGAAGGGATAGGTCTCACGGATGCGCTCGATGAACGTTTCGGGGGTGATCGAGATCGTATCGACGCGCTTGGCCCGCTCCAAGGTTTCCACGTAAGCTTGGGCGACCTCGTCGATCTTCTCGGGTGGCGGCAGGGCGTCGAACAGGCGCTTCCGTACGATTGAAAACACCTCTCCAGTGTTCTGCTGGACAGGAGTGATGGCCTGGGCATTTCGATCGTAGTGTTTGCTCAGGTTGTCGATCAGCGTGCGCAACTGGGCCGTGCCGTCGAGATAGACGTCATCCTTGAGGTTCGTAACAACCACACAGGCCCGAGGGCATCTCGGCAGAGCATTGAACAGCCGTTCGAGCGCCCCGATGGTCAGGTCGCCCAGCGTGGTGTTCCCCACCCGCTCTGCTTGAGCCATCTGAAGGTAGCTTGGCAGCTCATCGAGAAGGATGAGTACGGGTTGATCGCCTAGGAGCGTTATCCACTCGTTGACACCGGGCGTCTTCGCCCCGTTCTTCCAGAACGGCGCCATGACTTCAGGCTTTTCAAGGTGCTCCGCTATGGTTCCCCAGAGCAAGTGCTCCGGATTCTGGTGTCCGCTGAAGATCACGACCTTCGCAGCACCGAACTTGGCTGCCTCAGCCAGATCGGGCACGACTTTCTTTCGCAGCGCGGGATCAGCAGCCAGAAGACCCAATGCCAGCAAGCTGTGGGTCTTGCCACCTCCCATCGCTTGCGTGAGGTAGTAGGCCCCCTCGACCTCAGGCATCCCAGCAAGACGACGGAACCCCCGATCGACTAACCGGCGAAGGCCGTCGGTGAAGTGGTTGCGGCGGAAGAACTCGTTGCCGTCGATCTTGCCTGGAACAACAAGGTCCTCAAGCTGGGCCACCTGTTCAGCAAGGCGGTCATCGGTAATGGCCGCGCCGGCCTTGCAAAGCTGTCTGACTGTCGCGACTGCCATTGCTGACCTGCTCCCGCTCGTTTCAGATGACCGACGTTTAGCCCGCCCGCAGAACCTGCCCAATGCGATCGGCTTGCCCAAGGCGGCTGCGGACAGAGCGGGGCAGCACAGGACTGATGCAGTTTCATCTACATCAGGCAGTGCTCCAATCCGATTCCGCCTGGGGACATCGGATACCGTGTGTAGCGTGTGTCTACAATCGTCGGGCCAGTGTTGCGCACACCGTGCGCAGTGATCAGCGCGCGCATCGCTGCCAGCAATCACTTCGGCAGCGCCGATCAAGCTCGTTCACGAGGCCCGTTGCGCCCGGCTGGACAACTGGCTCGCATCCACCACGTCCCACACAACCAACCCCATTTCGGACGTCTCGTGCGATCACAAAATGTGTCCGACACAAATACCATCTTGCCCAATCGGACTCTGTGACTCAAGATTCTATAACTTCAAAAAGACGACGGAGTCTCAGATGCTTGTGGGCTATGCGCGGACGTCGACAGTCGAGCAGGATGCCGGGTTGGAAGCCCAAATCAGGGACTTGCAAGCCGCCGGCGCAGAGAAGGTGTTCCAAGAGCAGGTAAGTTCGGTCGCGCGGCGCGCGGAGCTGGAGCGTGCTCTCGATTTTGTGAGGGAGAAGGACACCCTCGTCGTCACGCGGCTGGACCGCCTCGCTCGCTCCATGCGCGACCTGCTCGATATCGTGGACCGCGTCGAGGCGAAGGGCGCGGCCGTGAAGGTCATGTCCATGAGTTTGGATACCGGGACGGCAAACGGGCGGCTCATGCTGCAGGTGTTGGGTGCGGTCGCCGAGTTCGAGCGGGCCCTGATGCTGGAGCGCCAGCGTGAAGGCATTAAGAAGGCCCAGGCCGAGGGGCGCTACCGGGGCAGGAAGCCGACGGCCCGAGCCAAGCGGGACGAGATCCAGCGCCTTTTGGACGAGGGCATCAGCCCCACTGAGGTCGCCGAGCGCCTCAACATCGCGCGTAGCTCGGTCTACAGGATCAAGGACGGCGGTTGAGGGAGGCCAGCATGAGCGGCAAGACTGAAGCGGTGGTCTACGTGACCTGGGACGAGACAGGGCAGTACGCGGCGCATACCGAGGCGGAGGAGGCGGCCGATCTGCTGGACGAGAAGTCGTCTGGCCGATTCCGCCGCGTCGTGGCGGTGCGGCTATCGCTGCCGCCTGCCGGGCCGAGCGAAATCAGTCTGGATCTGCCGGAGGACGGTGAACGACCGACGGTGCGGCGGGGTTGAAATAGTCATCTCCGGCATGGACAGATTCCAAGGGCTACCCCTTGCCGCCGTCGTCGCCGGTATGCGAGCTGCCCGAGCGGAGCCCAGGCACGTACTGCGCACCGCGCTGAGCAAGGTCGATAGCCTGACCTCCGACGGCGGCAGCGCCATCGATGACACCTTGCACGGCCGTGCCTCCAGCACGCACGACGGAGTTGCCCGCCCCCTGCACTGCCGCGACGGTGTCGGCGAGCGGCTTCGTGACGAGGCCGAGCGCTTCCGCGGCCAGCACGGCGAACAGCCGGACGGCGATCCAGCCCAGCGCGAAGGCAAACAAAAGGCCGACGAAGGCGACGACCAAGAAGGCCAAGAGCGCGCCGAGCTGAGGGCCGAGCACCGAAATGAAGGTCCGCCACACCTCGCGCACGTCGGCACCGGACGCGTGGAGGAGGCCTAGAAGGAGCGCAACCAGCGTCGACGCGAGCAGCAGTGCGGCGAGGGCCGCTCTCGCGGCGGAGCGTTTCCGCGAACGACTGGTCGTCGTCGCCCGGTCTGAAGATGTCGTGCCACCTTGTTGCAGCTCCGGTCGAGGGGCGACGATCATGTCAGACAACCGTCCTTGCAGCCTGTTGCTATCGCCCAACCATCTGGCATGGCATGCAGAATGATACAACTGGCCGTGGCTGAACCTCGGGTCGCCCTGTCATCCGTGTGGCATGGCAAACACGGAATACGACACTGAGGCTCTGCGAGAGCGTTTCGCGCGCGCCGTGAAGGGCGAGCGGGAGCGGCGCGGGCTTAGCCAGTCAGAGCTGGCGGAGCTGGTCGACGTCAGCGTCGACCACATCTCGAAGATCGAGCGTCAGGTGTATCAGCCGAGCTTCGACATGGCGGCCCGGTTCATCGTGGCGCTCGGGCTCGACGCGAACGTCATCATCCAGGCCAAGCCGACCAAGCGGCATGCGACGCGCAAGCGTCTAGACATGGAAGCTCAGCTGGCCCGCTACGTCGAGGGGCTCGACGAGCCGACGCTCGCCCTGACGATCGACTTCACCGAGCTGATGGAGAAACGGCTGCGCGGCGCGCGGCGCTGAAGGCCAGGGGCCCCTCCTTTTAGGTAGAAAGTGATTCCTCCTCCTCACGCGTTGCTGTCGACGGCCCCGGGTGAGCGGCTCGAAAGTGCCAAAGTTCATAACGCGATGAAAAAGCGTTATTTTATTGGATTTCAGCGCGCCGCAGGCTATCTTGATCTGCCCATCACGATGGCTTGTCCCGATGATCCTCTTCACCTCGAGTTGGCGCAGTCGAATTGATCCAGATCGGTATGCGCTGATCGGCATCAGCCGGTCGACGCCGCGGGGCCGGCGAGGCTTCCGGCGTTACATGGCGCTCGCGCCACCAGCATGGTTCCGCGATCCCATGGACGAGGGCACCTGGGCCCGCCGTTACGAGACCGAGGTGCTGGCCCCGATGGATGCGGCTCAGGTGCTCGACGACCTGGGCAAGCTCTGCGATGGCCGACCGGCCGCGTTGCTCTGCTGGGAGCCGGAACCGCCTGACCCGGCGTGGTGCCACCGCGGCCTCGTTTCGCGCTGGCTACACGAGCAGGCCGGCTTCGAGCTGCCCGAGCTGGGCCACGAGCACTTGGGCTGCGGCTGCCGGCACCCGAAGCTGCCGGCGTCAATGCGGCACGGTTGACGTTTCGGGTTTGCAGGACACGCATGCAGGCGACACATGCCGTGGCCTGTCATCCCTCACCATGCTTGGCCAAGTTTACGGTACAGGAACCCTTGGCCAAGTATGGGCGGGCTAGGCTTTCACCCCTCTCCAAGCGGCTTCGGCAATCGCCACATCGAGCGGCCGTCATCGCCAAACCCCACGCGGTAGTCCTCCACTCCAAGGCTGCGCTTCGCCCTGCGCAGCGTCCTACCGGCGATCTTCTCCGCCTCGGCCTCATCGAAGAGGGCCTTGGACGCTCTCGGCCCGTCGGCAAGCGCGTTCTCAAGCCACTGCTCGGCGTCCGCCAAGGCCGAAGGGATTGCCCCCTCGCCGGTCTTGCTGCCGGCCAACGCCTCGTCCGCGGTCATGCTGATGGGCGTTGCGTCCATCACCACCCGCGATGTCCGCACAGTCCCGGCGACGACCACCTCTTCTATCGTGAACGCGAAGCCCGCTCCCTCGGCGCCGAGGTTGTTCTTGAGCGGCAGGAGCAGCCGCTTGCCGTCATCGGCTGGGTCCCGGTGCACGAGGTACGCCGCGCGCGCAGCCGCAATGAAGGCGATAGAGCCAGTTGAGCGGGCCATGGCGTCCATGCCGGCAGCCTTGTTGAGATGCGTGATCATCACGACGGCAATGCCCTTCTCGGCCGCAAGGTGTTGCAGTGGCATGAGTAGCTCGCGCACCTCGGCGTTCTTGTGGGAGTCTGTACCTGCGAGGTATGCGGAGATCGGATCGATGACGATGAGCTTCACGTCGCCGATCTCGTTCACCATCGCCATCAGCCCATCGAGTCCGTCCGCGAGGTTGAACAGATGAGGTTGGCTGAGGCCGTTTTCCTGCCTGTGTCGAACGGCGTTGAGGAAGTGGACTTTGGTGAGATCGGCACCGGCCGCCTCGAGGCGGGGGCGAACGGTATCCGCTACGTCGTCCTCACACGCGATTACAATGACGCTGCCCTGCGGGCACGCTGTTCCGTCGACGAACGGCTCCCCCCGCGTCGTTCGTGCAGCCAAATACGCGGTGAGCTGGCTTTTCCCTTGCCCCGGATTGCCACTGATCAACGTGACCTTCCCCAACGCGATACGCGGCTGCCACAACCACTCTATGTTGCGCGCCTCGACAGCCGCAACGCACGTACTGTCGAAGAGCCAGCCCTCATTGCCTGACGCCTTGCTCTTGCTGCGCTTCTTGGCGGTTTCGTGCGGCCCGTCAGGCTGAAGCCACTCCGCCGCGGCAATGACTTCTCGGACTGCCTCGGGTCCTTTCGCCATAAGCAGACCGTTGATGTCGTTGTGCGGAGCTGGCGCCACCACGACACGCACCTTGATCCCACGCTGGCAAAGGCGATTGGCAAGGTCCTGGGCTGCCTTGAGGCCACCCTGGTCGTCGTCTGCCAAGATCGTGACTGAGCGCGCGCTGTCGCTGGGGGGAAAGTTCTTGAAGCCACTAGTTGACAGCAGGGCGGCCGTGGGAACTTCCATTACCACGCAGTTGGTCAGGGCATTCTCGATGCCCTCGGAGACGGCGATGTCGACAGCATTAGAGATATTGCCGAAAGCAACCATGCCGCCCTTGGTCGGCGCCAACATCTTCCTGGGCTTGTCGACGTTCGCTTTGCCGTTGCCACCATCGGCCAAGTGGGTGCGGTGGAGTGCAACGACTTCACCCGACTGGCAGTCGCGCACTAATCCGATCACGGCATCGTAGTACCCGACGAGTTCCCGCTGATCGTTGTAGTAGGGCAGATCCTTTACGAAGCGGAGGTCGTCCAGTCCCGCACGCCCGACAACGTCCAAGCCTCGCGTGCGGAAGTAGGCGGCTGCTGGTGTGCCCGCCATGGGCACAGAGCGCGCCAGTACTCCTTGCACGTTCCTCGCCGACTTCGCTGCCGTAGCTTTCTCGGTATCGGGCAGGTTTGCTGACGTGGTCTCGGCTCGGCTCACAGGAACACGGCGCGCCGCCTTCACTGCTCTTGCCCTATTCCGGCGCTCCGGACGGTCTGTGCAGGTGAGATCTCGGGGCGACTTCTTGCCAGCCTCGATGCCGCTCGCGATCGTCGCTCGCGCTTCGCGCTCATCCAACCCGATCGACCTCGCCGCAGGAAGTAGAGCCGCGACAACCTCGCGTTCCTCGATCGCGCCAGCTCCGATGAGCTGACCCGCCGCGAAAGCGCATTTGTTTAGCGTGTTATTCCTGTCGCCCTTCGTCGTGGCGACGAGGTTTGCTACCATGTTGTCGAGCGCGGCCGCTGCGTAGGCCCGGCGGCGCTCTTGGCTGTAGTGGTCCTTTCCAGACATCAGTGTCTCCTGTTCGCGGAGACAGATCGACGATGGTCTTGCCGACGAACCACGCGCAACATAGAGTCGACACGACTGATGCGGTGCCACACCCCTGGCAGGACACGAGGCAACGCGAAATCGATCTGCTCCAGCGGTGCTGGTTCAGTTGGGTTGAAAGAGAAGTTGATTGATTGTGGAGGGCGACGTCCGACGTCGCCCTCCTTATCGTGTCGGTGCCCGTGGCGCTCGATTTACATCGGTTGTGCCAGCCATGCCCGGAGTTCCCGTACGCGCCAGCCCACCCGGTTGTCGGATAGGGACACAGGCTTGGGGAAAGTGCGCTTCTTGATCTTTCTGTACAGCGTGGCTCGGCTCAGGCTGGTGAGCTGTTCGACGACCTTGAGGCGAACGATCTGCTCATCCTGCAGTCCCGCGAGTGCTCCTGCACCCGCAACTTCACTCATCGGCATCTCCCATCAGCTCATGCGCTAGCGCGCGGTTGCGGATGGGCTCAAACTGGCGCGAGTCGCTGCGTAAC